>Ga0307436_1001307_pt1 | contig 11114 bp, 11 predicted proteins | sample SalMarWE160440MG_FD_202513 | JGI IMG/M metagenome (GOLD analysis project Ga0307436, IMG submission 202513) | Salt marsh sediment microbial communities from the Plum Island Ecosystem LTER, Massachusetts, United States - WE1604-40 | ecosystem: Environmental > Aquatic > Marine > Intertidal zone >...
GCGCTTCTCATATGCTCGCGCCCGCGTCGGGAACCCCCGCGCGGCGGATGAAGGCCGGGAGCGGCCGGCTCCGCATCATACATACTACTGCGAAGCGCCCCGCTCGGCGCGCACTCGCGGAGGTCTCGTGAGCCAAGACTCGACGGCTTACCTTACCGACAAATGCGAAGTCCGAAATCGTGACGTAGCTGGCGGTCATTCCGTCATCGCCCAGGCCGTGATTGACCCAGGCGAGCTCATCGGCGTGTGGAGCGGCCGCATCGTCGGCAGCGACGAAATCGATGCACTGCCGGAAGAGATCAGGCGGCATACTGTGCAGATCGAGGAGGATCTTTATCTCGCCTCGATAAGCGCACACGAGCCACCGGACTTCATCAATCACTCCTGCGAGCCGAACGCGGGCCTCGATGGCCAGATCGCCATCGTCGCTTTGCGGCGCATCCTGCCCGGCGAAGAGGTGACCATCGACTACGCCATGTGCGATGGCTCGCCTTACGACGAGTTCGACTGCGCCTGCGGCTCAAGCCTATGCCGGGGCAAGGTGACCGGTGACGACTGGCGCGATCCCGTGTTGTGGGAGCGCTACGCCGGATATTTCTCACCTTACCTTCAACGGCGCATCGATGCGTTGCGGCGTGTGCAAGCGCCCCAGCGTCCGAAACGGAAGCGGGTCCTTGCTCTCGCAACGGGTGAAGTCCCTGGCGGTGTCCGATGATTCCCGGCGACTGTCCCGGGCGCCTCGTGGCGCCCTTCCCTCAACCCCTCCCTAACAATAAGACGATCTTAGGAGCACACTGATGCTGCTGATCAGTACCTATGTGGCACCGAGCGCGATCGAAGGGCTCGGCGTTTTCGCTGGCGAACCCGTATCGCGTGGAAGCCTGATCTGGAGTCTCAATCCCAAATTCGACATCTTCGTCCACCAAGCGGAGATAGGCGCCCTGCCCCCGCACGTGCAGAGCTTCCTCATCCGCTACAGCTATCCGCATCTGGAAATGCCGGGCTACCGCGTGATCGACGTGGACAATGGCAAGTACATGAACCACAGCCTCGCGCCGAACACGGACTTCCGGATCTTCGACAAGGGCTATGCGCTCACCGACATCGCCGAAGGCGAGGAGATCACCTGCAACTACCACGAGTTCGATCCGGATTTCGTGGGCTTTATGCCGGGGATTGTGCCGTCCGCGCTCGAAACGCCGCTTCAAGTCAATCATCCATAAGACCCGCGGGCCTTCGTGCTGAAATGTGTGAGTGAACTGGGGGGTTAACCGCCCTCCCCAAGACCTCACCATGGAAGCGCAGTCCCGCGTTTGCCAAGTCCTGCTCACTAGACTAAGCAAGAGCCGCCTTGAAACCGCCGCACGGCTCCCTTGGCGGGCGCCGCTTCGGAAAGTCTCGCGAGCGTTCCCCCATGTCCATGAGCCGCTTTCTTCTAACCGCAACCCTACTCGCTACAGCGCTGCCGGGGGTGAGCCTCGCCGAAGAGACGTCCGTCTGGACCGCGAAGACGAACGGTAGCTTCGTCACGCTGACCTTTGGCCCGATCTCTGCAGACAAGGCCCCGCTCCTGATGCTTTCTTGCTTCAACGGCATGGGCATCGCCGTTCTCGACGTGCGGCCTGAGCTGGGCGACACGAAGCCCGGCACGCCGCTCATGATCGAGCTTGCGGCCGGAGATCAGACGGCGAAAGTCGAGGGCGAGGCCACACGCGACGAAGAGAGCGGTGCCGCGTTCGCCGAGTCGAGCGATGCAAAGGTGAAGCCCATTATCGACGTGCTGCGCGCGGCGGGCCCGATGACCCTCAAGGTGGGTACGGCGAGCGCCGAGCTGCCCGATACCGGCCGCGCGGATGCGATCGATCGGTTCACGGAAAACTGCACATTGGACTAGGCAAGGCGAGCGGCCCCAGGGCTGCGCGCGTCCTTGCCGAGCGCTGCGAACACCGCGGTGACGATCCCGCGGGCATCGAGGCCCGCTTCTCGGTACATCGTCTGAGGCTTGTCCTGCTCGATGAAGACATTGGGCAACGTCAGAGTCCGCACCTTCAAGCCCCGATCAAGCAGACCCTCGCCGGCGAGTGCGTGGAGCACTTGAGCGCCGAAGCCGCCGCTTGAGCCTTCCTCGACGGTGATGAGCACTTCGTGGTTCTTCGCAAGCTGGCGAATGAGCTCTGTGTCGAGGGGCTTGGCGAAGCGCGCATCAGCGACGGTCGTGGGAAGTCCGTAGCCTGCGAGTTCGTCTGCCGCGGCGAGGCACTCGGTCAACCGGGCACCGAAGGACAGCAGCGCCACGGCGGAGCCTTCGCGGACGATACGTCCCTTGCCGATTTCGAGCGGCGTCCCACGCTCAGGCAAGGCCACGCCGGTTCCCTCCCCGCGCGGATAACGGAAGGCCGAGGGGCGATCGTCGATCGCAGCGGCGGTCGCCACCATGTGCTTGAGCTCGGCCTCATCGGCCGCGGCCATAATCACCATGTTCGGCAGACAAGAGAGATACGTCACGTCGAAGCTGCCAGCATGGGTCGGTCCGTCGGCACCCACGAGGCCGGCGCGGTCGATAGCGAAGCGCACCGGCAGATGTTGGACCGCCACGTCATGCACGACCTGGTCGTAGGCGCGCTGGAGGAAGGTAGAATAGACAGCGACAAAGGGCTTATAGCCTTCCGTGGCCAGCCCTGCGGCGAAGGTCACGGCGTGCTGTTCGGCGATACCCACGTCGAAGCAGCGGTCGGGGAAGACCTCCGCGAACTTGTCGAGTCCGGTGCCCGACGGCATGGCCGCGGTGATGGCGACGATCCTGTCGTCAGCGCTGGCTTCCTCGATCAGGGCCTGGGCGAAGACCTTGGTGTAGCTCGGCGGCCCGCCAGGTGCGGCCTTCTCTTGCGTACCGGTGACGACATTGAAGCGGCCGACACCATGGAACTTGTCGGCGGACTCTTCCGCCGGGCCGTAGCCCTTGCCCTTCTGGGTCACGACATGGACCAGGATCGGCCCGTTCTGCATCTTCTTCACATTGCGCAGCACGGGCAGCAAGTGATCGAGATTGTGCCCGTCGATGGGACCGACATAGTAGAAGCCCAACTCCTCGAACAGCGTGCCGCCGGTCCAGAAACCGCGGGTGAATTCCTCGGCGCGGGCGGCGCGGCGCTCCCAACTCTTCGGCAACAGCTTGTGGGCGGCCCGCTTCATCCAGCGCCGGAGGCTGCGATATGTGCCGCCCGAGATGATGCGGGCGAGATGGGCGCTCATGGCGCCGACAGGCGGCGCGATCGACATGTCGTTGTCGTTGAGGATCACGATCAGGCGCGAATCCATGGCGCCCGCGTTGTTCATGGCCTCATAGGCCATGCCGGCGCTCATGGCGCCGTCGCCGATCACGGCGATCACGTTATTGGTGCCGCCGGAGAGGTCACGGGCCACGGCCATGCCGAGGCCGGCTGAGATCGAGGTCGAGGAGTGGCCGGCGCCGAACGGGTCGTACTCGCTCTCGGCGCGCTTGCAGAAGCCCGACAAGCCACCGCCTTGGCGGAGCGTACGGATGCGGTCGCGGCGCCCGGTGAGAATCTTGTGGGGGTACGCCTGGTGGCCGACGTCCCAGATGAGCTTATCGCGCGGCGTATCGAACACGTGATGGAGCGCGACGGTCAGCTCGACTACACCGAGCCCCGCGCCGAGATGGCCGCCAGTGACGGAAACCGCACTAATCGTCTCCTGGCGCAGCTCGTCCGCGAGCTGCTTCAGCTCATGGTCGACAAGCGCGCGCACATCCTCGGGCGTGTGGACACGGTCCAAGAGTGGCGTGGCAGGGACGGCGCTCATTTGCTCACCTGGTTGATTTTTAGGGAAAGACTGCGAAGGCTCAGCACGTTATGCACCCTACGTGGCCCTTGGGCGACCTAGCGCCAAGACTTTGGACCATAGCCGACAGACCGGCCCGGCCCAAGGCGTTTGTCCTCTTCTGCGGGGGCTTGGCCGGAGCCTATTCCTCGACGTCGAGGGGCTCGGTTCCGGTCGGCTCGCCATTCTGGTTGAGGGAGATCTTCTCGACGCGGGCCTCTGCCTGGCGTAGTAGCCCGTCGCAATGGGCGCGCAGCGCCTCGCCGCGCTCGTAGATCACAATGGAGGCCTCAAGCTCGACATCGCCCTTCTCGAGGCGGTCGACGATGGTTTCGAGCTCCTTGAGCGCCTGCTCGAAGCTCATGGACTTGATGTCGGTGTGATCGCTCGGATCGGCCATGGCGTGGCTTAGCCCCTTCCCATAGACACAATCAAGAGGCTCGCCTCAAGAGGCGCCCATCAGGCCCTGGACGTGGGCGGCTGTCGAGGCGGCGAGCGCGTCGAGATCGTAGCCGCCCTCGAGGGTGGAGACGAGCTTGCCGCCCGTATGCTTGGCCGCGGCTTCGACCAGCTTCTCGGTCACCCACGCGAAATCGGGCTCCAAGAGCCGGAGCTGCGCCAGAGGATCCCTAAGATGCGCATCAAAGCCGGCGGAAACCAGGAGGAAGTCGGGGGCGAAGGCATCGAGCGCCGGCAAAATGCGCTCCTTGTAGGCAGCGCGGAATTTGTCGCTGCCGTCACCGGGCGCAAGCGGTGCATTGAAGATGTTGCCGACGCCTGTCTCGTCGCGCGCACCGGTACCGGGGAAGAGCGGCATCTGGTGGGTCGAGCCGTAGAGCAGGTCCCCATCGGTCCAGAAGGCGGCCTGCGTGCCGTTACCATGATGGACATCGAAGTCGACCACCGCCACGCGCTTGGCGCCATGAGCAGCGCGGGCATGGAGCGCGCCGATCGCGACGTTGTTGAACAGGCAAAAGCCCATGGCCCGCGACGGCTCGGCGTGATGACCCGGCGGGCGCACCGCGCAGAAGGCATTGGTCACATGGTCTGCAGCCACCTCATCGACGGCGCGGATGATGGAACCGGCGGCGCGCACTGCCGCCTCCCAGCTTCCCGGCGAGACCACCGTATCGGGGTCGAGCCAGTTGTGATGCTGCTTCGGGATCTCGGCGTGAACCATGTCCACATAGGCCTTCGGATGCAGGCGCTCGATCTGACTGAGTTCGGCACGGGGGGCCTCCTCCCGCCTCAGGTCGTTGAACGTATCGCTCGAAAGCGCATCGTCGATGGCGCGCAAGCGATCGGCGCGCTCGGGATGACCGAAGCCGGTGTCGTGCTCAAGGCAGGCGGGATGGGTGAGGAGAAGCGTGGTCATGCGTGGGCGGAACTTGGTTACTGACTTTGGGACTGTCGCTTGACCGGGCTGTGGTAACACGCGAAATGGGAGCCGGCCATGCCCGTTGTTCCCGCTACAGAAGAGATGATTGCCGAAGCCGCGCGAGCGCTTGCCCGCGGCGAGATCGTGGCGTTTCCCACCGAGACGGTCTATGGGCTCGGCGCCGACGCGCGCGATGCTGACGCCGTGGCGAAAGTGTTCGCCGCCAAAGAGCGGCCGCGGTTCAACCCGCTCATCGTGCACGTGCCAGACGTCGCTGCGGCGGAAGGCTATGCGGTGTTCGAGGCCACGGCGCGCAAGCTTGCCGAAGCGTTCTGGCCCGGGCCGTTGTCGCTTGTGCTGCCGAAGCGTGCTGGCAGTGGCATCGCAGATCTCGTCACCGCCGGGCTCGACACGATTGCGCTCCGCGCGCCGAACCACAAGATCGCGCAAAAGCTGCTTGCCGCAGCGAAGCTCCCCATCGCGGCGCCGAGCGCCAACCGCTCAGGGCGCGTCAGCCCGACCATGGCCTCTCACGTAGCGGCCGAGCTCGGCGAAATTCCCGCCATGATCCTCGACGGCGGCCCCTGTCCCCATGGAATCGAGTCCACCGTGGTCGGCGTGTCGGGCGGTGCGCCGATGCTCCTCCGTCTCGGCGCCGTGCCGCGAGAGGCGATCGAGGCCGTACTTGGGCAGGCGGTTCCGCTTGCGGAGCAGGATTCGGCGATCGCCTCGCCGGGGCAGCTCGAGCGCCACTATGCGCCCCTCACGCCGCTGCGGCTCGAGGCAACCGACGTGCGCCAAGGTGAAGCCTTGCTCGCCTTCGGGTCGAATGCGCCGCACGGGGCCATCGTCAGCATCAATCTCAGCGCCTCCGGCGATCTCGAGGAGGCTGCGGCCAATCTATTCGCTTCACTGCGGCGGCTCGATGAATGCGGCGCAAACGCCATCGCTGTGATGCCCATTCCCGAGCGCGGTCTCGGCGAGGCCATCAACGACCGCTTGCGGCGGGCGGCCAAGGCGCGCTAGCCCTCATCCATGAGCGAGACCCCCATGCTCAAGCGCCCGAGCCCCGAGACCATCGATGCGCTCGTGCACATCGTGGGCAAATCCCGTGCGATCCGCGACGAAGCGGACATGGCGCGCTATCTCACCGAGTGGCGCGACCGCTATCACGGCAAGGCGGCGGTCGTGCTCAAGCCGGGATCGACCGACGAAGTCTCCGCGATCCTCAAATGCGCCAACGAGACCCACACGGCGATCGTGCCACAAGGCGGCAATACAGGCCTTGTGGGCGCGCAGATTCCCGACGAGAGCGGCAGCGAGGTGATCGTGTCCATGGAGCGCCTCACCCAAGTGCGCGACATCGATCTCGGCACCAACACGATGACGGTGGAGGCCGGGCTCACGCTTGCGCGGGCGCAACAAGTGGCGGACAGCGCGGGCCGGCTTTTCCCCTTGAGCCTTGCCTCCGAAGGGAGCTGTCAAGTCGGCGGCGTGCTCGCCACCAATGCCGGCGGCATGGCCGTGCTTGCGTACGGCACAGCGCGGGACCTCGCGCTCGGGCTCGAAGTGGTGCTGGCCGACGGGCGCGTGTGGGACGGGCTGAAGACCTTGCGCAAGGACAATACGGGCTACGACCTCAAGGACCTGTTCATCGGCTCCGAAGGAACGCTCGGCATCATCACCGCCGCGGTGTTACGCTTGTTTCCGCGGCCTATGGAGCGGGTCACCTGTTTTGCCGGGGCGAACGAGCTCGAGCGGGCGCCGGATTTCTTTGCCCGGGTTTATGACGCCGCCGGCCCCATGGTGACGGCCTTCGAGATCCTGCCGCGCATTGGCCTGGAGTTCGTGCTCGAGCACGGCCGCGACACGCGCGATCCGCTTCGCGCGCCGCACCCTTGGTATCTGCTGTTCGAGCTTACGAGCCCGCGCGTCGGCGAGGAGCCGCACCGGCTTGCCGAAACTTTGCTTCAAGAGGGCATCGAGGCAGGCGAGATCGCCGACGCCGCCGTCGCTTCGTCGCTGAAGCGGTCGCAAGAGCTTTGGCGTTTGCGAGAATTGATGAGCGAGGTGCAGAAACAGGAAGGCGGCAGCATCAAGCACGATGTGTCCGTGCCGATCGCGCGGATTCCGGAGTTCATCTCACGAGCGAACCAGCTCGTGGAGTTGATGATTCCCGGTGCGCGGCCGGTGCCGTTCGGTCATCTCGGCGACGGCAACATCCACTACAATGTAAGCCAGCCGCCCGGCATGGATCAGGCGGTGTTTCTCTCGAACTGGGAGGCGCTCAACGCCGCGGTGCACGAGATCGTGCTCGATCTCGGCGGCTCGATCAGTGCCGAGCACGGCATCGGCCGCATGAAGCGCGATCTCCTGCCGCACGCCAAAGGCGCGCTTGCCGTCGAGCTGATGCGGAAGATCAAGGCGAGCTTCGATCCCAATGGCATCCTTAATCCGCAAAAGCTCTTATGAACGGGAGACTTCCCTACAAGACGCAGGATGAGACGTGGATCGCGATTGACGACTACATCGCTGAGAACGTTCTCGACGAGGATCCCGCGCTCGAAGCGGCGCTTGCCGCCAGCGAAGCGGCCGGACTACCCCCAATCCAAGTCGCGCCGGTGCAAGGCAAGCTCCTGATGATACTGGCCGCGGCCATGGGCGCGCGGCGAATTTTGGAGATCGGCACGCTCGGCGGCTACAGCACGATCTGGCTCGCACGGGGCTTGGTGGAAGGCGGTAACCTGATCACGCTGGATATGAACCCGGACTACGCGGAGGTTGCCCGAAGCAATATCGCCAATGCAGGGCTTGCGGACCGGGTCGAGGTGCGGGTCGGTAAGGCGCTCGACATGCTGCCGCAACTCGAAGCAGAGGGCGCCGGCCCCTTCGACCTGGTGTTCATCGATGCCGACAAACCGAGCACGCCCGACTATTTTGACTGGGCCGTGCGCTTATCGCGCAAAGGCAGCTTGATCGTCGTCGACAATGTGGTGCGCGAGGGCGCGATCCTCGCAGGCCAGAGCGAGAACAAGCATGTGAAGGGCTTGCGCGACTTCTTTACGCGGGCGGGTGCCGACCCGCGCGTTACGGCCACGGCATTCCAGACCGTCGGCGCCAAGGGCCATGACGGCCTTGCCATCGTGCTCGTAACCGCAGACACCTAGGCGTTACTTTTTCTCGGCTAGCAGCTCGGCATGGGCCTTCTCGATGGCCGCCTTGTCCTCGTCGCTCACCTTCGGGAACTGAAGATCGAGCGCTTCCATGTGCTCCGCGAGCGCGCCCGCGACGACAAGCCGGGCAAACCACTTCTTGTCGCATGGCACCACGTACCACGGCGCATGCTTGGTCGCCGTGTTGCGGATCGTATCCTCGTAGACCTTCTGATACTGATCCCACAGCTTGCGCTCGGCCACGTCGTACGGTGAGAATTTCCAATTCTTGTCAGGATCGTCCACGCGAGCGAGCAACCGTTTCAATTGCTCTTCCTTGGAGATGTTGAGGAAGAATTTGAGCGGGACCGTGCCGCACCGCGCGATATGACGCTCGAAGTCGTTGATGTCCTGGTAGCGCTCCTTCCAAATGTCGTCGGTGACAAGTTTTGGCGGGATGTTCTGCTTTTCCAGCAGATCGGGGTGCACGCGCACCACAATGGTCTCCTCGTAATAGGAGCGGTTGAAAATGCCGATGTGGCCACGCATCGGCAGCACCAGGTTGGTGCGCCATAGGAAATCGTGCGCGAGCTCCAGATGGCTCGGCTGCTTGAAGGAATGCACGGAGCAGCCTTGCGGATTGACGCCCGACAACACGTGCTTGATGATGCCGTCCTTGCCAGAAGTGTCGATGCCTTGCAGGAGCATGAGGATGGCCCACTTACCTTCGGCGTAAAGCCGCTCTTGGAGCTTGGCGAGCTTCTGGACGCCAACCTCAAGAATTTCCTCACCGTCCTTTTTGCCAATGTCGACATTCGCCGTGTCGTCGGGATCGTAGTCCTTGATCTTGAACTTATCGCCGTCTGTGACCCGATAACGTTCGATGATCTTCGATGGCAGCATGCGCCTTCCCTTTCTAGTGCACCCCGCCCTTAGAGCAGGAAGAGCCGAAGCGGCTCTTGGATACCGGGTTCGTCTTTGCGCGAATCGTTTATTTTCGGATTAAGCTCGATCGCCTCGAACAGATCGTCGGCCGCGGGCCCAAGGACAGCAAGGGCGTCTTCCGCTTTGGTTCCGGCGACGTCGAGCCAGCTTTCGAAATTCTCCGGTGCAAGCACCGCCGGCATACGGTCATGGAGCATTGCCACTGTCGCATTGGCGGGACAAGTCAGGATGGCGACCGTGTCGATCTCGCCGCCTTGCGGATCCTGCCAGCGCTCATAGAGCCCGGCAAAGGCAGTGAGCCGGGGCTCGTGCGGACGGAGCAGAAACGGCCGCCGCTTTCCCTTCGGCCCCGTCCACTCATAGAAGCCGTCAGCCGGGATCAAACAGCGCCGCCAGCGCGTGGCGTTACGGAAGGAGGGCTTCTCGAGCACCTCCTCGGAGCGCGCATTGATGAGGATGGGAAATTTCTTCGGGTCTTTGACGAAGGGCGGCAACAGACCCCAGCGCATCAGCCGAAAACGGCGGGGCCCTTGCCGGTCGATGCACACCACGGGAATAGATTGGGTAGGCGCGATATTATAGCGCGCCGGGAAATTCGGCGTGTCAGCATAGCCGAAATAGGCGCGCACGGCCTCGGGCGGCGAGGTCAGATTATAGCGGGAGCACATGAAGGCGGCTTCGGTAACACTTTGGCAATCATGATGGGGCAGCTTCCGGTTGAGGACTCTAGGTGATACGCCGATGTTACCCGACGAGAATCGTAACGCCCGCCCGGCGGAAATCCAGGAAGATGTGAGCCGGGAAGATATCGTCTCGGCATTCCGGACGGCAATGGTCGGCCATTTCCGCTCGCACGTCCCGGGCACCAACATCAACGAATCGACGCTGCTCGCCAGCGACTATCTCAATCACTTCCACGAGCTCGTGATGTTGCTCGAGGCGTTGTCGTGCGAGCCGGAAGGATTCGCCGACGACCTCCTCTCGTGGCGGCCGCTGACCTATGAGGAGCATTTCTCCCGGTCGGGCTTCCGGGACAAGAACCTGGCGATCGCCGCTTATCGCCGTGCGCCGCCCAAGGTCCGGGCGCGCTTCGACGAGGCCGTAGCGCGGCTTCACGGGGAAGCGTTGACGCTGGTGGTAACTGTCGGCGCCGCACTTGAGAACGGCAGAGGCCTTGACCAGGCATGCCTGGACGCGGCTGCGCGGCTGCGTATCCTGATCGACGAGGCCAACGCCATTGCCAATGGCGAGATCCCGGCTGAGCGCAGCGATGGCAAGGAGCAGGGCGAGGTCAGCAGCCAGGCCGCGATCGACGCGCTGTTTGGTACGGGCAGGCGTTGATCGGCCAGCCCGAAGGCCCTCCAGGCGGCTAGATTTCACCATGAATTGGGCGTACTGAGGCTCCATGGGAACGCTCACAAAGCGCCTCGTGTTGCTTGCGGCGGGAGCCGTTTGGGTGGCCCTGGGCACCGTGAGCTATGTGGCGCCAGCCAAGGCGCAGTTTTTCTGGTTCTTCGGCGAGCCGAAGAAGCAGCCCAAACCGCATGTGCGGCGGCCTCCTCCGGGAGATGACCTGCCCCCGATCAAGCCGCAGGAGAGCATGGCCCCGCCGCCGCCGGACGACCGGCCCTACGATAACAAGCTGATGCGCCTCGCCGAGATCCTGGGCGCGGTCCATTACCTGCGCGAGCTTTGCGGTGCTGGCGAAGGCCAACTCTGGCGCGACCAGATGAAGGAGATCCTCAGGAACGAGGGCACGACCGCGGTGCGCCGGGCCAAGCTCGTTAACAGTTTCAATG
>Ga0307436_1001310_pt1 | contig 11101 bp, 8 predicted proteins | sample SalMarWE160440MG_FD_202513 | JGI IMG/M metagenome (GOLD analysis project Ga0307436, IMG submission 202513) | Salt marsh sediment microbial communities from the Plum Island Ecosystem LTER, Massachusetts, United States - WE1604-40 | ecosystem: Environmental > Aquatic > Marine > Intertidal zone >...
CGCTCGATCGACGCCTCGGCGCCCACGCTCGACGGCATCCTGGCACTCAAGGGCGTGATGGAGGTCGGCGAGACCGACGAGCGCGAGGACGAGCGCCGCGCCGCCGAAGCGGCGATCGTCGACGGCTTCGCAAAGGCGCTCGCCGATCTCATCGCCATGCGGCGCGCCGAGGGTGCAACGCTCGGCCGCCTGCTGTCGGCGCGGCTTGCCGAGATCGGCACGCTCACCGCGCGCGCGGAGGCCGCCCCCGGCCGCAAAGCCGAGGCGGTCAAGGCCCGCCTCGCCGAGCAGGTCGCGGCACTGCTTTCCGCGTCCGAGCGCTTCGATAGCGACCGCCTGCACCAGGAGGCGGTGCTGCTCGCCGCCAAGGCCGACATCCGCGAGGAGCTCGACCGCCTCGTCTCCCATGTCGCGCAGGCGGGCAAGCTCATCGCCGGCGGCGGCGCCGTCGGCCGCAAGCTCGATTTCCTGGCGCAGGAGCTGCACCGCGAATCAAACACGCTCACCGCCAAGTCGAACGACGTCGAGCTCACCAATATCGGGCTCGAACTGAAAAGCACGGTCGAGCAGTTCCGCGAGCAGGTGCAGAACCTGGAATGAGCGAGACGCAAGACATCACCCGGCGCGGCATCATGCTGGTCCTGTCCTCGCCCTCGGGCGCCGGCAAAACCACGCTCACGCGCAATCTGCTGGAGCGGGAGGAGAACGTCTCGCTGTCGATTTCGGTCACCACGCGGGCGCGGCGGCCGAGCGAAATCGACGGCGTGCATTATCATTTCGTGTCACGGCGCCATTTCGAAGCCATGCGGGATGGCGGCGAATTGCTGGAATGGGCGGAGGTGCATGGGGCTTTCTACGGCACGCCGCGCGAGCCGGTGGAGCAGGCGCTTGCCCAAGGCCGCGACATGTTGTTCGACATCGACTGGCAGGGCACGCGCCAACTGCTCGAAAAGATGCGCGACGACGTAGTGACCTTGTTCGTGCTGCCGCCGTCGGCGGCCGAGCTGAAGTCGCGGCTGGAGCGGCGCGCCGAGGACAGCCAGACGACCATCGCGCGACGCCTGCATAACGCGCTGGAGGAGATCTCACACTGGCGCGAATACGATTACATTCTGGTCAACCGCGACCTCGACAAGAGCTTCGCGCGCGTGCGCGCCATCCTCACCGCCGAGCGTCTCAAGCGGGTGAAGATGCTGGACCTGGAAAATTTCGTCGAGCGGCTGCTGGCCGATCTGAAGAAGCTGACGCCGTGACCTTGATTTACCTCTCCCCGCGTGCGGGGAGAGGCGGCTGTCGCGCGCATCACGCGCGATAGCCGAGTGAGGGGGCCTGGCCGCAATTCTGAGCATAGCGAAAGAGCCCCTCATCCCGACCCTCTCTACGCAAGCGGGGGGAGGGAGAAGTATGCCCTTGCCAACTTCACAAATCCCTCAACCGGTATCTGTTCGGCCCGCGCCGTCGGCTTTATCTCGGCGGCTTCGAGCAGCGCGCCCGCATCGATGCCGAGCGACTTCAGACTCTGCCGCAGCATCTTGCGGCGCTGGCCAAAGGCAGCCTCCGTCACCCGCTGCAGGGCGCGCGCGTCGCAAGGCAAAGGCGCGGCGCGCGGAACGAGTCGCACCACCGAGGATGTCACCTGGGGCGGCGGCACGAAGGCCGATCGGCTGACGTCGAACAAAATCTTTGCCTCGCAGCGCCAGTTCGCCAGCACCGACAGCCGCCCATAGGCCTTGCCGCCGGGCGGCGCCACGATGCGCTCGGCCACTTCGCGCTGGAACATCAGCACCAGCGCGTCGTACCAGGGCGGCCAGGGCTCCACCGTGAGCCAATTGACAAGCAGTGCGGTTGCGATGTTGTAGGGCAGGTTGGCGATCACCCGCGCGTGGCGGCCGGCAAGCGCGCTGCATGCATCGAAGGTCAGCGCGTCGCCAGCAACGATCGTTAATCGGCCGGGATAGCGCGCCGCGATCTCCTCCAGCGCAGCCGTCGCCCGTTCGTCGCGCTCGACCGCGATGACATGGCCAGCGCCCTCAGCTAACAGCGCGCGGGTCAAGCCGCCCGGGCCGGGGCCGATCTCGACCACGGTGACGCCGGCGAGCGCGCCGCCGGCGCGCGCGATACGCGCGGTCAAATTGAGATCGAGCAGGAAATTCTGCCCGAGCGATTTCTTGGGGCGCAACCCGTGCCGGCGGATGACCTCGCGCAGCGGCGGCAGGTCGTCGATCTGCGTCATGTTCGTTTACGCATAATCTTATCCGAAAACCGGTTCCTACTTTTTCGGGATCATGCGCTATTTTGCGGGCGCGAGCGTCGTCGCCTCCGCCGGCTCGGCCGCCGCCAGCCGCGCCGCCAGCCGCAATGCCGCCAACAGGCTCGACGGATCGCCGCGCCCGGTGCCGGCAATGTCGAAGGCGGTGCCGTGATCGGGCGAGGTGCGCACGAAGGGCAGGCCGAGCGTCACATTGACCGCGTGGTCGAAGGCCAGCGTCTTGATCGGGATCAGCGCCTGGTCGTGATACATGCACAGCGCCGCGTCGTAGCGCGCGCGCGCCGCGGCGTGGAACATGGTGTCGGCCGGCAGCGGCCCGCGCGCGTTGATGCCCTCGGCCTGCATGGCCTTGACCGCGGGCGCCACGATGGTGAGGTCTTCGTCGCCGAGCGCGCCGTCTTCGCCGGCATGCGGATTCAAGCCCGCCACCGCCAGCCGCGGCTGCGCGATCTCGAAGCGGCGCGCAAGATCGCGCGCCACGATCCGCCCGGTCTCCACCACCAGGTCGAAACTCAGATGCGCCGGCACCTCGCGCAGCGGCAGATGGATGGTCACCGGCACCACCGCCAGCTCCGGCGACCACAGCATCATCACCGGCGGCGCCTTGCGGCCGGTGGCTTCCGCCGCAAGCCGCGCCAGGAACTCGGTATGCCCTGGCTCGACGAAGCCCGAGCGGTAGAGCACGTTCTTGGCCACCGGATTGGTGACCACGGCGCCGGCGCGGCCGGCGAGCACGTCGGCGACCGCGCGGCGTATCGAGGCGATCGCCGCCGGCGCGCTGCTTGCGTCCGGCTTGCCCGGCGCGGCGCTGACCTCCAAAGCAAGTGCCGCCACCGGCAGCGCGCGCGCGAAGGCCGCCGCCGCCTCCTCCGGCGCCACCGCGGCGAGCGGGACGTCGAGGCCGAGGCGGCGCGCACGCTGCGCCAGAAAATCGGCGTCGCCGATGAGATAGAAGGGGGGCAAGTCCAATTCGGCCCGCCGCCGCCACAGGGCGAGCGTGAGATCGGGTCCGATCCCGGCCGGTTCGCCGAGGGTCAGAGCAAGGGGAAAGCTGCCGCGCGAGATCATTGGTTCTTATATTCGATCATCGCCTGCTTGCGGAGTTCCTCCAGGTACTGCTTGGCCTGGGCCTGAAACCGCTTGCTGTAGATTTCCTCGCGCACCTGGGTCTTGAGCGGCGATTCCTGGCTGGACTGCTTCTTGTCGCACAGGGCGAACATCTGCAGGCCGAGCGTCGTCACGTCGGGCGTGGTTAGATGGCCGACCGGCAGGTTCGCCAGCACCTCGCGGGTCGCCTTCGGCAGATCACCCGAGGCGCGCGAGATCGGCTCGCGCACCGCCACGTCGCGCAGCGCGCGCGCCAGTGCCAGGCCCTCCTTGCAGGTGGTGAAACGGCTGCGCAGGTTTTCCGCCTCGTGGCGCTTGGCTTGTCTCACTGTTTCGCTCGACCCGCTCGGCACCACGATGGTGATCGGATAGAGCGTATAGATATAGCCCAGCTCGGCCGCGTCGGTCGTGTGGCGCTCCTGCAGCGCCTTGGCGATGTCGGCGTCGCTGACCTGCAGCGAAGGCCCGAACTTGCCGCGGATCAGCTGGTTCCAGGTCAGTTCGGCGCGAATGCGCGCCTTGACCGCTTCCGCCGCGATGCCGGCGCGCGCCAGGACTTCGTCGAACTGCTTTGCGGAAATGCCCTGGCGCTTGGCCATGTTGTTGAAGGCCTGGTTGACCTGGGCGGCCGTCACACGCAGTCCATAGGCCTTGGCCTTGGCGATCTTGAGCTGGTCGTCGATCAGTTCGTTGATCACCTCCTGGCGCGTGGGCGTCTTGTGGGTCGACGTGGCGATCAGCTTGGTGCGCTGGCGAATATCGAATTCGGTGATCGGCGAGCCGTTGGCGACCACCACCACCTGGGCGGCGGCGGCGGCCGGTAGCAGCGCGGCGGCAAGCGCCACGGCGGCCATGAAGCGGCGCAAGCGACCGGGTCTCAAGCAAGTTTCGCGCATCGCGACATCCATCTTCCGGTACGCCGGCCGCGGAGGGGGCGCCGGTGCGGCCAGATCAAAGCCCGCCAAACACGTTTGAACTGGCGCTGCCGTTGGTGTTTGCGTTGAGGCCCTGGCTTACCGAGCTGGTTCCCAGCGTGCGCAGGCTCAACTGCAACATGACCTGGTTGTTGGTAACGACGGTATCTCCACTGTAGGAGTAACCTGTAATGTAATTCACGGCTAAGATGAGGCAATCGTCGATATAGCCGAGACCGACCCTGGTCTGGTCGAATTTCTTGGCATTGATGTCGTAGCGCGCCCCGCCGAACAGCACCCAATTGGCGTCGAGCTTGACGGAGGCCGATCCCAGTACGCCTTGCCGGCGGTCGAGGAAGCCGATGTCGGGCTGGGCGGCATAATCGCCATAGAGCACGCTCACGTTCCACCGGTCGAAGGCGACGGCGGACTCCAGTTCCAGCCGCTTCATGTCGAATGTTTCATTGTCGAGCCGGTAGCGCGCGCTGAAGGTGAGGGCGTGGACGGGCTGATAGGAAATACGGCCGACATAATCCGACGCGGTCGTGTCCAGCCCGCTGTCGAGCCCGGTATTGGCGACGCCGTTGATCGCGTAGGAATTCTGCCCGAACAACTGATAGGACTGGCCGAACAGCGCGTTGAGGAAGCCGCCTTTGTTGAACTGGGCGGTATATTGCACGCCATAATTGGCCCGCCCACCGCCCTCGACCCGGTCCCAGCCGGCGAATTTGTTAACGCGGAACAAGTTGCTGTCGTCGAAGATTAGACTCTGCGCGTCCTCGTTCGGCCATTTGCCGACCTGCGCCTCGTTCGGCCGCGCGATCACCTGGGCGATCGGCTCCACGGTCTGCGTGCCCCAGGGCTCGACGTCGATGAAGGGGAAGCGGTATTCGAGGCCGACGGTCGGCATGGCGCGGACCAGGTTGCTGTCGCCGGTCTGAATGAAATTCGAAACGTTGGGATCGTTGTTGATCTGCATGGAGCCGGCATCGGCGCGCACCGAAGCGAAGGGCGTGAACACCTCTCCGATGGAGTCGGTGAAGCTGCGGCGCCAATGGACGTCGGCCGAGAAGCGGCTGTAGGTGCCGGGAATGCCGTGCAACACGCAATTCTGCTTGACCGCGGTATCGGCGGTTGCCGGCGAGCAACCATTGCTGTTGAGCGCGGTCGTGGTGATCGGATCGAAATTGGCCTGGTTGCGCGTGAGGCTGGTGAAGTTGAGATTGTAGCCGAGCTCGCCGCCGAGCACCGGGTGGTTGACGGTGTAGTCGTAGTCGATGACTGGATGGATGACCGGGATTTGGGTCTGCGAGTCGGCGCCGGAGAAGCCGAGGTAATAGACCGAGCGGGCGTCGAAATAGCTGCGGTTGCCGCGGCCGGTCAGATAGAGCTGCGAGATGCCCTCGCTGGTGACCGACAGGCTGTTGGGGTTCTTCCGGTAGGCCGACAGGCTCGGATTGTAGTCCTGCAGAAAATACTTGTCGGACAAGAGCACCGCGTCCCATCCCCAGGTCCAGCGCGTATTGATCGCGAACTGGCCCGAGCTTTCCAGACTGCCGCGCCATTCGCGATTGGCGGACGAACCCACCCCGAAATATTCCGGGTCCTGCTGGTGAATGCCGGCGGCGCGGATCTGATAGGCGCCGTTCAACAGGCGCTGGCGGAATTCGCCCTGCATCAGCACGCCCTGCTTGGTGGTGATCTTGGGCGCGAGCGTCACATCGTAGTCGGGCGCCAGTGCCCAGTAATAGGGAATCTCGACGCCCACGCCGTAAATCGTGCTGGTCGACACCGATGGCATCAGGAAGCCGGTCTTGCGCTTCACCGTCGGGTCGGGCGCCGAGAAGTAGGGCATCCAGACCAGCGTATGACCCCAGAATTGGAGGGCGGCATCCTCGAAATAGATCATCTTCTCGGTCTGGTCATGGATGATGCGCTTGGCCCTGACCTGCCATTCCGGCGGCGCTTTGGGGTTGTCCTTGCAGGGCGCGCAGGCGGTGTAGACGCCGTTGTGGAAGATGGTGAAATTGCCGCCGCTGCGTTCCGCGCGCGCAGCGGCAAAGCGCGTCTCCTCCGGCGCGTCGAGCCGCAGCGCGTCGACGAAGCCGTTACGGTAGTCGTCCGACAGGTCCATGATGGTGCCGTAGGTGATGCGGCCGTCGGCATCGGTCAGCCGCACATTGCCCTCGGCATGCAGGCGCTTGGTGGCCTGGTTGTAGATGACCTTGTCGGCCTCCAGCGTCGAGCCGCCGTAATAGATCTGCACATTGCCGACGGCGGCGACCCGGTGGTTGGCATAGTCGTAGTCGATCTGGTTCGCCTGCACGAGCATCTGCTTCTGCCCGGCCTTTTCGCGTTCCAGGGTGAGCTTGGATTTCGGCGGCGGCGGCGGCCGTTGCGGGAAGGTGAGGGCCTGCGCCGGGGCCGGCGCAGGCGCAAACAGCCCGCCGCAGGCGATGAGCCCGAGGACGGCAAAAACGGCGGCGAGGCCGCGGCGGCGGATTCGGTCCGCCGGTGGAGGAGCGCATCGGTGCCCCGCCATCACCCGTCCTCCTGGTACAACAACGCCGTAAACCCCGTCAGCCCACCGGCGAGCACCGGCAGCCAAGCCGCTGCCACCGGCTGCATCAGCTCGGCATTGCTCAAGTCCTTGGTCACTTTCGATAAAATATAAAGCAGAAAGCCAGCCGCCACGCCACTTAAAACCATCTTCTGAATTCCGCCGAAGCGGAAAAATCGTAAACTGACGGCGGCCGCAAGGAACACCATGGCGGCCAGTAGGAAGGGCCGTGCCAAAAGCTTCTGGAATTGCAATCTATAGCCTGCGGCGACAAGTCCTGCGTGTTCGGCAATTTTGATATACAGCGGCAGCTCCCAGAACGGCACAGTTTCCGGTGTCGCAAAACTTTCGCGAACCTGCTCCGGCGTCAGACTCGTCTTCAGCCTGAACTCCGGCACGTCGGCCGGCACCACGCCGAGCTGATAGACCCGCGCGTCCAGGAGCCGCCACACGCCCGGGTCGAGCACCGCCGCGCGCGCCTCGATGCGCCGGCTGAAATGGTTGGCGTTGTCGAAGGTGAACACGCTGACGCCGGAAAGCTCCACACCCTGATCACGGCTCGACTTGGCGTTGATGACGGCAAGCCCGTCGGCATTGCGCTGGCTCGCCCAAAACGAGTTGCCGGTGCCGCCGAACTCGGCGGTGTTGCGGCCGAACAGTTCGGATTCGAACTTCTTGGAGCGCTCGCGCAGCAGCGCCGCCATCGGGTTGTAGACGGTGGTCGCAAAAACTCCGATCGCGAAGGCGACGATCACCGCCGGTGCGATGAACTGCCAGGCCGACATGCCGGCCGCGCGCGCCACCACCAGTTCCAGCCGCCGCGACAGGTTGAGGTAGCAGGACATAGCGCCGATCAGCACGCAGAACGGCAGGATGCGCTCGATGATCTGCGGCACGCGGAACAGCGAGGTCTTGGCCACCAGCAAGGGCGAGACGTTGGGGATGTCGCTCGCCCGCCGCATCAGCTCGATATAGTCGAGCAGCGCAACCAGCGCGAAAATGCCGGCGAATACCAGCAACACTGCGCTGAGAAAGCGCAGGCCGAAATAGCGCGACAGTGTTCCACCTACGATCGGCATGGGTCAGGTCACGAAGGGGCGAAGCGCCGGACAAGGCGCGCCCCGACAGCGTTGAGCGAATTGGCGACGAAGGCCGGTGGCTCCACGATCAGCCCGCTGCGGATCACGTAGAGGCCGAGCCCGAGGGCAATCGCCACCGCCAGATAGGGCAGTACCAGCATCCAGGGCATGCTGGCGCCGAACACGGTGGAGGCAAAGCCCGTCAGGCGCAAGAGCGACACCCCGCCGATGGCAGCGGCCATCGACAGGCCGCGGCTTTGCCGGTTGGTGCGCGGCGCGCCGAGATAGGCGAAGGCGATCACCACAAAGGCGAGCGGATAGAGCGGTGCCATCAGCCGGTCGTGCAGTTCGGCGCGGAACTGGCCGGGCTGCTCGACATAGAGTTTGTCGGTCGGCGAGGGGAACAAGAGCTGCCACAGATAGCGCTCGCGGATCGAATAGGTCACCGCCTGCGCCCCGCCGGCGAACTGCGACAGGTCGAAGGCGTAGCGGCCGAAGCTCACCATGGCGGGGTCGCGCTGGCCCACCTCTTGGCGCTGCAGCAGGCCCTTCTGCAGCACCAGGAAGGTGCCCTTGGCGTTGTCGAGCAGTTCGCCGCTCTCCGCGAGCACCGTAAGGCGCTCCTTCGGATTGCGCCGATCGTCGAGGAAGATGCCGAGCAACCGTCCGTTGCGGCCGCGTTCGCGTATATACAGGGTGACGCCGTTTTCCAGCGAAGTGAAACGGCCCGGCTGCACCACCGTGCTCACCACGTCGGCGCGCACCTCGGTGAGCCAGTCGCGCAGCATGCGCAGACCTTTGGGCGCGAAATAGGCGCTGATCACCATCACGAAGAGCGAGACCACGATCGCCACCAGCATGAAGGCGCGGAACAGCACCCACGGCGACATGCCGGACGCATTGAGCACGATGATCTCCGAATCGGTCGACATCTTGTGCAGCACATGGGCGACCGCGATCAGCAGCGCGATGGGCGCGATCACCAGCACCAGCAGCGGGATGATCAGCCCGGTGATGCCGATGAAGACCAGGATGGTCTGGCCCTGGCTGGTCATGATGTCGATGTCGCGCAACGCCTGGGTGACCCAGATCACGGCGGTGAGCGAAACCAGCACGATCAGGAACGCGCTAAACGTGGCGCGGAAGATGTAGCGGTCGATGGAACCCATATCCGCAGCGCCGTCCCCAAAATTCAACGCCGCGCGCGCCCGGCAGCCCCGGCGCCCCACGCCTGGCGTTAATTCCACCCCCGTGAGCTTTACCTTGATCTCTTCACAAAGTGGCCGCCCAAAGGCAAAGCCGTTGATCGTGCACAACAAAAAGTTAAGGCGGGGGTGTGGCTTGCGGTCGATTTGGTGCGCCATGCCGCCGATTCTGGCAAGTCGCTTGCCTTTGCGTCCAGAACGATTTCTTGAATATTATCCGTGGCCTAGCGGGGGATGCCGGCGAAGCGCTACGGCGCGGCCGCCGCCGCGGCGGTGAAAAGCCTGAAAACCAAGCGATTTTGGTTTTGCAGCGGCGCCGGCTGGGCGCCATATGATGCAAACGCCGCATGCCTGCTAAAGGAAAAGGACCCCCCTCATGCCCGATGCCCTTAAGCTTGGTTTTGGCCCCTTCGCTGTTCCGCCCAAGGGCGTCTTCATCGTGTTCTGCGACGACCGACTTAAGTTCGGCGCCGCCACCGCCAAAGCCCTGGGGCCGGCAGCAAGGCTGGTCGAGCGCGCCGCCAAGGCGGAACGCTTCACCGGCAAGAGCGGCTCGGCGCTGGATCTGGTGCTGCCGGAAGGGCTGAAAGCGGCGCGCCTGGTGGTGATCGGCGCCGGCAAGACCGCGGCGCTCACGCCGAAGGACTGGCTCGATCTCGGCGGCACGGCCATGGGCAAGCTGCCGGCGAGCGCCAGCGAAGCCACGATCTTCGCCGACCTGCCCGGCGGCGCCATGCGCCCGCAAGCCGCCGCCGAGCTGGCGCAGGGCGTGCGGCTGCGCGCCTACCGCTTCGACCGCTACAAGACCAAGCGCAAGGCCGACGAGGAGCCGCCGAAGAGCCGCAGCGTCACCGTCGCGGTCGCCGACGTCGCCGGCTCGCGCAAGGCCGACCGCCCGCGCGCCGGCGTCACCGAGGGCGTGCTGCTCGCGCGCGATCTGGTCAACGAGCCGGCCAATGTGTTGTTTCCGGCCGAATTCGCCCGCCGCGCCGGCGGCTTGCGCAAGCTCGGCGTTGCGGTCGAGGTGCTTAACGTGGCCGCCCTGCAGAAGCTCGGCATGAACGCGCTGCTGGGCGTCGGCCAGGGCTCGGCGCATGACAGCCGCGTGGTGGTGATGCGCTGGAATGGCAGCAAGCGCGGCGAGCCGCCGGTCGCCTTCATTGGCAAGGGCGTGTGCTTCGACACCGGCGGCGTCTCGATCAAGCCGGCCTCCGGCATGGAGGACATGAAGGGCGACATGGCGGGCGCGGCCTGCGTCACCGGATTGCTGCATGCGCTCGCCGCGCGCAAGGCGCGGGTCAATGCGGTCGGCGTCGTCGGTCTCGTGGAGAACATGCCGGACGGCAAGGCGCAGCGCCCGGGCGACATCGTCAAGTCGATGTCGGGGCAAACGATCGAGATCATCAACACCGACGCCGAAGGCCGTCTGGTGCTGGGCGACGTCATCTGGTACGCCGCACAGCGCTTCAAGCCGAAATTCATGGTCGATCTGGCGACGCTGACCGGCGCCATTATTGTCGCACTCGGGCATGAATATGCCGGCATGTTCGCCAACGATGATCGGCTCGCCGAACGGCTGACCAAGGCAGGCGCGGCCACCGGCGAGCAGGTCTGGCGCATGCCGCTGGGCAAAGAATACGACAAGGCGATCGATTCCAAGTTCGCCGACATGAAAAATACCGGCGGCTCGCGCTGGGCCGGCGCCATCACGGCGGCGCAGTTCATCAAGCGCTTCGTCGACGACAAGATTCCGTGGGCGCATCTCGACATCGCCGGCACCGGCTTCGACTCGCGGCAGAACGAGGCCAACAAGAGCTGGGGCTCGGGCTGGGGCGTGCGGCTGTTGGAGAAGCTGGTGGCGGAGTTTTATGAGGGGTGAGGGCGGTCACCGTACAGGCAACACCTGCAGATGATGGCAAGCCATGACCGAACTCCTTTTCTACCACCTGCAGGGCCAGAAACTCGAA
>Ga0307436_1001311_pt1 | contig 11100 bp, 7 predicted proteins | sample SalMarWE160440MG_FD_202513 | JGI IMG/M metagenome (GOLD analysis project Ga0307436, IMG submission 202513) | Salt marsh sediment microbial communities from the Plum Island Ecosystem LTER, Massachusetts, United States - WE1604-40 | ecosystem: Environmental > Aquatic > Marine > Intertidal zone >...
GAGAACGCGACGCAGGGCCAAGCTGCCCAAGCGCTGATGTTGCGGGGCATCGCCTACCGGAAGGGCGGTCAACCCGCCAAGGCCATCGTCGATCTCGGCGCGGCCGTCTGGCTCGGGCTACCGGCCTCGGACAAGGTCAGAGCCTTGGTCAATAAAGGCTTGGCCTACAAGGCGGCAGGGCTGTCCAGCCAAGGCGACGCCGAGCTGGCAGAGGCACGCAAGATCTCGAGCACGAGAACGGTCGATAAGCTGATCGCCCAGGACGGCGGCGCCGCGGTGGCGAGCAACGAGGCTGATAGCACCGTCGAGGAGTCCTCGTCGGGCCAGAGCATTTGGAGCCGGTTGGTACCGAGCTTCGGCGGCTCCACGGCCGAAGCACCGCCTGCGGCGGCGCCGCGGGCGGCCGAGCCGCCGCCGGCGCGGAAGGCCGAAGCCGCTCCGGCAAGTGGTTGGGGCGCCTCCGTCAGTGACGAGAAATCAAAGCCGAGCGGCAATGCCGTGACCCGTTGGTTCGGATCCCTCACGGGCGACAGTTCCCCGGCGCCCGCCGCAACCCCGGCACCGGCACCCCAGACGACAACAACGCCGAAGACCAGCGTTGCGCCGCCCTCGGCGGCAAGTTGGGCCGCGAAGACGGAAACCCAGAAAGTGGTGTCGAATGAGGGTGGCAGCAGCACGGCGATCGGCCGGTGGTTCTCGCGCCAAACGGAGTCAGCACCTGCCCCGCCGCAAGCCGCGAGCGGCGGCTACAGCGTGCAGCTCGCCAACAGCCGGTCGCGAGCCGAGGCCCAGGCCCTGTGGAAGAAGGTGCAGGGCGCGAACCAGCAACTGGCAAGTGCTGCGCCACAGATCGAGAAGGTGGATATCGGCAGCTTCGGCACCTTCTACAGCCTCAAGATCGGGCCGTTCGCGAGCCAGGCCGAAAGTACCAAGCTTTGCAACGCCCTGAAGCGAAACGGCACGGATTGCTCGGTAATCTCTCCAGACGGCCCCTGAGACCGAAAGCGGACTTGCCAGCGCCCCTGCATTCGGCCATGCCTCATATCTGTAGGCTGGGCGTGCCAGGAACGGCCGCCACCGGAACTGTGTTATCGTGAACGCCCTATTCCCCGTGTGATTTTCTAAAAGCCGATGACTGCAAAAGACCAAGAACCAAAAGACTCCAGCTCAAGCCCCGAGGCGCCAGGTGAGGGGGAGGACCAGCTCGGCCTGTTCGGTGCGCTCGAGCCCACCTCATCCCATTTCCTGGCGCGGCTGCGCGGCTACTTCCTTACCGGGCTGATTATCGTCGGGCCCGTCGCCATCACCATTTACGTGGTGTGGTGGTTCATCAATCTCGTCGACGGATGGGTGAAGCCGCTCATTCCGCAAAGCTACCTGCCGGACAACTTTCTTCCGGTCAATGTTCCGGGCGTTGGTCTGATCGTCGGCATTTTCGCCTTGATGGTCGTCGGCGCGCTTGCCGCCAATCTGTTTGGGCGCACCATCGTCAGCTATGGCGAGATGATGCTCGACCGCATGCCGGTGGTGCGCGGCGTCTACCGGCTGCTCAAGCAGATCTTCACCACCGTGTTCTCCAAATCGGGTACCGGGTTCAAGCGCGTTGGGCTCATCGAGTTTCCCCGCCGCGGCCTTTACGCCGTGGTATTCGTTTCCGGCGACCCGCCGCACGAGGTGGAGGACAAGCTCGGCAACGGCGAAAAGCTGATGACCGTGTTCATGCCGAACGCACCGAACCCGACCACGGGATTCGTCATGTTCATGCCAGCGAAAGACGTCATCCTGCTCGACATGGCCATCGACGATGCCGCCAAGCTCGTCATCTCGGCGGGGTTGGTCGCGCCGCCGCAAGATCAGCTCGAGAAGCTCGCCGACCAAGCCAAGGCCAAGAAGCCGGTGCCCGAGGAAGAGCCCGTCGTCTAGACGCTGTCCTTCGTAATCTTAGCGTTGTCCGACGGGCGTTCGGCTCGGCCGGCAGAAGGTGTCCCGGTAGATCGAAAAGCCAGACCGTGCCATGATCGGGGCATGGCCCCGAAAGTCCCATGGAAAGCCCTGTCGCAGCGGGGCGCGTTCTCTTCAAAGCAGATCGCGTTTTTTGCTGCCGCCGGCCTTGCTGTTGTCGTGGGCCTGGTCCTGCGCGCAGGGAACTTCTTTGGTCAGCCGGCGCAGGTGGAGAAGGCGCCGGTTGCGGTTGAAGCATCCCCGCCTGTGGCTGCCGCGCCGGCCGCCGTGGACGCGGCCAAGTCCGTTCCCAAGACGCCAGAAGCTCCCAAGACGCCACCGACGGCGCAGCAAGCCGCAACGGAACCAAACAAGCCGGCCGAACCGGCCGGCAATGATGCGGCTCAGCGAGCTAAGCCTGAAGGCAATACGGCTGAGCAAAGTCCGCAGCCAGAGTCCGCAGACTCTCAAAAAATCCTCGTCTCCAGAAAGCCCGTCGAAGTGTTGGCAAGTCCGTCGGCTTCGGCGCCGACCATGTACGGTTTCCCAGCTGGCCGGCCATTCCGTGTCATCGGCCGCCAAGCCGGCTTCGCCCACATCCAGGACTTGAAAAGCGGCGCGAGCGGCTGGATTGACGAGGCCGCGATCACGGCGCCGCCGCCCAGGCCGGCCGTGGCGGCGCCATCGAGATCGAATTCGGGCACAGCCAGCCGGAAGCCGGCACCCCAGTCAAAACCGACCAAAAAGGATGCGCAAGTCGCGACCGACTCCGACGAGTCCAATCCCGTCCAACCGAGCCGCGGCCCCGGACTGTTCAGGGGTCTTTTTGGTGGCATCTTCCGCGGCGGCAACTAGCGCGACAAAGCACGGCGTCGCTTGCTATTCCGCTTTCGTAACCGGCGGAGGATTCCATTTCCCCGTTAGCGCGTCGAACTTCGGTGCATAGAGGCGCATGGTCAGGTTGAAGTAGCGCCCATCCGTGTTGGGCACCGAGACGACCATGGGTTCCTTAGTCAGCTCCAACCAAGCCGTCGAACAGAGCGTGTCGAAATTCGGACGGACCACGACTCTCATGTCTGCCGTCGGATATTCCGGAGCATTGGCAAACATGTTGATGGGGTCCTTCATTGGCTCCTTTCCGGGCTCGACATTCGTGAACTGGAGCCGCGTCAGATCTATGGTGACGAGTGGGTAGAGATAGAGATAGGCCTCGACGCCGATGGCGTGGGCCTCGTCTTCGGTCACAGCGGGCGCTTCGGCGCCGGCAGAAGGCTAAGTCATTATCACGAGGGCTCCGGAAAGTGCGATGGGTGTGAGACGTGCAAGAGTCCGCGACATGACATACTCCTCCCGACCAGTCGCAAATCCATGCCGACTATAACGCCCCCCGGATAACGGGTATATTGCAACTGCCGCTTGTATCAGCCGGCGCGGATCAGGCGGATCGCATCGTCACGCTCGAAGAGATAAAGCAGCGTGCGCAACGCTTCCGCGTCCTTGCCCTTGAGCGCGGAATCACGGGCGAATCTGAGCCGCGCCTCATCCCGCGCGGCCTCTAGCAGGTCCTGATGCTCAGGCAGTAGGGCGATGCGGAAGGCGGGGAGCCCGCTCTGCCGGGTGCCGAGCACCTCACCGCCGCCTCTGAGCCGGAGGTCCTCTTCGGCGATGACGAAGCCGTCTTCCGTGCTGCGCATGACGTTTAGCCGCTCGCGTGCCGTCTCGCCTAAGGGCTGTCTGTAAAGCAGGATGCAAGACGATTCCGCTGCGCCCCGGCCGACCCGGCCGCGCAACTGATGAACCTGGGCAAGACCGAAGCGCTCGGCGTGTTCGATGATCATGATGGAGGCGTTCGGTACGTCGACACCGACCTCGATCACCGTAGTCGAAACGAGGATCGACAGCGCGCCAGAGGCAAATTGAGCCATGACCGCATCCTTATCCTTGCCCGCGAGCTTGCCGTGCACCAGGCCGACGCGTTCGCCCAACCGTGCGCGAAGTTCGGCGTAACGTTCCTCTGCCGCGGCGACGTCAAGCACCTCGGATTCGGCAATAAGCGGACAGACCCAATAGACTTGGGCGCCTTTTTCAATCGCTCGCGCGACGCCATCGATGACCTCGTCAAGACGATCGAGCGGCACGGTGCGTGTGAGTACAAGCTTCCGCCCCGGCGGTTTCTCATCGAGCCGGGATACGTCCATGTCGCCATAACTCGTGAGCAGGAGCGTGCGCGGGATGGGCGTTGCCGTCATCACCAGAAGCTCGGCACCGGTCCCGGTGCCCTTGGCTTGCAGCGCAAGCCGTTGATGCACGCCAAAGCGGTGCTGCTCATCGATGACCACGAGCCCAAGGTCGCGAAACTGGATCGCCTCCTGGAACAGCGCATGGGTGCCGATAAGGATGTCAATGTCGCCGTCTTTCAGCGCCTCGAGGATCCTGGTGCGGTCACGGCCGCGCTCGCGGCCCGTGAGCAAAGCCACGCGCAAGCCTGCCGCGTCCGCAAAGCCGCTGATTGTGGCGAGGTGCTGGCGTGCAAGGAGCTCGGTCGGGGCCATGAAAGCGGCTTGCGCATCGGCCTCCACCGCATTGGCCATGGCGAGCAGCGCCACGACAGTCTTGCCGCTGCCAACATCGCCTTGCAGCAGCCGGAGCATGCGGTTCGGGCTTGCCATGTCGGCATCGATCTCGGCGAGCGCGCGACTTTGTGCGCCGGTGAGCGCGAAGGGCAGGGCGGCGGCAATGGCTTTTCGCAATTTTCCCGACCCCACGAGAGACCGTCCGGCGCGCTTCTTCAGGCGCTGACGAATGATGGCGAGTGCGAGCTGGTTGGCAAGAAACTCGTCATAGGCGAGCCGCGCCCGCGCCGAGGCGGAAGGCAAAAGGTCGTCTTCCGTTTGCGGGGCATGAAGCCGCGTGATGGCCTCGACGAAGGACGGCCAGCCTTGCTTGGTGAGAAAGCCGGCGTCGATCCATTCGGGTAAATTGGGGAGCTGGTGAAGCGCGCCGTCGATCACCTTGCGCAAAGTGGTGTTGGAGAGCCCCGCGGTGAGCGGATAAACGGGCTCGATCAGCGGCAGCTTGTCTTTGCCGTCGATAGGCGCCACATGATCGGGGTGGGGCATTTGCAGCCAGCCGTCATAGGGTTCGACTTTGCCGGAGATCAGCCGTTTAACGCCCACAGGCAAGAGCCGCTTCAGATAGCTGGGATCAGCCTTGAAATAGACGAGCTCGAGCGCGCCGGTCGAGTCCTCGACCAGGATCTTGTATGGCGCCCGGGCGCCACGCCGCCCGCCGCCAGGCCGGTGCTCGGCGACGGTCACCTCCAGAGTCGCGAGCGCCCCGACCTCGGCTTCCGCGATCGACGGCACGATGGCCCGGTCGATGACGCCGACCGGCAGGTGCCAGAGAAGGTCGATGACCCGGGCATGGGCGCTCGCGTGGCGCGGGGCTACCAATTTGTTGAGCAGGCCCTCGATTCGCGGGCCGACGCCTTTCAGGGCGCGGACCGTGGCGAACAGGGGAGCAAGCCGGAGCGGGCGCATCAGGCTAGTCTAACGCGGAAGGCCCGGGGGCGCCCTTGACATCGCGAAGGCCGCTCGCTCTAACCCACCGCTTAGGACTGAAAGCTTGGATCATGTCGAGTGATCTTGGAATGCGCCGGCGCCGGGCCGTTTGGCGGGCGACTCATCGAGGCTCTAAGGAGATGGACTATCTGCTCGGCCGCTTCGCCGAGCAAGCCGTCGACAGCATGAATGCCGATGACATCGCCGTCCTCGAACGCCTGATCGAGATGCAGGACCCGCAGATCGAGCTGTCCGTGTATGAGGGCTACTCGCTCGGCGACCGCGACCTCGACGCGCTGATCGAGCGCGTGCGGCGCTTTCACGGCCTACCCTGGACCGACTGAAACAGACGACCTTAGCCATGACTGCCGACAAGACACCTGCGCTCTCATGCCTGCCGGTCGACCGCCTGCTCGCGAGCCCGCGCGCCATCGCGGCTGGCGTACCCGAAGGGTTCGATGCGCTGCTCTTGGGCGAGCTGGCGCGGCATGCCGGCGCGCCGATCCTCCACGTCGCCCGCGACGGCAATCGCCTCGCCACGCTTGAAGAAGCGATTGCCTTCTTCGCGCCGGATGTGACGGTCTTGAGCTTCCCCGCCTGGGACAGCGTGCCTTACGACCGGGTGGCACCCAATGCGGAGATCATTGCCGAACGCATCGCCACGCTCTCCGCGCTGACCGAGCGCTCGTCTGAGGACAAGACGACCCTGGTGTTGCTCACCTCAATAAATGCGGTGATGCAGCGTGTGCCGCCGCGAGAGTTCATCGCCGGATCGAGTCTTAAGCTGCAAGCGGGCAATGTGATGAGCATGCAGACGCTGATCGAGCGTCTCGAAGCGTCAGGCTATGTCCGCTCGGGCACGGTGACCGACCCCGGCCAATACGCTGTGCGCGGCGGCATTCTCGACCTCTATCCGCCGGACGGCCAGCCGGTCCGCCTTGACTTCTTCGGCGACACGCTGGAGACCATCCGCGCCTTCGATCCGGAGACCCAGCGCACCGAGACGCGCCTCGGCGCGGTGCACTTACTGCCGATGAGCGAGGTGGCCTTGACGCCCCACGTCCGGCGGCATTTTCGCCAGCGCTATGTGGAGCTGTTCGGACCGGTGAAGGGCGACGACCCGCTCTACGAGGCGATCTCGGCGGGGCATCAGCATCAGGGCATGGAGCACTGGCTGCCGCTGTTCCATGACCATCTCGCCACCGTGTTCGACTATCTGGCAGGCGTGGTGGTGACACTGGATCCGCTCTCCGACGATGCACGGACCACGCGGCTCGAGCAGATCGCCGACCATTACGATGCCCGCGTGCAAGCGCTGGAGCGCAAAGCCTTCGGCGCGCCGCCTTATCATCCGGTGCCGGCGCACAACATGTTCCTTTCCGACAAGGACTGGCAGAAAGCGCTGGAAGCCACCCCGCACGTCATTGCCCTCGATACGTTCGAGCGGCCGGAAGCAGACGGCGTCAATATCGTCTCTTTCGGCGGCCGTCAGGGACGTTCCTTTGCGCCCGAGCGCCAGACCGAAGGCGTCAACGTGTTCGACGCCGTGGTGGCGCATGCCAAAAAGCTGATCAGCAGCCATAAGATCGTGATCGTTGCCTGCTGGAGCATCGGTGCGCGCGAGCGCCTTGCCACGCTGCTCGCCGAGCATGGCTTGGGCGACGCGGTGCGCGTCGAGAGTTTTCCCGAGGCCGTGGCCGCGCCGCGCGAGGCGACATCGGTAGCGGTTCTCCCGCTGGAAACGGGCTTCGAGGCACCGGGCATCGCCGTGATCGGCGAGCAGGACCTTCTCGGCGACCGGCTCGTGCGCAAAGCCCGGGTGAAGAAGAGCAGCGATGCGCTCACCGAGGCGTCGAGCCTCACTGTCGGCGACCTTGTGGTCCACGCCGACCATGGCATTGGCCGCTTCGTCGGGCTGACCACGATTGAGGCGGTGGGCGAGCCCCATGACTGCCTGGAGCTGCATTACCAGGGCGGCGATAAGCTCTATCTTCCGGTCGAGAACATCGAGCTCCTGAGCCGCTATGGCTCGGACGAGGCCGGCGTCGTACTCGACAAACTCGGCGGCGTCGCCTGGCAATCGCGGAAAGCGAAGCTCAAGCAGCGCATCCGCGATATGGCCGAAAAGCTGATCAAGGTCGCCGCCCTTCGCGAGCTACGCTCAGCGCCGATCCTCAATCCGCCCGAGGGCACCTATGACGAGTTCTCGGCGCGGTTCCAATACGAGGAGACCGAGGACCAGGTCACCAGCATCAACGCCGTGCTGGAGGATCTCGCCAGCGGCCGACCCATGGACCGTCTGGTCTGCGGCGATGTCGGCTTCGGCAAGACGGAGGTGGCGCTGCGCGCGAGCCTGATCGCCGTTCTCGCCGGCAAGCAGGTCGCCGTCGTGGTGCCGACCACGCTGCTCGCCCGCCAGCACTATCACACCTTCGCCGAGCGCTTCCGAGGCTTCCCGGTGAAGATCGCCCAAGCCTCGCGGCTCGTGAGCGGCAAGGCGCTTTCCGAGGTCAAGAAGGGTCTCAAAGACGGCAGTATCGACATCGTCATCGGCACCCATGCGCTGCTGGGCAGGACCATCGAGTTCGCCGATCTCGGGCTTCTGATCGTGGACGAGGAGCAGCATTTCGGCGTGAAGCACAAGGAGCGGCTGAAGCAACTCCGTGAGGACGTGCATGTTCTCACGCTAACCGCAACGCCGATCCCGCGCACGCTTCAATTGGCGCTCTCGGGCGTACGCGAGATGTCGCTGATCTCCACACCGCCGGTCGATCGCTTGGCCGTCCGCACATATGTGACGCCGTTCGACCCCATGATCTTGCGCGAGGCATTGCTACGCGAGCGCTTCCGCGGCGGCCAGACCTTCTTCGTGGTGCCGCGCATCTCCGACCTCGACGAGGCAGCGGCCTTCCTGCAAGAGCACGTGCCGGAGCTGAAGGTGGCGCGCGCCCATGGCCAAATGCCGTCGAGCGAGCTCGATCAGGTGATGAACGCCTTCTATGACCGGCAATACGACGTGCTGTTGTCCACGACCATCGTGGAAAGCGGCCTCGATATCCCCTCAGCGAATACGCTGATCGTTTACCGCGCCGATCGGTTCGGCCTGGCGCAACTCTATCAGCTCAGGGGCCGGGTCGGCCGCTCGAAGATTAGGGCTTACGCCTATTTCACCATGCCCGCCGATATGCGCATCACGCCCGCGGCTGAGAAGCGGCTGAAAGTACTCCAGTCGCTGGACACGCTCGGCGCCGGCTTTGTCCTCGCCAGCCACGATCTCGACATTCGCGGTGCCGGCAACCTGCTCGGCGAGGAGCAGTCCGGCCACATCCGCGAGGTCGGTTTCGAGCTCTACCAGTCCATGCTCGAGGAGGCCGTCGCCGCGCTAAAGGGCGGGGAAGGGGCCATGATTGAGGACCAATGGAGCCCGCGCATCAATCTCGGCACCTCGGTGCTTATTCCCGAGGACTACGTACCCGACCTGCAAGTGCGTCTCGGGCTTTATCGCCGCTTGTCCGGTGTGGAGACCACAGATGCCATCGAGTCCTTCGCCGCCGAGCTCATCGATCGCTTCGGCCAGCTGCCTGAGGAGGTCTGCCATCTCCTGGACATCGTGGAGATCAAGGGGTTGTGCCGTCAGGCGGGCATCGAGCAGATCGACGCCGGACCAAAGGGCGCCGTCATCGCCTTCCGCAACAACAGCTTCGCCAATCCGGAAGGGCTCATCGATTTCATCCGCGACGCCGGCAAGCAGGTGAAGCTCCAGCCCGACCACCGGCTGATCTTCTACGCCAACTGGCCGACGCCGGAGGACCGCCTTGCCGGCACCCGCGAGCTTCTAAAGCGTCTCGCCAAGATCGCCGGCGCCGTGAAACAGGCGGCTTAGACCTGCTTCAGAATCTCCTCGCGCAGGATGCGGCCATGTCTGTCGCGGGGTATGTCCTTCACCACGAGGAGCTTGTCCGGAAATTTGTAAGGCGCCACACCGCGCTCCATGAGGAAGAGGTGCAGCGCTTCGAGGGATACCGGCGCGTTCGGCGAAGGCGCAACGGCGCCGAAGATGCGATCGCCGACGATGGGGTCGGGCAGCACGAAGCACGCTGCATCGAGAAATCCGGAATAGGCTTGATAGAGCCCGTCGAGCTCGGACGCGGCAATGGTGAAGCCGCCGTGATAGACGAGCTCGGGATCACGCGCGACCCGTAGCCGCGCACCCTCCGCGCGCCCGCGCAGTCCGGTGGCGACGAAGCTGTCACTATCGCGGGCCAAAGGTCCATTCGATTGGCCTTGCGGCACAACCGGCCCGCGGATCAGAAGCTCCCCGCCGTCACGCCCGAGCCGCGTCTCGAGGAAGACCGCGCCGCCGCCGTCCTCGCCGAGATGCACGGGCCCAAACGGCAGCGCGGCACGGTCCGCGGCGGGAGCGGGCTGCAGCAAGAGACTGGCGAGATCGCCAAGGGCATAAAGGTCGAAGACCGGCTGGCTCAGGTTTTCGATTGCCATGTGTTTCAGTGGCGTTGCGGCGTCCGTAAGTTCCGGGGGCGACCAGACGCGGCCTACGCGGCGGAGTTTGCATTGCGAGTCCATGAGGACGCGGTCTGCACCGAGCTCAGCGAGAATCGCGCCCGGCAGCGCCGTCACCGTCGCGCCAGAAGTGAGGATCTGCTGCACGAACATGTCGTAATCGAAGGGGTGGTGCTGCACCAGCGCAGCGCCACCGATGAGCCAAGAGGCAAGCCCGAGGCCCAGCCCGATCGCGCCCGTGCACGGATAGGCGTTGAGGATCACGTCGCTGCGGTCGAGCGACAGCGACAGCACGGCCATCGTGCCTTGCGCCAAGATCTCATCCTCGTGGCGGAATAGGGGAACCAACGGCTCGCCCGCGCGGGCCGTGAAGGTGATGAGCGACGGACCGGAACGAATCCGCTGCGCGTGCACATCGTGAGTGCGGCCGGTGCCCATGGCCGCGTCGAGCGAGGCGACACCGTCGGGCAGATCGCGGCCGAAGCCGAGCACGAAACGGACCGAAAGCCGGGTGGCGGCGATGTCGCGCAAGCGTTCCGCCGGCAGATCGTCGGTAAACTGGGAAACGCCGATCAACGCCTTAGGCTCCACCGCGTCGCACACGCGCGCGATCTCATTAGCGCGCCACAGCATGGGCACCGCGGCAACCACAAGCCCCGCACGCCAAGCTCCGAGCAGGGTAAGCGGCGCCTCGATAAAATTCGGAAGCTGTACGACGACGCGGTCGCCAGGGTCGAGCCCGAGCTCGATGAAGAAGCCGGCCAGCGCATCCACAGCCTTATCGGCTTCGGCGTAAGAAAGCGTGCGCGAGCGCGTAAGCCCAAGCAGATGTCGGTTCGGCGGATCGGCCAGCGCCACAGCGTCCGGCTTCTGCCGTGCACGGCGTTGCAGTACTCCCTCGGCCGTAATGGGGCCGCTCTCCTCCTGGATTCCGATGCCGGGGGCGGGGAGCGTGCTCATAGGTGCAAGGTCACGGGGTCACGGCATGCCGGCCGTCTTCGGCCTCAGCAGAGGGGGCGAGCCACCACGTATCGATCTGGTAGCCGTAGAGCGGCGTCTTCTCGGGCCGCTTGAGGTT
>Ga0307436_1001312_pt1 | contig 11080 bp, 5 predicted proteins | sample SalMarWE160440MG_FD_202513 | JGI IMG/M metagenome (GOLD analysis project Ga0307436, IMG submission 202513) | Salt marsh sediment microbial communities from the Plum Island Ecosystem LTER, Massachusetts, United States - WE1604-40 | ecosystem: Environmental > Aquatic > Marine > Intertidal zone >...
GTCGACCACACCAAACCGAAATACTACATCCTCGATATGTTTCCCTATCCCTCTGGTGCCGGCCTCCATGTGGGACACGTCACCGGTTACACGGCAACTGATATTTTGGCGCGCTACAAGCGCCAAAAGGGCTTTAATGTTTTGCATCCAATGGGATGGGACAGTTTTGGACTTCCCGCTGAACAGTATGCCATTCGTACAGGGACCCATCCCAAAGTGACTACCGAGAAAAACATCGCTACCTATCGCCATCAACTCAAATCCCTTGGTTTCAGCTACGATTGGGGACGAGAATTTGCTACTAGTGATCCCAAGTATTACAAATGGACCCAATGGATCTTCACCAAACTCTATGAAAAAGGCTTGGCCTATGAAGGAGAAATGCTCGTCAATTACTGTCCTTCACTCGGCACCGTACTGGCCAATGAAGAGGTCGAAAATGGAGTTTCCAAAGAAGGGGGATATCCTATTGAGAGACGACCCTTGAGACAATGGATTCTGAGAATTACTGAATACGCCCAAAAACTCCTCGACGACCTCGATCTCCTCGATTGGCCCGACCATCTCAAGAAGTTACAGAGCAATTGGATTGGCCGCAGTGAAGGGGCTAAAATCCATTTTCCCATCGAAAACCAAAGCGAAAAGATCACCATCTTCACAACGCGACACGACACCCTTTTCGGAGCGACTTTTCTCGTCCTATCCCCCGAGCATCCTCTTGTAGAAACTGTCACTACAGACGAGCAAAAACTTGCTGTTGAAGACTATAAAAAGAAGGCAGCAGAAAAATCCGACCTTCAAAGAACAGATTTGGCAAAGGAAAAGACAGGAGTCTTTTCTGGCTCCATGGCCATCAATCCGGCAAATGGGGAAACCATTCCTATCTGGATTGCCGACTATGTCTTGATGGGATATGGAACAGGAGCAGTGATGGGAGTTCCCGGAAGCGATGAGCGAGATTTTGAATTTGTCAAAATCTACGACTTGCCCGTAAAACCAGTCGTAGATCCCGATCTAAAGACAAATGCCGAGCTCATTCCCGAAGGGTCGAATCCCGAATCTGAGAGAATGGCAGTTTTAGCCGGCAAGAAGTACTGGATGGCCTCTGGGACCATTTGTAATAGCCAAAACGAAGAGCTGAATCTCAATGGATCCCCCTTCGATGAAGCCAAAGAAAAAATGACAGCCTGGCTTGAAAAGACGGGAAATGGAGAAAAAACCATCTCTTTTAAGCTTCGGGACTGGCTTTTTTCCCGGCAACGTTATTGGGGCGAACCCTTTCCTATCCTGCACTTTGAAGATGGAACCAAGCGAACCCTCGATCTTTCTGAGCTCCCTCTCTGCCCTCCTGAGCTCGTCGATTTCAAGCCTACCGAATCGGGAGAAAGTCCCTTAGCCCGCGTTCCCAATTGGGTCCACATCACAGATCCCAAAACAGGGAAAAAGGCGAAAAGAGAAATCAACACCATGCCTCAATGGGCTGGGTCATGCTGGTATTACCTCCGCTTCTGCGACCCCCACAACGACCAAGTCGCGTGGGACGAGGAAAAGGAGAAGTACTGGCTACCAGTAGACATGTATGTAGGGGGAGTAGAACATGCCGTTTTACACTTGCTCTACGCCCGATTCTGGCATAAAGTGCTGTATGATTTAGATCTCGTTTCCACGCCCGAACCATTCCAGACACTCAGAAACCAAGGACTTGTGACAGCCAAATCCTACAAACTTCCTTCCGGAGGTTACGTTCCCGAAGAAGAAGTCATCTTCCGCGATGGCAAGCCCTATCAAATGGGGACCGAAGAGCCACTTTTTTCCCAAGTGGAAAAAATGTCCAAATCCAAGCTCAATGGAGTGACCCCTGATGAAATTGTCGAAGAGCTCGGGGCCGACTCTCTTCGACTATACGAGATGTTCATGGCCCCCTTCGATAAAGAGAAGCTCTGGAACAGCGATGCGGTCAATGGCTGCCGCCGCTTTCTCAACCGCGTCTACGATGTCGTCTTTTCAGAAAAAATAACCAATGAGGAGACAGAAGAGGCTCTTCGTCTGGGCCATAAGCTTGTTTTTGGAGTCGAAAAAGACATTGAAAATCTCCAGTTCAATACGGCTATTGCCAAAATGATGGAGTTTATGAATGCCTTTATTCCTTTGAAATCCTACCCCAAATCGGTCGTTCGGATGCTAATTCAAGTTCTCTATCCCTTTGCCCCGCACATCGCCGAAGAATCCTGGGAGCATTTGGGAGGGAAAGAGGGACTCACTTTTGTTCCCTTCCCCAAAGTGGACACAGCTTATCTCATTCAAGACAAAGCGACCTATGTCGTTCAAGTAAATGGCAAGCTTCGCGGCAGTTATGAGCTTCCCAGAGATCAAAGCAAAGAAGAACTCCTTTCGCTTGCGAAAGCCGAGCCAAAAATCGCCAAGTACCTAGAAGGGGAGATCAAAAAAGTGATCTTCGTTCCCAATAAACTCCTCAACATTGTTGTAAAAACTTGATGTATAACTTGATACTCATCTTGGGCACTCTGATTGCCCTACCCAAATGGCTTCTCCAAAAAAAATACAAGGGGACTGTACTCGATCGCCTCGGATTGCGATTTCCTCCAAAAACCAAGAAAAAAAAGACCATTTGGCTCCACATGGTCTCTGTCGGAGAGACGCGGGCAATGATCCCGGTCTATCAAGAGCTTAAAAAACGATTTCCAAGCGCAGCTTTTTACTTTTCTTCCACAACCAAAACAGGACATGCTGAAGCTCAGCGTTCTTTGCCCAAAGCCGATCATTATTTCTTTTTGCCAATTGATTTTTCTTGGACTATGAGACGCCTTTGCGCTGTTCTCAAACCCGATTTGCTCGTTTTATCTGAAAGCGAGTTCTGGCTCAATCTCATGAGAGAAGTGAAAAAATCGGGAGGCAAAATTGTCGTGCTCAACGGCAAGATCTCCGAGAAATCAGCAGGGCGCTTTGCCAAACTTCCATCGAAAGCCATCTTCGATCAGCTCGATCATTTTCTCGTTCAAAATTCGACCTATGCCGCCCGCTTTCGAGCGCTAAAAATCCCCGAGAAAAAGATCACCGTGACAGGTAACTTGAAACTCGCCATCCCACCGAAAATGCTCTCAGAGAAGGAAAGAAAGACCCTTCGAAAGCGCTTTGGACTTTCCGAAAAGGCGAGAGTCCTCACAATTGGATCGACACATGAACATGAAGAACAGCTTCTGATTCCCCATATTCCAGGTGAATATCAAATCCTTCTTGTCCCAAGGCATCCCGAACGATTCAACAGCTTGAAAACGCGCTATTTCGCTCATCCTCAGGTCACTGTGGTCGATGAAATGGGAATCCTTCCTTCCTGTTTCCAAATCAGCGATTTGGCAATTTTGGGCGGAAGCTTCATTCCGGGAATTGGGGGGCATAATATCTTCGAGCCGATCCAAGCAAAAATCCCCGTCATTTTCGGTCCTTTCATGGAAAATCAGCCCGATCTCGTCGAGATGATTCTAGAGGCTAATGCGGGAATCCAAACATCTGCTGAGACCCTCAAACAAGCAATTGAAAGAGCGCCAGCCCTTGTCCCCAATGTCCAAAAGCTTGCAAAGAAGGGGAATCAAGTTCTTCAAAAGACCTTTAAAACCCTTGAGGTAAATCACCTACTCGATTAGAATTGTGGCTTTATCGCGGGGTGGAGCAGTGGTTAGCTCGTTGGGCTCATAACCCAAAGGCCGGAGGTTCGAATCCTTCCCCCGCTAATCCTGAGAGGTGAATTCGATGAATTCACCTCAATTTATTCGAGGTCGAACAACCTCTTGGGAAACACGGCGGTATAGCTCAGTTGGTTAGAGCAGCGGAATCATAATCCGCGTGTCGTTGGTTCGAGTCCGACTACCGCTATTTCCATTTTCTCTATGAACTAATCTTCTTTACTTACCTATTTTCCTGTCCAAATTTCTGTAAAAAGAGCAGTATGTCAGAATTTTGTCAGGATTTCATCCTAAAATTTTCTCCACATTCCAAAATTTCTTTTTTTATAATTCGATCAACTGAAGAATTCGAATTTTTTCTTCTTCTAGAAAAGTACTTGCGCTATGATGAATGCTCAAATTTATCATAAGTAGAAATCTCTTTCGACATAAGGGGACTCTGGATGCGTTATTTAACTACCGCGATTTTAAGCTTTTTCTTCCTACAAAGCGGGATTGGAAATGAAAGCACTTTTCAGCAAATTCTTTTAAGTTCAAAAGAGAATGATCCTTCAAGCATCGTTGCAAACGTCAGTACAATCCAAGGAGATTACACTGAAGTAGAGGTTGACCTCACCGTTGCCGCTCCCGACTCCCTTGTCCTTTCTAGATTTTACAGTAGTGGTGATACTTTCGATATAGCTCAATTTGGAGGCTGGAGATTTCATCCCCATTGCTACCTTTCCATCCAAAAAGATCCAAAGGGAAAGGGTTACGTAGTAGGAGATAAACGATTTGAGCGCACATTGGCTTATACAGGCAATCCTGAGGGAAGTATCCTTACCTATGTGGGCTGGTACTGTAGCAATGACCCTTCTGAAAAAGTGTTACTTAAAGTTGATGCTGAAGAAGAATGCGCTGGAATTTGCAATACGGCGAAAGGATCGATTTCATCATGGACCAATCACAAAAATAACGAGCTCTTTTTCGATCCTACTACTGATAGCTTCGAACTCCATCTTTGCACTAAAGGCAAGCGTTTTTACCAAAAAAGCCCCTCCCAAGACCTCTATTTACTTTCCCATGAAATCCTCCCTAGTGGAAACAAGCTGTTCTATGAGTATGATGACAAAGGGAGGCTTACACGCATAAAAGAGACGAATTCAGCTGAAGAAAAAACCTTAGCATGGATCCGCATACGGTATGGCGATAGCGTTCATGTCGAGACAAGTGATGGGCAAATTGCAAAGTACCACTTTGAGCCTGGGCCTTCCAACGTTCGTATTCTCACTCGGGTAGAGAGATCTTATAAGCCTTGTGTCGAATACGAATACAAGCTTACTGAAAACCACGCCCTTATTACAAAAAAGTCCCTTCCTGAAGAGCGTTTGGTTCAGATCGATTATGCCTCTGAAAAATCGAAGCACTGCAAAGTTCAATCTGTGACAATTCCATTAAGCGATAACGAGACATCCTCTTGGTTTTTTTCCTATGGAGGTCTCTACACACAAGTTGAGGGTCCAGGAGGCCGCAAATCTATTTACCGCTTTGACGACGACTTTCGCTTAACAGCCATTGAACAATTCCTTGAAGGCTCTTTGTATCGCGTCTATAAGAAAAATTGGGGAAACGGTAAAGACACTGGAAACCTACTTTCCACCTCTCTTGAAGACTCCAATGGAGATATTTACCACTACAAACACTTTGTCTATGACGCCAAGGGAAATATCATTGAAGAACGAGAATATGGAGATATCATTGGAAGAGGTCATGTTCCTTTAATTATTGAAGATGGACATGCCACGAATCAAAGAGGGCATATAAAGAATATTTCTTATTTTTCTGGGGAAAATACCGAGGGATCCTTTCAAACTGACGCAGGTGGATCCGGAGTTAAATGCTGGTACAAAAAAGGGACAAACCTACTTCTAAAAAAGCTCTTTGTTACGAAAGGAGCTCCAGAGACTGAGGATGGTGATAGCGGCATCTATAAAAGACACATTTATGAATATGATGAAAACGCCAGTCTCATAAACGTAACTATCGATGATGGGGGCATTAAAGGCTATTGGCATGGGGAGTTTATTCCCGTACCTACAGAAGGTCGTATTACAAAGATTTTCCCCAAACAAAACCTCCCAAATTTGGGAGCACCAGAAATTATTGAGGAAAGATATTTTGAACTTGAAAAAGACCCTGTAGAAGAATTCAGAAAATCAAAATGTAAAAAAGAAGCTCTTTTTAAAAAGACTGTTAATCACTTCGATTCTTTTGGGAATATCATTTCACAAGAGTTTTTTGATGCTAATGAAGAGCATCAATATACGCTTACCAAAAATTATTCTGATGGACTACTCATTTCTGAAGCAGATCCGGTAGGAAATGAAATCCGCTACGTCTATGACGAAAACTACAATCTTATTTTGGAAGAGCAATCTGATACAGCCATTTCTATTGCTTATACCTACGATTTACAAGACCATCTTACTAGCACTATTACAAAGAGTAGTGATGGACATTCTTATGAAACACAGAACTATTACGATACTTCTGGAAATGTCATAGAAGAAATCGATCGAACTGGAAGAAAAACACGGTATTTTCGTGACTGTCTCGGTCATCCCATTGAAATCATCTATCCAGAAATAATGGATGGTGTAGGCTCTCTACTAACTCCCAAATATAATTTTTGTTATGACATTTTTGATAAACCGGTTTCCATTACCGACCCTAAGGGAAAGGTAGTTTCCAAATCATATAATGTAAAAGGAATGCCTACGGAAATCATCCATTCTGATGGTTCAAAAGAGATCTTTGAATATGATAGCGGTGGAAATCTACATAAATATCTTGGAAGAGATGGATTTACAGAGCAGTTTTCTTATGATTTCTTAGGCCGAATAATCAAGTATGAGCATCTAAGAAGAGAGTTGAAAACCCCTTTTAAGAAAAGGATCTATAAATACAACACATTCAATAAAATATATGAAACAAATGGTTATGGGGAAGAAATCAATTATGCATATGACGGATATGGAAGGCTGGTATCACAAGAAAAAGGCGACCAAAAAGTAGATTATATTTATGACTCTCTTGGCAGAATATATGGAATCAAAAAGTGGAAATCTTCAAATAGCTTCACCTTAGAAATCAAAGAGTATGATCTTTTAGATAGGATCATTGAAGAAAGGATTGAAGATGAAAATAGAAAAGTCCTATTTAAACGTAAATACCTCTATGATCAACATGGTTATCTTTCTCAAATTATCGGCTATCCGCAAAATAAAGAAAGCGTACTTTTTCAATACGAATATGATGGGTTTGGCAGATTATCGAAAATAGAAAATGCAGTCCAAGAAGTGACAACCCTATCTTATGAAGACTCCTATGATGAGTATGGGCAGAAAGTAGAGAAACACATCATCAGTGATCCCCAAGGACATGTAACGGAAAAACTCTACGATTCCGATGGCAATCTATTAAAAATCACCAAGAAAAACAAAGAAGGGAAAATTTTATATGAATCTGAGAAGTTCTATGACTATCTAGGCAATGACGTCATAGAAAAAGTAAATTCTTATAAAATTACAAAAAGCTACACTCCAGGAAACCAAATTGAAACAATATCTTACGGAAATGAAATTACCCATCAATTTAAGTATAATAGCTATGGAGATCTTCTCGAAAAAACCATTCAAGGTTCTGATTCAAGAGTCAAATATGAATATGAAAACGCAGGAAAAGTCGATTCTATAACGCTTTCCAAGGGTAGTCAAGAAAGCAAATATCGATTTACCCATATGCTGAATTTGGTTGCCATCGATATTGATGATTCCTTCAAAATTGTGGAAGGCAAAGATGACTACAACCGATCGATTTCTGAAACTATCAAAGATGAATTTGGCATTTACCAAGTTCGCTGGTCATATGATGGCGAAGGCAAGATACAAACGCTCTATCTTCCGGATGGATCTTATGTCGAATATGAATACGAAGGACCCTTTGTAAAGGGAGCCAAAAGGCTCGATAAAGACAAAAAAGAGCTTTATCAATACCAAATCTCATCAAGAGATCAAATGGGTAATATCCTTGAAGAAATTTTACCTGGGAACCTGGGAAAAAGAAAGCAGTTTTGGGACAATGCAGGAAGAAAAGTAGAAATTCAAACTGATGCTTTTTATGACAAGGTACTCAAATATAATTCACTAGGGTCAATCAAAAAAAGAGAAATACTCTTCGATGATGAAAAATACTTATCAGAATATGATTTTAGCTCCCTTGGTGAATTGATCGCGGAAAAAGGAGAAATTGAACATACTTACTCTTATGATTCAGTAGACAATCGTGTAGGGCACAACAGCTCATCTTATCAAATAAATCAATCCAACCAAATTACTAGAGCAGAAGGGATTTTCTATTCTTTTGACGCTTGTGGGAATTTATCTTCTAAAAAAGTTGGCAATAAAACATGGACTTTTACAAGTAGCCCTTTAAATCAAATCACTACTATCGAACTTCCCAATGAAGATGTTGTACATTTCACTTATGCTCCAAATGGGAAGCGTTTAATGAAAAGAACGGAGAGCAAAGGAAAAAATTCTAAAATACTGCGTTATTTTTACTTAGGAAACACAGAAATAGGAGCTATGGATGAAGATGGGGAGATCGTCAATCTCAAAATACCAAGTGATCCTAATAATCCGGAGTCATCTTGCATCGCTATTGAAATTCAAAAAGAAATCTATATTCCCTTATATGATTTGCTGGGCAATATCACTTGTTTACTCGATCCCAAGACAAACACAATAGTAGAAAGTTACCGCTTTTCAGCCTATGGAGAAGAAGAAATCATTGATTCTAATGGAAGAGAAATTTCCGATTCTTCAATAGGTAATCCTTGGCGATACCGTGGGAAACGAGTCGACAAAGAAATAGACCTTATCTATTTTGGCTATCGTTACTATGATCCTCAGTTGGGGAGATGGATCACTCCAGATCCATTAGGGGCGATAGATGGGCCTAATCTCTATGCCTATGCCCAAAATAACCCGATCAAATATACCGATTTTTTTGGTTTAAATTCGACGACAATTGATGAAGACTGCAATTGTACCCAGCATGATCATCCTGGATGGCATAATGCACCAGAAGGCTGTATTTGCATATGTGGAAAAGATGGTAGAGTTTACTTTGGTAGAACTGGAAGCACGATAAAAAGTTCTCTGGGCGGAATTAGCCACGGGGTTGTTGATTTTGTTGTAGGTTCACTGCATGACCTTCAAACAGCAGCAGTTCACATGGGATCTGGTGACATCGAGATGACATTCGATGAACGTATGCAAATGTTAGAAGCTGTCGAAGCATCTCAGGCAGGTCACATGGCTACAGTTGAAGGCTGGATGATGGATGCTCTCTCTATTGATCCATCTGACTCATTATACCACTCTTTCCGCTCTAAAACGACTGTTGGCTTAGAAGTTGGCTCTTTAATAGTTGGAGGATATGGAGCTGTAAAAGGGGTTATTGGGTTTACCAGACTGGCTAGAATGCCCATGCAGGTTTCAAGAATTACAAAGAATGTTAAAAGCTCTTCTCTTTTAAAAAACAAAAAAATTATACAACAAATAGAATCGTTCCTAGGGAAAGACTCTAGGGCATTTAGAAATAACTATGGGGATTTATTAATTGAATCTAAAGATGGGTTAAGGCAGTTTAGAATGGACTTTAAGCATCCCGCACCACATAAAAACCCTCATTCTCATCTAATAGAATATGAAATGAGAAAAAACAAAAAGTTTGAAATTTTTAATCAGAGAATTTACCCAATTGATGTCATCCCGGAGTAACAATAATATGAATCAAGAAATTTTTAGCATGGTTCAAGAATGCACAAACAAATATTCAGTAGAAGATCTTGGTGAAAAGGAGGTAGAAATTCGAATTCAGATTCCGAAAAAATTTAGATCTTTATGGCTCCATAAACTTTCTGAGTTAAAAACTTCTAAAGCTGAAATCGATGATTATGAACAGGACTGATAAGTGAAAACTTTAGGCAAAGAAGAAATGCAAAATCTTTCTTTCCCCGATTTTGAGATTGAAAAGTTCGAATTTCTCTCAAAAGGCAAAAAATGAAATTCCTTATTGAAGAACCTCAAGAAGACCAAAATTTTTCTCTTGTTTATCGACCAGAAGATTATTCATTTGATGTAGAACCTCTTGATGGAACTGGGGACACATCGATTATGATTAATGATCTCCAGCTAGAAATTGATCATGAAGGAAAAATTATCTATGTATGGGGATTATGCCCTTTAATTAAATACGAAAAAACAGCTCAATTTCCTACTAAATATAAAGAGGGCAGCCTAGTGGCTATGTTGGATTCACCTCCTATTCCAGGTATTTCTTATCGACTGAATGAAGACTTTAGATGGCCAATTTATATCAATAAGGAGAAAGGCTGGGTTTGTCTTGGAAATCCAAATACAAAAAATAAAGAATTAGTCGAATTTGCTCCCGGATGTATTGGTACAATGGATGGGCAAGAACTTATTGCAATATGGCTCCACCCCGAAAAATTTCCTGCAATTAACTGAATCCATGATTTATTCAAAGAGAGAGTTTACAAAAGACTTAAAAGCTTAATTAGACCCACTGAAAATAATATTAAAGATTTACATTGAAGACCAGAAAACTTCAAACTTTTTTCTTTATTCATGACAAATACTCTGACATTTCAATATTTAACGCAATAAAATGTGATTTTTATGGATGCCTAGGAGCATTTTTTAGTACTACACACTGCGGATTACCCATCCGCAGCTTGCCCTAATTCTTAGCTTTTTGTATGATGCTTTTTCACGCTTAAACAAACAGAGGTAATAGCATTGGCCCACATTAGGATAAGGAAGGATAAGAATGGAAGAGTACGCTATCAAATCCTAGTTGAGGTCTGGCATGGCGGTCGAAAATATTATAAATCCAAAACTTGTGACACCAAACGGAAAGCCCTTGAATGGGAGGGAAAGATCAAGCATGAAATCAGATCGGGAATTGTCACACCTGAATCCCTAAAGAATCGAAAGCTTTCTGAGAGGGTGTCTACAAAGTCTAATTTTTAGTACCATGTCTGGCTTTCAACTAGGAGATTAGTATGAGAAAGCCGTACCCCGACGATTTGAATGATAAAGAGTGGGAGAAGATCAAACCAATTTTGGAAAAAGTCAAAAAGATTCAGGGTCGCCCCCCGATTCATAACAGGAGAGAAATACTCAACGCCGTATTTGTATTCGTTCAGCTGGGGGTACTAGATTGAGGGAGCTTGGACTCTTGGATCGAAGGTTGAACAATACGCCTCCTGGAAGAAGCAAAAAGCTCCTTTTCCCTGTTGCTTCAAGGTC
>Ga0307436_1001314_pt1 | contig 11048 bp, 9 predicted proteins | sample SalMarWE160440MG_FD_202513 | JGI IMG/M metagenome (GOLD analysis project Ga0307436, IMG submission 202513) | Salt marsh sediment microbial communities from the Plum Island Ecosystem LTER, Massachusetts, United States - WE1604-40 | ecosystem: Environmental > Aquatic > Marine > Intertidal zone >...
AACGAGCTCATGGTTTATGCTGATATTCCAGCGGTTGCGTACGGATGAAATCCCAATTCGCTTGAACCCAATCAATGCATTCAGTAATGCCGGCTTCAAGCGAAATTTCCGGCTCCCAGCCGAACTTGCTACGTGCCTTAGTCGAATCGATCACGTAGGCGGAATCCTGCCCTGGGCGGTCTTCCACCACTTTGCTGACGTCTTCAAGGCGCTTGCCGAAGGCTTGCGCGACCAACCGCACGACGTCGCGCACGGCCACGCCCGCATTAGGCGACAAGTGGTAGCGTTCGCCGACCTCCCCGTGGCGTAACGCCGCCAATTCGCCCGCCGAAACGTCGCGCACATGAATGAACGATTTGACTGCACGTCCGCCGCCATGTAGCTCGATGGTCCGGCCAAGCTTGATGTAGATTGCCGCGCGCATGATGATCTTATGCAGCTGCTGGCGGGCGCCATACACGTTCGTGGCCCTGATGGTCACCAGCGGAAAACCGTATTGCTTGCGATAGACGTCGACCAACATATCCGCGGCCGCCTTCGAGGCGGCATAAGGCGTGGACGGATTGTCGGGCGTAGTCTCGGTAACGACGCCGGTGCAGTTTCCGTAGGCCTCAGGCGAAGAGATGTGGACGTAACGCTCGATATAGTCGCGCCGACGCATCGAATTGACGAAGCGGGCAAGTGCAACGGTGTTGGTTTCGAACCACTGCTCCGGATGCTCCCAGCTCGGCCCGACCTCGGACTGCGCGGCGAAATTGACGATTGCCTCTGGCCGCTCGGCGTCGAGAAAGTCGATCAGCGCCGGCATGTCGGCATTCATATCGAAGCGCTGGAAGCGAAAACGGGAGAGATCCTCGCGCTGTCGGTAGCGCAGAAACGGCGCCGGCCGCTCGGGTGAGCGGCTGATGCCGATCGCCGTTATGTCCGCGTGATCCAGCAACAGGTCCACGAAGTCCTGTCCGGAGAACGAGTTGCTGCCAATGACGACGATTTTTTGCATCAGACTTGCGGTTAGAGGACGGGGCGGTCGTCAGAACGGGCCGGAAAACGTGTTGTCGGGCTGGTCGAGCCGGCGATCAGTCGGCGGATCGAACATGTGCGGATCGATCGGCCGCCCCAGCATCTCAAGCGCGGCGGCCGCGATGTGGGGTCCGCGCGGATAATAGCCGTCGGCGAGCGCGGGACTGCTCGGCGTCGGGTAGTCCGGCGAGGCGACACGACGAGGCGGCGACTTGAGGTTGGCGAGGGCGCGCTCGGCCACCAGCGAGATTACCTCGGCGCTGATCCCGAACCGTGCGCCGCCGGTGTCCGCTACAATCAGCCGGCCGGTGCGCCGCACTGACGCGAGGATCGTTGTCTCATCGAGCGGACGCAAAGTGCGCAAATCGATGATCTCGGTCTTGATGCCCTGCTGCTCGAGCAATCGCGCTGCGGCGATCGATTCGAGCACCATGTAGGAAGTGGCGGCGATTGTGACCGCCGCATTTTTGTCTTGGCGCACGAGACGCGCGGTTCCGAGCGGGATTGTGTAGTAACCCTCCGGCACCGCATCGCGAATGTGGTAAAGCCACCGATGCTCGAGCACGACCACGGGATTGTCGTCTTCGATTGCGGCAATCAGCATCCCTTTGGCGTCATACGGCGTCGCGGGCATGATCACCTTGAGACCACTGATGTGTGCGAACAGCGCTTGCAGGCTCTGCGAATGCTGCGGGCCTTGGCCCCAGCCGCGGCCGATAATCATGCGCATCACCATCGGTACCTTGTAACGCCCGTTGAACATGTAGTGCCACTTGGCGGCCTGGTTGATGATCTGTTCGAGCGCCAGGATGGCAAAATCGACCCGTTGGTGGGTGATGATCGGCCGCAAGCCGGTGAGTGCCGAACCGATCGCGACGCCGGTCATGGCATTCTCGGCAAGCGGCATGTCCATCACGCGGTCGGCGCCGAACTGCGCTTGCAGGCCCAAGGTGGAGCCGAAAATGCCCTTTGGATCGGGAACGCCCAATCCCATGATATACACGGAGGAATCCCGCTCCATGGCGACGGCCTGCGCCTCGCGCAGGGCCTCGGCATAAGTCAGCTGTCGGGCGGACGGATTGTCAGGCATACACGTGGTCGGACGCCGTGCCCGCATTCGGGAAGGGGCTTGCCTCGGCAAAGGCGAACGCATCTTCGACGTCTTGCTGGAGTTCAGCCTTTAGCGCCGCGAGTTCGTCGGCGCGGTGGCCGTCGGCCAGCAGATTCGCATGCAGCCGCTCGATCGGGCAAAGCGTGCGCCACTCCTCGTATTCCGCGGACGTGCGATAGCCGATGTCATTATCGTAGTTCGGCCCGCAATGCTCGCGCCACCGGTACGTGGAGAATTCCAAGAACGCCGGGCCATGGCCACCGCGTGCGTGCGCAAGGGCTTGCTGCGCGAGCCGATAGACGGCTTCTACGTCGTTGCCGTCGCCTTCGAGAGAAAGGATGCCGTGGGCGCGGGCGAGCCCGGCAATCGACCGGCCTTGCGGCTGGCGCACGGCCATGGGCGAATAGACCGAATAGAGATTGTTCTCGCAGACCAGCAGCAGCGGCAGCTTCTTCAGCGCCGCAAAATTGACGGTCTCGTGGAAAACGCCGGCTTCTACCGTGCCGTCGCCGAAGAACACGGCGGTTACCACGTTTTTCTTGTTCATCAGATTGGTGAGTGCAGCGCCGGCCGCGATCGGCAATGTGCTGCCCACGATCGGCACCGCGCCGAGAAAGCCGGCGTCCACATCGAGCAGGTGCATGGAGCCGCCCCGCCCGCCGGCGCAGCCGTCGGCCTTGCCGTAGATTTCCGCCATCATCGCGCCAAGATCGCCGCCTTTGGCGATATAGTGGCCGTGCGAACGATGGCCGGAAAAAACCTGGTCGTCGGGCGCGAGCGCCTCGCATACGCCGGCGCTCACACCCTCCTGTCCGATCGAGAGATGCACCGGACAACGCATCTTTTGTTCGGGATATCGCCTGACGATCTCTTCTTCGAGCAGGCGGATACGCATCATGGAACGGTACAACCGCAGTCGCAACGCATCCTTCGTGACGGTCATATCCATCACTTGAGCCCGAATCTTTGCATCATGCGGATGTTGTAATAGCGCGGGTCTTCCATTGCATTCGGCAGCAGACCCTGAGCGAAGGCGGCCACCAGGTCGGCGGAAGCCTCCTCGATCGGGTGCTTGCAGACGAAGCCAAGCTCGTCGCGAATGCGCGCGGACGAGATGTGATAGGAGCGCGGGTCATCAGTCGGCACTTTCACGAGCTCGACGCCATTGCCGACGACCTTGCGAACCATTTCGGCGAGTTCAAGCACGGTATGATTGTCGCGCCCGACGTTGAAAATCTTGCCGTCGATCTGTTTGTCATCGGCCTGCAGACTCACGAGATAGAGATCGCACATGTCCTGGATGTGAATGTTCGGACGCCGCTGCGAGCCTCCCATCACCTTCACCTTGCCGGTGTGCACTGCGAGGTTGGTCAGAATGTTGACGATGACGTCGAGACGCTGCCGCGGCGCATAACCGCACACGGTCGCCGGGCGGATCGTCAGCGTCGCGAAACCGGGCTCCCGCTCCTCTTCTAGGGCTCGCTCACACAGCGCCTTGTATTTCGAGTAATCGGTGAGCGGCTCAAGCGATAAATCCTCGGTCACCTCGACGCCGTCTTTAATGCCGTAAACCGATGACGAGGAGGCATAAATGAATCGCGTAATGCCGGCACGCTTCGACGCCTGCACCAGCGGGCGGAAACAATCGTAGTTGATCGACTTGCCGAGCGTGGGGTCGAGCTCGAACGAGGGATCGTTGGAAATGCAGGCGAGGTGAATGACGGCGTCGCACCCTTGTAGTGCGCGTTCGACCGCGCGTGGATCGCGCAAGTCACCAACGACCCGCGTCAGCTGCGGATGCGGGGCCAACACATCTTCGCCATACATGAAGAGGTCGAGCACCGTGACTCGATGCCCAGCGGCCAGCAGTTGGGGAACCAAGGCGGACCCGACATAACCGGCGCCGCCGGTCACCAGGACATTCCACGTCCGATTGATCATTATTACGCTCTATTAAGCTCTTGCGAGTTTTTGTGTTTCCGCCCGCGGCTCCAACGCCTCGCCCTGCGCGGACACCAACTCCATATGCATATCTAGAACCGCGTGGCAAATGGCTAGATGCGCGATCTCGACATGGCCGTATAGCTTTGAATCAATGAAGAAATTTAGGTCGCCCTGGCTGCGCAGCGGGTTGTCGAGCGTAAAGCCGGACAATGTCACGATGACGGCGCCCCGTTCGCGCGCCGCTCGGACGCCATTGAGGATATCAGGTGACCGCCCCGAGCTGCTGATCGCGAACAGAATATCGCCTGCGCGGGCATGCGCCTTGAGGGGTGCCGCGAAGACCTGATCGAAACCCAAATCATTTCCGATGCAGGTGAGGGCGGCGCCATCGGTGAAGCAGATCGTGGGGAAGCCGCCATTCTTCTGATAGTCAATGGCCAAGTGGCTGGCGATGCCCGCGGAGCCGCCATTGCCGATGAACAACAGTCGCCCCGTGCCGAGTTGCGACAAGTGGCCGAGGAGTGCATCGACCGCGCCGTTGTGCGCGAGCGGTCGGCCATTGCGATCGCTCGTCTGCGCGCCGGCAATGAGCCGACCTAGTTCGCCGCCATAGCCCGTGAGAAAACTTGCAGGGTCGCCCATGCCGGCTCTCATTTTAGGAGTGCATTGATGTACTTCACCAATGCCGCTTTTTCCACGGATGCGCGGTGGCCGACGATGCCGACCTTCAGCGCACCGACGGCATTGCCGATGAAGCCCACGATGTCGAGCGGAGTTCCCGCGGACACAAGAGGCGCGGTGACCGAGAGGAAGGCGTCGCCCGCACCCATCGTATCGACCACGGTCTTGGTGAAGGCGGGAATCTTCCGCGTCGGGCCCTCCCTCTCGTAGGTCAGGCAGCCCTCGACGCCGCGCGTGATGATGAATTTGTCGCAATCGACGCGGGCGGCGAGGCTGTCGGTCACCTTTTCGACCTCGGCGTATTTGTCGCCGACTGCGAGGTGTGCTTCCGGCGCGTCGATACAGACATAATCCGCGGCCGGGTAGCGCGTGATGAGGTTGTAGCCGAAGTTCGAGCTGTTGGTCTGCGTATTGACGGCGACAAAGCGCGAATTGGAAATGATTTGCTCGATTGAGCGGGTCGAAATCAATCCGTGTCCAAAATCCGAAACGATCACCGTGTCGAAACCATGCGCATATCGCTTCACCAATGCATCAAATTGGTCGCTCAACGCGGCGTCTAGCGGTCGATCTTCGGAGTAATAAATTTCGGATATCTTGCGAAAATAAGAACCATCGACCGTTCGCGACTTGCGCGTCGTCTCGGCGCCTTCCCGGTAAATGGCATGCAATCGCACGTTGGGTTTCAGGTGATCTTTGATCAACTCCTCATGGCTCGGTTCGGTGCCGAGACACGTGACGATTTCCACCTCGCGGCAGAAGCTAGCGATATGATTCGCCGCCGCGAACACGCCGCCGGCAAACCGTTCCTGGCTGAGGAAGCGGGAGGCGATGATATTTTCCTTCCCCGCTTTTCCCATGGCGTGCACATAATTGTATTCGTCGATGATTGCGTCCCCGATCAAGAGAACGCGCTGGTCGGCGATGCTGTCGATGACGTCGAGCACGTTCCGCTGGAAATCGGGAGTGCTGCGTAATTCGCTGAGATAATCGCGCAGCTGCGGATCGTAGATGTCAAAATAGCGGTTGAGCAGTGCCGACGAACTAAAGACTGGGCCGCTCGAAAACATGAGACGGCCGCCGTGCGCTTCGACCGCTTCACGCTCGGTGACAATCCGGCCGGTGACGTCCTTCTCGCTGTCTCGGTATTCCTCTCCCTTGAAATAGATCGACGGTTGCACATGGTGCAGCAGGTTTTCGGCGCCTGCCGAGTCATTGATCGCGACAAAATCGACGAATTCAAGCGCGGCCAGCATTTCGGCGCGGACCGTTGCCGGAAAGACCGGCCGTCCGGGTCCCTTGTTGACATATTGGTCGGGGGTCACGGTGACGAGCAGCACGTCGCCGGCGGCGCGCGCTTCCTCCAGATGGTAAATGTGACCAATGTGCAGCAGGTCGAATACGCCGTGGGCGAGCACGACGACATGGCCGCCGGCGCGCAGCTCGCGGACGATCGCCCCAAGCTCCCCGATCGTCCGGATCTTGCGACGGCAGTCAGACCTGGTCTTAGGAAGTCGCGCCAGATTGTCGTGCAACGTCGTCTCCCAGATACCGGAACCAATCGCGCGTGGCGGTCTCTATGCTCTCTGGCGTCCACACCGGCGCGCTACGCCAATAATCTATATTTTCCAACATGATACGCACGCCCTTTTCAAAGTCCACGCGGGCGTGCCACCCTAACAGCCTATGAATTCGCGACACATCCGCCCGCGTCTCGTCCGGTTCGCCCGGACGTTTTGGGATGTATACCACCTTTCCCCCAAGGATTTCGACCAATTCATTGACAGAATAGGACCGGCCGGAGCCGACGTTCATGGTGACAGCCGAGATGTCCGCCTGGGCAGCGGTGACGAATGCGTCCGCGACATCGGTCACGAAAGTGAAGTCGCGGCGCTGGGTACCGTCCCCTACTACGGTGAACGGCTTTCCCGCCAGCTTCTGAGCGAGAAAGACCCCGAACACGGCGCCATAGGTCCCGGATGTGCGTGATCTGGGCCCGTAAACGTTGAATAGGCGAAGACATACGGCTGGCAAGCCGTAGATTTCCGCCCAGTGCAGGACGTATTGCTCGCCTAGCAGCTTGGTGAGAGCGTACGGGTACATTGGCCGCATCGGCGCATTTTCATCCGTCGGATAGCGGTCCGGGATGCCGTAGCAGGACGAGGATGCGGCGTAGAGGAAACGCTTGACGTTGGCCGCGCGGGCCAGCTCGAGAACGCGGAACGTACCGTCTACGTTCGCGCGGTGATAAGCGGCTGGGTGCTGAATCGAGGGCACAATGTCGGCCAGCGCCGCAAGATGAAAGACCCAGTCCACGCCGCGAAAGACCGGCTCCAACATGGCGGAATCATTGATATCCGCTTCCCGCACCTGCAGGCGGGGATTTGGCTCCAGATGTGCCAAATTGAGCCGGCGGCCAGTCGACATATTGTCGACGACGATGACCCGCAAACCACCCTGCAGGAGTCGCTCGACAAGGTGGCTGCCGATGAAGCCGGCCCCGCCGGTAACCAAAGCCGTAATGGCGCCCGTCATGATTGCTTGTTGCCTCTGCTCGATAATTTGGCGAAGGTTCGCCAGACGACCAAATTACCAGTACCCTACGGCACGGGAAGTGGCCAAGTTTTCCGAAACGCGCCTTTTCCGGTTCGATTTGCGTGCCAGGTTGCGAGAGCAGGTTGGGCGAGCATAGATCAAGAAATCAACGGTGGCCGGGTACCTGTCAGTTGAAAGAGCGAAACCGGCAGATCTCCGGCTTTGCGCGGTTCCTCCCAGTCTGAAGTCGGCATTGGAATGATCGAATCACTATTTTTTCGAAGCGACCTGTTTTCATTGGTCCGTTACACGGTCCACCACGGCGAGGTTGCATCGCGAGACGCCTCCCTCGTGGTTAAAACCGTGCCCGACCAATGGTCTTATGCCGTAAGCTTACCGAAGACGCGCGCGGCCACCGCAGCCGAAGGTGAGTGCTGCGCGCTCGTCGATGTATTCGTCGAGGCAGGTCGTGTCGGTGTCGGAGCCTTGGCATCGGACGGCAGGACATTTGTGTGCGAGCAGGAGGTTGGCGCCGAGGAGGGGCCGGTCACCGTCGAGTTTAGCGCGCGCGATATCGCCTCTTGCGAAGAGCTCATGATCCGCAATGTGCAGCCCGGCGGGGAGCGGTCTCGTGTCGTTATCGAATCGGTTCGTGTCTATTGCGGACACGGTCAATCGCCATCGCGTAACACAAGCGCACAGCATGCTAAGGATTGCTTCGCCGATTTGGCGCGTCTCGCCGGAAAGCCGACGGGGACGATCATCGATATCGGTGCGAATGTTGGTGGTACGGTCGAAAAATTCCTCAAGACATTTCCAGGTTCAGTCATCCACGCAATTGAGCCGACCCCGGAACTATTCGATGGTTTATGCGACCGGTTTCGGACGGAGCCGCGTGTAAAAATTCACCGCCTTGCAATGTCGGACCATTCGGGAGACATCGCATTTCATCGCAACAAGAATCACGTGACCAATTCGCTTCTGCCCTGGACGGCTACCGCTGGTAGTTTTGTCGAGGGATCGATGGCGCTCGACAGTATCATCCAGGTACCGTGTCAGAACTTGACGGCATTTTGCGCCGAACAGGATATTACGGATATCGACGTCCTGAAGATGGACGTGCAGGGGGCTGAGGGATTGGTTCTGGCCGGCGCCAGCGATTTATTCGCGGGCCACAGGATCAAGCTGGTTCTTCTAGAGGCTTGCTTCGTGCCGATCTATCAAGGTCAGACCGAATTCGGCGACGTGCTGAACTTCCTGCAGAAGCACGGCTATGCGCTGTTCGATCTCTACGATCTGCGTTACAGCGACATAAGACAGTTGAAATGGGGCGATGCGCTGTTCTTTTTGGCGTCGAAGGGCTAGAAACAGGCACTTTTCAACGGCCGATCGCTTGTGTCCTCTACTTGTTGAAATTGAGTCGTCGATTTGCAATTAATTTGTGGATCGGAACAACAAACTCCTTCGGCCTCGGAATCCATGAGAGAACGAAGGCAATTTGGGCGATCCGTGGAAATTCGTCCGCCTATCGCTCGACCATGCGGGACGAACTTTTGGCTCAGAGATTGAATAGTCGTGTCGACATTGCGCGTCACTGAATACGGTCCGGGCGAACCGATGCCAGGCGTGATCGCGGCTGAGCGAGCGGATTTGCTGAACGGCGCGACAACGGGGCCAGATGGGCAAACGGTCGTGCTTCCCGCCGAACAATGGTCCTACGGTCTGGCGTTGCCGTTCCAGCATCAGGCGCTTCCGCCGCATTGCGGGGCTATCGTGGTTGAGCTCAAATTGTCGGCTATTTCCGGCCGTTGCGGGATCTCCGCAGTTGACTCGTCACTGTCGACGGTCAGTCGCGAAATCATTTGCGACCCGGGCGAGGCCGCGGTGACGCTGACGATCGATCAGCCTGAAAAAGTCGCAGGCATAGCCATTCGCAAGGTTGACCCCGGCAACGAGCGTCCCGGCGTAATTGTCCGCGACGTGCGGGCGCATCGGCTCGGCTCCGAGCGTTTGGTGAGCCGTGGCCACAACCTCGGATACGATTTGTTTGTTGTGCTATCGCCGCCAAAGACCGGTACGCAGACGATCGAGCGGACCATCCAGGCATTATCGGCACGCGCAGCAGTCTTTCGGATCCACGATGCATCGGAGCGGGTGACAAATCAGCGACGCGCTGCCATTGATTGTCTAAGAAAATCAAACGGTGCAAATCACTCCTATATCTGTTCTGTACAGAAACAGCTGGACGAGAGTGAAGCTCTTCATGCGGAGATCGCGGCCGTGCGCCGACTCAGCGGACGAATAGCATTTGTCACTGCGTATCGGGAACCGATTGACCGTGCAATTTCCTCGTTCTTTCAGTTATTGCCAGAATTGATACCTGCTTATACAGGGCTGCATGCTGTTGGCTCGAAATTCATTGAACTTCTAATAGATGGGCTGGTAACGACCTGGCAGAAGGAAGTCGAAGGCTCCGACGACCCAAACACCGATCGATTGTGGGCTAGATGTCTGCAATATGCTGACTATCATGGCGAAGAATTTTACGAAGTGACCGGGTTTGAGCTTCGATCTTATGAATTCGATCGACGGCTTGGCTATTTGGTCGCCGATGAAGGCAACGATACGCTCCTCGCACTTCGGGCAAGCGACATGAGCAAGACATTGCCTGCAGCTCTAGCGCAGCTGATTTCGCGTGCGAAAGTAGATATCGTATCGGCTAATGAAGGTAGCGAGAAATCCTACGCGCAAATCTATAATGAGTTTCTCGCTCAGTTCCGAATGCCTGAGAATCTTGTCAACGCCATTTACGCCAGAAGCCCATGGATTGCATATTTTTACTCGCCGGCAGAGGTTAGCCTGTTTAAGCGCCGATGGGTCACCGGTCAGCCGATTGCACCCAACGAAGAGCGACGGACCGTTTGTGCGACTGGTCGTCCAATTTGACTCTGAATCGCCACTAGATTTCGGTCGGGGTTGGGCAGAGTTTTCCTGTTGTTGTGGTGTATCTGTAGGCGCAGATTTGGATGCGTCTGCTCCCAAAGCCCCTTTGCGGTCTCCAGCGCTTTGATGTCGAGGTCTTCCCACCGGGCCACCTCATTTCCTTTCCCGCCTGATGCAACTACCGGTAATGGCCACGGCAGAGCGGCACGGTGAATGCATCGCTGACTTCCATCCCGATCGCTCTGGGTTGAGCAAACCGCAGATGGTGCGGGTCGGAGGGCTGGCGTCCACACCTATTTATTTGCTGATCGAAGGAATTGGGCCTTTATCGGCGGCTTCTTCGGAGTCTTGCGTATTCTTCCCGAGAATTCGAAATCCATAAAGAATTACTCAAGTTCTACCGATGCAAGCGCGTTTGTCTTGTGATTGGCGCATCTTTCGGGCCGCGGATTCGTGAGCCTCACGCTTGCATATAGCCTCTCAAGATGAGAGAGTGCTCAGTGCTAGTGGTGAAATTCATACGCTTGAGTCCGCTGCAAGTGCACGTTTTTGGGGCTTTTCGCTTCATTCGTTAGGTACCAAGCGTCAGACTCCATCCACTAGTGTCTGCATCATTTATTATAAGATAAGCAACTGGCCCAACGTCCTTCGATGAAAATGGCAGAGCGTACCGGCCTCGACATCGTGATACCGGTGTACAACGAAGGCGCCAATATCCTGCAGACGCTGCAGTCGCTGATCCGTGAGGTCAAAACACCGCTGCGCGTGCTGATTTGCTATGACAGTGACGACGACAACACGCTGCCGGCGATCC
>Ga0307436_1001315_pt1 | contig 11039 bp, 10 predicted proteins | sample SalMarWE160440MG_FD_202513 | JGI IMG/M metagenome (GOLD analysis project Ga0307436, IMG submission 202513) | Salt marsh sediment microbial communities from the Plum Island Ecosystem LTER, Massachusetts, United States - WE1604-40 | ecosystem: Environmental > Aquatic > Marine > Intertidal zone >...
GGCCAGCTCCTCGGCCGCTTCACGCCACAGGAATGCGCAAACTACTTCAAAAACGCCGGATATGCGTCAACCTAAATGCAGGATGCTCTAGCATAGGTCATTCGTCGAGCTGCCGGCTTCTCTCGCGCGGCGAAGCGCGTATGATGAACTACGGGACTTGGATAAGGAATCCCGATGGCTTCCCTGCTGGAATGGAAAGTGCCGCCGTCCGCCCAGCCGCGCGCGCAGGACTATGCGTACGACCTCGAACGCGCGCTCAGCGCGGTGATCGGCCTGCACGCGCTCATCCCCGCCGACGCCTTCACCGCCGACACGTTGGGCACCGAGCGCGCCGGTAACGGCGTGCTGATCGACGACGGGCTGGTGCTCACCATCGGCTACCTCATCACCGAGGCCGAGACCATCTGGCTGCATATCGGTGACGGCCGCGTGGTGGCGGGCCATGCGCTCGGCTTCGACCAGGAGACCGGCTTCGGCCTAGTGCAGGCGCTCGGGCCGATCGACCTGCCCTCGCTCACGCTCGGCTCCTCACGTTCAATCGAGGTCGGCGAACGCGTGGTGCTTGGCGGCGCCGGCGGGCGCACGCGCTCGGTCGCCGCCCGCATTGCCGCCAAGCAGGAATTCGCCGGCTACTGGGAATACGTGCTCGACGAGGCGATCTTCACCTTCCCGGCGCATCCCAACTGGGGCGGCACCGGCCTGATCTCGCCCGTCGGCGAACTGATCGGCATCGGCTCGCTGCAGGTCGAGCGTGCGCGCGAGGGCGAAAATGAGCACCTCAACATGATCGTGCCGATCGACCTGTTGAAGCCGATCCTCGCTGGCCTGCGCAAGTTCGGCCGCGCCGACCGGCCGCCGCGGCCCTGGCTCGGACTTTATTCCACCGAGATCGAGGACAAGATCGTCATCGTCGGCATCGCGCCCAAGGGCCCGGCCGAGCGCGCGGAGCTCAAGACCGGCGACGTGGTGCTCTCGGTCGCCGGCGAGAACGTCACCACGCTCGCCGGCTTCTACCGCAAGGTTTGGTCGCTCGGGCAAGCCGGCGTCGAGGTGCCGCTCACCCTCTACCGCGACGGCGTCACCTTCGACGTGGCGGTGAATTCCTCCGACCGGGCGAAATTCCTCAAAGGCCCGCGCCTGCATTGACCGGCTGCATGCGGCGGCTCTGACGGCTCTTCGTCATGCCGGTCCGCAGTCCGCAAGGCTACATTGGGCATGTCCGGACGGCGGATACAACTTCCGGCTCACACGGCGCGAAAAGCCATCTCTGCATCTGATGGCGCTCTATGCATTCGATCGCGTATTTACATTCAGCGGCTGTCGTGCTGCTTTGGCGGGGCAGGCGTGCGCTCTGCTTCACCCTCCGTTGTTGACAACGACATGTCCGCCTCTCGTTCCTTCGTGCACACCGCATTGCCGGGTCGCGTGATTTTCGGCTCCGGCACGCGCGTCAAGGCTGCGGAAGAACTGGCCCGCCTGCAATGCAGTCGCGCCTTCATTCTGTCCGGCCCGCATGGCGCCGCCGACGCGCGAACGCTGCATGACCATCTTGGCCCGCAGGCAGTCGGCATTTTCACCGACGCCGTCATGCACACGCCGATAGAGGTCACCGAGCGCGCGCTGCAAAACGTGCGCACGCGCGGCGCCGACGCGCTGATCGCACTCGGCGGCGGCTCGACCACCGGCCTCGCCAAGGCCATCGCGCTGCGCACCGACCTGCCGCAGATCGTCATTCCAACGACCTATGCCGGCTCGGAAATGACGACGATCCTGGGCGAAACCGCCGGCGGTCGGAAGACGACGGTGCGCGATCTCAAGGTGTTGCCGGAAGTGGTTATCTACGATGTCGAGTTGACATACTCGCTATCCCCCGCCCTCTCCGCCACCAGCGGCATGAATGCGATCGCCCATGCGGTAGAAGCGCTCTACGCCAAGGATGGTAGCCCGATCGTTTCGATCATGGCCACCGAGGCGATCGGCGCACTGGCGCGCGCGTTGCCGGCGATCGTGGCTAATCCGCGCGAGGAAACGGCCCGCAGCGATGCGTTCTACGGCGCTTGGCTGTGCGGTACCGTTCTCGGCTCGGTCGGCATGGCGCTGCACCACAAACTCTGTCACGTGCTGGGCGGCTCGTTCAACATGCCGCATGCGGAGACCCACACCGTGCTGCTGCCGCACGCCACCGCGTTCAATGGCGAGGTGGTGCCGGACAAGCTTGCGCCGGTTGCCACGCTGCTTGGTGGTGGCGGGCCCGGCCAGGGACTCTACGATCTTGCACAGCGTATCTGCGCGCCCACATCGCTCAAGGAACTCGGCCTGCCGCAGGACGCGCTAGATCGGGCTGCCGACATCGCCATGGAGCAGCCCTATTGGAATCCTCGCGCGCTGTCGCGCGACGGCATCCGCGGGCTGCTCGACGACGCCTGGCACGGGCGGCGCCCGGCGCATTGAGCGCGCGCCGCATCACAACTGCGGCAGCACGTGCTCGCCGAACAATTCGACCGTCTTCACCGGATCGGCGGCGAGGCTGACGGTCAGCATCAGCCGCTTGGCGCCCGCCGCCTTGGCCGCGCGCGCCTGGGCCAAACAATCGGCGGGGGTGCCACAGATCGACAGCCGTCGCGACAGGTAGTCGAAAAGCCCCAATTCTCGCACTAATTTGATGTCGGCATCGCCCGGGCGCGTGCTGTAGCGCCGGCGCAATTCGAGCAGCGGCTCGCGGTATTGCTCGGGCACGCCGCGCATTTCCAGATTCTTGTCGCCGATCACATAGCCGGCGAGGAACGCCAGCATCGCACCGACCTTGCTGCGGGCGAGATCGCCATCTTCGTTGCAGTCGAGCGCGGCGATCTGCCAGATCTCTACCTCGTCGGTCGAGCGGCCGGCAGCGATCGCGGCATCATGGATGCGCTTTTCGGAATCGGCGATATTCTCCGCCGCCAGCCCGTAATTGGCGAAGGCGCCGTCGGCCTCACTGCCGGCCGCGTGCAGCGCCTTGGGATGCGAGGCGGCAAGGAACACCGGCGACGGCCGCTGCACCCAGGAAATATAGGCCTCGCCCTCACCGACCGGAACACGCTCCTTGCGCAGCAGGCGACGAATGAAGCGCGTACCCTCGGCGAGTTCCTTGGCGGTCGAATTCCGCTGGCCGAGATTACGCGTGCCGCTGTGACCGGCGCCGATGCCGAGCACCGCGCGGCCCTCGGTGATGAGATCGAGCGAGGCGACGGCGGCCGCGCTCACCGCGGGATGGCGGGTCACCAGATTGGTCACGCAGATTGCCACTTTCGCCTTGCGGCTAGCGCGCCCGGCGAGCGCCGCCGCGATCCAGGGGTCCATGGCATTGCCGGGCGTGTCGGCAATGCCGATCATGGCATAGCCGTAGCGATCGGTACGCTCGGCCAATTGCTCGACGAGTTGCGGCGTATAGGGCCAGAAGAAAAAACCGATCTGCATGGCTAGCTTCCCGACGTTTAGGTTCCCGCCACTCGCGGCGGCCACGACCGCAGGATGACCGTCTCGATCACGACGAAGGCGTCGTTTACGATCAATCCGAACAGCCCGATCAGCACGAGCAGCGCGTAGACCTCGCTCGATTGAAAGTTGCGCTGGGCCTGGATCATCAGCGCCCCAATGCCCGGCAGAGATGTCAGCATCTCGACCAACAGCGCCAGGATGATGGTCAACGGAATCGCGACCCGGATGCCGAGCAGCAGCGCGGGCACCACCGAGGGCACCGTGATGCGCCAGATTGTATCGGCACGGCGCAGGCGAAACGTACGCGCCACGTCGAGCAGCAGCGGATCGATCTGGCGCACGGCCGCCGAGGTATTGAGCAGGATCGGCCAGAGCGCGGCGAGCACGATGACGACGAGCTTCATCGCCTCGTTGTAGCCGATCAGCAGCGCGGCGACCGGCACCGTGGCCGGCGGCGGAATGGCGCGCATGAATTCCAGCAGCGGATGCAACGCGCGATTGATGAAGGCGGAGACGCCGATCAGGACGCCCATGACGCCGCCAAAGACGATCGCCAGCGCGAGCCCGAGCAGGAAGGTCGTGGCGGTCGACAGGAACGCCGCCGCCAGATCGGTGCGGTGCGCTAGGCGCAGCGTCGCCCGCCACCACTCGAAAGGTCCGGGGAAATAAGGCGATGGACCGGGCTGCACGAGCTGCCAGACCACCAAAAAGGCGACCAGCGGCAGCAAGCCGCGCAGCGGCGGCAGGTTCACCAGCAACGGCCCCATGCGCTTAATGAAGGCGCGCATCACGCGCCTCGGGTGCGGCGGGAGGCGGCGGGAAACAGCCACCAGATGAGCTGCATGAGCGCCTGATTCAAGAGAATGCCGAGAATACCGATCACGATCACATCGGCGAACATCAGCGCGGGCCGCAGCGCCTGCTGGTCGCGCACCACCGCATAGCCGAGCCCGGTCGGATTGCCGACCATTTCCGCCACGATCGCCAGCACCAGAGCGAGCGTAAGACTCAGCCGTAGGCCGACGAGAATCGACGGCAGCGCCGCCGGAATGACGATCTTGACCACCACGCTCGCGCGCGACAGCCGGAAGGTGGCGCCGACCTCGAACAGTCGTGGATGAACGCCTGCGACGCCGCCCATGGTGTTGATCAGCACCGGCCACAGTGCCGGCAGCACAATCACGACGAGCTCCGTCTTCAGCGAAAAGCCGAACAGCAGCAGCGCCACCGGCACGAAGGCGATGCCCGGCATCGGCCGCAGCACCTCGATGCTGGCGAGCGAATAGCGCCGCAGCATGGGCGACACGCCGAGCATCAGCCCAAGCGCGATGCCGGTCGCGACTGCGATCGCCCATCCCATGATGACGGCCTGCAAGGTATGCGCGGTGTCGGCCCAGAGCTGACCGGTCGACAGCAGCTCGTACAGGCCGGCCAGGATGGCGGTCGGCGCCGGCAGATAACTGTATTGAATGACGCCGCCGCGGACCAGCACTTCCCACAGCAAAGCGCACACGACGATGGTCAGCAGGCCCGGGCCATTGATGCGCGCCGTCCGGATGGCGGTGCTAGGCATGGGCATCAAGCCCGATGGCTTGGTGCACCGCGTAGCGGAATTCGAGGAAGGCCGGCAGTTGGCGGGTGGCGATCTGGTCGCGCGGCTTGGGCAGATCCACCTCGAAGGTGCGGGCGATGCGCCCGGGCGAGCCGGTGATGACGGCGATGCGGTCGCCGAGGTAGACCGCCTCCTCGATGTCGTGCGTCACGAAGATGATACTGGTGCCGGTTTCGTCGCGCACGCGGTGTAGTTCGTCCTGCAGCGTTGCCTTAGTCATGGCATCGAGCGCGGCGAACGGCTCGTCCATGAGCAAGACCGAGGGGCGCACCGCCAGGGCGCGCGCGATCTGCACCCGCTGCTGCATGCCGCCGGAAAGCTGCCAGGGATAGTCGTTGGCGTTCTTGTCGAGCTTCACCAACTCCACGGCGCTATGCACGCGCTCGTCGATTTCCGCCTGCACCATGCGTCCTTCCAGGCCGAAGGCGACATTGCGGGCGACCGTCCGCCACTGCAGCAGGGCGTGCGAATAATCCTGGAAGACGATCACCGCCTCTTCCGGCGGCCCGCTCAACAGCCGGCCATTGATGTGGACCGACCCGGTCGCGGCCGGCGTCAGGCCGCCGAGCACGCGGATCAGCGTGGTCTTGCCGGTGCCGGAAGGTCCCACGATCGTAAACACCTCGCCGCGATGGACGTCGAAGGTGATGTCGTCGAGGATCTTCCGGTCACCCACGGCGTGCGACAGCACGACCGACACCCCGCTGCATGAAAACAGCAGGTCATGCGCGGGGCTTGGGTCGAACCGCGGCTCGGCGGCTGTCGCAGGCGCGCTCACTTCGCGGTCACGACCAGCTTGTCCTTGTCGACCGGACCGGGGAGCTGACCCAGATCGTTGAGGACGTCGACCCAAACCGCGAGTTCCTCGCGCTTGATGGTGAAGCGATAGGTCGGCAGCGGCACCTTGTTCACGATGGCCGGCGGCAGATGAGAGTATTTGCCAAGGATCGCCCGGGTTTCCTTCGGATGCGAATCCATGAACGCCTTGGCTTCGGTCAGCGAATCGATCCAGGCCTTGATTATCGGCTTGTTGGCGCGCGCCCAGGTGCCCTGCGAAATCCAGAACGGAAACAGCACTTCATCACCGACGGCGAGCATCGGATCGCCGAGCGAGCGGTCGCCTGCCGCCTTCATCGCCGTGGTGAAAGGCACCAGGCCTTCTGCGGCATCGACGCTGCCCGCCTTCAACTGATCGGCCATGTTGGGAAACGGCACCTCGACGCCGCGTACCGAATTGGGATCGACGCCGTTCTTCTTCAGCCAATAGAGCGTGGCGCTATGCATCACGGCGCCGAGCGTCGGCGCGGCGATCACCTTGCCCTTGAGATCCTTCGGTCCCTTGATGGGCGAATTCCCGCGCACCATCAATTGCATGACCGGATTTTGCTTGGTTTCGATCGCCTCGCCGGCAGTCGCCACCACGTCGAGACCGCCGGCCACGGCTTTCAGCAGGTCGGGCGCGGTCGAGGCGGCGAAGTCGAACTGGCGGCCGACCGTTCCCGGCAGCAGCGACAGGTTCTGGATCGGCTTGAGTGTGACGTCGAGCCCGTGCTTCTCGAAGATGCCCTCGTCCTTGGCGACCCAGGCGGGCAGCCAGGTGGCGACCGGCACATAGGCGGCGCGTACCGGCGTCAGCTTCTTCTCCGCGTTGGCGTTGCCCGAAATCGCGGCAGCCAGTGTTACGACGATCGCCACCGCGAGCGCCCGCTTCAACGCAACCATTCGCATGATTGTCCTCCCGGATTGCTGTCTTTGTGATTGCTTGGACCCTACCGAAGAATGACCATCAGCGAAAGTTTTGATCCAAGATACAACCTTCTCGTGCATTCATCGACCGGAGAAACTCGGAGCCCGCCCTTCCTTGTGCGCACGAATTCCCTCGTCGACGTCGGCGCTCCACTCCAGTTGTCGCCGCAATGAAAGCGACGTGTCTCGCGCCGCGTCGAAACCGGTCTCCTCGTCCACCTTCATGATCTTCTTTGCGCCGCGAACGGCGAGCGGTCCGCTGGCAGCGATAAGCGAGACGAAATCCCGCAGCGCTTGATCGAAGGTGGAAGCGGCGAAGAGGTGCTGAGCGAAGCCAATCCTGTCCATCTCGCGCGCATCGATCTCGCGGCCGGTGCAGATGAGTTCGAGGGCTCGCGCGCGGCCAACCAAGCGCGACAGACGCAACGGCCCGCCAGCTCCCGGAAACCCGCCCCATTTCGCTTCGGGCAAAGACAGACGCGCGTGGTCGACGGCGATGCGGATGTCGCAGGCAAGCGCCAGTTCCACGCCCCCCGCCCGCAGACTGCCGTTCAGCCCGGCAACGACGATCTGCGGCAAGGCTTCGATAGCATCGAAGGCGGCGGCCGCCTCCATGACAAGATCGATGACCGCCTCTTTGCTCATGCTCCCGCGCAGCGCGGGATTCAGCAGGCCGGTCGAAAAGTGCTCATTGCCTTCGCCGCGAATGATCACGACGTGCAGGTCGTCCTGCGTCTGCAACGCCGCGGCGATACGTGCGAGCCCTGTAATCGCGACACCCTTCAGCCGGTTCTGCTCGGTCGGATTATCGATGGTGATTGTCGCGATGTGACCCTCGGTATCAATGCGAAGCCCTTCGACAGAAAGCTCTTGGTCCTTCGACACGGCCTGCCTCCGAGTAGGTTTGTTCCGCAGCGTAATATGAGCTCTCGCAGTAGCCCCTCGGCGACGCGGATACGCCGAGGAAAGGCCTTACCCTTCTCACCTGATTTATTCATGATGACGACGTCACGAGGACGAAGCGCCGGGACGGAAACTTCTCGACATTGTTTCACCATGAAATACGTTTGTGCAATTCGAAAATGGCTCACATGCCAATGACACGCCATGAGATCTCCGTTTGTCGCGCCTGTGCCGCCGCACACTGTCCGTGAGGTTTCGGCCATGTCTGACGACTGGCAGCCGTAAGGTCTTCTCGCACTCGGCTATCCGGCCAAACCAGGGCGGTTGAAATAGCGACGGCCCCGTTCGGATTTCGTCCTGTTCCGCCATGTGGCGCAATTTATTCCTGGCTGCGACCGTGGTACTTCGCCCAGATCGTTTGGGCCAGCGGATAGACGAGTGCTGCCAGCGACAGCAGAATCAGCGCCAGACTAATGGGGCGTTCCACGAACGCCGACCAGTTTCCGTAAAGTATCAGCGAGCGGCGGATATTGTCTTCGAGGAGCGGCCCCAGGACCATTCCGAAAATCACCGGCGCAGTCGGCATACCAACCCGGTTCATCACATAGCCGGCGATGCCAAATCCGAGCATCACCACGATATCGAACATCGAATTCCGGACCGCAAACGAGCCGACTATGCAAAGAAGCACTATGGCCGTCAGCAAGATCGGACGTGGCAGCTGAAGCACGCGCGCAAAATAACGGTTTCCATAAAGACCGAGGACTAACGTGACGACGACGGCCAGGAACAGCGCCACATATACCGTGGCAACGAAGTCAATGTGAACTCGGAACATGTCGGGGCCCGGTCTCAGACCGTGTATCAGCAGTGCGCCGATCAATACAGCCGTCATCGAGTCACCGGGAATGCCGAGCGTGATCATGGGGATCAAGGCGCCGCCGACGCAGGAATTGTTGGCTGATTCTGGCGCAACGACGCCTTCCGGAATGCCGGTGCCAAATCGATCGGGGTTCTTCGCCATGCGCTTTTCTTGCGCGTAGGCCACGCTGACTGCGATCGCCGACCCGGCAGCGGGGATCGCCCCTACGAAGGCACCGATCAACGAACCACGAATGCAGATCGGCCATAGTCGCTTGAGTTCGTCCCAAGGCGGCAGGAGGCGCTTTATTTCGGTCACCACTTTCAGACGGGGACCGCTGTGCTCGATGTTCTGCAAGACCTCGGCAACGCCGAAGATGCCGACGGCCGCCGGAATGAGGCCGAGTCCGGCCTGGAGCGGCGCAATGTCGAAAGTGAAGCGTGACACGTCGGTGGTCGGGTCAAAGCCAACGGTCGATAGAATCAGCCCGATCACGCCTGCCATGATGCCGAGGAACGTGGAGCCCGGCGAAGCATATGCCAGCATGGTCAGCCCGAAAAACGTGATCGCGGCAAACTCCGGGCTCTGGAAGACCAAGGCAATGGAGGCGACCAGGGGCGCAAGTCCGATCAATAGGAGCCAGCCAAAAATACCGCCAAGCGTGGAAGCGAGCAGGGCATAGGTCAAAGCCTCGCCGGCCCGGCCATTACGCGCCATCGGATAGCCGTCCATCTGCGTGACAATTGCGCCTGGCGTGCCCGGGATATTGATGAGGATGGCGGAAATCGACCCCCCGTAGACACTGGCGGAGAACACAGCCATGAGGAAAAGCATGGAGTGTTGCAGGTTCATGCCAAAGGAAAATGGCAGCAGCACCGCTAGCGCCATGGTGGAACTGATGCCCGGCAACGCACCAAGAATGACGCCGACAACGACGCCGATAATGCAGAGCCCAAGCCCAACCGGGTCGGTAAGCAGATGAGCGAATGCGTGAAGCACGGCATCTATCATGTCGGGCGGCCGGCGATCATCCGAGTGGAATTCCAATCAGTTGTTTGAACGTCAGGTAGATCGCGACGGCAAGGACCAGCGATCCAGCTGCGGACACCAGCAAAGGCTGCATCGCAAAACGATGGTCCTGAATCGTCAGTCCCAGCGACCACACAACGCTGAACAGCAAGGAGGCCACCAGAAAGCCGATAGTGGGTACGAGCAGGACGTAAAGAATAATGCTGATGGCCATCAACAACGGAACGAACAAACGCCTAATATCGACAAGCGGACGCTCGACCCGCCAGCCGGCCCACGCCAACCGCACGATTCCCTGGAACACCAGGATCAACGCGCCGATGCCGAGCATCCACAACAGAATGTCTGGGAGGAAAGCGGGGCCGGGGTCGAGACCGAAGTTCTGGTGCATGTCGGCGTCGGTCGCAGCGCTGTAGCGCAGCACGGCGGCCGATCCGAGCAACACCAAGCCGAGGCCGAGATCGCGGAAGCCGTGCGTCCCTGCCTCGGCGGCTGATCGTTCGGGGGAGCCGCCGGAACCCGGCGCGCTCCGCCCATCCTGCGCTTCACTCACCGGGCGCGGACTTTCACAAGGCCGATGCTCTTGAGGATTGGATAGAGTTGGTCGTCATAGGCCTTGACGTATTCGGCGGTCTCTTTTGCGCCTTTCGGATCCACCGAAAATCCGGCGGCATTCGCCTTCTTCACGAAGGCGGGATCTTTCATGGTCTCCAACAGGGCCTTCTCCAGAATGGCAAGCCGATCGGCAGGAATCCCCTTGGGACCGGCAATCATGCGCCAGGACCCGACGACGACGTTAAAACCCTGATCCTTGAAGGTAGGCACGTTCGGCGCAAGGAAGTGCCTCTTGGTAGCCATGACCCCGAGGATGCGCAGCTTCCCCGCCTTTGCATGTTCAATCACGTCCGGGACGGGGACCGTCGCGGTGTCGACCTCGCCAGCCACAAGCGCCGTCACCGTCGGTGCGTAGCCGTTGTAGGGAACTTTTGTCAGCTTGATGCCGAGATCTTTTTCGAGCACCGCGGCCGCGATGTAGGACGCGCCGCCCGGCTTGTCGTTGCCGTTTTTGATCTTGCCCGGGTGCGCTTTCGCCGCCTTGACGAAATCGGCGACATCCTTGAAGCCAGTCTTCGGGTTTGCTGTCAGGGCATTCGGATCCGTTCCAAAAAAGGCAACCGTCTGCAGGTCACTCACTTTGTTGGCATTCGGATTGCTATATTGGCGGGCGATCACGCCATTGCCCACCATTCCGATGGTGTAGCCATCGGGCTTGGCGCTGGCGGTGGCCCGCGTCCCCTCAGCGCCTCCTGCGCCTGGCTTGTTTTCCACCACGATCGGCTGGCCGAGATACTTCTTCGCGGCCGCCGCCAACAGACGCATGCTGGTATCGCTGCCGCCGCCGGCAGACCA
>Ga0307436_1001317_pt1 | contig 11034 bp, 10 predicted proteins | sample SalMarWE160440MG_FD_202513 | JGI IMG/M metagenome (GOLD analysis project Ga0307436, IMG submission 202513) | Salt marsh sediment microbial communities from the Plum Island Ecosystem LTER, Massachusetts, United States - WE1604-40 | ecosystem: Environmental > Aquatic > Marine > Intertidal zone >...
GGGCTCGGCGAACCAGCGTCCGGGCTCGAGATCGGCCCGGGCCATGGCAACGGCGGCTCAGGCGGTCCGGCTGAAGGTGTATTCCTCTCCTTCGCGGTGAACCTTGACGTGAGCCCGCGCGAAATAGACGTCTTCCCCGTCGGCGATGTCGTGCACATCGCCGCCGACCACGACGAAGCCCACGCGGGTCACCCCGCAGTGGAGCGCGCCGAGCTTGTCGTGGGTCGTAGGGGTCAGCGTGATGCTCTGGTCGGACATGGCAGCGGCCCTCCTCGGTGACCGGCCCCAATACGCTTATGATATCAGCATATTGGAAGACTGGCGTCGGGCCGCGGCGATTCAACGCCGGGGACTGCGGGGTCATCGGGCGGGCCTGACAAGGCAACGCTGGCACGAGCGTCCCTGGTACGGCCCGCGCCAAACCGCTAACATCCGCTGGGCACGGGGTCCTCAACCTCGGACCGTAGCCGTTGAATCTCAGGAATCCCACATGGGCAGTTCTCTCCAAGAGCAGCTTCTGAAGGCCGGACTGATCGACGAGCAACAGCTCCGCAAGGCCAAGGCCGGCAAACCGCCGGCCAAACGCAAGAAGAAGGGTGGCCCTCCGCGCGCGCCCAGCGAGAGCGCGCAAGCCGCCCGACAGTCAGCGGCGGAGAAGACCGCCCGCGATCGTGCCCTCAGCGAGCAGCAGAAGGCCAAGGCCGAGCGCAAGGTGCTGCGGGCCCAGATCCGCCAGCTCATCGAGCAGCACCGGGTTCCGCGCGACGACGCCGAGCTCGCCTACCATTTCGTCGAAGGCGCCAGGGTGCGTAAGCTCCACGTTACCGAGGCGATGCGCGAGCAGCTGGCAAGGAACCGTCTGGCGATCGTGCGGCTGGACGGCCGCTATGACCTGGTGCCCCCCGAGGTGGCGGAGAGGATCCGGGCGCGCGACCCTGCCTGTGTAGTGGAGCGCCAGGTTGTGGAGGGCACCACCGACGATGGCTACGCCGACCACCCGGTGCCGGATGAGCTGATGTGGTGAGGCCTTTTCCGCAGGCGATCGCCGCCGCTCTGGGGCGGGCCGGACAGGCGCGGGCAACCCGCCCTGGCCCAAGTACCTGAGAAGAGCAAACCTCGGAAGGAGCAGCTTATGCCAATCCAGCTCTCGCCCCTCGAGGTCCGGGTCATCGGCTGTCTGCTCGAGAAGGAGATCATCACCCCAGAGCAGTATCCGCTGTCGCTGGCAGCGCTCACCGCGGCGTGCAACCAGAAGAGCAGCCGGGAGCCGGTGATGCAGCTTAGCGAGAACCAGGTCCAGGAGGTCGTCGACGGACTGGTGAAGCGGTACCTGGTGAGCGATCGCGCCGGGTTCGGCAGCCGGGTCACCAAGTATCAACACCGCTTCTGCAACAGCGAGATCGGCGCCGGACTCAGGCTCGACCCCCAAGAGCTCGGGATCATCTGCGTGCTGCTGCTCCGCGGTGCCCAGACGCCGGGGGAGCTGCGCACCCGCACCCAGCGCCTGTGCGAATTCGCCGACGTGCAGGAGACCGAGGCGGCGCTGCAACGACTCATCGACCGGGCGGACGGACCCCTGGTGGCCCGCCTGGCCCGCGAGCCGGGCAAGCGCGAATCCCGCTACATGCATCTGTTCAGCGCTGAGCCCGAGTCCATGGCCACCAGCCAGGGTGCGCCCGAGCCCGTCAGCCACGACGGCGGCGAGGGACAGGAGCGTGTCGACGAGTTGGAGTCTCTGCTGCTGGAGCTGCAGGAGCGGATAGAGGCGCTCAAGGTACGGCTCGACCGGCTCGACGGAGGGAGCTGAAGCAGCAGGGGGCACAGGCCACAGACAGCCGCTAGGCGGCGAGCCGCGGATCTTTTCTATCTCCTCTCCCCGGCCCTCTCCCGGGGGGAGGGGGTGCAGCAGGGCGCCCCGGTGGCCACCCGAGGCAGGACACCGCCTGCGCCTTGCACCTTTCGTCTTCGGGCTTTTCCCTGTCTACTGTCTATTGTCTACCGTCCACTTGTTCGTCAATCCATGCATTACCAGACTTTCATCGACAGCCTCGCCACGGGCACCTGCCCTGCCGACCTCGACCCTTGCCTGCTCGCACTTTGGTACGAGGGAACCGGCGACTGGCAGCGCGCCCACGAGATCGTCCAGGCCGAGGGCGACCGGATGGCCGCCCGCATCCACGCCTATCTGCACCGCAAAGAGGGAGACGACTGGAACTCGCGCTACTGGCACCGCCGGGCGGGCTCGGTCTATCCCGAGGGTGTCAGCCTCGAGGAGGAATGGGATCGGCTGGTCCGCCAGCTGACGGAGTCCTGACAGAGCCGGGCGACTCGGGCCCAGGGCAGCACCATGGCCTTTGTGCTCGCCTTCTATGCCATCGCCGTGCTCGCGGTGCTCGGCACTGCACTCGGGGTCTATCTGCTGCTTGCCCGGCACAGCCGACTCCTGGGCGCCGGGATTGCCGGGCTCGTGCTGACAGGCCTGGTGCTGCTCTGGCCCATCCCGATCCACGGCGGCTTCACGGTGCTCGCCGAGGTCATCTATCGAGAGCTGGAGCACAGCCTGACTCAGTGGGGCCAGCGCCAGACCCGGGCCAAACGCGCCGCCTTTGCGACCAGGATGGAAGCGCGCTTCGCCGGACCGCTGGATCTCAACATGGTCGAACGGATGTCCCAGGACTGGTACCGCGTCCAGACCCGAGGCGGGAGCTACGCCTGGTACGACGCCGGCACCGGCCTGGTGTTCAGCGACTGGCTGGGGCTCGACCCCTCCCCGGCCCTGCCCTCGCTGGACGCTGCCAAGGAGCGCTGCCGTACCCAAAGCCCCGAAGGTTATTGGGCCCTGATCAGCGAGCCTGAGAATTTTCTGCTCTGGCGCGCGGGTGAGCGCAGCCCGCTGCCGCCGGCACCCGCCTCCACGGTCTCCTATCTGGTCGACGAATCGCTGGACATGGAGATGCCCACCTATGCCCTGCGCGGCAGCGCCGACAACACCGGGAGCCTGGCCCCCCGCCGCTTCGTGGTGCGCTGCGTGGCCCGTACCACGGCGGCCCCGGCCGGGGGCTACGTGCGCTTGGAGATACCTTTGGAGGAGTGGAACCGCTACCAGCTCTCGAAGGGCTCGGGCTGAAGGCGAGTTATTTGTTGTGGATCCGAATCCGCGCTACGGCGGCGGAGGCGCAATGTCCAGGAAGCCGTCGGGCACCAGGCTGGTGGCAAGCATCACGTCGTTGATGTCGCGGTGCTCGGACCAGCTGTCGCCCTGCCGATTCGCCGGGTCCAGCCAGAACGACTCGATGTGCTCGGCCAGCGGCAGATGGCGCTCCAGGCCCTCGAGCCGCGCTTGTATCGCGGGGCTCATGGAGGTCGGATCGGCCTGTGCGGCCTTGACCATCCGCTCGACCGCATGCAGCCCGATAGCTAGGCCCAGCTCGCGGAAGGCGAGCCGGTATTCCGCGGGTTGCTCCAAGTCCTCCCGGCGCGCGTAATACTCCAGCCCCGCCAGGGATGCCGTGAGCAGCGCCTCGACCAAGTCAGGCTCGGCGGGCTCACCGAGCTGCGGGAGCTGCTGGAGGCGGGCGGCGTCCCACAGCAGCCCGCCTATGCCCAGGGGGTCCGGGGTGGCCCACTCGCCCCCTTCGATCATGCTGGCGGCCTGGTGGATTGGCTCTGCCAGGCTCGGCCCCACGAGCGGGCGCTGCGCGGAGGCGAGCAGCTCACGATCGATGATATAGGCATCCAGCGGATCGTGGTGGCCCATGCTGGGCACCAGGGGTCGGCTCAGATCGATACTCATCTTCCAGTACATACGCGGCCGCCCGGTGGCGGTCGGGTAGCTGAAGGCAGTCTGGGCCGTCTCGGCCAGCTCCCGGGCCCAGAGACTGAGCTGCGGCCGACCCGTGGCCCGCGCCGCCTGGTTGAGGGCGTGCATCCATTGGGCGAGATAGTGGAAATACTGTCCGTCGCGGTCCCATTCCAGCTGCTCGTCGAGCTCCTCGTCGGCGGCTCGCTCGGGCAGCGGCTTGCCGATGCGAAGCCCTCCACGGGTCGGGTGCGCCTCACCCTCAGGCTCGTCCAGACCGCTGATCCAGCCGGTGCGAGGATCGTCCGCCCGGTGCCGTCCCAAGCTGTGGTGCACCTGATCGATCAGCTGCAAGGCGAGCCGGCGGTAGGCCGGGTCACCCATCGCCCGGGCGAGGCCGAGGAAATTGCAGACCGCGAAGGCGTCGGTCCACAGATAGCGCCGCGCCGGGCGCTCGGACCCGAGCCCGGTGCGATCAGCGAAATCGGCCATCAGCAGGGCGGCCTTCTGGGTGCGCGCATCCGACATCGCTTTAACCTCCGTCCCAGGGGCCGCCGCGTCCAATCCGAAGGGCATCAGGGCGGCGAGCACCGCGGGACCAACGCGAAACAGCCGGCGGTTTGCGAAGGGCATGTTAAAGAACATAGCCCCGCGCAGCTCGGCGCGCCCGCGCTCAGAGCCAGAAGCCCACATCCTGGAGCAGAAACTCCATGTATGGCATGTAGTGGGACCCGTCGCAGGATAAGGTCAGGCTCACCATCCCGTTGAGCTGATTGATCGAGGCGGCGCGCAGATAGAAGGTCTGATCCGCAAAGCGCAGCGCGCGCATAGTGGCAAGGATCCGTCCGATGTCCTCCTGATGAATCAGCGCCCCGGCCGGATAGGGACGCGGCGGGTAGACCAGGCAGATGTCCGGATCGGTCAGCGCCTCGTGGTCGAGGGTGCGGTAGCGAAAAGGCATGTAGGGTCGTTGCGAACGGTCGCGCCCGAAATGGTCGGCCACCGCCCCGGACGGGCCCAAGTTGTCGCAGAGCTCCACCGCGTCGCAGTCCACGCCATACAGGAAGGCGCAGTGCGGGACGCTGGCGAAGTCCTGGACCAGCAGCGTATTGAGGCGCTCTCGATCTCCCCAGCGGGAGGCGCAACGGTCGGCAAACTGCGCCATGGGCTCGTGGAGCATGCACGCGAGCTGCTCGCGCTGAAGATAGATGCTGGCCTTCCATGGGAGCTTCATGACATTGTCCTGGCCTTGTTATTGCTACATCTGCAGAGCCGGCGTCCGGACGGTGTGCGTAAGAGCCAGCCTCCGTTAGGGCCCCGCTGCCTGACTCGGGCTCGGCTTGGCGCAGACCGCCCGTCGTCCGCAGACCCGGCGGGGACGAAACTGCCCTTTCTTGGTGCATTGCGCGCCCAGTCGGGGCAGGGCAAGGCTCAATCGGTCCGTTGTTGCCCCAAGTCAACACATCGGCCCTCTCCGGGCATACACTGATGACATTCGCTTATGAGACCGGCCTGCCCTTCTGAAGTGCGAAGCATCCTTCATGCCGTAATTGCGCTCTTTACCCCCAGCCGGTAAAGCCATGACCAGCCCCCTGGGCAGCTTGCGTCGATCCTCGGGGATCAACGCCGCCAACGCCGAATACATCGACCAGCTCTACGAGGCCTTCAAGGCGTCGCCGGATAATGTCTCGCCGGAATGGCGGCATTATTTCTACGGCTTCGAGCATGCGGCCGGGGGCTCGACCCCGAGCCCCGGGGGACCCGCCCAGGACCCCCACCTCCGTGCCGAGCGCATGATCATGGCCTATCGGCTGCTCGGCCATCTGATGGCCGACACCGATCCCCTGCGTGTCGAAGCGCGCCGACGCCCGACCGAGCTCACCGCCGATTACTATGGACTGGATGAACAGAGCCTGGCGCAACCGCTCTCGGTGGTCTCCATCGACCCGCTCAAGCCCCATCGGGCGCGCGAGATCGTCGACATCCTGGAGCGGGTCTACTGCGGCAGCCTGGCCTGCGAGCACATGCACATCTCCGCTTCGGACGAGCGGCGTTGGATCGAGCAGCGCCTCGAATCCACCCACGGCGACTGGGCGGGCCAACACTCGCCCGAGGTCAGGCGCGAGATCCTCCGCGACCTGACCGCCGCGGAGGGCCTGGAGCGCTACCTGCACCGGCGCTACGTGGGTCAGAAGCGCTTCTCTCTGGAAGGGGGCGACTCCCTGATTCCGTTGCTCGATGAGATCGTGCAGCGCGGCGGACAGCGGGGCGTCACCGACATCGTCGTCGGCATGGCCCACCGGGGCCGTCTGAACGTGCTCGTGAATCTGCTCGGCAAGGCCCCCGAGGATCTGTTCTCCGAGTTCGAGGGTCAGAGCGATGCGGATCAGCGCAGCGGCTCCGGCGACGTGAAGTACCACCAGGGATTCTATTCGGGTATCCAGACGCCCGGCGGGCCGGTGCGCCTGTCCCTGGCGTTCAATCCATCCCACCTGGAAATCGTGGGCCCTGTGGTACAAGGCGGGGTGAGGGCGCGCCAGGACCGCCACCAGGAGGATGCCCAGGACCTGGTGCTTCCAATCATTATCCACGGCGACGCCGCTTTTATCGGTCAGGGCGTGGTGACCGAGACCCTGAACCTGTCCAAGACTGCGGCCTATGGCACCGGGGGCACCATCCACGTGGTCGTGAACAACCAGATCGGGTTCACCACCAGCCACCCCCAGGAGGCCCGCTCCACGCTGTACTGCACCGAGGTGGCCAAGCTGATCCAGGCGCCAATCTTCCACGTCAACGGCGACGACCCCGATGCGGTGGTATTCGTCGCCCAGCTTGCCCTGGACTACCGCCTGACCTTCCACAACGACGCGGTGATCGACTTGGTGTGCTACCGCCGCCAGGGCCACAACGAGGCCGACGAGCCGATGATCACCCAGCCCTGGATGTACAAGCGCATACGGGAGATGGAGACCACCCGCGAGCTGTATGCGCACCGCCTGACGGCCCAGGGGGTGATCGGAGCAGACGACGCTGATGCCATGGTCGATGCCTACCGGGACTCCCTGGAGGCCGGAAAGGTGGTGGTGCGCGAGTTTCTCCAGGGCTCGCGCACCGGCTATGAGGCCCACTGGGAGCCCTTCCTCACCGCCAAGCCCGGCGAGCCGGTAGACACCCGGGTGGGCCGCGACAAGCTGCTTCGGCTCGGGACCTGGGCCCTGCGTATGCCCCAGGGATTCACCCTGCACCCGCGAGTGGCCAAGGTCATGGAGGACCGTCGAGGCATGCTGAGCGGGGCTGTCCCCCTGGACTGGGGCATGGCCGAAACCCTAGCGTACGCAACCTTGCTCGAAGAGGGCTTTGCGATCCGCCTGTCCGGCCAGGACTCCGGCCGCGGTACCTTCGCCCACCGCCACGCAGTGCTGCACAACCAGGACGGGCGCGACACCCACACGCCCCTCAAGCACTTGTTCCAGGGCCAGCCCTGCTTCGACGCCATCAACTCCCTGCTCTCGGAGCTGGCGGTGCTCGCCTTCGAGTACGGCTACGCCACCGCCAGCCCCAATACCCTGGTGATCTGGGAGGCCCAATTCGGCGACTTCGCCAACTGCGCCCAGCCGGTGATCGACCAGTTCATCTCCAGCGGCTATCTCAAGTGGGGCAGGCTGTGCCAGCTGACCCTGTTCCTGCCCCACGGCTTCGAAGGCCAGGGGCCCGAGCATTCCTCGGCACGCCTGGAGCGTTTTCTACAGCTGTGTGCCGAGCTCAACATGCGGGTGTGGGTGCCGACCACGCCGGCCCAGTTCTTTCACCTGTTGCGCGACCAGATCAAGCGCGCCTTCCGCCGTCCTCTGATCGTGATGACCCCCAAGAGCCTGCTGCGCCACCCGCAGTCCAAGTCCACGCTGGAGGATCTCACCGGCGGGGCACTCGCGGTCGTGGTGCCCGAGATCGATCCCATCGAGCCCGCTGGGGTCCGCCGGGTGGTGCTCTGCTCGGGGAAAGTGTTCTTCGATCTGCTAGCCGCACGCCGTGAGCGGGCCCTGACGGACATTGCGGTCGTGCGCGTGGAGCAGCTCTATCCCTTCCCCCGGAGCCAGCTGAAGGAGCTGCTGGAAGCCTACCCCCAGGCCCGAGAGATCGTCTGGTGCCAGGAAGAGCCGCGCAACCAGGGGGCCTGGTACCAGATCCAGCACCATCTGCGCGCCATCCGGCACCCCGAGCAGACCCTGGGGTTCGCTGGCCGCTCGCCATCCGCATCCCCCGCCTGCGGCTCCTTGAAACTGCACCTCGCCCAGCAGCAGGCGCTGGTGGACACCGCACTGTCCGAGCGGCGCGTCGACGATCCGGGCGAGCGTTTGGAGGACACCGACGGCCACCTGCTGGGCTGAGCGCGGGACGCGGGGATAACCGCCTCCGATCGTGACGGCCGGCAAGCCCGGCGGGCCCGTCTCCGCCCCCCATGCGCGGTGCGATTTGGCCAAGCCGCGCCTTGCTGTCGCCGCGCGTCGCCTGATCCATACTTCTGAGCACGCGAAAAAGGCTCTGCGGGGGACTGAGTATGACCGACATCCGGGTCCTGGTTGGCACACGCAAGGGGGCGTTTGTCCTGACATCGGACGGCAAGCGCGAGCGGTGGAAGGTCGCCGGCCCCCATTTCGGCGGCTGGGAGATCTACCATTTGAAGGGGTCGCCCATCGACCCGAGCCGGATCTACGCATCGCAATCCAGCGCCTGGTTCGGGCAGCTGATTCCGCGCTCGGACGACGGCGGCAAGACCTGGGCGCCGGTGGGCAACCGTTTCGAGTACGAGGGCGCTCCGGGGACTCACCAGTGGTACGACGGAACCCCGCGCCCCTGGACATTCAAGCGGGTATGGCATCTGGAGCCCTCCCTGACCGACCCCGACAGGGTTCTCGCCGGCGTGGAGGATGCCGGGCTGTTTCACTCGCGCGACGGCGGCCAGACCTGGCAAGAGCTGGCGGGGCTGCGCAGCCAGCAGGGGTCCCACTGGCAACCGGGGGCCGGGGGAATGTGCCTGCACACGATTCTGCTGGACCCGGCAAATCCGCGCAGGATGTTCACTGCCATCTCTGCGGCGGGCGCTTTCCGCACTGACGATGGGGGCAGCACCTGGCAACCCATCAACCGGGGGCTGAGGTCAGAATTCATGCCAGATCCCACCGCCGAGGTCGGCCACTGCGTCCACCGCATGGCCATGCACCCCTCGCGTCCTGGTGTTCTGTTCATGCAGAAGCACTGGGACGTCATGCGTAGCGACGATGCCGGGCAATCCTGGCGCGAGGTGAGCGGGAATTTGCCGAGCGACTTCGGGTTTGCCATCGAGGTCCATGCGCACGAGCCAGACACCATCTACGTGGCTCCGATCAAGAGCGACACGGAGCACTATCCCCCCGAAGGCAAGCTGCGCGTCTACCGCAGCCGCACCGGCGGTCATGAGTGGGAGGCCCTGATTAAGGGCCTACCCCAGCGCTACTGCTACGTCAACGTCCTGCGAGATGCGATGGCCGTCGACTCGTTGGACCCCTGCGGCGTCTACTTCGGTACCACCGGAGGTCAGCTGTACGCCTCGGCGGATGCCGGAGACAGCTGGCGTGCAATCCTACGCGACCTGCCCGCCGTACTCTCGATCGAGGTGCAGACGCTCCCATGATCCGAATTGTGCTACCGTCCCTATTGCGCGCGCTAGCTCGCGTGGGCCCGGAGATCGAGCTGGCCGTGGACGGGCCGGTCACGCTGAGCTCGGTTCTCGATTCCCTCGAAGCGCGTTACCCCATGCTGCGGGGGACGATCCGCGATCAGGCAACGCGGCAGCGCCGCCCCCTCATACGCTTCTTCGCCTGCGCAGAAGATCTCTCCCGGGAGCCGCCGGATGCCCCCCTCCCGGACGCCGTCGCCAAGGGGACAGAGCCCCTGCTCATCGTCGCTGCCATCGCCGGCGGCTGACGGCGACGCCGGGCCCAGAAAAGCCTATGACAGGGGCCAGGCTCGATTTCTTGGCACCTACCCTGCTAGCATGATCCCATGCCGCGGCGCCCCGCGCGTTCAATGGGGTCAGACTCGATTGAACGTTTTTTCTTCGTGAGGTTCTAGATCATTCGAGTCGAAGAGTAAGCCGGTTCCTCACCCACGGGTAGGCCGAAGTTGGTGTTCTCTGTTGCCGCCTGGTTTCCCGGCGGTGCCACAATATCTCGGCCGTGCATGGGCTCGGCCCCGGCTCCTCGCAGAACCGGACTTGGAGCGTTACACCATCCGGCTCCCAGCCTGAGTCATCCACCAAGGGATGGGGTATAGGTCGTGCACGATCCGTGCTCTGGGTAACAGGGGGCGAATCACCTCCCCGAAGCGCTTCCAGCTCAGTGAGCGTCTTTGACTGCGCCGGTTCAGCCATTTGAACAGCAGGCCGGTGGCATGGAACATATAGCTTGCCACACCCGGGCTGTTGCCGCTGACGCCGTAGTACTGGATGTGTCCTTGCAGATGGCGCCTGAGATACGCCACCATCGCCCGCCCTCCTTTCCCCCTGAGCTCGCGCAGCTTTTCGCTCAAGTTCTTGAGCTTACGCCGCATCCGCTTGGCATCGGTCTTGCGACCCACCACGAAGCGTCCCCGGCGGCTGCGTCCCATGTAATGGGTGAACCCGAGGAAGTTGAAGGTCCGGGCCTCCTGGCTGTTTGCCCTGCTGCGTCCCAGCGCCTGCGGCCCAAACTCCAGGATCGCCGTCTTGCTCGGCTCGACCTCCAAGTCGAATTGCTTCAGCCTTTCCTGCATCTGCTCCAGAAATCTCCTGGCGTCCGCCTCCTGCTCGAAGCAGGCCACGAAGTCGTCGGCATAGCGAATCAGGTAGGCCTTGCCCGCGCACTGTCCGGCAAAACGCTTCTCGAACCACAGGTCGAGCACGTAGTGCAGGTAGATGTTACTGAGCACGGGCGAGACCAATCCCCCTTGCGGGGTCCCCTCTTCGCTTGCCGTGAACACGCCGTCTTCCATGACTCCAGCCTTGAGGAAGCGGTGCACGATCCGCAGTATCTGCGGATCACCGATCCGATGCGCCAGAAATTTTAACAGGTGCTCGTGCGAGACATGGTCGAAAAAGCCTTTTATATCAGCTTCAACAACCCAGCGCGTTCCTCCCTGGGTGATCACTTGCGCCAGTCGGCGCAGCGCATCATGCCCGCTCCGTCCCGCTCGGAATCCGAACGAGCACGCCAGAAACA
>Ga0307436_1001318_pt1 | contig 11031 bp, 8 predicted proteins | sample SalMarWE160440MG_FD_202513 | JGI IMG/M metagenome (GOLD analysis project Ga0307436, IMG submission 202513) | Salt marsh sediment microbial communities from the Plum Island Ecosystem LTER, Massachusetts, United States - WE1604-40 | ecosystem: Environmental > Aquatic > Marine > Intertidal zone >...
GGTGACGACCGCCTGGGCGCGCTCGGTGTCGAACACCTGACCGGAAAGGAAATAGCGCAGGTCGATCGAGGCCAGATACTTCGCGTAGTAGGGGTCGCGGTCCATCGCGACTTCGTCGATGAGGTGGTTATCGGCGACGAAGACCTGCGACAGATGGGCGAAGGCATAGGCCGCCCGCGGGTTGTGTCGGGCGTAGTGGTCGAGGTAGCCGGTCTCGGCGCCGACCGATAGTCCGGCGACGGCGAACTCGGTCAGTTGCGGGGGCGACTTGTCGAAGACCTCGAAGGTGGCGCCCACCGATCCGGTGAGGGCGGCGAGGGCAGCGAGAGGCTCGCTCCAGCCGTCGCCGTTGAGGCCGGCGGCGTAAACAGACTCGATGCAGCGCAACAGGCCGTCGCCCTTGGCCATTGCTCACCCCCGGGGAAATACCACTCCATCCGCGGTCTGCCGGCCCGGTAGCTTACCCCGGCAAGCCGCGGCCGCCAACGAAGAGTAGTGCCCGCCTCACCACTTCTGGTGACGCGCCGCCAGGCTGAATCCGACTAGGCTTTCGCCAGAACAGGCTTTGGTGTGACGGCGTGCCGACGGCACGCGGTGTGCCGTCCCGTCATCGGGGGGCCGCGCCATGAACTGTACCTTTCGTCGCTTCCTCGAGTTGCAGTGCAGAGCGGCGATCATTGTCGCCGCTATCGCGCTATCGATCGTGTCGCCACGCACGGCGCTCGGCCAGGACGCGGCGAGCATGGAGCAGGCGGCGGACCAGTGGGTTGATCAGATTGCCGGGCAAAGCTCGGATGACTTCTTCAGCAAGATCGAGAAGAAGATCCAGATCAACAAGAGCGCACGCGACGCCGCAAAGGGCACGCTGAAGTCGTTCCTGAAGAGCCAGATAACCAGCCGGCTGATTCCCCCGACCCATTCGCAAGCGATGCAGGATATCCTCGATGCCATCCGCAGCGGCATCAAAGAGCAGGCCGAGAGCGGGCCATTCAACCGCTGTCAGACCGCCGCGATGGCGCAATCCTATACGGCACTCGCGGCGCGTCCCCGCGTCGTCGTCGCGTTCGCCAATGTCTGGCTGGAGTCGCTTCAGTCGGCGGCGGGAGGTGAAGGGGCCGTGACGGGAATCGCGAGCAAGGTTGTCGGCGCGATCCGCAGCCAGTTGGAGGGTGCTCTCGACGACTACCTGAAAGACTACACCCTGGAAGAGTTCACCTACGCCGGCGGCAGCCCGTGCATGGTGCAGGTCCGCGTGGTGTGGCTGAAGAACGCCGGCAGGTTCTACTTCCTGGTGCTGGGCAGTTGCCCCTGCGCCGTCGTCTCCGACGGCAAGGGCGGGAAAATCCAGCTTGCCCAGTGGAGCATTGTCGGCAGCGGCAGGGCCGCCTGGGTCGGCGAAGCCCAAGAGCGTGCGCAGAGTCATACATCGTCGCCGATGAGCAGCTTGCGCGGGCCAGCCGTCGTCACCTCGCTGCACGTCAAGGCGCGTTGCTGCAGTCAGGGCACTCCGCAAACGCTCAGCGATCCAGGACAAGATCCCTTCCAGCTCTCGGTCAACACGCCGTCGTCGCGACCGAGCAAGCCGAAGGTTCCGGAGGCTGAGCCTCCGACGGAGCTGCCGCGGCCGGAACGGCTCGCCCAGATTCCGAACATGAACGTCGACGAGCTGTCACAGCTCATCAGCGAGCTTCATTACTGGCTGGACAGCGGAGCGGACATCCCACCAATCTATCGGCCTCGCCTGGAGAATGCGCTGAAGGAAGCCGAAAAGCGCCTCAACGAGATACAGAAGTCGTCGTTTCCCGGGACCGGACCGCAATACGGCTACGCTGGGGCTCCCGCGGCCCCTGCCGGCTTCGCCGCGAGCCCGTGCCGGTTCGGCTCGCCCAACAGCTTCCAGAATGTCTGCTTCAAGCTCAGCGGCGGCATTACGTGGTCGCAGGTCGGGCTCGGTTCGGACTTCGGTACCGGCACGGCCGTCAACAGCAGCGAGCACTTCGTCGTCGAGACGCCGAACACGGTCGAGCGAACCGGATTAGAGATCGAAGGCAAGATCGGCATGCCGGGTGTGCCAGGTGTGTATTTGCCCGGCAGCTACGGCTACATCGCCGCCGATTTCGCCTATGCCAGCGGGTCGGCGTCGAGCAGCGGCAGCGCGACTATCGGCGAGGACGGCATAACCAAACTGGGCCAAACCTTCCTTTACATGGACGGAGGCCTCGGCCCCGGCATCGACGCCATGACCGCCGGATATTCAATCGACGGGTGGGCTGAGGTCGCCAACACGTGGACGGCCGGCAGCCTCGGCTACGTGGAGGCGTTCCGGCCGAACGGTCGGAGCGGGCCAAGGATTTCGGTGGGCGCCTGGCTTGCGGCGGAAGGCTTCACGCAGGACTATTCCGCGTCCTCGGATTTCTATGACCTCAACGATAACCCGATCTCCACGCAGGACACCTCTGCCCATGTGACGGACCACTATTTCGGCGTGAAGTTCACCGGAAGCGTCTCCTTCCCGGTCGCCCCGACCGTCTCGATCGGTGTCAACGGCTACATCACGCCATACTACCACTGCTACGATGCCAACGTGTCCCAGTTCACCAGTTACGGGTCAGTCTCGCAGGACCTCGATACCTCCGGGCACGATTTCACGCTTGCTGGCGGCATAGGCGCCAACGTCAACTGGAAATTTACCCCGAGCACGACACTGACACTTTCCTACGAGCATTCGTGGCTGGGGGACGTCACGTCAGTCCACATCCCGCCCAACCCCGACGAGCAACCGGCGACCTTCGGTAGCGACACCGCGTGGCGGGATTTCATTGAGGCGGGGATGCGCGTCACCTTCTGAACCTTACGGCCACTTCACCAGCGGCGGCATCGACGACAGGATCGAATCGACGTTGCCGCCGGTCTTGAGGCCGAACACGGTGCCGCGGTCGTACAGCAGATTGAACTCGACGTAGCGGCCGCGGCGGACGAGTTGCTCGTCGCGTTCGGCCTCGCTCCACTTCCTTGTGAAGTTGCGCCGTACAAGCCTCGGATAGATATCGAGAAAGGCGAGCCCGACGTCGCGGGTGAAGGCGAAGTCGGCCTGCCAATCGCCGGAGTTCAGCCAGTCATAGAAGATGCCGCCGATGCCGCGCGGCTCGCCCCGGTGCTTGAGGAAGAAATAGTCGTCGCACCATTTCCTGTAGCGCTCGTAGTCGGCGACCGCGTGGGCGTCGCAGGCAGCCTTCATCGCCGCGTGGAAGTCGATCGAATCGGGGTCGTCCTGGCTGCGGTGGGCGGCGAGCACCGGCGTCAGGTCGGCGCCGCCGCCGAACCACCGGCGCGCGGTCGCCACCATGCGGGTGTTCATGTGCACCGCCGGCACGTGCGGGTTCCACAGGTGGGCGATCAGCGAGATGCCGCTCGCCCAGAAGCGCGGGTCCTCCTCGGCGCCGGGAATCTCCTTGCGGAACTCCGGCGCGAACTCGCCGTGGACGGTGGAGATGTGGACGCCGACCTTCTCGAAGACGCGGCCGTGCATCGTCGCCATCTCGCCGCCGCCGCCGTCGGCACCGGTATGGTCGGTGCGCGTCCACGGCGTGCGCGCGAAGCGTCCGGGCGGCCGCCCGGCCCCCCCGGCGTCGGCGGGCAGGTCGTCCTCGATCGCCTCGAAGGCGGCGGTGATCCGGTCGCGGAGCTCCGCAAACCAGGCGGCGGCACGGGCCTTTTTGTCTTGCGTGGGAGCGGACATGGCGGCGAGGGCGCTTGGGTTTGAGCGACCGCAATGCCCCGCCGGCGTAGGTTTGGCAAGGGCGGCAAGGGGAGCCGGGAGCCGCCGGGCCGCTTTGGCCACTTGCCGCCGCGGCGGTTCGGGGACATGTGTTCTGTCTAACGTTTTCCCCGATGCCCCAGCGGCATCGGCTGCCGCGGGTGCTGACGGGTTCGATGGCCTGGTACGAAAAGCTGATCGATCCGCTGCCGGACGATCCGGTGGTGCGGCCGCCCGACAACGTGTGGGCGTTCTACCTCTATTACGTCCGGCCGGTGAAGGGGCTGATCCTCATCGTGCTGGTGCTGTCGCTGATCGGCTCGCTGATCGAGATGGGCCTGTTCGTGTTCATGAGCTGGCTGGTCGACTGGGTAGGCCAGACGCCGCCGGGCGAATTCTTCGCCGAACACGGCTGGCAGCTCATCGTGATGGGCGTCATCGTCCTCGTCGTGCGACCGGTGGTGGCCATCCTGTCGCGCAGCTTCAACAACCTGGCGCTGGTACCGGGGCTGACCGCGCGCGTCAGGTGGGCCAACTATCGCTACGTGCTCCGCCAGAGCCTGACCTTCTTCCACAACGACTTTGCCGGCCGCATCGCCCAGAAGGTGCTGCAAACCGGACCGGCGGTGCGCGAGAGCGTGGTGCGCACCATCGACGGCGTGTGGACCTTCGTCGTCTACATCGCCGGCATGGCCTTTCTGTTCGGGCGGCTCGATCTGCTGCTGCTGGTCCCCGTCGCCGTGTGGGTCGTCGCCTACGGCATCACCGCCTACAAGATGGTGCCGCCGGTCAGGAAGCGCTCGGCGGCGCAGGCGGAGGCGAACTCGGTGCTGTCCGGCCGCATCGTCGATTCCTACACCAACATCCAGTCGGTCAAGCTGTTCGCCCACGCCGACCGCGAGGACCAGTTTGCGCTGGAGGGCTTCCGCCGCCAGCTCAAGGCCTACCGCGACTTCGCCGGCTGGACGGCGACGATGATGGTGACGCTGATGAGCCTCAACGGGGCGCTGATCGTGTCGATCGGCGGCCTGTCGGTGTGGCTGTGGTCGCAAGGCGTCGTCACCGCCGGCGGCATCGCGCTCGCCACCTCGCTGGTCATCCGCCTCAACCAGATGTCGAACTTCATCCTCAGGAACATCACCGCCTTGTTCGAGGATTTCGGCCTGGTGCAGAACGGCATCCAGACCATCAGCCGCGAGAACGAGATCACCGACCGGGCCGACGCCAGACCGCTTGTCGTCAGTCGCGGCGAGATCCGTTTCGAGAACGTCAAGTTCCACTACGGCCGTGCCGGCGGCGTCATCGACGACTTCAGCCTGACGGTGGAGCCGGGCGAGCGGGTCGGACTGGTCGGCCGCTCCGGTGCCGGCAAGTCGACGCTGGTCAACCTGCTGTTGCGCTTCTACGACCTGGAAGGCGGCCGCATCCTGATCGACGGCCAGGACGTCGGCGCCGTCACCCAGGAGAGCCTGCGCGGCGCCATCGGCGTGGTCACCCAGGACACCTCGCTGCTCCACCGCTCGGTCAGGGACAACATCCGTTATGGCCGGCCGGAGGCGAGCGAGGCCGACATCGTCGCCGCCGCCAAACGGGCCGAGGCGCACGATTTCATCGTCGGCCTCAGGGACTACAACGGCCGCAGCGGCTACGACGCCCACGTCGGCGAGCGCGGCGTCAAGCTTTCCGGCGGTCAGCGCCAGCGCGTCGCCATCGCCCGCCTGATCCTCAAGGACGCGCCGATCCTGGTGCTCGACGAGGCGACCAGCGCGCTCGATTCGGAGGTCGAGGCGGCCATCCAGGAGAGCCTCTACGGCCTGATGGAAGGGCGCACCGTCATCGCCATCGCTCACCGCCTGTCGACCATCGCGGTGCTCGACCGGCTGGTGGTGGTCGATGACGGCCGCATCATCGAGGCCGGCACCCACCAGGAGCTGATTGCCCGCGACGGCCTCTACGCCGCCCTGTGGCGGCGCCAGTCGGGCGGCTTCCTCGGCCTCGACGAGCCGCTGGCGACGGCGGCGGAGTAGGCGGCCGGGGAGGGCGGCCGTCCCCGCGACAATGTGCGCAGTCGCGCCGACACTGGACATCGGCCGACTGCGGCGGCTAAACAGGGCGCCGCGGGTGGCGCTGCCCTCGCCGGATTGCCGCGCAGACGGGGGACGCAATTGGCCAATACCGACACGGTTGACCAGCCGGAGCCGACCCGCCGCGACTTCATCTACATCGCTACCGGCGCCGTCGCCGCGGTCGGCACGGTGATGACGGCGTGGCCACTGATCGACCAGATGAACCCCGACGCGGCGGCGCTGGCGCTCGCCTCCATCGAAGTCGACCTTTCCTCGATCGCCGTCGGCCAGAGCATCATCGTCAAGTGGCGCGGCAAGCCGGTCGTCATCCGCCAGCGCACGCCGCAGGAGATCGCCGGCGTCAAGGCGGTCGCCCTCGACGAACTGATCGACCCGGTGGCGCGCAACGACAACCTGCCGGGGAACGCTCCGGCGACCGACGAGAACCGCTCGGCGGCGGTGGCCTCGGGATCCATCAAGGGCGGCGAGGCCTGGTTCGTGATGATCCAGATCTGCACCCACCTCGGCTGCGTGCCGCTCGGCCAGCAGGGCGACTACGACGGCTGGTTCTGCCCCTGCCACGGCTCGCAATACGACGCCGCCGGCCGCGTCCGCCACGGGCCGGCGCCGCGCAACATGGAGATCCCGGTCTATACCTTCGAGAGTGAGACCAAGATCAAGATCGGCTGACGGGGACACGATGGGCGGCCATTCGACCTACCAACCCAAGGGCCGGGCGGCGCGCTGGCTGGAACGCCGGCTGCCGATCATCGGCTTCACCTACAATTCGTTCGTCGGCTACCCGACGCCGCGCAACCTCAGTTATTTGTGGACGTTCGGCGCCATCCTCACCTTCATGCTCGTCGCCCAGATCGTCACCGGCGTCGTGCTCGCCATGCACTATACGCCAGACTCCGGGCTGGCCTTCGATTCGGTCGAGCACATCATGCGCGACGTCAACTTCGGCTGGCTGTTGCGCTACCTGCACGCCAACGGCGCCTCGATGTTCTTCTTCGCCGTCTACGTCCACATTTTCCGCGGACTTTACTACGGCTCCTACAAGGAGCCGCGCGAGGTCTTGTGGATCCTCGGCGTCCTCATCTTCCTGCTGATGATCCTTACCGCCTTCATGGGCTACGTGCTGCCGTGGGGGCAGATGTCGTTCTGGGCGGCGACGGTGATCACCAGCCTGTTCACGGCGATCCCGCTCGTCGGCAACGGCATCACCTCCTGGCTGTGGGGCGACTTCGCGGTCGGCAACGCCACGCTGGTGCGCTTCTATTCGCTGCACTACCTGCTGCCGTTCATCATCGCCGGCGTGGTCGTGCTGCACATCTGGGCGCTGCACGTGGTCGGCCAGAACAACCCGCTCGGCATCGACGTCAAGTCGGACGAGGACACCGTGCCGTTCACGCCGCACGCCACGATCAAGGACTCGCTCGGCACCGTCGTCTTCCTGATCCTGTTCGCCTGGCTGGCGTTCTTCCTGCCGAACTATCTCGGCCATTCCGACAACTACATTCCCGCCAACCCGCTGCAGACCCCGCCGCATATCGTGCCGGAGTGGTACTTCCTGCCGTTCTACGCGATCCTCAGGGCCATCCCCAACAAGCTGTTCGGCGTCATCGCCCTGTTCGTGTCGATCGCGGTGCTCGCCTTCGTGCCGTGGCTCGATACCTCGCCGGTACGCTCGGGGCGCTTTCGCCCGATCTTCCGGCAGTTCTTCTGGCTGCTGGTGATCGACGGTATCGGGCTCGGCTACCTCGGCTCGCAACCGCCGGAAGGCGGCTACGTCATCGCCGGTCGCGTGCTGACCGCCTATTACTTCATCTTCTTCCTGATCATCCTGCCGGTGCTCGGGCTGATCGAGCGACCGAAGCGGCTGCCGCAGTCGATCACCGAGGCAGTGACCGCAAAGAGCGCCGCGGCGGCAGAGGCGGGGGGCTGACGCGATGAGGCTGTCCGTGCGCACCGTCGCCGCCGGCCTGGCGCTCGCCGTCGGCCTGGCACTGCCCGCCGCCGCCCAGCAAGGCGGCGAGCTGCATTTCCCGCTCAAGTTGCCGCAACTGCAGAAATGGTCGTTCGCGGGCATCTTCGGCACCTTCGATCAGGCCCAGCTGCAGCGCGGCTACCAGGTCTACAAGGAGGTCTGCTCGACCTGTCATTCGATGAATCTGCTGGCCTTCCGCGACCTCGGCGAGCCGGGCGGGCCTCATTTCAGCCAGGCCGAGGTGGCGGCGCTGGCGGCCTCCTTCCAGATCACCGACGGGCCGAACGATGCGGGCGAGATGTTCAAGCGGCCGGGCAAGCCCTCCGACCATTTTCCGGCGCCCTACCCCAACCCGCAGGCGGCCGCCGCGGCCATCGGCGCGGCGCCGCCCGACCTGTCGGTGATCGCCAAGGCACGCGGGGTCTCGCGCGGCCTGCTGTGGGGCCTGCTCGATTTCTTCACCGCCTACCAGGAGGGCGGGCCCGACTACATCCACGCGCTGCTGACCGGCTTCAGCGATCCGCCGCCCGGCGTCAGCGTGCCGCAGGGTACTTACTACAACCCCTATTTCGACAACGGCATCTCGCTGAAAATGCCGCCGCCGCTGTCGAACGACCAGGTCACCTATACCGACGGGACGCCACAGACGGTCGACCAGTACGCGCGCGACGTGGCCGCCTTCCTGATGTGGGCGGCGGAGCCGCACATGGTCGCGCGCAAGCGACTCGGCTTCGAAGTGGTCATCTACCTCGTCGTGTTCGCCGGGCTGATGTACGCCACCAAGCGGCGGGTGTGGGCAGGCATCGCCCACTAGCGGCGGGCGTCGGCAACGCCGGCGAAGAGGTGCTAGCGCGGGGCGTCATCGCGGAACCGGCGGCGATCGATGGGTGAGCTGACCGTACGACGCCTGCCCGGCAATCCCGTCATTCGGCCCGAGATGCTGCCCGGCGGCGACGGCGGCAACATCAACGGCCCCTCGCTGATCCGTGCTCCCGAGTGGCTGCCCGATCGCCTGGGCAACTACTACCTCTACTTCGCCCACCACAGCGGCACCCATATTCGTCTCGCCTACGCTGAGCGGCTCGAGGGGCCATGGACGGTTCACCGTCCGGGAACGTTGAAGCTCTCCGAGGCGCCCGGCTGCCGTGGCCACATCGCCTCGCCGGACGTCCACGTGGACGAATCCGCCCGGCAGATCCGCATGTACTTCCACGGTCCCTCGCGCAGCCGACGCGGACAGTATTCGTACGTGGCCTTGTCCGCCGACGGGCTTCGCTTCGCTGCGCGCGATGCGATGCTCGGGCCGTTCTATTTCAGGGCGGTGCGCTGGCAGGCTGGCTGGCTGGCCATGGCCAAGGGCGGCCAGCTCTACGCCTCGCCGGACGGATTGTCGCCGTTCGGCGCGGTCACACCTGCGCCGTTTGCCATGACCGATCCGCGGGGCAATGCTCCCGGCGATCTGCGTCACGTCGCCTTGCAGCCGCGCGACGACGGCCTCATCGTCTACTACACCCGCATCGGCGATCGGCCGGAAAGCATCTTGCGCGCCAGGCTCGCGTGTCCCGCTGCCGGCGGGCCATGGCGGGCCGGCCCGCCCGAACACGTCCTTGGTCCGCGGGAAGTCTGGGAAGGGGCCGGACTGCCGCTGACCGTCTCGCGGGCGGGCCCGGCGGGCGGAGCGGAGAATGCGGTACGCGACCCGGCAATCTTCGTCGAGGACGGGCGCGTCTACCTGCTCTATTCGGTTGCCGGCGAATCCGGTATCGCCATTGCCGAAGTGCACGATTGAGCATCGCCTTCGCCGGGAGGGGCCATGCCAGGCGTCTTCGTGATCCATCACATGAAACGAAGCGGCGGCCATGCCGTCATCGAATGGATCGTCGACAACATGTCCGGTGCCGCATTCGTCAACAACGCGGTTCCCGTCCAGCCGATCCTGGCGGGGCGGCGGCCGGTGCCGCAGCACGCGCCGCCGTTCGCCGAGTGGCTGGCCGAGCGCCGACGGCGCGGTATCTTGCCGAATACCGGTGCCGAGCCGGCGGCGCTGGTGGTCAGCCTGGAGGATCAGGAGCTGCGCGTGCAGCCGTTCGAACACGCCGGCGCCCGTCGGCTGGTGCTCGTGCGCCACCCGCGCAACCTGTTCGCAAGCCGCATCAGACGGGCCGCGGCAACTCCGCTGCTCGCCTATCGCCTTGACGATCGCGGTGTGCGCGAGCGGACGATCCGCGTCTGGAAGGAGCACGCGCGCGCAGCGTTGGCGCCGGCCGGCGGCGAACCGCTGGCGATCTTCTACGACGCGTGGCTGACGGGACGGGAATACCGGGCGAAGCTCGCGCAAGAGATGGGCCTTGCCACCTGCCGCGACCCGTCGCAGCGCGTGCCAAGCGAGGGCAGCGGCAGTTCGTTCGGCGGCGGCGAGGTGAACGCCGTCGACCTCCAGCGGCGGGCCGACCTCCTCAGCGAGGCGGAAAAGCCGATTCTCGCCGCGATCATGGCCGACCGCGAAATGAGTGAACTTGCCGCCCAGATCGCGGCGGAAGTCACCCGACTCGCCGCCCTGCCGGCGCGGGCCGACAGGCTAGCCGAGTAGGCGGCCTCGTTGACGCCCGCCGCGGTTGCTGAAATGGCTGTTGGCATCGATCCTCTGGATGAAGCAGTCGGGCGCGATGCTCTGCCATGACTTCCGGACCATCTTCGTGCACGTGCCCAAGACCGCCGGGCAGAGCATCGAGACGGTGTTTCTCAACAAGCTCGATCTTACCTGGCAGCAGCGGGCTCGGCTTCTGCTCAGGCCCAATCGCGACCCGAAAATGGGACCGCCACGGCTTGCCCATCTCTACGCCGACGAGTACGTCGCCTGCGGCCATGTCAGCGCGGCGGACTTTGCCCGCTATTTCAAGTTCGCGGTGGTGCGCAACCCGTGGGCGCGGGCGGTGTCGGAGTACAAGTTCGCCTATCAGCCGCGCGGCATCGCCTTCGACATCTTCCTCAACGAGGTGATCGGGAAGGGACGCGGCGTCGTCGAGCAGCGCCACGTCGATCCGCAGAAGCGTTTTGTCTGCGGCGAGGATGGCGCGCTGCTGGTCGACCGGGTGCTGCGCTACGAGTCGCTCGCCGACGAATTTCCCGCGGTCAGCCACACGATTTTCGGCAAGGTCGAGGCGCTGCCGGTGATCAATGCCGCCCGCGACCGCGCCGACTACCGCAGCTTCTACAGC
>Ga0307436_1001319_pt1 | contig 11026 bp, 11 predicted proteins | sample SalMarWE160440MG_FD_202513 | JGI IMG/M metagenome (GOLD analysis project Ga0307436, IMG submission 202513) | Salt marsh sediment microbial communities from the Plum Island Ecosystem LTER, Massachusetts, United States - WE1604-40 | ecosystem: Environmental > Aquatic > Marine > Intertidal zone >...
TGGCGAAGCCGCCGATGGCGCCCTCCTCGATGGTGATGAGGACCGGATGCTCGTGCACCAGACGCGAGACCAGCTCCTGATCAATGGGCTTGGCGAAGCGGGCATCGGCGACGGTGGCCGACAGTCCGTGCGCGGCGAGCTCGTCGGCCGCGTTGAGGCATTCGTTCAGCCGTGCCCCCAGCGACAGAAGCGCCACCGAATTGCCTTCGCGCAGGATGCGGCCCTTGCCGATGGCGAGCGGCACGCCCTTTTCCGGCAGCTCCACCCCCTGGCCCTCGCCGCGCGGATAGCGGAAGGCGCACGGGCCTTCGTCATAGGCGGCCGCTGTCGCCACCATGTGGGTGAGCTCGGCCTCGTCGGCTGCCGCCATCACCACCATGCCCGGAAGGCAGGAGAGATAGGTGATATCGAAGCTACCGGCGTGGGTGGGGCCGTCCTGGCCGACCAGCCCGGCACGGTCGATGGCGAAACGCACCGGCAGGCCCTGCAGGGCAACGTCATGCACCACCTGGTCGTAGGCGCGCTGCAGGAAGGTGGAATAGATGGTGGCAAACGGCTTGTAGCCCTCGCTCGCCAGGCCGCCAGCGAAGGTGACGGCATGCTGCTCGGCGATGCCGACATCGAAAGTGCGCTCAGGATAGCGCTCGGCGAACTTGTCGATGCCGGTGCCCGACGGCATGGCGGCGGTGATGGCGACGATCTTGTCGTCCTTTTCCGCCTCGGCGATGAGTGCGCGGGCAAATACCGAGGTAAAGCTCGGCGCGTTCGATGTCTTGGCCTCCATTTCGAAGGTGACGGGATCGAACTTGCCGACGGCGTGGTACTTTTCGCGGTGCGGTTTGCCGAAGGGATGGCCGCGGCCCTTTTCCGTCACCACGTGCACGAGGATCGGGCCCAGCTTGTCGGCGTCGCGCACGTTCTCCAGCACCGGCACCAGGGTGTCGATGTCGTGACCGTCGATGGGCCCGACGTAATAGAAGCCCAGTTCCTCGAACAGCGTGCCGCCGAACACCATGCCGCGGGCATATTCGTCGGCTTTACGCGCCGCCTCCTGAAAACTCAGGGGAAAGCGCTTGGCCAGCTGCTTGGCGATGTCGCGCAGGCCGAGGAAGGGGCGCGAGGACACCAGCCACGAGAGATAATTGGTGAGCGCCCCGACGGCGGGCGCGATCGACATGCCGTTGTCGTTGAGGACGACAATGAGGCGGGTATCGAGGGCACCGGCATTATTCATCGCCTCATAGGCCATGCCGGCGCCCATGGCGCCGTCGCCGATGACGCAGATGACGTTGTTGTGCTTCTTGGCCAGATCGCGCGCTACTGCCATGCCGAGGCCGGCGGAAATGGAGGTGGAGGAATGGGCGGCCCCGAACGGGTCGTATTCGCTCTCGGCCCGCTTGGTGAAGCCGTAAAGCCCTTCGCGCTGGCGGATCTTGCGGATGCCGTCGCGCCGCCCGGTGAGGATCTTGTGCGGATAGGCCTGGTGGCTGACGTCCCAGATCAGCCGGTCGGCGGGGGTGTCGAACACATAATGTAGCGCCACGGTGAGCTCGGTGACGCCGAGACCGGCCCCGAAATGTCCGCCCGTGACGGCGGCGGCATCGATGGTCTCGGCGCGCAGTTCGTCGGCCAGCTGGCGCAATTTGGATGGTTCCAGCTTGCGCAGGTCGGCGGGCGAAGTGATGGTGTCGAGAAGAGGGGTTGAAACGGGCATCCTGTACCGTGGTGTTCTAGCTCGCCACTTGCCCGAACTCACTGGGCCCCCGTACGCAAGCTGTGAATTGGCTATGGTCCAATCTAGCAAAGCCCCGCCGCGACGCAAACCCCTAGCTCGGCGGGGTCTGTTATGCAAGCACAAGCCTGCTAGCGGGTGACGATATTGCGGCCGCGCCAGCGGTTTTCACCGCCGAAATGGTGGGAAAGCCCCGAGGAAAGTGTCATCGCGCCGTAAAGCAGGCTGGTAACCGGCAAGGCCAGCGCCCAGGCGGCGGAAAGCCCGAAATGGGCAACGCTCGGCCGGTAGGTCCACCACATGAGGACAAAAGCGAGCCCGGCCGCCGCCAGGCTTGCGATATTTCCGCTCGCCAGAGCGACAATCGCGATGACGGGAGGGCCGGCGAAGGTGAGAGCAAGGCCCGCCAGCGTGCCGGCCATAAGCAGAGGCGAAAACCTGAGCTGTGTATAGGCCGAGCGCTTGATCATGGCCCAGAAGCCGGACAAGTCGTCATAGGCACGCAACGAAAAGCTGTTTCGGGCCAGTCCCAGCGCGATGCGCCCGCCGTTTTGCTTGACTGCCTGGGCGAGGGCGCAGTCGTCGATGATCGCGTTACGGACGGCTTCGAAACCGCCTGTGGCCTCAAGGCGCGAGCGCTTGACGAGCAGGGAGCCGCCGGCGGCACCGGCGATGCGGGATTTCGCATCGGCGACAGCGCGGAACGGGTAGAGCAGGGCGAAATAATAGAGATAGGCCGGCACCAGCAGCTTTTCCCACAACGAGCGACATCTGACCTGCACCAGTTCGGAAGCGAGATCGAGGTGGCCGTCGACTGCGGCGGCCACCAGAGTCTTGAGCACTCTAGGCCGGTGCACGATATCAGCATCGGTGAGCCAGTAGAAATCGGGCTTGCCCGCCGCGTTGGCCGCCTCGCTGAGCGCCCACAGCTTGCCGGCCCAGCGCTCGGGCAGAGGCCGGGCGTCGATCACGCGGACGGTCGCACTGCCTGTTGCCTCGGCAAGGGCGGCCTCAGCGGTGCCGTCCTCGCTGGAATCGTTGGCGATAACGATGCGCAAAGGCCCCGGATAGTTCTGCGCCATCAGCGAAGCGACGGTCTTTGCGATGGTCCGGGCCTCGTTGCGGGCGGGCACCAGCACCGCCACCGACGGCCATTCGGCCGGTTGCGGGGCATTTTCGGGCAGGGCGACATCGCAGCGCCAGAACCCGTGCCAGAAGAAGGCAAGGCCCAGCCAGATGGCGAGTGTCAAGAACGCCAGCGCCGTCAGCATGGGCTCATCCGAAGAGGCGGGCAAGGATGCCGCCGAGCCCGCAGCCGATGAGTTGCCAGCGGTTGAGTTTCACCCGCTCGGCCAGTGGATCGCGGCGGGAAAGCTCATCGGTGAGGCTGAGGGCGATTTTGTGAATGACGGTCGACTCCATGCCGAGGCGGGCGCTCTTGAGGCCCGGGCCCAACCGGGCGGCCTCGCCGTTGAGAGCGCGTGTGGCGCTAAGGCAGCGATCGACCACGCGGCGCAGGGCGGGCGTGAGGGCGGAGTTGTCGAGGTCCTTGCGCGCCGCCCCTTCCTCGGCCATCCAGTCCTCCGGCAGGTAGACGCGATCGAGGGTGCGGTAATCGTCACCCAGGTCCTGCAAATGGTTGATCACCTGCAAGGCGTTGCACAGGGCATCGGAGAAACGGAAAAGGCTTTTGTCCTCGCCGTGCAGTTCCAAGAGGAAGCGTCCGACGGGCGAGGCCGAGCGGTCGCAATAATCCATGAGTTCCGCCCAGTTGGCATAGCGCAGTTTTACCGCGTCCTGGCGGAAGGCGGAGACGAGGTCGAGCCCATGGGCGAGGTCGATGCCACGCTCCAGCATGGTGGCGCGCAGGGCATGTGCCTTGGCAAGCGCCGGCTCGCCCGCATGGGCGCCTGTCTCCAGCGCCGCGGCCATGAGGTCGAGGCGGCGGATCTTTTCCTCCGGCGCCAGATCGCCGTTATCGGCGATGTCGTCGATGGCGCGGGCAAAAGCGTAGTAGACGGCCACATGCGGGCGCAAATCGGCAGCGATGAGGAATGAGCCGACGGGAAAGTTCTCGCTCGTTGCGTCCTTGCCGGACGGCGTCTCGATGGCGGCGCTCACCATCGTCATGCCGCGTCGCACAAGGCCGCCAGCGCCGTGGTCATGGCGCTGTCGGGCCGGGTGAGGGCATCGATGACGGTAAAGTGGTTTTCGCCCTCGACCACGACCGACGAGCACTCGAGGCCGGTGCCCAGCCACGCCGCTTCGAGGCTCACCGACTGGCGCAGGTATTCCGGGCTTTCATCGCCCCCCACCCAGGCCTGGAAGCGCACATTGTGCGGCGCCGGCCACAGAAGCGGGCTCGCCGCGCGCGCTGCCTTCTCGTCGAGTTTCAGCGCCTTGTTGATGCCGGTGGGGATGAGCGGGCGCAGGTCGTAGAGGCCGGAGATGCCGAGCCCTGCCGTCACCAGATGCGCCGGGCCGCCGAGGCTTTCCCAGTCGGTGGCGACAAGGCAGGCCGCCAGATGGCCGCCGGCCGAGTGGCCCGTCACCACCAGGCGCCTTCCCGAACGCTTCCACAGCCACAAGCAAAACGTTTGCATGTCGGCGATGATGTCGGCGAGGCTCACCTCCGGGCACAGCCGGTAGGAGGGGATCGCCATGGGGATGCCGTGAATCTCCAGCCCTTGCGCCATGTGGCTGAAGGAGGAGCGGTCAAAGCCTTGCCAGTAGCCGCCGTGGATGAAGATGGCATGGGCGCCGCCATGGTCCTCCTTGGAACGGAAGATATCGACCTTCTGGCGCTCGTCGTCGCCGTAGGCAAGGCCGAGCTCGCCGGCGGCCGCCGTGCGGAAATGGGTCGCTTCGGCCTCCCAGCGGGCGAAGATCTGCGGGTGTTCGGGCACCCGCCGCCGGTTACTGTATTCTGTGTCCAGGTCCATGATTCGGCGACAATGCCAGAGGCGCGCGCGATTGTGGAGTCCGCTGCGGCGTGAAGCCAAGCTCAAGGAGTCCGAGCCGATGACCTTGACGACAATCATCCTTCTCGTGCTGGTGCTTTATGCGGTGCAGCTCTTCCTTCAGGAAACGTCGCGTTACGGTTTCGACTTTTGGGCTATCGTGGGCAACCGCGACAATGCGCCGGAGATGTCGGTTGTCGCCGGGCGCCTGGACCGCGCCAAGAACAATCTGCTGGAGGCTTTGCCGATATTCCTCGCGCTTGCCCTTTTGGCGCCGGTCAAGGGCGACGGCGCGAACGAAGCGGTTTATGGCGCCTCGATTTTCCTCATCGCGCGCATTGTCTATGTGCCGGTCTATGTGAGCGGCATCCCCTTGCTGCGGTCGCTCGTGTGGCTGGTGGCAAATGCCGGTCTCGTCATGATGGCACTGCCTTTGATCTAGCCCTCGAACTCCGGCAATTCGCTGGCGGCGGTGCGCAGGGCATCGGAGCAGCCGGTCAACAGGGTGATGAAACAGGCATCGTTCTACTCGACGCGCGCGCGATTGTGGAATCCGTAACGGCGTGACGCCGGCTGTCACAATGTCAGCATTAAGCGGCATTAGGGAAAGTGCAAAAGGGAGGCTCAACAGTGAAGAACTCAACGCTTATCGTGCGCGCGGCGGCCGCGGGATTTCTGACGGTCACGCTGCCGCACGGCGGTTCGATGCTGGCCGTCACCCCCGCTGCGGCGGATGTCAGTGTCGGCGTCTCGATCGGCATCGGAACCTTTTACGACCGCCTTGCGCCCTATGGCGACTGGGTCTTTCTGAACGGCGCGACGGTGTGGGTGCCGGCCGCGCGACCGGCTGAGTGGCAGCCCTATACCTTGGGGCATTGGGTCTATACCCGTCGCCATGGCTGGATGTGGGTGTCGGACGAGCCCTTCGGCTGGGCCACCTATCACTATGGCCGCTGGGGCTTTTCCTCCGACATCGGCCGGTATTGGGTTCCCGGCTATCGCTGGGGACCGGCCTGGGTGTCGTGGCGGCGCTCGGATGCTTACATTGGCTGGTCGCCGCTGCCGGTCGGCTATCCCGATGATGCCGGCGTGAACGTCACCATCGCCACGGTGCCCGACTTTTACTGGCAGGTGGTGCCGGCGCCCATGTTCCTGTCAGTCGGCCTGTCGAACGTCATCGTGCGCGACCGCAGCCGCGCCGACGTATTCATCCGCAACACCCGGCCGCTTGGTGGTGTGCGTATCGTCAACAACGTGGCGGTCGACACGGTGATTGACGTGAACTTCGTCGAAAAACGCACGCACAACAAAGTGCGGGTGTTCGATGTCGAGGAGGCCAAGACCCCCCGGCAAGGCGGCCCGGCACGGCGACAACTCCATCGCGGTGTTTGCCCCTGAAGTGAAGAAGGGCAGTGGCCAGGAAAGGCCTGCAAAGCTCGAAACAATCGATGAGGTCAAGACGAAGCGCAAAGAGAAATCCGGCACAGCGCAGGAGGTGCAGCAGCCCGCTGAGAAGCCAGGCAAGAAAGAAAAGAAAATTCAGCAGCAGCAACGGACCGAGAGGGGCAACCAGCCACAGCAGGAGGGCAAGAAGAAAAAGAAGAAGCTGCAGGCTCAACCACAGCAAATGCAGACCGGCGAGCAGCAGCAGCCCGCAGCCCGGCAGGATAAGAAGAAGAAGAAGCAACAGAATCAGTAGCAGCCACTTGCCAGTGACCGCCTGAACGATCCCTGAATCTCGTGCACACGGCGTCCTGCTGCCGCCGTCCGTATCATGCTGCGCTGCAACACAACAGCATTGTGACGGTTTGCGGCAGATCCTTCGCATGCGCACAACGGGCATATTGCCGAATTCGGCGCTTCGTGGCATAGCAGCGCCGGCCATCATGTTCTACCGGATCAGTCATACCGGGCTGTTGCTCAACCTGTGGACGCGCACCTTCCATGACGAGGTGATGCTCCACTGCGCCCGCATTGGTTACAAGCCCTAGGGCGCTCCGTTTCGCCATTTTCGTTGCGACCCGCGCCGCTCACCAAGCGGCCTCATCGGGTCATGTTCGCCACCACCCTTTGCACACCGGAGCTATCCCATGAGTGCCCAGCACAAGAAGAACCTCAACGTCGCCGAGCTCGTCGCCCACGACATCTCCCATCACTTCCATCCCTTCACCGACCACAAGGCATTCCACGCCGAAGGCGGCCCGCGCATGATCACCCATGCCAAAGGCTCGTGGATCTGGGACGCCGACGGCAACAGGATGCTCGATGCCATGTCGGGCCTGTGGTGCGTCAACATCGGCTACGGGCGCTCAGAGCTCGCCGAGGCGGCCTATCGGCAGATGCTCGACCTGCCTTACTACAACACCTTCTTCAAGACCTCGACCGTGCCGACGACGCGGCTGGCCGAGAAGGTGGCGAGCCTCCTGCCGGATCGCTTCCGCCGCGTGTTCTTCGTCAATTCCGGCTCGGAAGCCAACGACACCATGATCCGCTTCCTGCGCTATTACTGGCAGGTGATGGGCAAGCCCTACCGCAAGGTGTTCATCGCGCGCAATCGCGGCTATCATGGCTCCACCATGGCAGCGGCTTCGCTCGGCGGAATGGCTGGCATGCACAAGCAGGGCGGCCTGCCGCTACCGGGTTTCGAGCATGTGCTGCAGCCCGACTGGTTCTCGCTCGGCGGCGATATGAGCCCCGACGAGTTCGGCCTCAAGGCGGCGCGCGCGGTGGAAAAGAAGATCCTCGAAGTGGGCCCCGACAATGTCGCCGCCTTCGTCGGCGAGCCCATCCAGGGCGCTGGCGGCGTCCTCATCCCGCCAAAAACATACTGGCCGGAGGTGGAGCGCATCTGCCGCAAATACGGCGTCCTCATGGTGGCTGACGAGGTGATCTGCGGTTTCGGGCGCACCGGTCAGTGGTGGGGTCACGAGACCATGGGCTTTTCTCCCGACATCGTGGTCATGGCCAAGGGGCTGTCGTCGGGCTATCTGCCCATCGGCGGGGTCGCCATCGCCGAGCACCTGATCAGTGACTTCTTCGAGCGCGGCGGCGAGTTTTTTCACGGCTACACCTATTCCGGCCACCCCGCCGCCTGCGCCGTCGCGCTGGAGAACATCCGCATCATGCAGGACGAAAAGCTGATCGAGCGGGTACGCGAGCTGGCACCTTATCTGAGGGAGAAATTGTCCACACTCGCCGACCACCCGATCGTGGGCGAGGTGAGGACAGAAGGTTTCATCGGCGCCATCGAGCTGGTGGCCGACAAGAAGACCCGGGCCCGTTTCGCCGGCGAGGGCCGCGTCGGCACCGTCTGCCGCGACCGCTGCTTCGCCAACGGCCTCATCATGCGCGCCTGCTGGGACACCATGGTGTTTGCACCCCCCTTCTGCATCGAGACGGCGGAAATCGACCAGTGGGCGACGCTGGCGCGCACCGCGCTGGACGAAACTTACGAGAGTGTCAAAGACGAAGTGGTTGCCTGAAATCCGGTCATGTGTTCTCGATGACCGACGAGGGGATCGAACGGGCAGTGAATGTGCGAGACAGGCGCCGTGGCGGGCTCGACATCAAGCGCAACCAGAAGGTATGGGTTTCCTGGGAGCCCGCCGATTCCCTCGTCCTGACGGAGTAGCGATCATGAGCAATCCCGCAGAAGAAGCCGGCGCCATCGCCGGCGATGCCGCCTTTCGCCGCCGCGATCTGAAGGGTACCACCATCGAGGCCACCTATGCCGGGGCGCTCTCCTTCATGCGGCGCAAGTACAGCCGTGACCTTTCCGGCGTCGACATCGCCGTCACCGGCATTCCCTTCGACCAGGCGGTGACCAACCGCCCCGGCACCCGCTTTGGCCCGCAGGGCATCCGCCAGGCCTCGGCCCATTTCGCCTGGGGCTCCTACTGGCCGTGGAATTTCGATCCCTTCGATACCTTGGCCGTCATCGATTACGGCGACTGCTTCTTCGACTGGGGCAAAAAGGAGGACGTGCCGCGCGTCATCGAGGAGCACATCGCCGGCATCATTGCCCAAGGCGCCTCGACCCTGACGCTGGGCGGCGATCACTTCATCGCATATCCGGTGATGAAGGCCTATGCGAGGGTGCACGGCCCCCTGTCGCTCATCCAGTTCGACGCTCACCGCGACGTCGAGCCCGACGAGGGGGCGCGCATCGACCACGGCACCATGTTCGGCGTCGGGATCAGGGAAGGCGTGATCGACCCCAAGTGCTCGATCCAGGTTGGCATCCGCACCTCGTTCGCGGGCGAGGAGGGTTATGGTATGACCGTCATCCACGCCGATGAGGTGCACGCCATGAGCACCGATGAGGTCGCCGCCGAGATCGTCCGCGTCACCGCCGGCAACAAGGCCTATCTCTCCTTCGACATCGACTGCCTCGACCCCGCCTATGCGCCGGGCACCGGCACGCCGGTCCCGGGCGGGCTCACCTCGCACCAGGCGATGTCGATTGTCCGCCGTCTCAAGGACGTGGATTTCGCCGCCATGGATCTGGTCGAGGTCTCGCCCCCTTACGACCATGCCGAGATCACCTCGCTGGCGGCTTGCGCACTGACACTCGAATATCTCTGCCTCAGGGCCTGGCAGAAGGGGGCGCGCGGCGCGCCGTCGAAGGATTGACCGGGCCCCTGGCGCTCAGCCCCGTCCAGGCCGCCGCCGTCTTTGGCGGCATGTTTCTGGGCGGCATCTCCAAGGGCATCATCGGCATCGCCCTGCCGGTCATCGCCATTGCCGTCATGGGATCGGTGGTCGAGCCGCACCGGGCCATCGGCATCATGGTGTTTCCCATCCTCACCACCAACATGTGGCTGGCGCTGCACCAGGGCCAGGCGGCGCTGGCCGAGCCGTTGCGGCGCTTCTGGCCGCTGGTCGCTGTGTGCCTCGTCACCATGCTGGTGACGTCGCTCTTCGCCAGGGACTTCCCCGAGCGCCTCATCCTCTTCGGCCTCGGCTTCGTGATGCTCTTGTTCGTGACGGTGAAGCAGTTCAGCCCGCATTTCGACCTGCCGCCGCGCTGGGTGACGCCAGCGGGGCTGGTCGCCGGCTTCTTTTCCGGCCTGCTGGGCGGGGCGACCTCCATCTACGGGGCGCCGATCAACATCTATTTCGTCGCCTTGAAGCTCGACAAGTTCATGTGGCTGCGCTCCATCGGCCTCACCTATTCGCTGTGCGGGCTGCCGCTGCTTGTCGGCTATGGCATCAACGGCATCCTCAATGCCTCGACCACCGTGCTTTCGCTCATCGCCTGCCTGCCGGCCTTCCTCGGCATGTGGATCGGCAATCGCTTGCAAAAACGTGTTTCACCTGCCACCTTCCAGATGATCGTGCTGATCGCGCTCTTTCTCGCCGGCCTCAACTTCCTCAGGCGGGCGCTGATGTAGGTAGGATCAGGCCTCTCTGCCACAGCGCCGTCGGTGCAGGCGAAACGGCGGGACGGGGTTGATTTTGTCGCCGGGTATGGCTGAAAGGCAATATCCTTGGCTTTGTGCGCCCCGGTGCGCGGACCGGTCGCCTGGTCAAGGTTGGACACCGAAGCGGGAGAGGTCTGATGCACGGCCACGGCGCACAGGACAAGATCAACAATCAAATTCTCCTCGCGCTGCCTGCAGCGAGCTTCGAGCGCCTGCAGGCTCATCTGGAACATGTTGGCTTGGAAAGGCAGCGTGTCGTGCATGAGGCATCGCAGCGCATCGAATCCAGCTATTTTGTCAACCGCGGACTCGTTTCGCTGGTCAAGGCGATGCAGGACGGTCGCGTCGTCGAGATCGGTGCTGTCGGTATTGAGGGGCTCACCGATGCCACTGCCGTTCTCGACTCGGACAAGGCTGCCCTCGACACCATCGTGGTGATTCCGGGTGACGCCTTTCGCATCAGGCTCAGCACCCTCAAGAGCCTCATTGAAGACGATGATCGGCTTCGCGCCATGCTGCAGGAGTATGCCGTCTTCACCACCCGCCAGCTTGCCCAGACGGCCGCCTGCAACCGCCTGCATACGGTGGAAGAGCGCTGTGCGCGCTGGTTGCTGATTGCCCATGACAGCGCGATGAGCGATACGTTTCCGCTGACCCACGAATTCCTCGCCATGATGCTCGGCGCCCGGCGCTCCGGCGTAACCATTGCTGCAAACACGCTGAAGAAAGCAGGGTTGATCGACTATTCCCGCGGTGTGATGACCATCATCGACCGCCCCGGTCTGGAAGAAGTGGCGTGCGAATGTTACGGCACCATACGGGCCGAACTCGACGAGTTGTTCCCCGCACGCGAGCCGCGCCAGGTTTTCTTTGCGAAGTAGCCAGCCGTCGCTCGCTGCGCCGGTTCATCC
>Ga0307436_1001320_pt1 | contig 11017 bp, 11 predicted proteins | sample SalMarWE160440MG_FD_202513 | JGI IMG/M metagenome (GOLD analysis project Ga0307436, IMG submission 202513) | Salt marsh sediment microbial communities from the Plum Island Ecosystem LTER, Massachusetts, United States - WE1604-40 | ecosystem: Environmental > Aquatic > Marine > Intertidal zone >...
GCGCAATGCGTGGAAAATTTACTGCCTGCAATACATTTTGGCGACATGATCAAATTGCAAAATGATTCAATAGCGCTTGTCGTTTCTGTTCCCAAAACCTGTTGAACGCATCGGCAGAATAAAACTTTTCTGCGACCCACACGGTTTTTGTTCGCCCTCTGCTCCATCCATCTTTAAAAAACGAAATACCGTAGTTCTTCTCGGTCGGTTGCATTAGATAGGTCGGGGCGAAGGCGCAACTACCAAGTTCGTAGTGTGTAATTCCGCTTTCAAGAAGGTGCTGTATCGTTTTCCATTTCATCAGGTGCGACACTGGCTCATTTTGATATTCTGGATCCACAGCGACAGACGAGTCATATGCCGCATTTTTGTGCACGCTGATTAGCAGCATACCAACCGTACGGTCTGCAACCTTATTGTGAGCCAAAACCCAGAACCCCTGGCCACGTCGTGCCAGTTCGACCTGCATTTCATAAGTCGAGAGTGAACGGGTCACTCTACCGGCGTCCTTTACATGTAAATTCATATAGTTTTGGGCAAAATCATGAGGTAGATCATTTACGCTAAGGATGCTAATTTTGTATTTATCCCAAAACTTGCGCACATTCCGACGATAACGCTCGCGTACATTATTCAGCGTATCTGGACTGATTTCGACCCAATGCGACACATAACTATTGTCCACAAATGATCGTTTGCGAACCATTTTCGCGAAAGTCTCAGCCATTTCCGAACCAGGACCCGCAGGGGCAAGCGTCAGGCGAAGCATCGTCGCCTTGGCCGAAGAAACTCGCATTTCGATCTCGTCAAATATAGCCTGTTCAATGGCGTCGCGCTCAGCAATGTCAGGACGAATCATGGGCCAAGGCAAGGGGCAATTCAAATATGAAGCGACGATATCGCCGTCATGATGATCACGACCGATTACGAGAGGGACAAGGGCGCAAGGCTGTCCGTCGCATACAATAACGAAGCTACGATCAGCAATGAGGTGCCCCCTGGCTTCGTAGGATGCCAAGCGGTAGTCATGCATGGCGCTGGTGGCCCAAAACCAGCCTTCCGGAGACGCATTGACGATCTGGTCCCAGATCTCTCTTGAGTGCGGAATGCTAGCCGTATCTCGGATTTCGACGATCATAGTCGCTTAGTGTAAGTTATATAAGTCAATCGCGCTTCTAACAGCTGAACAATCTCACGCTTAGGCATCATTACTGGCGAGAAATTGCTGCTCGAACAATGGGTCATTGAGCAAATAACTCGCTCTGATCGATGACGTGAGTTCGCCCCAGTCGCATTGCAAATGATGATTATCATCCTCGCCCAAAGTCACGATAGCACACCGTTTTTTAAGTGCATCAAGGGCAGCTGGCGCCCAATGCCAAACGTTGCAGTCCATCAAGACGATTGGCTTGTCAATTTTGATTGTTGCAGCCAGCGTCGACGTGAACGGATGACAAAACAGAATGACATCGCTGGCGGCCACTGCTTCGTCGAAGGAACCGCCAATAACTTCGACGCCGAGCCGGTTTTTGAGATGCCTGGTGTTCAAGAACCCCCACGGACCTGGATGTGGTTTAAATCGAACTTTGCATCCTGATGCAGCTAGCACCGCTGCAAGCCGAACATTGAAGTCCGCTACGATGATGTCGTCCGGCACAGGCACCGAGTGCATAACCTCCCGTGCGCAGACGAACGGCTCAATCAGAACCGTCGGACGTTTAGGAATTCCACCAAATGCCACCTTATCCGCTACCGTCATATTCAGTTCAGTACCTTCAGCCACCTCGCAGACAGACTGAACCGACGTGGCAAATCCATAACGATTAAAGTTCAACTCCATGATATCCGCCTGGGCTCTGCTGAAAGTGACGAAGCGCTGACAAAACCCTTTAAGCAAATAGGTGGCCCCTGTGGGAATGAATCGGCCGGATCCGGAACCATGATCGTGAGCATCGACCTCGCCATGCGCCTCGATCACCGCCCGTGCCAGTAACCGTGGCCATACCCTACTCATGCTTCCAACCCACAGCCATCTAGGAATTGGAAGCCTACCGTCCCGAAGTTGGATCCATTGCTTCATGGCTGCAGCGCTGCTGCGCTGGACTTGCCGACGAAACCAGCATTCAGCAATATCGCTCAACTTCACGCCGACGCGCTGCACCACGTTTCGTGCCGCCGCCATGATTGCATCTGTTGCTCCAGCGAGTACGTCGTCTTCCGGGGCAACACTGACTGACTTAAACCACTGCGCCGCATCGCAATGCACGACAGGCTTGTCAGAGACTGCTGCCCGCTTGTCGATAAGTCCGCCGACCGAAGTTGTGACCGTCGTTTTTTTCAGATCGACAACCCGCAATGGCACTGTCGGAACGACGGGTCGTAATATGGCTTGCCTCGCAAGCCGAAAGGGCCAACGCCAGCGCGGCTGGCTGCTGCCTCCACGAAGTAGCTCTTTAACATAGGCTTCATCGCCCGGCTGACGTTGAACTTGCAGAGCTTCAAGAAGCGGAAAATCGTCCACGTTGATTGGAACTTTCCCCACTTCACTAAAATCCTCAACCAAAATTTGAGCATGGGTGATGCGACAAAGACTCATCGTCCACGCCAGCCCGAGAAGCTCGATTGCCAGTCTCGCTGCGTTATCGTTGTCGAGCAACGTGGCGTGCACTGTCCTCAACTCATCCAACATCGCGTCCCGGACCTGCACCATATTCATACGGTTGCACGGCCAGAAAAAATTGATGATCCCATTGGCGTCGAAATCGTAATCTTCAAATCGCATGCTGACCGGGCGGAGATGTGGCTTCAAGTGTTCGGTCATGGTATCATCATGCCGAGATGTTGCACATTGTAGCGTTCGATACATGATATGAAGTTCTTCTCAAAAATTGAGATATCGGGTTCCTTTGACCGGCCCCTGCACCAAGGCCGGGATAAATACCACCTGATAAAAACCAATCGTCATCGCGTCGAAAACACTACTAACCTTCATTACAATGGTTCTGTAATGTGAAAGTAACAATTCACGAACATTGGCGCGTTGCGCCTCCGGAAAGCTCTCCATCTTGGAGTGAAGCGGTCGCCCAAAATAGCCAAGCTTCTTGCGAGCATCATTCGCCAGTACCTAACCATTGATCTGTTCGCCATCGACAAGCGCCGTAGTTACATTCTGATATTCGTGCGACACTACAGCACTGAAATACGCCAGACGCTGTTGACGAAAATCGAAATCGTGCCAGCCCTCAGCCATCGCAACATTTATTCTTTCGCACACTTCCTGCGATCGACTTCGCGCATCCAACAGTAACGTAAAAAAACTTCCCTCACCTTCACTCGATGATATCCCAGCTCAATGGCGTGCCTCTTTTAATTGCGACTTTTGCCCTGCGGTTGAGTACCTCAGGCAAATATTTTGGCGGCAGGCCGAAGGCTGGACGAATGGATCGCACGTTATCGCCGGTCAGCCGCTCGTGTGCGGCAATGTCGGCCACGGCATAGAGCGACCTACGTATATCGACGCTCGATTTTTCACTGGCCTTACGCCGATTGATCGCGGTGCCGAGCGACTCCCAGGTGGTCCGCGCGCCTTTTGTCAGAACTTCGAGCTCATCCGGCTCGAGCGAGAATTCGGAGTCCGGCCCGCCGTCCGCGCGCGAGATGGTGAAATGCTTCTCGATAGCAACCGCGCCCAATGCGACGGCACCAATGGCGACTGCGGTGCCAAGCGTATGATCGGAAAGTCCGACCGGCACCCCATAGCGCGCGGCCATGGCGGGTATAGTCCGCAGATTCGCCTCGCCGGCGGGCGTCGGATAGCCACTGACGCAATAGAGCAGGATCACTTCGCCGGATCCCGTGCGGCGTGCGGCGGCGGCCGCCTCGGCGATCTCCTCGTCGCTCGCCATTCCGGTCGAGATGATAAGCGGCTTGCCGGCTGATGCCGCCTTCTCGATTAACGGAATGTCGACGATTTCAAACGAGGCTATCTTGTAGGCTGGCGCATTCAGGTCGCGCAGCAGGTCGACCGCCGTCGGATCGAAGGGCGAGGAAAAAATCGTAATGCCGACATCCCTTGCGTGAGCGAACAGCGGTGCATGCCAGTCCCACGGCATATGGGCCTTTTCATAAAGATCGTAAAGTTTGGACCCTTTCCACAACCCCCCCTCAAGCACGAACCCGGGACCCTCGTGATCAATGGTGAGCGTATCGGCCCGATAGGTCTGAAGCTTCACCGCATCCGCGCCGCACCGCTTCGCCTCGTCGATGATCTGCAATGCACGCGTCAATGAACCATTATGGTTGGCGGAGAGTTCAGCGATCACATAGGGCGGATACGCGCTACCGATCGGCCGTCCGTTAATGGTGACGGTGTCTGTCATGGCTTAATAATGTGCGGATGGCGCGGCCCGGCGCAACCTGCCGACGCTCGTCAAAGCAAACGAAACCGGCCTTCGCAAACAGCGCGAGCGAGGCAGCATTTTTTGGATCGACCAAGGCGTAGAATGGCGTGTCTGGCACGGGCCGTAGCGCGACGCGCAGCGCAGCCTGCGCAACTCCGCGCCGTTTGACCTCGGGCGCCGTTTAAATCGAGACAACAAACGCCGGAGCACCGTCGCGCTCGACCAGATCGAGGCGCAGCGCGCCCCTGGTTGCCGCGCATAGCTGATCATAAAGGCGGCGGCGCAGTTCTTCGGCGCTCCACGTCGTTCCGGCCTTCGCCTCGACCAGGTCGACAGCCCCGGACTGGCCACGGGCAAATAGTTCGCCAAGCCTGAATTCGTCGTAAAGGCGCAGCGCCAGCCGTTGTCGATCAAGGCTTCGGCCAAGGAGATGCACCGCAGGGCGTGTCCAGCGCCGATTGCTGGGCCGGCGTCGAACCGCGGCACCGCCGACCTTAGTTGATCCGTAGCCACAGCTAATTGTGCGTTCCGAGGTCCGACATTTCGAGGCGCTCGCCGCCGGCTTTGCTCACTATCAGTGGGCGACCGACGATCTCGTCGAGGCGGTCCGGCGGAACGCCTCTGCCAGGACGGCGGAACTCGATATCCGACTCGCTCAGCACGTGCCCTGCTTTGAGGTTCCCAACCACATGCGCCGAACGGCGCGCGTCGAGGCGCTTTTTCCGCTCGGCGTCGGTCATGAGACGACGGTTGGATCCGAGCGCGATCTCAAGATCTCGGATCACCTTGACGAAGTCGATCATCTCCGCTGGCTCAAGCGACATAATATGCTCGACCGAGCGTATAGTCCGGTCCTCGCTTATGGTTTTTTCGACCAAGTTGGCACCGAGTGAGATCGCGGCGATGTCCATATCCCAGCCGGGAGAATGATCGGAAAAGGCCACCGGCAGCCGGAACATCTCCGCCAGTGTTGGGATGACACGGAGATTAATCCCCGGCAGGCGTGCAGGATATCCAGACGGGCAATGATGAATGATGATACGGTCGTTGCCCTCCGCAAGGATTGCGTCGACCGCCTTCTCGACTTCGCCGATAGTAGCCGACCCGGTGTCGATCTGCAGGCACAGACCTGCCTGCGCCGCACGCCGGATCAGCGGCAGATGATTGATGTCCGCCGAGGCGATCTTGATCGATTCGCAGCCCATATCGACGACCAGCTTGATTTCGTCCACAAATCCAATTGTGGCAAAGAACGCGATGCCGAGTTCGTCAGCGTGTGCCTTCACTTGACGCCATTCGGTGTGCGACAGCGCTCGGCGCGCAAGCAAATCATAGAGCGGCTCTGATACCGTCTCTGCCTTACCACTCGTGCGGTCGATCAGCACATCGTACTGAAACATGATGGTGCGGTCGGAAACCAACCGCTCAGGATCGAGAATTTGGAATTTGATGGCGTCCGCGCCGGCCGCCGCCGCGTGACTGACCAGACGTTTGGCCGATTCGATGCCGGAATGTGTTGGTCCAGCTTCGAACGTCACGAATACTGGCGCTCCGCGGCCAATTTTGCGGCCGCAAAGTTCGATCTGTTTATATAAAATGTCAACCATTCACCACCTAATCACACGCATGACAGCAGACGGCTCGGAAATGAGCGCACGGAAAATACCGGATGGACCGGCGGGCAAGGCAACGCCTCCCTGAGCTTGCCCGACCGCAACAACTCGCCCATCTCACCGAGAATACGGCCATAGGCTGCGATGCTGGCGCCAAGATCGGCATCGTTGTGCGCGTAGCAGATATTATGGCTGCCCTGCATGAGCAAACCTTCACGGAACCCCAGCGTGATCAGGCAAGTGCGAATCTCCGCCTTGCTCGCAGAAGGGTGGTCGCCAACATCAAAAATCTTCCAACAGGGCTTCCCCAGCAGCCCGAGAACACCGCCAAGACCGTTTCTCACGATGAGACCCTCCACAGTGCTCGCGAGCGCCGCGCCAAATCGCCAGATGTGCTCGATCACCGGCTCACGCTCAAGTTTGTCGATGACCGCATTTGCGGCAGCGAGCGACAGCGCCTCGCCTCCGAAAGTACCTGAGTAAAAAACCTCCTCGAACAGCCGCATATGCTCTTCGTACCCGACCACCGCCGAGATTGGCATACCGTTGCCCAAGCCCTTGCCAAAGGCGGCAATGTCTGGCGTGACCCCGAACAATTCCTGCGCGCCGCCCAGCGCATAACGGAACCCGGTAATGACCTCGTCGAACATGAAGAGCGCACCGTGGGTATGTGCGAGCTCCTTCATCTCCGCGAGGTAGCCGGCCGGCGGCTCCGTCACGTTCATGGGTTCCATCATGACGCCGGCGACCTCGCCTGGATATTTCTTCAGGACGTCATAAAACGCCGCCGTTTCGCCATAGGCGATGCGGTGCGTCAGATCGCGGACGCATTGCGGCACGCCGCGCGCGCGCGTGGTGGCGCCGACGTACCAGTCCTGCCACCCGTGATAGCCAACGGTCACAATCCGATCGCGGCCAGTCGCCGCCCGCGCGATACGAACCGCAGCGGTCGTGGCGTCTGAGCCGTTCTTGCCGAAGCGCACCATCTGCGCGCAGGGAATAATGCGCGCAAGCTTTTCCGCCACGACAATCTCCAACTCCGTGCCTAGGCTGAAGGAAATCCCGCACGCGAGTTGATCGCGGATGGCGGCGTCGACGTCGGGATCGTTATAGCCGAGCAGCACCGGCAAAAGTCCGCACACATAATCTACGTATTCGTTGCCGTCGACGTCCCAGATACGTCCGCCCTTGCCGTGGGTGACGAAGAGAGGCGAGCAGCCGCGTGGGTACTGGATGTGGCTTTTGGAGAAAGTCTGCGAGCCGGTCGGGATGCGCATCAGCGCCCGCTCCAGCATTGCGGTGCTTTTTGCAAAGGAACGCTTTTTATCGGCCGTCATCGGTCAGACCGCGGAAGCGAGTTCTTGCATATGATTACGCCGCGCCTGCAGCCCCACGGCGAGCCGCTGCTTGCCTTCGCGCGCGGTCTGCAGGCAGGTGCGCTCTCCACGCGTGGCGCGCGTAAATGCATGCAGCATGTCAACGAAGGGGCGCCCGTTATCGAGGTCATCGGTCTCCAACAGCGTCTCCCACGCCCCGCGTCCGGAGTCATAGAGGCGAATCCGGCACTGCTCAGGCGCCTTACCCTCGCTTTCCCAGACGATCAGGCCATCGGAGCCGACTATTTCGCAGCCGCGCCGCTTCCACTGCCTCAGGTAATCGATTGTGATCACAGAACGCGGCCCAGCGTCGTGCTCGAGTACAATATCGGCGAAGTCCTCGACATCAATATCCAAATTCGAGAGCTTCGCGCTCGCGCCTTGCACTGCTTTCACAGGACCCAACAGCCACATGAGGTAGTCGATCTCGTGAATTGCATCGAGAATAACTCCGCCGCCGGCTGCGCGACTCGCGCAATAGAGTTGGCGATAGTCCGCCCCCGGCCGCATAAGCGGCAGGTAGTTGCCATAGTGCGCTCGCGCATAGCGGACCTCACCAATGCGGCCTATGTTCGAGCGGACGGCTTCGATGGCCGGATGGAAGCGCATATTGCAACCCACATAGAAACCAAGATTGGCAGCCTCCGCCATGTCGATCAGCCTGTCGATGCCTTCCAGCCGATCTGAAATCGGCTTCTCGACCAGAACATGCGCGCCCGCGACAAGCGCGGCTTCGGCTGGAGCAAGGTGCCGCACATGCGGCGTTGCTACGATGACTCCGTCCGCACCCCAGGCAAGCGCGGTTTTGAGATCACTGAAGTGGCGTTGCGCACCTATTTCAGCAGCCACGGCCGCTGCACGGGCCGCATCTATGTCCATGACCGAAAAAGTCAGGCCGAGCTCCGCCGCGGAGACAGCATGGCGGCGACCGATAGATCCCGCGCCGATGATTAGAAGCTTCACGCTGCGCCGCGCTCCTTAATCAAGCGGCCATAAAACTCTGCCCGCATAAAGTCTTCCGCCGTGTCGATGTCGACCGCGCGCTCCGCCGGTATCTCCGTGACTTTCATGTTTGGTCCGTAAACTTTCTTCGTTCGGCGGAAGGCCTCTACTCGCACCGCGTAGACGCTGGCTGCGTCGATCCTAAGCTGCGGCCGCTCCTGCCGCGGCGTGTCGAGCATCTTGGGCTGCCAAATCATAGCATTGTCGCCGTCATCGACCAGCAATGCCTCGAATGGATCGAACGGCATACGCGTCACCGTCATGGCAAAATCGGCATTTTCCTCCTCGATCAACCGCACAGTAGCGTTGATATCCTCTGGCTTGCGCAGCGGCGCCGCAGCATAAAGCACCGTGAGCGTGCGGATGTTTGATAGGCCCTCCTTGTTACTGTCGAGAAAGTCGAGGCAGACGTCGGCAACGGTCGCTCGGTCACCGGCCAGATGATCGGGGCGTCGTACCCATACCGCTCCATAATGTTGTGCGATTGCGCCAATCTCCGCATCTTCGGTCGAGACATATATCCGACCGAACAGTCTGCTGGCCCGCCCGCATTCGATCGACCATGCAAGCATCGGCTTGCCCATGAACGGCAGCACGTTTTTTCGCGGCAACCGCTTCGAGCCGCCACGGGCTGGAATAAGGCACAGGCGCTCGCTAGCCGAGGCACTCATGCCGTTCTCTCTACTGCACGACGAAGGGTCATTACGATGCACGTTACGTCCTCTTCCGTCATATCGGGGAAGAACGGCAGCGACAGACAACGCTCGTAACTTGCTTGCGCGCCCGGCAACGACAACTCGCCGTAGCGGCGGCGATAGCAAGGCCGCAGATGTACGGGAATGTAATCATCTGCGTGCCGATCCCCTGGCGACGCAGCTCTCGCACGCGCTGACCTCGCATCATTCCGGCGGAGACAAAGTCGATCAAAACCACGAATGGCCCAGTTCATCGATCATTCTCCACTATTCTTTGCGGCAAGACCCGCGCTCGAATACCTCGTGGCAGTGGTGCGAGCAAGCGTCTGCGCTGGAATCCCGACCGCCGTCCTGCCAGAAACAACGTCACGCACGACCATCGCGCCCATTCCGATGACTACGTCATCACCGATGACGATGAATTCGCGAATAGCGGCATTGGCTCCGATATAGCCGCAGCGACCAATTCGTGCGTCCGCGGCAACCACCGCACCACCGGCAACCGTTGTATAGTCGCCGATACTGACGCCGTAGCTGATCGTCGCAAGCGGAAGTGTTTTGACGTGCACTCCGATTGTGGCATTTGCCATGATGACGCAGCCCTGAGTGATCGCGGTGCCAGCACCAATTTTTACGCTGGACGAAATCCAGGCTGACGGATGGCGTAGAATGATAAAGCGCTCTTGCGGAATTTTAGTGCGTTCAATCAATCGCGGCTTGTCGACGGCGCTCTTCGAACTGCCGATGGCGTTGATAAAGTGAGCCTCGCCAAAGCGCCCCGCTTCGTCGAGCCCTCCAAGTATTGGAAGATCGTAATATCGCGTATTGCGTCGCGACGGTTCATCATCGAGAAATCCGATGGGCCGCCACAATTCTCGACCGGCCGCAACGTTTTCGTCGCGCATAATGTCGACGAGGTTTGCCGAGTAACCGCCGACTCCGATAATGATGACGTCCTTGCTCATGTTATTTGCCAACGGGCATCAGCGATGCCAACTTTTCAAGGACACGGGCCGCGCCACGGCCATCGACCAGACGGCCGCCCTGTTGCGCAACAGTCTTGCGCCATTGCGCGTCATTAAGTGCCTGGCGCGTGGCTGTGACGATCTGTTTGTCGCTGACGTCGGCGTGCCAGCCGAGCGCTTTCCCAACGGAATTTTGTCCGAGCCAGCCTAGATTTCGTCGTTGATTGTCGGCGATAGCAAAGGCCAGAACGGGCGTGCCGACCGCCATTAATTCCCAAAGCATTCCACTAGAAGCCGTCAAAGCAAGCTCGCAACTCGCCATGATGGCAGCAAGATCGGGAGAATCGATATGAACCACGACGTTGGAATATTTGCCCGCGATCGACGCAATCGCTGTCTTATGGATATTTTTCGGTCCCACCGCGACTTCGAGTCGGAATTCATTCAACGGCGCCAAAAGTGAAATAACCCGCAGGGTCAAATTTGGAGAATCGCTGCCGCCAAAGCCGACAAATACGCTTGCAGTACTACTGCGACCGCGCGCAACTGCGGTAAAGGTCTTGCGCAAAAGTACGTAGCGAGGACCAAGCAGCAACTGGGCTGGTGCGACGCCGGGATAATCGCGCGGTTCAACTCCCACATTGGGATTAAGAATCAGCGTAGCACTGGTCGGTTGCGTAAATCCACTATCGTCCATGCGCAGGACAGGGGCAATCTGCACCAGCTTCGCAAGCATTCCTTCTTCCGCGGTTCCGAGATCGACAACAATCCAGTCCGGCTGCTCGCGCCTGGCGATAGTCGCAAAGTCGGCATGGTCCGAGCCGAGGGACTCGCTTGAAAATCCCCGGTTGGCAATCAGAGATGCGCCTTTGCGCATGGCAAACAGCGCCGCATCGGCCTGCTCGGCGAGCGCCAGGCAGCGCATGGCATGACCGGCGCCGAGCGCCGGCGAAGCGTCGCAGCGAA
>Ga0307436_1001321_pt1 | contig 11014 bp, 10 predicted proteins | sample SalMarWE160440MG_FD_202513 | JGI IMG/M metagenome (GOLD analysis project Ga0307436, IMG submission 202513) | Salt marsh sediment microbial communities from the Plum Island Ecosystem LTER, Massachusetts, United States - WE1604-40 | ecosystem: Environmental > Aquatic > Marine > Intertidal zone >...
AGTCGATGTCGTTTTCGACTCGGTTTCTCTCGGAACGACCTTCAAAGAAACCCTAGAAGAAGCGGGGGTGACCCTTTGTTCGATCTCTGAAGCAGTTGTTCGTTTCCCCGAGATGATTGAAAAATATTTGGGAACCGTCGTTCCTATTGGAGACAATTTTTTTGCCGCTCTCAACTCTGCCGTTTTTTCCGATGGCTCCTTTGTCCATGTTCCCAAAGGGGTGAAGTGCCCAATTGAGCTCTCGACGTATTTCCGCATCAATGACAAGACGACGGGGCAGTTCGAGCGGACCCTCATTATTGCCGAAGAAGGCTCTTCGGTGAGCTATTTGGAAGGGTGCACGGCACCCGCTTATGACAACAACCAGCTCCATGCGGCTGTCGTTGAACTCGTCGCCGAAGTGCAGGCGGAGATCAAATACTCAACGGTGCAAAACTGGTATGCGGGCAATCCTGAAACAGGAGAAGGAGGAATCTACAACTTCGTCACCAAACGGGGGCGTTGTGCAGGCTATCGCTCCAAAATCTCCTGGACCCAAGTCGAAGCAGGAGCTGCCATCACATGGAAATACCCGAGCTGCATTTTGCAGGGAGACGAATCGCAAGGGGAGTTTTACTCTGTGGCTCTGACAAATGGGAGAATGCAAGCCGATACCGGAACAAAGATGATCCATATAGGCAAAAATACCCGCTCGACGATCATATCCAAGGGAATTTCCGCAGACTTTTCTCACAATACCTATCGCGGTCTTGTGAAAATGGCCCCAAGAGCATATGGAGCGCGCAACTATACCCAATGTGATTCGATGCTCGTCGGCAATGATTGTTCAGCCAATACCTTCCCCTACATCGAAGCGGCCAATCCGACCAGCCAAGTTGAGCATGAGGCTTCTACTTCGAAGATGAATGAAGAGCAACTCCTTTACTTACAGGCGAGGGGAATTGAGCGCGAAGATGCGATCAATTTGATCGTCAATGGATTTTGCAAAGAGGTGTTTAGAGAACTTCCTCTTGAATTCGCCACAGAGGCGCAAAAACTCTTAACTCTAAAACTCGAAAACTCGGTGGGCTAAAGCGATCATGTTAATCATCAAAAACCTTCACGTTTCTGTTGATGGAAAAGTCATTTTAAAGGGAATTGACCTGACCATTGAACCGGGAGAAATTCATGCGATCATGGGACCCAACGGCGCTGGAAAGTCCACTCTTTCCAAAGTGATCGCCGGCGATCCCGATTATGAAGTGATCTCGGGCGAAGTTCTCTATCTCGATCAAAATATCCTCGAGATGGAACCTGAAGAGCGCGCCCACTTAGGCCTTTTTGTCTCATTTCAGTATCCCGTCGAAATTCCTGGGATCAGCAATCTCCACTTTCTACATGCAGCGTACAATGCGCAGAGAAAAGCCAAAGAAGAGCCTCTTGTCTCCGAGTCAGAATTTCGCAAGATTCTAGGTGAAAAACTTGACCTTCTTGAAATGAAGCCCGCATTTGCCGAACGCAATCTCAATGAGGGCTTTTCTGGTGGAGAAAAAAAACGCAACGAAATTCTGCAAATGGCGCTACTCGACCCTTCCATGGCAATTCTCGATGAAACGGATTCGGGTCTCGATATCGATGCCATGCGGGTTGTGGCCTGCGGGGTAAAGCGGGTTTTCAGTCAAGACAAGGGACTTTTGCTCATCACCCATTACCAGCGCCTTCTCGACTATATCCGCCCCGAATTTGTCCACGTTATGATGGATGGACAAATCGTCAAGAGCGGAGGCCCCGAGCTAGCTCAACAGTTAGAGGAAAAGGGATATGATTGGATTGAAGAAAAGGTAGAGGCGTGAACGAGACATTTCTCGCAAACTTACAAGACCTATTCGAGAAAAATTGTGAGGGAGTGACTCCTTTACAAAAGGCGATTCGCAAACAAGCGTGGAAGCGATTTTCAGACCTGGGGCTCCCCGACAAAACTCTTCCCGGTTATGGGTACTTTCCCTTTCAGCAATTTTACCGGGAAAGCTATGACCTCGCGTCTATTTCGCAGATTTCCAAAGATCAATACTTCTCTCTTATCTATCCCGAGTGCCGCAATAGCTATTTGATCTTCGTCAATGGCCAGTACTCCCCGGAGCTCTCCAACACAACAGCTCTTCCCCGAGAAGTAGTCGTTCTTCGCCTCAGAGATGCTCTTCACAAGCACGGAAATTTCCTTCAAGTGCGTCTGTCACGCAGCCTCAAAGAGGAGAAAGATCCCTTCGTGAACCTCAACATCGCCATGATTCAAATGGGTCTTTTCCTCTACATTCCTCAAAAAGTCGTGATCGACGTTCCAATCCAGTGTCTCCACCTTATCTGCAATGAAAAGAGTGCCATTTTCAATCCCAGAATCCACTTTTTTGTGGGGAGTCAGGCCAAAGCCCGCTTCATCTATGATCACGTCTGCCTCAAGGATTTTGATTACTTTTCCAACAGTGTCATCGATGTGGCACTTGAAGAAGGAGCGCAGCTCGAGCAATATGGAGTACTCAATCCCTGTGCCCATGGCTATGCCCTCACCTCGGTCCGGGCCACGCTCAAGAGAGACAGTCGCTTCCAAAGCTTGACCTGTGGATCAGCCTGCCGCTCTCTCAAACAGGACTTTCGTATAGCTCTGTTAGGGGAAAATGCCTCCTGCGATCTCCAGGGGATCAATCTTCTCAGTGAAAATCGTCAATCCCACGTCAATGTTCACATTGATCATGCAGCCCCTTATTGCCATTCCAACCAGCTCTTCAAAAACGTCTTAAATGGTCATAGCAAGGCGAGTTTCGAGGGGAAGATTTATGTGGAATCCAAAGCGCAAAAAACAGAGGCCTACCAACTCAATCACAATCTCCTCCTTGGAGATCGAGCTATGAGCAATAGCAAGCCCAACCTCGAGATCTTTGCCGATGATGTCAAGGCCTCTCATGGAGCCACCGTAACCCAGCTCGATCCCATTCACCTTAACTATTTGCGCTCACGTGGAATTGATCCCGATACCGCCAAAAAACTCCTTCTTCAAGGGTTCATATGCGAGATCATTGATAAAGCTCCCTGTGAAGCGATGCGACAGAGAATGATGCAAGTTGCGGAGAAACACAACGGATGAGTACGCTCGATTTTGCCCTTGCCGTTCGCGAAGATTTTCCCATCCTCAAGCAAAAGGTTCACGGCAAGCCTTTGATCTATTTAGATTCCGCAGCGACTTCACAAAAACCTCAAACGGTCATTGATGCCATCTCTCATTTCTACATGCATGAGTGTGGCACTGTTCACCGCGGGGTCTATCACCTTTCGACTCATGCAACACAAAAATATCATGGTGTTCGAGAAAGAGTAGCCCATTTTTTAGGGGCAAAGTGTCCGGATGAAATCATCTTCACCCGAGGAACAACAGATGGGATCAACCTCATCGCTTCCAACTTTCGTGGAAAAAAAGTGATCCTCTCTGAGATGGAGCATCACTCCAATATCGTTCCTTGGCAACTTCACGGTGCTGACATCTCTTACATCCCAATCAACGATCATGCAGAGCTCGAGCTCAAGGCTTTCGATGAATTGCTCACAGAAAGTCCAGCTATCGTCTCGATTGCTCATATTGCCAATAGCACTGGAACCATCAATCCAATCGAAACGATCATCGAAAGAGCCCATGAAAAAGGTGCGCTTGTTCTTGTCGATGCAGCGCAGTCTCCTGCACATCTGCCACTCCATGTCGGGGATCTCAATTGTGACTTCTTAGCTCTTTCGAGTCATAAGGCCTTTGGCCCAACAGGCCTCGGAGTTCTTTATGGCAAGAGCCACCTTTTAAAGCAGCTTTCACCCATACAAGGGGGAGGGGATATGATTGATGAGGTGACCCTCAATCATACGACCTATGGAGAGGCCCCTTTAAAATTTGAAGCTGGGACTCCCCCTATTGCCCAAGTCATGGGCTTTGGCGCAGCCATCGAATATATCGATTCGCTGGGGCTGGAGAACATTCGCATCCATGAAGAGCATCTGATGGCCTATGCCACACAGCAGCTATTGACAATAGATGGGCTCCAGATCATTGGAAGGGCGAAAAATAAGTCCTCGATCATTAGCTTCGTGGTGGAGGGGATCCACCACCTCGACTTGGCTTCTTTTCTCGATCTAGAGGGAATTGCGATTCGCTCGGGACACCACTGCGCCCAACCCTTGCTCAAGCGGTTTGACTTGACGGGAACCAATCGAATTTCGTTTGCTCCATTCAACACGTTTGAAGAGATCGACACTCTGATCGAAGCTTTAAAAAAAGCAGCCTCGATTTTGAAATAGTTTGAGTGGGAGAACCTCATGATTGAATTGTTTGCCATCACTCTTTACCTTGTACTCCTCTTTTCATTTGCTAAGTGGAAACAGAAAAAGGGGCAAACAGGGGAAGATTTTCTCATTGGCAGTCGCTGCATGGGGAAGTGGACCACGGCCCTTGCCGCACATGCCAGTGACATGAGCAATTGGCTTTTCATGGCCTATCCAGGGATGGTTTTTCTCATTGGAGGCCAATACATTTGGGCTGCGATTGGACTCACATTGATCATGTGGATGAATTGGATTTTTATAGCTCCGAAGATTCGGATCCAATCGGAAAAAGCAGAAGCCATCACACTGTGTGGTTTTTTTGAAAGCCGCCTGGAACAACAGTGGTCCTCAGGTCGTCTCGTGATCTCCCTTGCACAATTTCTCTTCTACATTGTTTATGTTGCGGCCATTTTGTCGGGACTTGCGATGTTGCTCGAAACCCTTTTTCCCATCTCCTATTTTATGGGTGCCATCATTGGAATTGCCCTCGTTGTGCCTCTCTTGCTGATCGGTGGATATGCGACCCTAGCTGAAGTCGACCTCTTTCAAGGACTTTTTCTCCTCTTTGTCATTCTCTTTGTCCCCCTATTTGTCTTGGGAGTTTCTGGAAATGCTGCGAGGTGGATCGAAACTGTCCACTCTCAGGGAAAAAGTTTCAGCCCCTTTCATGGCAGCCTCCTCAGCAATGTCTTCTTGATGTTTGGATGGGGACTTGGATATTTTGGTCAGCCTCATATTATCACCAAATTTATGGGGATACGCGATCCCAATCACCTTGTTTTTTCCAAGAGAATTGGAATAAGCTGGCAGATTGTCTCTCTCTTTGCAGCAACACTCATTGGATTTGTCGGCATTGCCTTTTTGCCACATCTCGCAAACGAGGAAATGGTCTTCATTACCCTCGTTCGCAGCTATTTTCATCCCTTTGTTTCGGGGATTTTTCTCTGCGCCATTCTAGCGGCAATTCTCAATGCGATGAGTTCAATGCTCCTCGTGCTCTCGACGACCCTGTCCGAAGATCTCTACAATCGCTTTTCTAAAAAAAAGCTCACCAATCAGAAACAACTCAATCTTGCTAGAGGATCATGCGTCGTTGCGGCCCTCTGTTCACTTGGAATTGCTCTGCCCCATTTTGCAAGTATTAATAAACTCGTCCTCTATGCATGGTCCGGACTGGGTGCGACTTTTGGCCCTTTGCTCATCGCCTCCCTATATTTCAAAAGGCTCAATAAAAATGGAGCTCTTTTCGGAATGGTTACGGGTGGAGTTGCAGTTTGCCTTTGGCCCTTGATCAACCGAGAGATCCCTTCGCTCATTGTGGCATTCCCCCTATCGATCCTTGCAATCTTTTTTGGTTCGCGAGTGCTCAATCGAAAACCAGAAAAAGTTCAGAATTAAAGATCTATTGAGGTGGTTAAAATGATCTGTTGGAAGCGGAAGCAATTTTTGTTTATCCCCAGGTGTTTGGAAAAGCACAAACAGCTCATCTATGAGGGAAAAATCAACCCTGAAATGCCCCTTTGCTTCAATGCCATAGCTGGAATTGCCAAATCAGATCCCGAGAAACTCAGGGGAGACTGTATCATTGATCAAAAGGAAATGGTTCAGATTTCACAAGCCTCATTTCGATGATTTCCCACTTTCCACAACAACAAATCCCAGGACCGAATTGGGCCCCGCTTTTTCATGCCAGGATTTTTTTGCTCCTTCGCAGGTGAGTCCTTGCCCCACTGAAACGCGCACTTCATAAATTCCCGGCGTTTTGGGAGCCTTGAGTTTTACCGTTGATGTTCCACTAGAATCGGCAAATCCCAAAGAGCTTGTGACGCATTCTTGGGGGCCATCACCATAAAGGCCAATCACGAGATGATGGCGTCTCAATGTCTTGAGTTCATCGGCATCGATTTCGTAATCCATTTTGCAAATGACTTTTTTTTCTGGAAAAACATGTGTGTATTTTTTTCCATTTCCAAATTGGAAATTGCGGATCGTAATTCCATCAATCTCCACTTTATCTAAGATGAGACCTGCATAGGGAAGCTGGTCGAGACTCTCCACTGCATGTAGGGAGAGACCTCCCAAGAATAAGAAAAAGACTGTGATCACGCGAAACATTCTGAAATCCCTCCATTTTGGATTCATGTTATGCTCTTTTTTGAAGCAGCTATTTGTTTTCCTCAGTTGGTTCTTGCGGCTTTAACAGATCTTGTTCCCCTTTTCCTGGGGTTCGAGAGCCGCGAGCCTGCTCCTCAATTTCACTCGATTCACTGCTCAAATCAGCTTCTGCTTTGGTGACAACGGGTTCTGCAGGCTCTTTTGCTGGTTTTTTCTCTTCCTTTTCCGAAGGAGCTGTTTCCACCTTGATCGGACCTCGAACGTCAATCGAATGTTGATCGGTGCCAAGTATGACATGCCTCTGCTGAAGACCGCTTTTTACGAGACGAATCACTGAAGATCGGACTTTTATCCAACTGTGTTTGCTTCCATCGAGCCAAAAGTAGACGCGCATTTGGATGAGAGATCGCGTGATGTCCTGGACGAGAACAAGTGGCTCAGGATCTTTTAAAACAGCTGGGTGATCGCCCAACACCTGAAGAACAATTTCCTGGGTTTTGGGTATGTCTTCCACCACATCAATTTCAAAGCTAAAAAATTCCGAACGGTTGGGGTTTACTGTGTAATTGATGATCTCGTTTTTATAGACAGTGGCATTGGGGATTTGCACGTGATTTCCGCTGAGATTGATTAAAACAGTGGAGCGAATAGTGAGTCTTTGAACATAGCCCTCAACATCTCCAATTTTCACGAGATCGCCCGATCGAAAGGGGTGATGGATGCTCAAAAAGATACTGGCCAAGAGATTTTCTGTAATGTCGCGAAAGGCGATTCCGAGAATAATTCCCAAAACCCCCGTTCCTCCAATGATCGTGAAGGCAATCGTCGTCAATCCCATCATTTTGAAGACAATGTAGAGTCCAATCAGGAATACGACAAATCCAATGGCTTGAGCTAACACTTTCTGCAGCAGAGGACTTGGGAGTTTGCAGCTCAGAAGGTTTTTTGATAGCTTGGAGATCCCTTTAGACACGCCCCAGGTGATCAAGAGGATAAAGATGGCGAAAAACAAAGAGGGGAGGATGCCGACAAAATCTGTCCAAAGGTGTTTGAGGGCTGTGAGACTAGGCTTAAAATTCCAAATGGAGGGCTGAAGCACCTCAATTTTGTTGACGACAGCTGAGACATCTTGTGTGTTCGTGGCGAGCTGCTCTGCCCATGTTTTGTACTCTTTGGTTTTGGCAAACCCCTCCAAAAACACCACCCCTTCTCTCACACGAACGCTTGGATTTTTGAACCATCCTGTTGCATTCAAAATACTTTCGAGTCTGCTCTTGATTTCATCATCTCGAGCCGTGGGTTTGACTTCGATTTTTTGAGGAGTGGTAGGAGTGCCTTCTTCTTTCTTGGGAGCTTGTTGAGTTGGGCTACCTGGGGGCTGCACATTTTGCCCAAAACCCATTATCGGAAGAAGGATCCATAAAGCCAGTTTCAAAAAACGCATCGAGTATCTTCTATTGCGCATAGCTTTTTCATACTCGAAGCAAAAAAGAATTGCAATTCATTGAAGAAGGTATAAAAGCATTTTGCATAAAATAGAATAGTTTGAGAGATGCTGTCTATACATAAACCTGAGAGCAGTCCTATGTCTGTAAATATTCTGGATAGTCTGCACTTGGAGGGGAGCCATGACTCCCCCAAAGTTAGAAATCAAAGCGGACGCTGGCGTAGAAGCCCTGGATGCCCAGATCTCCTTGATTGGCAAAGAACTTGCCCGTCATCGCCTCGTCTGCGAAGTTGAGGACTTGGTTTTGACCAGGGTGGAAGTGAAGTTCCCATCCAAAATCAATTCCGAAATGATAGCAGCAATCACAGGAGAACCAGTCATAGCGAATGCCGATTTGCATGTCGTGGATCGCTTTGCCAACGTGATAAAAACTGCCCACTTGAACGCGCTCATCGCCTTTTTGATGGCTTTCGATGCTGTGATAGGAATAGAGCAGATTCGCTGCGTAATTGGAAAAGAGGGAAAGGTCTCTGCAGACCTCCCATTGCATGTCAATCCCGCCACGGATGCCGATTCCAAAAGTGCGATCTTCTTTGCGCACGAAAGTCTCGGGGTAACTAAAGCGCATTTCCTGTTTGATCCAAGCGGAGCGGAAACCAGCAAATGGGCGCAAGGTGAGATACTTGCTCACATAGAACTGACGACCATTCACGAGATCGAGGAGATCGTAGTGGAGTTCATACTCACTTGAAGATTCTCTTGCAAGGGGAGAGGTGATAGCAGGGTGGCCCTGGGTTGTCACAAGCGTGTCGTTAACATCTGCCGTTACCTTCCTACGTGCATCACTGCGAAAGTGAGTCCACTGCAAAAGGACATCCCATCCATCGTGGAGGGTGTTGAGGCCAATACCAGTGCGCACGCCCCAGTCCCAATCAAAGCTGAAGTTGCGGACTCGGCTCTTTCCATTTGCATGCAAGAGGTCACTTCCATCAAATGTTTCAATCACAGTGGGTAGGCCATTGGCATTGGCTTGCCAAATGAGGGGATCGACTGAGACATAGAGGCCCCAGCACTCGGCTGGGAAGGGTCGTGCAGGGGGGTTGATGTAGCAGCAGCCATTTTGGCTATCTTCCAAGCTCGTGACGCGATTTTCGAGGTTGCGCATGCGCACTTCATCTTCGGCGAGAAGGACGCTCGTAGCAATAAGACTTGTCAGTAGGAATTTCATGATTCGTTCTCCAGTTAGATTTTCGGGCTAGATTCCCTGAAAGGATAAACAAACGTTTCCTTTTCATCAACTAAGGAAGAAATATAGTCACATTCGAAGGGAAAGGAGCATGTCGTCGATTTGTTTGATCCAGCTGAGGGTCTGATGGGACATCTGTTTGAGAATGAAAAACCACGCAGCCCATAAAAGGCCCAATCCGAGAAGGGATTTGAATGACATCCCGAGGAAGACAATTTGAACTTGGGGAGCGAGTCGGTTGGCAATTCCCAAAAACATCTCGGCCATGAGGATCGAGACAATACAGGGGGCTGCGAGCTGGATCGAAATGGCGAGGATGCGCGTTAGGAGGCCTAAGATGGTCTTCCAAAAAGTGAGATTCAAATTGAAAAAACCGCCCGGGATCATCTTGTCGATGGGAAGGATCCGAAAAGATTCAAACACTGCGTCGAGAAAGTAAAAAAGGCCTCCAATGTTGAAAAAGATGACGATGAGAACGTAATTGAACATGACTCCAATCACCGAGGTTTGGGATCTCATAGTGGGATCTTGGATTTGCAAAGATGAGGCTCCGCGCATGTAGTCGATCAGAGATCCTGCTCCTTGGGCGATGTAAAAGGGGATAGAGGCTAAAAATCCCAAGATAAATCCCATGAGCAGCTCTTTAAAACCATAGGCGACAAAGGCCATGTCGAAGGAGAAACTCTCCTTCGACGTTTGAATGAGCTCAGGTACAAAAATGACTGTAAGGGTGATGGCAAGGCCCATCTTGACCCCACCGGGAAGCTTGGTTCCGAGAAAGGGAGCGAGACCGACTATGGGAGCGATGCGGAAGAGTCCCAAAAAGAAAATAGAGAGGACTGCATCGGGAGAAAATTGTTCGAGATTGAGAAAGTAGTTGACGTAGTCAGAGGTTGGCGAGGTCATCGCTTACTTCATTGCCCATTTGTGGAAGTTATGGAAGATGTTGTTGGCAAACTGCATAATTTGACCACCCAAAAATCCTCCCATAAACATGAGTGTGAGAATGACGGCAAAGAGTTTTACCATAAAGGAAAGGGTCTGCTCTTGAATTTGCGTAGCCGCTTGGAATACGGCGACAAAGAGTCCAAGCATCGTACTGATTAAAATCGGGGGGCCCGAGAGGATCAAGATAAGCAATAGAGCTTGATAGGTGAGTTGATAAATATCTCCAGAAAATCCCACTTTCTTCCTCCTTATCTAAATGAGAGTGTGAGCCCCTGGATGAGAACCGTCCATCCATCGACCATTACGAGGAGGAGGAGTTTCAAGGGCAGGGCAATGGTCAAGGGTGAGAGCATCATCATTCCCATGGCCAGTAGAATGTTCGAGGTGACGAGATCGATCACGAAAAAGGGCAAATAGATGAGAACTCCAATCTCAAAGGCCGTCTTCAGCTGTGAGGTGATGAAGGCGGGAATCAAAATGATCATGTCATTGGCCTTGAGTGTTTTTCTGTAGGACTCAGGGAAAGATCTATAGGCGAGTTGATAAAACCCCGTGATATTTTTCTCGACGCTGTTTTTCATGAGGAACTCTTTGAGAGGCCCTTTTGTTTTGTCTGCGACATTGATGAGATAGGCAGCCGTTGCACCCGAGAACATCGTTTGTGGTTTGGTCTTCTCGATATACTCCTTGCCGGCATTGTACATGGCAAGGCCTGTTGGGAACATGACATAAACCGTGACGAGCAGGGCAATGCCATTGAGAACTTGGTTGGGCGGAGACTGCTGGACTCCGAGCGCTTGTCTAAGGAGTGAGAGGACGATGACCACTTTTACGTATGAGGTCAAGAGCATCACGGCAAAGGGCAAAACGGCAACTCCTGCGAGCACACCGAGCTGGGTGATGACCGTTGGAGTTGTGGTGGG
>Ga0307436_1001322_pt1 | contig 11009 bp, 11 predicted proteins | sample SalMarWE160440MG_FD_202513 | JGI IMG/M metagenome (GOLD analysis project Ga0307436, IMG submission 202513) | Salt marsh sediment microbial communities from the Plum Island Ecosystem LTER, Massachusetts, United States - WE1604-40 | ecosystem: Environmental > Aquatic > Marine > Intertidal zone >...
CCAGCTCGTCTTTCAGCGTCGGCACCACCACCGCCGTGCGCTTGCCGGACAGCAGCGAGTGGTAGACCCAGCCTTCCGACCCTTCCCAGTCGCGGATACGCCGCCAGTTCTCGAACTCGGCGGTAATCTCCACCGGCATGCCGGCGCGGGTATAGACCCAGCGCACGTCCTGGTCCGTGTTGGGGCCGGTGCGCACATTGACCCGGTCGGCCTTGAGGCTGACGAAACGCGGGACCGGCAGGCCGCTCACCGAGCCGGTGGCGATCGGAACCGCGTCGCGGGCGGCGGCCGGCTGGCCGGCCACAAGGGCGGCGACAAGGGCGGCGGCGCCGAACCGGCGGAGCAGACCCCTGATGCTTTGTGTTGTCACGGCCATCTGGTAGGAAAATGAACGGATTAACGCCCCCCTACACGCGGAAGCCGAGAGTGTGGGCGAGCACGGTTAAAGAGGGCTGAATCGGCGGTCAAAAGCGGCGGTATGACGCGCCGATTTTGAGTGGCGCCACGGTTGAGGACCAATGCCGAAAACGAAAAAGCCGCTGGTCATCGTCACCCGCAAGCTGCCCGACAAGGTCGAGCTGCGCATGCGGGAACTTTTCGACGCGCGGCTCAATCCGGACGACAAGCCGATGACGCAAGGACAGCTCGCCGAGGCGGTGAAGACCGCCGACGTGCTGGTGCCGACGGTCACCGACGAGATCGACGCCGCCGTGCTCGGCAAGGCGGGCGAGCAGCTCAAACTGATCGCCAATTTCGGCAATGGCGTCGATAATATCGACGTGGTCACCGCCGTTCAGCGCGGCATCACGGTGACCAACACGCCGGGCGTGCTGACCGAGGACACCGCCGACATGACCATGGCGCTGATCCTGGCGGTGCCGCGCCGGCTGGTGGAAGGCGCCGGCATCTTGACCTCCGATAAGGATTGGGCCGGCTGGACCCCGACCTGGATGCTCGGCCACCGCATCTGGGGCAAGCGGCTCGGCATCATCGGCATGGGGCGGATCGGCCAGGCAGTGGCGCGGCGCGCACGCGCTTTCGGCCTGCAGATCCATTACCACAACCGCCGCCGGGTGGCGCCGCGCATCGAGGAGGAGCTCGACGCCACCTATTGGGAGAGCCCCGACCAGATGCTCGCCCGCATGGACATCATCTCGGTCAATTGCCCGCACACGCCGGCGACCTATCACCTCTTGTCGGCGCGACGGCTCAAGCTGCTGCGGCCGGAGGCCTATATCGTGAATACCTCGCGCGGCGAGGTGATCGACGAGAACGCGCTGGCCCGCCTGATCGAGGCGGGCGATATCGCCGGCGCCGGCCTCGACGTGTTCGAGCACGAGCCGGCCGTGAACCCCAAGCTGGTCAAGCTCGCACGCGCCGGCAAGGTGGTGCTGCTGCCACATATGGGCTCGGCCACCGTCGAAGGCCGCGTCGACATGGGCGAGAAGGTCATCATCAACATCAAGACCTTCATGGACGGGCACCGGCCGCCGGATCGCGTGTTGCCGTCGATGTTGTAAGGCCCGCGCGTTTCGAATTCCGCATCCTTGCGGTCCGAGCCGCGACGTCCCCTGCCGCGGTCTATTCGAAGTCCTCGTAGTGCATGTCGACGTGCGCCTCGATTTCGCGCAGCATTCCGTCGGCATTCTTGGCTTTTACCAGGATCTTCGATGCTTTCTTGAATTCGTCGCCGAATATGCCGCGACTGTTGAGCGGACACACCATCAGGCAGATCTTGCAGCCATAGAGCTTGTGAAAATACGGCTCGCAGGCCGGCGTATCGACGTGCCAACGCTCAATCCCGTTGACGATTTTCTTTTGCGGCTTGATTGCATCGCCGGGACAGAAGCGTTCGCACACCCCGCATTTCAGGCAAACTTCGTCGATGCCGAAATCCCGCACGCCATCGGCGCGCAGCGGCATCGTTGTCGAAACAGCCCCCAAACGGAATGACGACCCCAACTCCGGCGATATCAGCGAGCCGTGCTTGCCGAGTTCGCCGAGGCCGGCGAGATACCCCAACGCAACCAGGGGCACATCGCCTTCATTGGGTTGCATGCACGCGCTGTATCCGTAAGCCGCAATCTCATGCGCGAGCCGGACTCCGATATCGTCCAGCCTGTGATACACGCGGTGAACCTCGTCCTGCGAGCGCGGACCGATGTCGGCCATGTTGGCGTACGACATGGCAATTCCGTATACGATGACACTGGTGTCGGTCGGCTCGCCGGCCTGCGTGAATGCGAAGCGTTTATCAAAATCGGCGACGCCCACGATATCCGCGCCCATCTCGAGAACGAGTTTCTTGATCTCTTCGGTCGTTGCTGCGACGTCGGCGATTTCCGTCCGGTTTGGATTGACCGGCGGCCGGCGATTTGGCTGCAGGTTTTCGTTGCGGATATAGAGGCGACGCTTGGCGGCGGGCGGCATGCGATGACGAAAGCGGGCCGCCCGATCGGCATCGGTTCCGCCGACGCGTGCGCGTGTCGGTCGTTCGGCGCGGCTGATGTCGATCTTTCCCATTCGCTGCTCGTTGTGCCGTCTGAGGAAGTGTATCAGGCAGGATCAGGCCTCTTGCCACGCGACTCAGCGGTGCCCCGACAAATCTTTGATCGTCGGCTTCTCGCCGCTCAGCGGATTGTTCGGGTCCCAGCCGTAATTCAACGTCTCGAAGCGCATCGAGCGCGCGTCCACCATCAACAGCCGGCCGACCAGGCCCTCGCCGAAGCTGACGATCTCGCGGATCACCTCCAGCGCCATCAATGAGCCGAGCACGCCCGGCAGCGCGCCGAGGATGCCGGCTTCCGCGCAGGCCGGCACCGTGCCTTCCGGCGGCGGCTCGGGAAACAGGCAGCGATAGGTCGGATTGGGCGTGCCGTCGGCGCGGCGTTCATGCGCGCGAATGGCGGTGAGCGAGCCGTCGAAGGTGCCGACCGCGGCGGTGATGAGCGGCTTCTTGGCGAAGTAGCAGGCATCCGAAACAAGATAGCGGGTGGCGAAATTGTCGGAGCCGTCGGCGATAATGTCGTAGCGCGCAATGAGGTCGAGCGCGTTGCTGGCCTCGATCCGCGTCATGTGGGTCTCGACCGCGACGTGCGGATTGAGCCGCGCGACCACGGCTTCCGCGCCGTCCACCTTGCGCCGGCCGATATCGTCGGTGCCGAAGATCACCTGGCGCTGCAAATTCGACAGCGACACCACGTCGTCGTCGACCACGCCGAGCGTGCCGACCCCGGCGGCGGCGAGATAAAGCAGCACCGGCGCGCCCAGCCCGCCGGCGCCGACCACCAGCACACGCGCAGCTTTCAGCTTGGCCTGGCCGGGTCCGCCGACCTCGCGCAGCACGATGTGGCGCGCGTAGCGTTCAAGTTCCTGAGCATCGAGCATCAAGGTTAACCTATGGCGGGAAGCGCTTTTGGGCCAGAGGCTTGGCGCTATGCACAGCGGCCTGCGGCGCCCTGCCGCCGCCTTGCGCGAGGCTAGTGTTGGGCTAAGGTGGCCGCAAAACATGGTTAGGGCGGCGTTAAAAACAATGCGTTGGGGTCCCTTCCTGATAATGCTCGCCTTGCTCGTCGGCGCCGGCCCGGCGCTGGCGCAGCTGGACGCCGCCGCGGTCGCGCCCTACCCGATCGAGCCCGCCGCCAAGCACAGGACGGCGAAAAGACATCATACCACCCACGCGCCGGCACATGCCGCCAAGCGGAGGGTCGCCAAGCCCGCGGCATCGCGCATTCCGGCAAAATCAAAGACCGCGAAAACCGCGCCGGCGAAAACCGAAACGGCCAAGGTCGAAACGCCTAAGCCCGACACGGCCAGCCCCGCGCCCGACGCCGGCGTGTTCGCCGGCATTCCGGCCCGCGACCGGCTGAAAATCGAGCAGGAATTGTTCTGGTCGGGCGACTATACCGGCGCGACCGGCGGCGACGATCCGATGGAAGCCGCCATCCGCAAATTCCAGAAACGCAACAAGTCCAAAATCACCGGCGTGCTGACCGACGAGCAGCGCGCCGAGCTCGTCGCCGCCGCCGACCGCCACGCGCGGGAATATGGCTGGCGGGTGGTGGTCGATCCGGCCACCGGCGTGCGCATCGGGCTGCCGACCAAGCTGATGCCAAATGCCCAGGACGCCGTACACGGCACGCGCTGGTCGTCGGCCCATGGCGAGGTGCAGGTCGAAACCTTCCGCGTCAAGAGCGCCGATCTTGCGGCGCTGTTCGACGCGGAGAAGAAGAAGCCGCACCGCACGATCGAGCGCAGCGTGCTCAACGACGATGGTTTTTTCATCAGCGGGATGCAGGGGCTGAAATATTTCTCGGTGCGCGCCAGAGAGCGCGACGGCGAGTTGCGCGGCTTCACCCTCCTGTACGACCAGATGATGGAAGGCATCGTCGCGCCGGTGATGGTGGCGATGGCGAGCGCGTTCTCGCCGTTCCCGCAAGCGCCTGTGCCGTTCGCGGCGCTGGCGAAAAAAGTCGAATATGGCACCGGGCTGATCGTGAGCGCCGACGGCCATATCGTGACGGCGCGCAAGGTCGCGCAGGATTGCCAGGTGATCGTCGCCGACGATCTCGGCAACGCCGATCGTGTCGCCGAGGACGAGGAGCACGGGCTGGCGCTGCTGCGCGTCTACGGCGCCGGCAAGCTGCCGGTGTTGCCGTTCACCGGCGCGGCGCCCAAAGAAAGCGACAAGACCGGCGACGTCACGCTCATCGGCATTCCCGACCCGAAGGAGCAGGACGGCGCCAGGAAGCTCACCGAGATCAAGGCCAGATTGGTGGACGGCTTAGGCATCCAATTACGCCAACCGGTGCCGATGGCGGGATTTGCCGGCGCCGCCGCGCTCGACGCGCAAGGCCATTTCCTCGGCATGATGGAGACGCGCAATTTCGTGCTGGCCAGCGCCGACCCGAGCGTGCCGCCGGTGCGGCTGGTGTCGGCCGCCGTCATCCGCGATTTCCTCGCCAAGCATGGTGTCGCTACCGCCGACGGCAAGAACGGCGACGCACGGGCGGCGGCGGTGCGGGTGATTTGTGTGCGGAAATAAAGCGATTAAGACTGAATTGTATAGCGGGTGACAACGTCTTTGTTGCGAACCCACCAATAATCCTGCTCGTCTTCATAGCCGGCGTACGGCCGCAGCAGCTGTGTAAGCTTGTTCAAATACGACACCGCATTATTTCGTTCTTCGAAAGTGCAACGAGCGATCGCAATATTTACGACATCGCCCTTTTCATCGAGCGTACGCCCACAAATCCTGAACATCGTTTGCTCCAACAAGCGCCTGACACCGCATCGGTAAGTTCAGCGGCAATATGTTAAGCAAACGTTAATTATCTATTTTTCCACTCCGGCTTGCGCTTCTCGATGAAGGCCTTCATGCCTTCCTTTTGATCTTCCGTTGCAAACAACGCGTGGAACAGGCGCCGCTCGAACAGCACGCCCTCCGACAAGCCGCTCTCGAAGGCGCGGTTGACCGCTTCTTTCGCGGCCAGCACCGAGGGCAGCGACATCGTAGCGATGCTGTCGGCGACCTTCATCGCCTCCTCCATCAGATTGGCCGCCGGCACCACCCGCGCCACCAGCCCGGACGTCTCGGCTTCCGCGGCGTCCATCATGCGGCCGGTGAGGATCATTTCCATCGCCTTGGCCTTGCCGACCGCACGGATCAGCCGCTGGGTGCCGCCGATGCCGGGGATGACGCCGAGCTTGATCTCGGGCTGGCCGAATTTCGCATTGTCGGCGGCGATGATGAGGTCGCAGTGCATGGCGAGCTCGCAGCCGCCGCCGAGCGCAAAGCCCGCCACGGCGGCGACGATCGGCTTGCGGGCCTTCGCGGCGCGGTCCCAGTCGCCGGCGAAATTGCCGAGATAGGCCTCGATGAAGGTCTTGTCGGCCATCTCCTTGATGTCGGCGCCGGCGGCGAAAGCCTTGTCGTTACCGATAATCAGCAGGCAGCCGATCTTGTCGTCGGCTTCGTAGGCGTCGATCGCCTGGCCGAGTTCAGTGACCAGCGCCCGGTTGAGCGCGTTGAGCGCCTGCGGCCGGTTGAGCCTTATGATGCCGACGCGGCCTTTGGTCTCGACGAGGATGTTCTGGTAGCTCATGGCGGTCTCCCACTCCCACTTTGTCATCGCCGGGCTTGACCCGGCAATCCATCTTTTTTCTGCCAGATGGATCACCGGGTCACGCCGCTTTGCGGCGGCCCGGTGATGACCGCAAGAGCGGTCATTTCTGGCACGAGGGACAATAGAACGTCGAGCGCCCGGTCTGCACGATGCGTTTCACCTTGCCCTTGCAATGCGGGCAGGGCTCGCCTTCGCGGTCATAGACCTGGAATTTGTGCTGGAAGTCGCCGAGCGAACCGTCGGCGCGGCGGTGGTCGCGCAGCGAGGAGCCGCCGGCTTTGATGGCGTCGTGCAGCGTGGCCTTGATGGCCTTGACCAGTGCTACCGCGCGCTCGTTGGGCCTGCCGTCGCGGCCGGCGATGGTGGAGGCTTGTCTTTTCGGCGACAGCCGCGCGCGAAACAGCGCCTCGCAGACATAGATGTTGCCGAGGCCCGCCACCACGCGCTGGTCGCTGAGCGCGGCCTTCAGCGAAGTCTTCTTGCCGGCGCAGGCCTTGGCCAGCATCGCCGCGTCGAACTCGTTGCCGAGCGGTTCCGGCCCGAGGTCGCGCAGCAACGGCTCGTTTTCCAGCTTCGCCCGCGGCACCAGCTTCATGGAGCCGAAGCGGCGCGGGTCGTTGAAGGTGATGGTTGAGCCGTTCGACATGTGGAAGACGACATGGTCGTGCTTCTCGTCCTTGGCGATCTCGAAGTAGCGCGGATCGCCGAGCACCAGTTGCCCGTTGCGGCGTAGCCGAAACGAGCCCGACATGCCGAGATGCATCAGCAGCACGTCGCCGGAGGACAGATCGGCCAGCAGGTATTTGGCGCGCCGGCCGAGGCCTTCAACCTTCTGCCCGGTGAGCCGCTTGGCGAAATCCTTCGGCAGGGGCCAGCGCAGGTCGCGCCGGCGCACTTCGACCCTGGCGAAGCGCGCGCCCTCCATGGCCGGCGCCAGGCCCATGCGGACGGTTTCGACTTCGGGCAGTTCGGGCATGGTTAACGCTCTTTCCGTTCACTCATAGCGCCCCCCGCGGCGTCGCGCTATGGTCCTCTCCGCAAAGGATAATTGGCCATGGCCGGCAGCCCGGACGACACCCATTTCGGCTACGAGACCGTGCCCCTGAACGAGAAGCAGGACCGCGTGGACGACGTGTTCCATTCGGTGGCGCGCCGTTACGACCTGATGAACGACCTGATGTCGGCCGGCCTGCACCGCGCCTGGAAGGACGCGCTGGTCACCGCCGTCAATCCGCCGAAACACGACGCGCCGTTCGCGCTGCTCGATCTCGCCGGCGGCACCGGCGACGTCGCCCTGCGGGTAGCGGAAGCCGGCGGCGCCAGCACCCGCGTCACCGTCTGCGACATCAACGCCGACATGCTCGCCGTCGGCGCCGAGCGCGCGCTCGAACGTCGGCTCGCCGACCGCGTCACGTTTGAGCGCGGCAACGCGGAGGCATTGCCTTATCCCGACCGCAGCTTCGATTGCGTCACCATCGCCTTCGGCATCCGCAACGTGCCGCGCATCGACCGCGCGCTCGCCGAAGCCTACCGGGTGCTCAAGCTCGGCGGCCACTTCCTCTGCCTGGAATTCTCGTCCGTTGACGTGCCCGGTCTCGAGGCCATCTACGACTACTATTCCTTCCACATCATTCCGCGCATCGGCCAGGCCGTGGCCGGCGACCGCGCGGCCTATCAGTATCTGGTGGAATCGATCCGCAAGTTTCCCAAGCCCAAAGCCTTCGCGCGGATGATCGAGCAAGCCGGTTTCCGCCGCGTCACTTTTACGCCGATGACCGGTGGCGTGGTGGCCTTGCATTCCGGCTGGAAGCTGTGATCGCCGCGCTCTCCCATCTCCTGCGGCTATCCCGCGCCGGCTTCGTGTTCGCGCGCGAGGGCGTGCTGGCGCTGGTCGACACGCGGCCATTGCCGCTGCCGGCCAAGACCGCGGTCGCGCTCGGCCGCCTGATCGCGCGCCGGACGGCCAAGGACGGCTCCAGCCGGCTCGCCGCCGCGCTCACCCGTCTCGGCCCCACCTACGTCAAGCTCGGCCAATTCCTCGCCACCCGGCCCGACGTGGTGGGCAAGGAGATCGCACGCGATCTCGAAAGCCTGCAAGACAAGATGGCCCCGTTCCCGCAAAGCGCGGCGGAGGCCGCCATTGCCGCCGCCTTCGGCAAGCCGCTCAGCGAGCTCTACTCCAACTTCGGGCCCGCGGTTGCCGCTGCCTCGATCGCGCAGGTGCACCGCGCCGAGGTCGAGCAAGATGGGATACGCAAGCCGGTGGCGGTGAAGATCCTGCGCCCAGGCATCGAGCGCCGCTTCAAATCCGATCTCGACGCCTTTTTCTTCGCTGCCCGCAAGGCGGAAGCGTTTTCATTGGAAGCGCAGCGCCTGCGCCTGGTCGAGGTGGTGGCGACGCTGGCGCGCTCGGTGGCGATCGAGATGGATTTCAGGCTGGAGGCGGCGGCGGCCTCCGAGATGGCGGAGAACACGAAAGAGGACGCGCATTTCCGCGTGCCGGCGGTGGACTGGAACCGCACCGCCCGCGAGGTGCTGACGCTGGAATGGATCGACGGCACCCCGCTGCACGATCATGCCGCGCTCGTCGCCAAGGGCTTCGACTTGGCCGCGCTCGGCCGCGACGTGATTCAGAATTTCCTGCGCCATGCCCTGCGCGACGGCTTTTTCCACGCCGATATGCATCCCGGCAATCTGTTCGTCGACGACAACGGCAATCTGGTCGCGGTCGACTTCGGCATCATGGGCCGGCTGGGACCGAAGGAACGCCGCTTCCTGGCCGAAATCCTGTTCGGCTTCATCACCCGCGACTATATGCGCACCGCGCAGATACATTTCGACGCCGGCTACGTGCCGCGGCATCATTCAGTGGAAAGCTTCGCGCAGGCGATCCGCGCCATCGGCGAGCCGATCCACAATCGCACCGCCAAAGACATTTCGATGGCGAAGCTCTTGACGCTGCTGTTCGAGGTTACCGGTTTGTTCGACATGCGCACGCGGCCGGAGCTGTTGTTGCTGCAGAAAACCATGGTGGTGGTGGAAGGCGTCGCGCGTTCGCTCGATCCGCAGCTCGACATGTGGAAGACGGCCGACCCGGTGGTGCGCGAATGGATCGAGCGCAATCTCGGACCGATCGGCAAATTGGAGGACGCGGTGGAAGGCGCCGGCGAAATCGGCCGCTTCATGGGCCAGGTGCCCGGCCTGCTCACCCGCGCCGGCACGCTGCTCGACCAGCTCGACGACATCACCCGCGACGGGCTGGTGCTGTCGCCCGACACGGTCGAAGCCATCGGCAAGGCGGAGGCGCGCCGCAACCGCTGGACGTCCGTTGCGCTCTGGGTGATCGCGCTGCTGCTGGCGTGGATCGCGTGGATGGCGCTGTGAACGCTTAGCCGCGGCGCGCCATCAGCTCTTCCAGCTTGTCGAGGCTCTGGCTCCAGCCCGCTTCCATGCCGGCCAGCATTTGCGGCGCGATCGGCACCATACCCTTGGCGTAGGTGTTCAAGGTGAGCTTGGTCTTGCCGCCCAGGTCTTCCAGCACGACGGTGGTCTCACCCTCCAGCAGGTGATTGCCGTCGTTGTCGACGGCGATATTGCTGAACACCAGCCGCTCGGGCGGCACCACCTCGCGGAAAACGCCCTTCATCGGATAGTCGTTGCCGTCCGGCCCATGCATGACAATGCGCAAGTTCCCGCCGACTCGGACATCCAGCTCAGGCACCGAACTCGCGAAGCCGCGCGGCCCGAACCATTGCGCCAAGTGCGCAGGATCGGTCCATGTCTTCCATACGAGTTTGCGCGGCGCGTCATAAATGCGCGCTAGGGTGACGGTGCGCTCGCCATAGGGCGCGATCTTCGTCGCGGTGTTCATGCCGCCTGCCCCGCATAGGCACGCTCGAGCGTCGCGATATCAAGCTTTTTCATCTTCAGGAAGGCGTTCATCACCCGCGCGGATTTTGCGGGGTCCGGGTCGGTCATCATGCGCGGGATCGCCGCCGGCACCACTTGCCACGACAGGCCGAACTTGTCCTTCAGCCAGCCGCAGGGCTCTTCCTGGCCGCCCTCGGTCAGCTTGCCCCAGTAATAATCGATGTCGGCTTGCGTCTCGCAGGTGATCTGGAACGAGACCGCCTCGTCGAACTTGAAATTCGGTCCGCCGTTAAGCGCGACGAAGGGTTGCCCGTCGAGCTCGAACGCCGCGACCATCACCGATCCGGCCGGCTTGCGATGGATTTCCTGCCCGGCTTCCGGATAGCGGCTGATCGCTGTGATCTTGGAATTCTTGAATACCGAGCAATAGAACTTCGCCGCCGCCTCGGCTTGCGTGTCGAACCATAGGCAGGGCGTGATGGTTTTTCCGACGATCGGCATGGTTGGTCCTCTATTTGACCTTCGCGAGATAGGCTTCGAGCTGATCCATGGTGCCGCTCCAGCCCTGCGTCATGCTGTCGTGCATGGAATCGAAGGTATTCTGCTCTTCGGCGGTGGCGTTAAGCGTCTGCCACTTCACGGTGAACTTGGTCCTAGCACCGGGCGCGTCTTCGAAGGTGAAGGTCGACAGCATTTGCAGCGGCCATTTCGCGTGGCCGGGATGGCGGGTGACGCCGCCCTTCTCGTCAGAAAACGAGTTGACGAAGACCAGCCGTTCCTGCGGCACGATTTCGCGATAGGTGAACAGGCCCCACATGGGCGCGCCATTGGGCGCCGTCATGCCGTAGTGATAAGTACCGCCGACCCGCAGATCCATCTTCGAAGATATGACCGTGAAGCCCTTGGGGCCCCACCAGTGCTTCAGGCGCTCCGCATCGGTGAAGCATTTCCACAGCAGGTCGCGCGGCGCGTCGAACACCCGCGACATGACGAAATCTTTGCTTGCCTGGCTTT
>Ga0307436_1001323_pt1 | contig 10999 bp, 13 predicted proteins | sample SalMarWE160440MG_FD_202513 | JGI IMG/M metagenome (GOLD analysis project Ga0307436, IMG submission 202513) | Salt marsh sediment microbial communities from the Plum Island Ecosystem LTER, Massachusetts, United States - WE1604-40 | ecosystem: Environmental > Aquatic > Marine > Intertidal zone >...
TTTATTGCTTTGTCGACTGTGACCCATACGGAATTGCCAATATCTACCGCACCCTGAAAGTTGGTTCGGGTAACGCAGCACACATCAACCGCTTCTTCTGCGTGCCGCGAGCGCGGTTTCTCGGCGTCACGCCTCAGGACATTGTCGATTTCGGCCTTGAGGATGCCACCCACCCACTGGACAAGACTGACATCAAGCGCGCCGAAGACGCCCTACACAACGATCCCTTTATTGTGGCGCACCCTGAATGGGGGGCTGCAATCAATCAGCTACTGCAGATGGGCGTTCGCGCGGAGCAGCAGGCCCTGGCTAAATGGGGCCTCAACTACGTAATCGACGAATACTTGCCTCAGAAGCTCGCCAACCAACAGAGTTTCCTGCCATAGAGCGAGAGGCTATTAAGCCGGCCCTGAGGGTCAGAACCGGACGCCAATGCCAGTGCACGCCCTCACCATCGCAGGCCTCGCGATGCTGGCGCTCGGTTCGAGCTGACCTTGATGAAGTTCGACACATCGCGGTCAACGTAGCGAAGCTGCCCTGTGGCGCGTGTAGAATGAAGTTACCCCCATAAGGGTCGAATTCGGAAAACTCGGGTCTAATGGCGAAGCTTGGCAAAGTATAACCTCCGCTCATTTCGATAGGTCTTTGCGATTGAGATAGTGGCCACGACTGGCTGGACCGCGAACGCCACGCACAACGCCCAAAAGAAGATATGGTAGGTCACGCTGTTTCCCTCTTTTGCTCAAGGCTTTACCCCGGCTGATGTAATGCGATCAGGCCCCTTTCGGTTCCCTCAAACGGGTTTCGGTGCCGCGCCTTGTTCTTCACGTTACTTGGCGCATAACCCTAGGCGGCAATGCCGTGCCCCTGGGGGGGAGGCCAACGACGGAGGCTCCCAATGACATCACGCCGGTTCCCGCCGCCCTGGCAGGTCGAGCAGACGCCGGGTAGCTACAAGGTGCTGACGCATCCGGCCAAGCCTTGGCCTACATCTTCGCAAGAGAGACACGTCAACAGGCCGACACCGCCCAGCATGCTCGAAACGCCAAACGTTAAGATCGCTCCCATGAGTAACGATAAAACGGCTGGCGGTAGGCAGAGCGTGTGGGCCCGTTAACCATAGGTTAACCCTCCCCGAACGACTTCTTGAAATTGATGTAAATTCTATTCACCTGCAAGGACTGTCAGTGCCCTCGACGAATTGCCGCCCTGCAGGATGTGGCCTAGTGCGTCCCCCGCACCCGCAGATGGCCAAATTCTAAAGGCCGGAGCTGAAAACTACTCCGGCCTTTCCTTTTGAGCGGCCTCAATACAGCCGATTGGAGCAAGGGATGCGCAGGGTGTCGGCTTCGGTCGGCGCGCTCATAAGAGAAACGGCCCCAAGCCTGTCGATCGGAGCCGTTTCCCTGATAGCCGTCTACGCAGCACCAAAGGACGGCACCCGCTCGGCGGGCATATAAGCTTTGGCTCAAGTTGCTTACGAAAGGGTTGCCGCAAGGAAAGGCGGGCGGCTCAGGAATGTCCAGTTTCTCCCCCGAAAGGTCGCTTGGTCACGCGAGGTGACTGCCTCTATAGCTTCGAGGAAGTTCCGACCATACTCGTAAGAATGTCCGCTTTGGGTCATTAGCGGACATCGGCGGCTGATTGGGAATGTCCACTCTACCCCCGAAAGCAGACATGCTGGCCGTCGAAACCGATGTCAGCTAAGTGCCAGAAACGGACTCGAAAAGGAACTTGCTCAACCAGCACCGGCAACTTGAGAGACAGGATCATAAAGCGCGGTGGGCTCGAGCCGCCGAGCGTCGGGTTGCTGAAGCGCAGCAGTGTTGTTGTTGGGCGCGTAGAATACGTGCCTGCCGATGGGTTGCCCCTTACCGCCTGCCCAAGATGGAAGCGTGCCGCCGCGCCTCTGCCGAACAATGACCGGATTCAGGAAGTGCGTCGCACCTTCGGTAGGATCCGCGACATCCCCCATGAGAACTTCATCTGCAATCCGCGCGGCGTCTTTGTAGCGAGGATCGCTTGCAGAAAGCGCCTCCATTGCCTTGCGTCGGGTCATCCATGGTTCAAATTGCCAAGGAGACGTCACGACATCCTCGATGCTGTCACCCCATCTGCCGCTCCTCTTGCGATTGAGGACGACATAGGCAATCGCAACCTTTCCCATCTCAGTCTCGCCTGAGCCTTCGAAGACAATCGTCTTGATCAGGTAATCGCGCGCTTCGCACGCAGATCCCAAAGCGACCCCACTTGATCCAGGTGCCGACAGAGGCGTGCTGAGAGAAGTATTTCTAAACTGCTCGATATATGCATTCGCTTGGTCCAGCTTTTTTCTAAGTGCGTCACGCTCTGCCTTTAGGGTCGTGGCTTGGTTCTTGAGTGCCGCAGCCTCAGCCGCGGCCTGCTCAGCCGCCTGCTTGGAGCCTTGTAGCGCACTTTTAACATTTGTCAGGCGGTCGCGCATTCTCAAGAGTTGCGATTGTGATGTCTCAAGTTGCGTTCGCAGTTGCTCGGCATCCCTCTGCGAAGACTCGATCTTTGCCAAGAGCCTGTTGGGCTTAGCCCTCCCATCATCGAGTTCGGTCTTCAGACTGGCGACCCTTTTGTCGACTCCGGCAGCCTGTGCTTCTTCTTGGTCTGCTGTTTGCGCAGCACCTTCGACTTGGCCTTGCACGTTTGCCAAATGTGCTCGTGGATTGTCGAGCGCGGCTTCGGCCGCCTCGATACCATTTCTCAGTTGTTTAATGCGCGAAGTGGCTTTGGCCAGTTGGCCCTGGAGTGCATTATGTTCGGCCTTCGCCTTTTCGAGTCCCTGGTTGAGCGTGACAGCTGCTGCAGTTGCCCGTCCGGCTGCGTCCCTCATCCTGCTCAACTCGTCTTGCAGTGAGTTGAGACGTTGCCGCATCTCGATCATGGGATAGCCAACGGCAAACGCTGCGATCAGTATCACCGCGCCTGCGAACCAAGGCCATTGCGGCTTGGGATTGGCGCTGTGCTGGACATCCTTCTTGTTTCTCTGCGGTGTTGACTGTCGGGTGCTTTGCGATTGTTTGACGCTCCTACGCATACTCACCTGCTCCTCCAGCGGCCGTCGGCTATTTCGATAGCTGGCATCACCCCGCTCGCTCCGCGCAGGTCGGGGGTGGAGCCGCACCTCTTTCGTTTAAGGGGCAAACTTCGAAATCGAACGCGGACGTCAGATTGCTACCGGACCCCCCTGTGGAAAAATTGCCTCTATCAAGGCGATTTAGAGGATTGAGTGCCACAAAAACGCCGCCATCTGACCACGTCGAAGCACCTACTGTGACGACCGCGTACGATGCGCACAGACATCCTTCGGGTGCGGCGTTCGAATCGTCCGCTTCGGGTCACCAGCAGACCTACTGCGGTCGCGCGGCCATGTCCGGTCCGTGCCAACAGCGGGAATTGAGCGCGATCGACGAAACGGCGAACACCGTGGCAGTCAAAAATTGCGACGGAGCGGGAGGTTGGAGAAGGCTTTGCGTAGATTCTGGCCGCTTTCGGTCAAAAGTCTTTCCGCCTCACTGCGTTCACAACCCTTCAGAACCAGAGCAGCGATTTTGAGGTTGCCCCTGGCAAGCTTTAGGGCCTCGCGAGCATCACTGACATTGCACCCGGTCAGCCGGTTCAAGATGCGCTCGCTTCGTCTGAGCAGTTTCTCATTTGTCGCCCGAACGTCGACCATCAGGCCGGCATGCACCTTGCCTAGTCGGATCATGAGCAGTGACGACAATGCATTCAGCGTGATCTTCTGCGCCGTGCCGGCTTTCAAGCGCGTCGAACCGGCAATCACCTCGCTTCCCGTGTCGAGCCAGATTGGGCAGTGAGATTCCGTCAAGACGGGCGTGTCTTGGTTGTTGGCGATGCCTATCGTCAAAGCCCCACGCCGCTTCCCCTCGCGCAACGCCTCCACGGCAAAGGGTGTCGTGCCGCTTGCCGCGACCACGACAAGGGCGTCATCTGAATTGACGCCATGGCGATCCATGAACTGCACCACCTGCGCCACGTCATCCTCAGCGCCTTCAATTGATCGTGACAGGGCCTCGTGTCCACCTGCAATGAGCAATAACAATCGCTCTTCCGGCCAGCCAAATGTCGGTACGAGCTCTGCTCCATCCTGGACGGCGAGGCGGCCAGAGGTTCCAGCGCCTGCGTAGATAAGCCGGCCGCGATGCGCTAAGCGCTCCTCCATGGCCCGTGCGGCCTGCTCTATCGCCAGCCGTGCGGCACGCACAGCTCCCACGGCAGCAAACTCCGCCTCGATCATGCAATCGAGGATGTCGGCTGGATCCCATAGGTCAATGTCGGCAAAGCGGGGGCTAGCGCGTTCGGTTTCCATGCCGGAGGACATTTTCTGGCTGCGGGATCAAGCCTATAAGGGACGGCAACCTTCTGTCGATTTATGCCTCATTAGCATTCTATGAGGACGGTCGGAGTTTGGAGCAGATCACAAATCACGGCAACGCCAGGATGACGGCGGAGGCTCTGGAAGCTCCGGGCGTGGTGTGGCGCCAAGGAGAGTTACTCGACCGCCCCATCCGGGATCTTGTAGCGCGCCTGAGGCGGGCCCCGCCGCGCCTCGTCGTCACCTGCGCGCGGGGCAGCTCGGCGCATGCGGCTTTGTTTGGGAAAGGCCTCATCGAGCGGCATCTAGGCATCCCCGTGGCCGACGCCGCCCCCAGCGTGGTAAGCGTGTACCGCCGAGAATTGCGCGTTGACGAACAGGTTTTTGTCACGGTCTCACAGTCCGGCCGCAGCGACGATCTAATCGAGTCCGCTATCTCGGCCAAGAAGTGCGGCGCGCTCACCATCGCCATCGTCAATGACACGGAAAGCCCCCTGGCAGCGGCGAGCGACATTGTTTTGCCTATGGCCGCGGGAGAGGAATCAAGTGTCGCCGCGACGAAGACCTTCATTGCGTCCGTTGTCGCCTTCCTCAGGCTGGTCGCCTGCTGGTCAGACGATGCGGCTATGACGGCGGCGCTCGAGAACTTGCCACACCGTCTTTCAAGCGCGGCTGAGCTCGACTGGTCCAACGCTCTCGATGCACTTTCTCAGGCGAAGAGCCTCGCCATTTTAGGCCGGGGCCCGACACTCGCAATCGCCGAGGAAGCTAGCCTCAAACTCAAGGAGATCTGCCACATCCACGCGGAGGGCTACAGCGGCTCTGAGTTCCAGCACGGCCCTATCGCGCTCGTATCTCACGATTATCCGGTACTCATTCTGATGCCGAACGATGAGGCACGTCGCGAGCTGTCAAAGCTAGCTATGGAGCTTTCCAGTAAAAGCCGGCTTGTGTTCGTGACGGGAGACGCGATTGGAGACGCTGAGCGCTTGCCGGTTCTCCTACCAGAGCAGCCCGACGCGGACGCCATTTGTCTGATCCAAGCCTTCTATGGCTTCGCCGCCCGTCTTGCGGACCGGCTCGGTCTCGACGCCGATCAGCCACGTCACTTGCAAAAGATCACGCGAACGCGATGAACGGACCCGTCAGGTACGCGATTGCCGCCGATAGAGCATTTGACGGCTCGGCCATGCATCAAAACGCAGCTGTCGTGGTCGAAGGCGCGCGGATCGTTAGCGTTCTGCCCAGGTCAGACTTACCAAGCGACATGGACATTGAGGAGCTCTCCTCGGGCGATTGGCTGGCGCCCGGCTTTATAGACATTCAGGTGAACGGCGGAGGCGACGTTCTATTTAATGATGCACCGACGACCGACACCATCGCGACGTTGGTTGGTGCCCATCGAAGATTTGGGACGACGTCCCTTCTCCCTACGTTCATCACCGATTCCGAAGAGAAGATGCGGGCGGCACATGCCGCGGTCGAGGCGATGGTGGGCGTCGAGCCCAGCGTGCTCGGGATCCATTTGGAGGGACCGTTTCTATCGGTAGAGAAGCGAGGAGTTCACGACGCGAATTTCATCCGAGAACCCTCGCCGTCGGACGTGGACTTTCTTTGCGCCGCTCGCAAAAGCGTGATGCTGATCACGCTGGCGCCGGAACAGGTACCCGAGGGATTTATCCGGCGTCTTGCCCAATTCGGCGCGCGTATCGCCTTGGGCCACTCGATGGCGACCTATGAGGAGACCCGTGCAGCCATGGCGGAGGGCCTAAGCGGCTTCACCCATCTCTTCAACGCTATGCGGCCTCTCGGGAGCCGTGATCCAGGGCCGATCGCAGCCGCTCTAGAATCGGATCAGGCGTGGTTCGGCATGATCGTAGACGGATTTCACGTTCATCCCGCCATGCTGCGGCTTGCGCTCCGCGGCCAGGGCCATCCCATTCTGGTGACGGACGCCATGCCGCCCGTCGGGGGCCGGCAGACAAGCTTTCCGCTCTACGGTGAGCAGATCACGGCGGTGGAGGGCCGGTGCCTGCGGTCCGACGGGACACTCTCAGGTGCCCTACTCGACATGGCCTCGGCTGTGCGCAATTGCGTCCGCTTGCTCGAGACTTCCCTTGAAGAGGCTCTGCGGTTTGCCTCAAGAAATCCCGCAGAATTTCTGGGTCTTGGGCACATGCTGGGCAAGCTCGCCCCTGGCTATCGCGCTGACATGGTGGCCTTTGACCCCGAAACGCTATCCGTCCACGCCACCTGGGTCGCCGGGTCCAACCGTGATAAAGAAGACTGAGGAACCAAATAAGAGCCCGCCGGTTTCTTCTCTGGTGACTTACTTCAGCCATTTTTTATTTGTTTTTGTTATCTGGTCCCAATGATCCCCCGGTCTAAGACCTAATGTCGAAGCGTTTGTTCCTTGGCGTTGATGGCGGCGCGACGTCCTGCCGAGCACGGCTTTGCGATTTGGATGGCAATCTGCTCGGAGAAGGCTCAGGTGGTCCGGCCAACATCCATTCAGACTTGGCAGGTTCACTGCGGTCGATCAACGCCGCCCACAACGGCGCCTTCAAAACAGCGGGCTTGAATCCTCTGAATACTTATCAAACCCACGCTGGTCTTGGGCTGGCGGGGGCCGGCGTGAACTCGGCCTGTGAGGGTGCGCGATCTGGAATGGCTTCCTTTGCCTCGATCGTGGTCGACACGGACGCTTACATCGCTTGGCTTGGGGCCCATCAAGGGACTGACGGGGCGATCGTCATCCTCGGAACGGGATCATGCGGACTGGCCGTGATTAAGGGTCGACGCATTTCAGTTGGCGGGTGGGGCCCAGAGATCTCTGACGAGGCTGGGGGCCAAAGGATGGGCCGCGAGGCGCTGCGACGGGCACTATGGGCGTTCGACGGCAGGGCTGAAAAAACGCAGCTTACAGAGAAACTACTGGATTACTTCGCATGGGACCCCGCGCGGGTCGTCGGCTTTGCCGCGAAGGCATCCTCAGCTGAATATGCCAAATTCGCCCCTCTCGTGCTGGAGTGCGCCTCTTTAGGAGACCCCTTGGCCGTAACTCTGGTCGAGGAGGCTGCGGAGGCCGCAGCATGCATCATCAACCGGCTTGTGGACGTGGGGGCGCCAGCGGTCACGCTGGTCGGCGGACTCGCCAAACCTCTCGCCCCGTGGCTACCAGCCAATGTCCGCGGATGTCTCTGCGAGCCGAAGAGCGACCCTCTCGCCGGAGCCATCCTCATGGCGCGCCAGACGTTCTTCGGATTGGAGTCGGTACAATCGCTCGCCAGCTGATCCGATAGGCGCTCAATCTGGGCGCCGCATTTACGCAATTTCTCCTCAACGCAGTCCAACAGGTAGTCGGCCACACCAAGATTAAACCTAGGGTGGCGTGGTTCTGACCTAAACCCTGACTTAACTTGACATTAAAAACGGGGGACCCTTGGTGCCTTTGCCAAGGGAGGGAGGGGCCGGCAGATGGCGTGGGAAGAGCAACTGCAGGCAGCCGCCAGGTCTGCTTCGGGTTTTATTAGCAGACATTGAGATGGTAGGTCAGGGACGTCCGCTTTACCCACCTAGCGGACAATGCTGAGCGTCAACATCGACTTCCGCTAAGTGCCACAAGCTGACATGGCGCTCGCCAATCGCGCCAAGAAGGAAACTCTAGGACAGCCGGAAAGAAAAGACCCGGGCGGTTCAGACGTCCGGGTCTCTTCCTCGGGGAATAGGCAGGAAAGCAGCTTTAAGCGTTGTGCTTCTCCATCGCTTTCTCGGCCGGCTTATAGGCCTCCCGTGCGGTGGACGAATACACCTCGCCGATCTTCGACATCTCGGCCATCCAGTTATCGTACGCATTCTTCGCGTAATTGGACTGGATTTCCATAGCGCGCTCAAGGGACTTAGCTCCGATCATCTGTTCCCACGCACGGGTAGCGTCCTCGAAAGACCGCTTGGAAAACTCGGCCCATCTAGCGGCGATGGCCTGGAAGCCCTTGTTCAGCTCGCCATAAGAGCGAACCATCGCGTCGTAATTGTCTTTGCCCATTTTTTGGAAGTCGTCGGCCGCCTTTTGCATTGGTTCAACCATCTTGGGGCTCCTCTCTGTGCGCCGGGGGGTTTAAACACGGGTCAGATATTGCGCTGCACAATCCATTTCAAGGACCCTTCCGAACAGCACCGTAAATGTGATGAACCCACGCGTGCGCCACCAGCGTAGGCTACGCTGAGCTGTTGGGAAGGACCGCCAAATAGGCCCCTTGGTCTGGCTGGAATCTCCGGCATGGCCTCATTCGCGCCGCGCGAGGGCGATGCAATCGAGGGAGGAATGTTGTGACCGCTATATCCCAGTGGTTTGTCGTCCTTGTCCTGGTCGCGTTTGCCGTCATGGGCAATCTGCTATTCAAGATCGGCGCGGGCAGGATCGATACGGTCAATCTGTTGACCAGCGCGGCGAACTGGCAATTGGGGGCCGGCCTGTGCGCCTTTGGGGTCGCCGCTGCCTGCTATGTCCTGATCCTCAGATTCATTCCGCTCAACGTCGCGCAGGCGTTCATGGCCCTGCAGTTCGCGGCTACCGTGTCTGCGGCATGGCTTGTTCTTGGGGAAACCATCTCCACCGTACGTTTGATGGGGCTCGTGACCATCTTGCTTGGCGTCGGCATCGTCTCGTTCACGCAGTGAATGCGTTAGGCTTCCGACCGGTGGGCCTTTCTCGACAGCTTTGGATCATTAGCGGACGTTAGCGGGTTGATTAGAATGTCCGCTTTACCCCCGAAATGAAATCACGGAGCAAACCCGTCAGGCAATTGACGACCACCTCTCGCAACGAGGTAACACCACTAGCCCATACCTCTTCCCTGGACGCGGCCTGACCGGCCATCTGACCACGCGGCAGTATGCAAGACTGTTACGAGAATGGCTTGGAATGATTGGTCTGGATGCATGCTTGTATGGGACACATTCGCTCCGCAGGACCAAGGCAACTCTGATCTATAAGAAAACCGGAAACCTTAGAGCGGTTCAGCTGTTGCTGGGCCGCACAAAGATCGAGAGTACAGTCCGCTATCTCGGAATCGAGGTCGATGATGCGCTTGCCGTAGCGGAGCAGATCGACGTCTGAAGAGTGAGGCAGAGCAGACATGCTCTGCCTCCAAACCTACGTCCGCTAAGTGCCAACTTCGGACATCGAAGATCCTGACGCCTGTCGTTACGATTGAACCCGTGGCTGGAGCGGGTTGAGGCGAACAGGAGCGCCAACCCACAGCCCAGAAAGTGCAGAGGGGGAAAATAGATAAGAAGAAGCCCCAGGCACGGGGGAGAGCCGGGGGCTTCGGGTTCCCTATTGGGAGGGAACCTTAGTGATGGGAGGGAAGACCATCACTACTTGCGTAGAGATATAGCGCCGCTGAGACGAGCGGCGCTAAACACCTCTACCAAAGCGTGTTAAACACCTTGGCAGCTCCAACCTTGGTCGTTTTGCATTTTGCTGTCCACGCTTTCCAGGCGGGAAAATCCTTCCAACTCGCTTGGGCCTGCTCGAAGTGATCAACCACGCCCGCGTCGCTGCCGTAGACTTCCGTCAAGAGAAAGACCGTATTCCCCGTTGGCTTAGAAGCCAGGTCAAACGGATCTGAGAGTTCCGGCGTCTTGGACACGTCATAACTTATAAGCGCCTTGGGTCCCTCATGGTGGTGGGTTCCCTTCATCCAATCAATGTGACTGCGATAGATCCGGTCGCCCTCCGCCACTTGGTCGGCAGGACAAATAGAGCTGACCATAAATCTTACTTCGTTGACTTTTGCCATCTGAGTTCTCCTGTGAAATGAGTTTCGTCCTCGCAGGCGATCCATCTAAGGACAGAAACGCGCGAGGCCTGGAGCGTGCGGGCGGCTCGGTGTGCTGAAGATGTTCGGGAAAGGGAGGCGTGCACGTAGTCGGCACGGCAAATCTTAACCGTCAGCGCCTGGAGTTCCGGCGTGCCAGTGCTCAGACTGTAGGCCTTATCCAAACCAAATGCAAGTTCCGCGCGAGAAATCGTTGTACCGCTTGCATAAGTTGAGGTGCGCTTGTTGATCAAAAGTCTGCTTTGGGTCATTAGCGGACGTCGGCGAGAGCTTTCCGAATGTCCGGTTTACGCTCGAAAGCGGACATGCCTAGCGTCGGGACCGATGTCCGCTTTACCCCCGAAAGCGGACATGCTCAGCGTCGAGATTGATGTCTGCTAAGTGCCATAAGCGGACATTTAGCCGCGGATAAAAAAGACGGTTGGCCTCGGGGCCTCTGATGGCGTGTGACGAAATGACCTGCAGGGCGGTCATCTCCCAGTAAGCTTCCTGTAAGCGCCCATCACTATCCGGTCGCGTGATGGACGTCCTCCCCACAGTAGTATTCCGGTCGCGTGATGGGCGATCTCCCCATCACTGCTCCCCCCAAAAGAGCCTGAGACGCCCGTCGTCCCCCGTAAGGGGCTTTAGAGCGTCGACCTTCGCCAAGCACCTATGAAATACACGCTGCACAGGAGCATCCGGCGCGCCCCCACCCGATGCCTTTCGGATATTTATGGCTGGCTGCGGCTGCGTGGCCATCCTGCGCTGTGGGGTGACATTGCCAAGATCACTTCAAGATCCCACAGCG
>Ga0307436_1001324_pt1 | contig 10996 bp, 13 predicted proteins | sample SalMarWE160440MG_FD_202513 | JGI IMG/M metagenome (GOLD analysis project Ga0307436, IMG submission 202513) | Salt marsh sediment microbial communities from the Plum Island Ecosystem LTER, Massachusetts, United States - WE1604-40 | ecosystem: Environmental > Aquatic > Marine > Intertidal zone >...
TTCCGCGGCTGCGGCCGCGCGGTTTCGCGCTGCGCGCGGCACGCAACTGGTCGCGTTGCACAGGCAGTGCGCCTTCCACGCCTTGGGTATGCGCGAACACGCGCGGACGCACGCGGTAGGCCGGCAAAACGCGATGGGTGCGCGCGGCGACAAAGGCCGGCGACAGGCCGGGATTGACCGCCAGCCGCGCGCCGCGCACGCCGAAGGTGCGGTTGACGACGTGGCTGCGGCGCAGCCAGGTGGCGCGGTGGCGCGACGACACGGCGTAGTGCCGCCAGCGCGGCTCCGTGAGGTAACGTACCGCCACAAAAGCCCAGAACAACGGGTCTGCTTCGTAGACTTCAATGTACGGGTCGGGCGGCAGCGGCGCCCAGCCGACATAGCCGTCGCCGTAACGCCAATCGACCCAGGCCGGCGCCCATTCGTCGCCCGGCACCCAGAACCAGCCGATGCCGCGCTCGTAGGCCCAGCGGCCGTAATGGAAAGCGATCCAGCCCCAATCCTCTTCTTCGGGATCGGACACCCAGAACCAACCCCATTCGTCGGTGTAGACCCAATGGCCGTATTCGTAAGGCCTCCAGTCGCGCGGCAGATCGGCGGGCACCCAGACTTCGCCGAACCGCCGATGACGGATCCAGCGGCCATAGGGCTCGAGCGCGTAGATGAAATCCTCGGACACCTGCGCCACGGCCGGCGTGACGCCGCCGAGCAGCGGTGGTGCCGCGAGCGAGCCGAGCGTGACTGCAAGACCGATCACGGCCGCCGCGCAGAAGCGACGCCAGGTATTTGCAATAGACATGGTATCCCCCGGGTTGCCGGCGCGGCGCGCCGCCTGGATGGCGAATCGATTGAGCCCGAGGCTAGCCTCGCGGCTGCAAGCAGGGCAATCACGCGCCCTACGGTTCGTTGTCACACTGGCACAAGGCTTTTTGTGGGCATGCACGGCCGCGCCGGCGCCGGGCGCGCGCTCGCGCTAGAAAACCAAAACGCCGGCCGCGCCGGCGTCGGTGCCGAAGGCGAGCGTCTGCCCTGTCGCGTCCCAGCCGAGCGCGCTGACCGGATCACCGTCAGCGGCGCGCACCGCGATCAGCGCGCCGTCGTCGATGCGCACCAACATCACCGCGCCGTCGGCATAGCCCACCGCCGCCAGCGGCTGGCGCGGGTGGCAGGACACCACGGACACGCGCGCCTTGGAGCGGGCGAGGATTTTCGGTTGGCGGCCCATGGGACCATCCTTGCCGTCGAACGGCCAGAGGATCAGTTGCTCGGAGCCCGAGGTGGCGAGGAACGCGCCATCCGCGCTCCACGACAGCGAGCGCACCCGCGCCGAATAGCCCGTCATGCGCATGTGCTGGCCGTCGGCGATGCGCCAGCCGTGCAACGCCGGCTCCTGCATGCAGGTGACGACAAAGCGGCCGTCCGGGCTGATGGCGACGGCGAGATGGGAGCCCTTCCATTCGAGTTTTTGCGGCGCAGTGCCGGGCGCGTTGGGAAACCAGAGCGTGGCGCCGTTGTAGTGGGCGATCGCCAGGCGAAAACCCTTGGGCGCAAACGCCAGGCCCGCCACCGTGGATGCCGCCTCGAAGCTGCGCTGATCACCTTTCTTTGTGATCACATGCGCCGTCTTGCCGGCTGACCAGGCGACTGAACCGTCGGGCGCCAGCACGACTTGATCGATCCAACGTCGCTTGTCGTCGGTGGCGAGCACGCGATGCTCGCCCTGAGCATCGGTTTCGACCAGCGTGCCGTCATCGCCGCCGGTGACGATGCGTGCGCCGTCGCTAGCCGAGCACAGGATGCCGCCGGCATGGATTGGCACCCGGCGCTCACCGCTTTCGGGCGCAAACAGCAGCACCTCTTCGCCCAGCGCGAACACCGGCATTTTGCCGAGGAAGTGCGCGGCGACGATGGGCCCGTCCGCGGTGACGGGGCGGACGCGGTCGGCAAGGGAGGGTAATGGGGCGGTGGTGTCGGACATGGCTTTCTCCGCCCTCATCCTGAGGAGGCCGCAAAGCGGCCGTCTCGAAGGATGGGCGGCCTCATGCTTCGAGACGCGGCCTTCGGCCGCTCCTCAGCATGAGGCCGATTGATTTACGCCACGCAGGCCTCGAAACCCGCGCGGATGCGGTCTTCGGGCAAATTGCGGCCGATAAAAATAATACGACTGGCGCGATTTTCGTCGGCGCCCCAGGTGCGCTGGTGGTCGCCGTCCAGGATCATGTGCACGCCCTGGAACACGAAGCGCTCGGGATCGTCCTTGAACGACAGAATGCCCTTGCAGCGCAGGATATCCTTGCCCTCGGTCGCCACCAGATCCTGGATCCACGGGAAAAACTTGTCCGGATCGAGCGGCCGGTCGCTGCGCAGCGCCACCGACTGCATTTCCTCGTCGTGGTAGTGCTTCAGCCCGCCGTGATGGTGCCCGTCATGATCATGATGATCATGCCCATGTTCGTGCTCGTGCAAGTGCTCTTGCTCGGCGGCGAGGAAGGCGGGTTCGATATCGAGGATGCGGTCGAGGTCGAAAGCATTGCGGCCGAGCACGGCATCGAGGGCAACTCGCGCCCGCTCGGTGCGGTGCAGCGTGGCGTAAGGATTGATGCCGCGGATGCGCGCTTCGAGCTCGCGCAAATCCTCCGGGCTCACCAGGTCGGTCTTGTTGATCAGGATCACGTCGGCAAACGCAATCTGGTTCTTGGCTTCGGGCGCATCCTTGAGGCGGTCCTTCAGCCACATGGCGTCGGCGACGGTGACCACGGCGTCGAGCTTGGTCTTGGCGCCGACCTGCTCGTCCATGAAGAAGGTCTGCGCCACCGGTGCGGGGTCGGCCAAGCCCGTCGTCTCGACGATGATGGCGTCGAACTTGCCTTTGCGCCGCATGAGGCCGTCGATGATGCGCACCAGGTCGCCGCGCACGGTGCAGCAGATGCAGCCGTTGTTCATCTCGAACACTTCCTCGTCGGCGTTGACGATGAGCTCGTTGTCGACGCCGATCTCGCCGAATTCGTTGACGATGACGGCGAACTTCTTGCCGTGCGGCTCCGACAGGATGCGGTTCAGAAGCGTGGTCTTGCCGGCACCGAGATAGCCGGTGAGGACCGTGACGGGGATTTTGGCGGGGGAGGCAGGCTGGGCGGTCGTGGGGTCGGTCATTTGCGGCGGGGGCTCCGTGAGAAGGGAGATATAGGGGGTCGCGGGCGGAGGTGCAAAAGCCCCGCGACCTCGGCCAAACGAGCCCCATTATGAGCCCTCGCTATGCAATTTTTTCGGTACTGGCAGTCTCAGCTTTGACTGCGTTTGCAGGCCTAATTCCGAACTCACGTGAGGTCCGCTATGGGCCACAAGCGATGTCCGCTATCCAAAAAATTGGTCTGCTTTGCCCCTGAAAGCGACATTCGTCGGCTCGCTCCGCATGTCGGCTACGGGCCGATATTGTTGCAAAAGTATTTTGAGCATCCCAGCGCGAAAGATTGATTCAAGATCGCGCTCCAATGCGTAACATAGATTCAAAAAGTGCGCGCTGCCGGACTCGATTATATCAAATTCCTATTCCACAGACGCCACTTGGCGACTTTTGCAACACAATCGGCCAAGAACGGACATTTGCTCTAAGGTCGCAATGGGTCATTGCCACTGGTAGATGTCCGGATAATTTTCGCAACCAGCGGCCATGAGTCTTGTGGGCGAGGAGCAGAAGGGTCGGCACCACAATCCCAGGTGCTGCAATAATTGATACGGGTCAATGACGATCGGTTCTGCGGTGTATCTTCATCACTGAATGACCAGTGCACCTTCGGCAAGCGAATTCGATGTCATTGTCATCGGATCAGGTATGGGTGGCATGACGACGGCCGCCGCGCTATCCCGGCTGGAGCACAAGGTCCTGCTTCTCGAGCAAGCACAGACAATCGGAGGACTCACTCACGCCTTTTCGCGGAACGGCTTCACCTGGGATGTCGGTCTCCACTACTGCGGCACGTTTGGCCATGATCAGCCGGCCGGCAGGGTCTTGGACTGGCTGAGCGGCGTAACCATCGAGTTTCGCTCGGTCGGCACCGTTTACGACACGTTGCATTTCCCGGATGGATTCGAGATTTCCGTCGGCCGCCCGGCCGAGGCCTACAAGATGGAACTGAAAGAGCGGTTTCCCGACAGTGCCGCCGAAATCGACGCCTATTTCGAGGCGCTGTTGTCGGCGGAGGAGGCCGGGCACATGGTCGGCGGCGAGCGGGCGATGCCCGGGCCGCTCCGCACTGCGCATTTCTGGTGGAACAAGCGGAAATCGAGCGATGGTGTAACCGCACGACCGGCGAGGTCATCGCCGACCTCATCACCGACCCGAAACTCGCCGCCGTTCTGTCGGCGCAGTGGGGCACATATGGCGGCAAGCCGAAAGAGGCGAGCTTCGGCGTCCACGCCACCATCATGAGCCACTATCTCGAGGGGGCGGGCTATCCGGTGGGCGGCGCTGCGGCCATTGCGAAAGGTCTTGTCCCAGTAATCGAGGCGGCGGGTGGCAGCGCGCGTGCTGGCACGCCGGTCGGTGGAATCCTGATCGAAGACGGTAAAGCCGTTGGCGTGCGGACGAGTTCGGGCGAGGAGTTCAGAGCGCCGATCATCGTTTCGGCGGTGGGAGCCGGTGAAACCGTCAAGCGCCTGCTGCCGGAGGAGATCGGCGAGCAGGAATGGGCGCGAGAAATAGCTACCTTCAGATCGTCGATCTGCCATTTCGTGGTCTTTCTGGGCTTCGAGGGAGACATCGCCAAGTATGGTGCCACTCGCGCCAACCACTGGTTCTATGAATCCTGGGATACCAATGACGGCATCTGGTTTGCGGCCGATGACGAGCGGCTTCCGATGATGTTCGTCTCCTTCCCGTCCCTGAAGGACCCCGCGCACGATCCCGGGCCCGCGAACCGGCACACCGGCGAAATGATGGTCTTTACCGACTGGTCGTCGGTAGCCGAATTTGCCGACGGCGGCGCCGAGGCGCGCACGGCGGAGTGGTCAGCGTTGAAAGAGAAGATCGAGGCCAGGATGATGGCGTTCTTTGCCGAGAAGTTCCCGGCGCTGGCACCGCTCGTTGTTTATCAGGAACTTGGCACGCCGCTCGCGACCGCGTCATTCACCGGTCACGAGAAGGGCGGGTTCTATGGCGTCGAGACGACGCCGCGCCGCATGCTGTCGGAAGCGCTCAACGCGCGCACGCCGGTTCCCGGCCTTTTCTTGACGGGTCAGGACATCATGACTCCCGGCATCGCCGGGGCCCTTGCGGGCGGCATGTTCGGCGCTGCGGCAATTGATCCGCGCGTGTTCCAGAGATTCAGATAGGGCATATGCGCCCAATGTTGTTGCAGAGAGGGTTACATCGCGAGGCACGATGAAATGGTCACGATCGGCCTCGGGCCGACGGGAGGACTGTGACTCAGTAATCCGACCGCTGGCCCAAGTTTGGCTACCCGGCGCAATCGTCATCAATTAGGGCAGTCCATCACCATCCGTGCTCCGCGCCAAGCCTCAGTTCGTGAGTTGCCGCCTTCATTCGGGATGTTGGATTGCGAGAATAACAGCAATGGGTCAGAAGCCGACATGCCGCAGTCAAATTTCAATGTCTGCTTCTAGCCCGATAGTAGACGTGCCACCGGCGGGTTACGCTGGAGCCTGCCTTCGAATCGCGTTTGGCGCGGACCCGATGGACTACCCCGCCCTGCGCCGTGGCTCTAAGCTGCCACCCGCAGATGCAGGCCGACCTTCCTTTTCAGATAACTGATGACGGCGAAGAGATTTTTCGCCTGCGGATTGCCGCGCGGGCCGAACATGCGGATCAGGCTTTTGGCCGGCGCCGGCCGGCGCCTCGGCGCCGTTGGGTGCCGACCTTAAGACAAGTATTCGACCTTGCCGGTGTCGAGATCGTAGCGCGCAGCGACTACTTTCACTTTCCCGGCCGCGATCAGATCGGCCACGATCTTGCTTTGCACGGCGACCTGAGCCGCCGTGCGCCTGGCGTTTTCGCGCACCGCGTTGTCGACGAAATCGCCGGGCTGGTCCTTCACCGCCCTGGCCGCCGGGACGATCGCCTCGACCATCGGCCCGATGGAGCCCGGGAAGGTCGCCTGCTTGCTGACGACCTCGCACGCCGCCGCCACCGCGCCGCAACGTTCATGGCCGAGCACGACGATCAGCGGCACGCCGAGCACGGCGGCGCCGTATTCGATCGTGCCCATGGTCGCGGTGTCGGCCGTGTTGCCGGCATTGCGGGCAACGAACAGCTCGCCGACACCGAGCCCCCCGAACAGCAGTTCCGGCGGCACGCGGCTGTCGGCGCAGCCCAAGATGGTCGCCCACGGCGTCTGCGACGTCGTCACCGCCGTGCGACGCCTGGCAAGATCGGCCGCGCACACTTGCGGCGACTTCACGTATTTGGCGTTGCCGGATTTCAAATTCGCTAGCGCCTGGTCGGCGGTCACCGACGTCGTCGGACCGTGCGCGGCGACGGCCTGATCAATCCCGAAAAGAGCGCCGCCCGCCGCAAGACTGAAACCCGCCAAGGCGAGAAATCTTCGTCGGCCCATCGTCCACTGGCTGCAAATTTCACACATTTGGCATTGCTCCACTTATCGTTAAATTGTCCAGATGAAGTCTGGAATGGCGCGGAGGATAGCAGGCGGCGAGATTGGCCGCATGTCGCTTGCGGGTCAGACGCGCGGCGACGGCAACAGGATGCCGCGCCGCTCCACCCTGCGTTACCGCCTGCTGCAGCGACTTTGTTAATGCTGGCCTGCTAACAAACTGGCTCATTGCCCGCCCGCGGCGGTACGGGCCGGAACGTCCTATAACGAGGCACCATGAATTGGGAATATCAGATTACCAAAGCGGATACCGCCGAGGCCTTCCAAGCCTCGCTCAATAAGCTTGGCGCCGAAGGGTGGGAAGCGATCTCCGGCACCTATGCAATCGGCGAATCCAAAAAGGTGGTCCTCGGACAGGGCATGGCCCCGTCCTTAGCCGTCGGCAGTCCCATGTGGGTCGCCGTCATGAAGCGCGCGATCACACCCGCAGGGGCGAATTAGCCCTCGGGTCCGCGCTCCGCGCGGCCCAAGGGTAAACTCCGCGGAATCCGCCATTCACCGATGGACCGGCGGGTTACGCTGGAGCCTGCCTTCGAATCGCGTTTGGCGCGGACCCGATGGACTACCCCGCCCTGCGCCGTGGCTCTAAGCTGCCACCCCGCAAATGCAGGCCGGCGTTCTTTTGCAGACAGCCGATGACGGCGAAGAGTTTCTTCGCCTGCGGATTGCCGCGCGGGCCGAACATGCGGATCAGGCTCTTGGCCAGCGCGCCATTTTTTTCGTGCGCATGCGGCCCGGCTTCGCCCGCGGGCGCTAGGCCTCGCCCTCGAATTTGAACGAGACCTTCACCTTGGCGCGATAGGCCTCGACCTTTCCATTCTTGAGCTGCATGTCCAGCTGCACGACTTCCGCAACGCGAAGGTCCCGCAAAGACTTTGCGGCCTTGTCGACCGCAGCTTTCGCGGCCTTCTCCCACGATTCCGCGCTGGTACCGACCAACTCGATGACTTTGTAAACGGATTCAGCCATGGCTTCCTCCCTTGAACGACTTTTTGTTCGGGCATTGCGCCGGCGACCGTTCCGGTCGCCCAGCCAAGTCATGCGAGTGGAAAAGGGAAAAGACCGCGAGTCAAGCAAGTGTGGCGGTTTTGTCTTCGGCGAACTCGCCCCCCGCGCTGTGTTAGGATCAATTCCATGATGGATTCACAAGAAAAGCCCCTCCCCGCCGTCGGCGTCTTCTGGATCGCGGAGGCCGATTATCCGGCGGCACTCGTCATGTTCGCCGACGGCGACACGTTTCCGCCCACCCTGGAAGGAATGGCTGAAGATGGCGCAAGAGATAGGGAGGGGGCTGAAGGCCTACGGCCACCCGGTGATGCGGGTGCGCATCGATCCGGCCAGCTTCCCGGCCTGGTGCGCGGCGCACGGCACCACGCCGGGTAGCCAGGGGCGCAAAGCTTTCGTCGCGGCGGCGGTCAAGGAGCGATACGGTGACCAGGACTGAACAAGCCGACGATCCAGCGGCCCCCTGACGATGCGTTCAGAGCGCAGAGCGGATTAGCGCAGCGTCATCCGCCATTCTGCGAGGGACAGGCGGACTACGCTTTCGGCTAACCCTCCCTATGCGCCCTGCGCTCGGCCCCGCTTGCGCACGAGGGGCATGAAAGGCGTAGATTGGCATGGGGGACCAAAATTTTCCGGCCACCGGAGGCGACCCGTGACGACCGCTGGCTTGCCGCAACCGAAACATGATGCAACGTCTGCGGCGTCCGCCGCCGTGACGGAAAGGGTGGTGCTGGTCGCTCTGGCGGGCGGCGCCGGGTTGTTTCTCGCATGGATGGCGGCGGACGCCCTGCTGCTGATCTTCGCTGGGCTGCTGTTTGCGGCGCTGCTCGATGCCTGTACCCGCGGGCTTTCAACGATATTGCCGATCAGTCGCGCCTGGAATCTGGCGATTGTCAGCGTCGCCATCACGATCGCTATCGCGGGCCTGCTGTTCTGGAGCGGCTTCAGTTTCGCGCGACAGATCAACGACCTCATGGAGGCCCTCAATCAGCAGCTACACGTGCTCGAACAAGGCATGGCAGAGCTGGGCGTCGCCCCGTCGAGCGCGGGCGGCAATGGCTCAGCCCTCGGCCATCTCGGCCGGCTGCTGTTTCCCAATCCGCATCAGCTGTTCGGCGAGGCCCGCAACGCCTTCACCTTGGCGGTGGGCGGCGTCGGAGACGCGGTCATCGTCGTACTGATCGGCGTCTTTGTCGCCGTCGACCCGGCCGCCTACCGGCGCGGCATCGTCGAGCTTATGCCGGCGCGCCGCCGCTCAGCCGTCGCCCTGATCCTCGACGAGACCGCGCTCTATCTGCGTCGCTGGCTGATCGGCCAGCTCGCGGCCATGCTGCTTCTGGCCGTATTGACCTCGATCATGCTGGCCGCGCTGGGCGTGGCGAACCCCCTGCTGCTCGGCATTCAGGCCGGCCTGTTCAATTTCGTTCCTTATCTCGGCGCCATCGTCGCGGCCGGGCCCATTCTGCTCATGGCGCTGCCGCTCGGCACCACCACGCTATTGATCGTGCTCGGCCTGTACACTGTCATTCATGTCGGCGTGGGTTACGCAATTACGCCGCTGATCCAGAAGCAGGCCGTGCACCTGCCGCCGGCGTGGACGCTGGCGAGCCTCGTGCTGTTCGGCGTTCTGTTCGGCGTCGCCAGCGTCGCAGTGGCAACCCCCGTCGTCGCCGCGATACGCCACGCCGTCCTGCGGCTGCAGCATTTTCCATCCGCCGCCGCCGATGAGGTGGCGGCCCGATAACTTGGCTACGCGCGATTTACTTGATAAGGTTTCGCTGCTGAAAAGTAAGGCCTTGCGTTCATGAGTGACCTCGACCTCCATGCCGAAATCGAAGCGCTGCGGCGCGAGATCGCCGAGATACGCGCGGAGCAGGCGGCGGCGAAGGCCGGCGCAACCAAGGTCGAGGCTGAGATCGAACCGGGCGCTGTCAGTCTCACCGATCAACTGCGCAGCCTGGCTCGCGAGATTTCCGACTTCACCGAAGAAACCGAAAAGGGCGTCGTCAACCACCCCCTCACCAGCGTTCTCGGCGCGCTCGTGCTCGGCATCCTGATCGGACGCGTGCTGCCCAGGTAGGGAGGACATCGGCCTTGCAGCTTGCCTTCCGTCATCTCCGCATTCTGTGGCGCGCCGAGCGCGTCATCGCGGAGACGCGCCTGCGCATCATGCTGCGCCGCTCGATGCTCTATGCCTTGGCCGGACTGATCGCCGTATTCGGGCTGGGCATGCTGAACGTGGCGGCATTTCTTGTCCTTGAATCGCATTGGGGACCGATTTGGGCGGCGCTTGCCGCGGCGCTCGGCGATTTTGTCATTACCGTCGTGATTGTGGGCGTCGCACTGGCAACGAGACCGGGCCCGGAGATGACGGCCGCCGTTGAACTCCGCGACATCGCTGTCGATGGCCTGGAAGCCGAACTGGCGCCTCTACAAGAGCGGTTCGCGTGGCTCTCCCGTGCTGCGCGTGACCCGCTCGACACCATGCTTCCCGCGATCCTGGTTCCGCTGATCACCTCCATTGTCCGCAGTCTGCGCAAAAGTAAGCCAGCTGATTAACGTCCCTTGCCGGGCCTCGCAGCATGGCTCATTGCGACGATAAACCCCTCCCCGCCGTCGGCGCCTATTGGATTGAGGAAGCCGACTATCCGGCGCTGCTCACCATGTTCGACGACGGCGCCACGCTGCCGCGCACGTGGAAGGAATGGCTGAAGATGGCGCAAGAGATGGAGAAGGGACTGAAGGCCTACGGCCACCCGGTGCTGCGGGTGCGCATCGATCCGGCCAATTTTCCGGCCTGGTGCGCCGCGCACGGCACCACGCCGGGCCGCCAGGGGCGAAAGGCTTTCGTCGCGGCGGCGGTCAAGGAGCGATACGGCGATCAGGACTGAACAAACCGACGGTGCGGCGGCGCCGGCGAGGTTCGGCGACAAGGCCGCAAACGGCGCCGGCGCGGTGCGCGCGGTCGGGGCTCCAACCCGTTCGGAAAACTCTTACCATTCAGCCGGTTTGGGAGGCACCCGGGGAATTCCGGCCACGCCAAATGGCAGGCGTCGCAAGCCGCGCAAATAAGCGTCGCCACGGAGGGGGACATGAGGGGACCCAAGGTTACCTATCTGGCGCTCGCAACCTTGCTGCTGTTTGCCGGCGGCGAGCGCTTGAAGGCGCAGACCATCGGTTATGGCGAAGCCCTCGGCCAATTGGCGGCGAGTTGTGGCAGGGATATCGAAAAACTCTGCAAGCGGGTCAATCTGGGCGGCGGACAGATCGCGGAATGCCTGGAACGGCATTACGGCCGAGTCTCGGCCCGCTGCAAGGTCACCTTACTCGAGCTCGCCGCGCTATTGAAAAAAAGAGCCGCG
>Ga0307436_1001325_pt1 | contig 10995 bp, 9 predicted proteins | sample SalMarWE160440MG_FD_202513 | JGI IMG/M metagenome (GOLD analysis project Ga0307436, IMG submission 202513) | Salt marsh sediment microbial communities from the Plum Island Ecosystem LTER, Massachusetts, United States - WE1604-40 | ecosystem: Environmental > Aquatic > Marine > Intertidal zone >...
TTCCACGGGCTCGGCGTGCCTCTCCTCGTCGGCGCCTCACGCAAGCGCTTCGTAGGCGGGGTTGGCCAGGGCAAAGACCCGAAAAGCCGCGAACCGGGCAGCCGCGCGGCGGCCATTGCCTCGGCCGCACAAGGGGTGCAGATCTTGCGGGTGCATGACGTAGCGGGCAGCCGCCAGGCGCTGGAGGTCTGGCGCGCGAGCATGTTTGGCACTGAAGATTAAGGGAAATTCCACGTGAGCCTGGGCGTTTGGGTGTAATTTTTGCTTACATTTTTTGAACGCATCAGGCCCTTTGGGAGTAGCATAATCCTGTCTCGCGCTAGGCAGACCTGCAACGGGGGCAAACACCGTCTGGCGGCGTAGACGGGGGAAAGACCGGGATGGCTCGCAAATTCTTTGGCACGGACGGAATCCGTGGCAGCGCCAACTCGTATCCGATGACGTCGGAGGTGGCGCTGAAGGTTGGCATGGCTGCCGGCAAGGTGTTCACCAATGGCTCGTACCGCCATCGGGTTGTGATTGGTAAGGACACAAGGCTCTCCGGCTACATGATCGAGTCTGCCCTGGTGTCGGGCTTCACGGCCGTGGGCATGGACGTGTTCCAACTCGGCCCCATGCCGACGCCCGCTGTCGCCATGCTGACGCGCTCGTTGCGCGCGGATCTCGGCGTGATGATCTCGGCGTCACACAATCCTTTCGTCGACAATGGTATCAAGCTATTCGGGCCGGACGGTTATAAGCTGTCCGACGAGCAGGAGGCGGAGATCGAGGCGCTCATGGAGGGCGACACCTCGGCACTCCTCGCATCCCCCGAAAAGATCGGGCGGGCAACGCGTATCGACAGCGCGCGCGAGCGCTACATCGAATTCGCCAAGCGTACGCTGCCCAGGAACCTTCGCTTCGACGGCATCAGGGCGGTGATCGATTGTGCTAACGGCGCCGGCTACAAGGTGGCCCCCGAGGCGCTGTGGGAACTCGGCACCGAGGTGATCAAGATCGGCGTCGATCCCAACGGTCTCAACATCAATAAGGATTGCGGCTCGACCGCGCCCCAGAACCTCATCCGCAAAGTCAACGAGGTGCGCGCCGATATCGGCATCGCGCTCGACGGCGATGCGGACCGCGTGGTCATCGTGGACGAGAAAGGGCGCATTATCGACGGCGACCAGCTGATGGCGGTGATCGCTGAGTTCTGGCTCAGGCGCGGGCGGCTCGCCGGCGGCGGCGTGGTTGCCACGGTGATGTCCAATCTCGGCTTCGAGCGCTATCTGGAAGATCTGGGCCTCGGCCTCGCGCGTACCCCGGTCGGCGACCGCTACGTGGTCGAGTACATGCGCCAGCACGGCTACAATGTCGGCGGCGAGCAGTCCGGCCACATCGTGCTGTCCGACTTTTCGACCACAGGCGACGGCTTGGTCACGGCGCTGCAAATCCTCGCCGTGGTGGCCCAGAGCGGCAAGCCGGTGAGCGAGGTCTGCAACCGCTTCGAGCCCTTGCCGCAGGTGCTGGAAAACGTTCGCTACCAGGACGGCCAGCCGCTCGATAATATCGGCGTGCAGCGGGCGATCAACGAGGGCAAATCGAAGCTCGGCAATGCCGGCCGGCTGGTGATCCGTCCTTCCGGCACGGAGCCCGTGATTCGGGTGATGGCCGAAGGCGACGACGCGGGGCTGGTCAAGACCGTGGTCTCCGACATCGTCCATGCCTTGTCGGATGCCGCGGCGGCCTAGTCTCTCTTCGGCGTCTCGATAAATCCAGTTAATTCAGTAAGTTATGACGCCATGGCGACGGGATGTTGCTCCCTTGCCGCCATCGTCTCGCAATGAAACCCCCTTTAGGGGTCCGTTAACCATTTCCGCTGATAGTCCCCGAATGAGACAGCCAGCACGACCTCAGCCTTTCGAGGTCGATCGCACAGGCTGCAGTCGGAAGGGGTATTCAGATGGGACAGACCCGCTCAATCATTACCGCATTCGCCCTGCTCATGGGCTCTACGGTCGCCGGCTACGCCGCCGATCTTGGTCTTCCGCCGCCTCCGCCAATTGCCGTGGCGCCGCCTTGCCCCAGCTGCACCGGGCCGGTCTACCTCAAGGGCTTTGTCGGTGCCGCCAATCCGACGGTCGGCAGCATCTTTACGCCGGACTACAGCACCAACGACTTCCAGGTGTTCCACAACGACATCAAGAGCTCGCCGCTGTTCGGTGTCGGCGTGGGCTATCAGTTCAACAATTGGCTGCGCTTCGACATCACCGGTGAATACCGGGGCGACTCGACCTTCCTGGCGCAGGACCGCTATCCTGGCGGCAACGGCACGTTCAACGTGGATTCGAATGCTGCTGACGGCACCTTCCCGCCGGGCACGAACGAATACACCGCCGACATCCAGAGCTGGGTCGGTCTCGCCAACGCCTATATCGATCTGCCCAACGTTTTGTGCATCACGCCCTGGGTTGGCGCCGGTATCGGCTTGGCCTCGGTTTCCGTGAACGGCTTGAAGGACGTGAACGTGCCGAACAACAGCGTGTTCTACGGCGCCGATCACTCGCAGACCAATTTCGCCTGGGCCGTCTATGGCGGTCTCTCCTATGACGTGACCCCGTCTGTAACGCTCGACCTCTCCTACCGCTATCTCGATCTCGGCGATGCGCGGAGCGGCACGGTGACGGCTTACGACAATTCGAGCTCGTACGCCGGCGTCGATATCAACAACATCCACTCGCACGACATCATGCTGGGTGTCCGTTGGAAGCTCGGGCACGAGGCGGTTGCGGCTCCTATGCCGGTCTCTTTCAAGTAACCCATCCACCACACTAGACTGCTAGCCTTGCCGCCCGTCCTTTCGACGGGCGGCTTTTTTTGCGTCAGCGCTGCGAGTCCCTGCGGCACTTGACGATTCGTTTGCAGGCAAGCATGTCTTCTCTCATGACCCAGCCGCCAAAGCCGGCGACACGCCCCGAAAACCCACGCTTCTCCTCAGGCCCTTGCACCAAGCACAAGGGCTGGTCGTTCGAGGGGCTGAAAGGTGCGCTGCTCGGCCGCAACCACCGCCAGAAGGAGACGAAAGCGCGCATCGAGGCAGCGCTCGCCAAGACCCGGGCCTTGCTTCAGCTCCCGCCGGGCTACCGCGTGGCGCTCGTGCCCGCCTCGGACACCGGCGCGGTCGAGATGGCGCTGTGGTCGCTTTTAGGCCCGCGTGGCGTCGACGTGCTGGCCTGGGAGGCGTTCAGCCGGGATTGGGTGACCGACATTGTCGAGCAGCTCAAGCTTGAACACGTCCGCGCGCTTGTCGCGCCCTATGGCGAGTTGCCCGACCTCGGCCAAGTCGATTTCACGAACGATGTGGTCTTCGCCTGGAACGGCACGACCTCTGGCGTGCGCGTGCCGAACGGCAATTGGATCGCAGCCGACCGCGAAGGCCTCACCATTTGCGACGCCACCTCGGCGGTGTTCGCCCAAGGCATCGACTGGTCAAAGCTCGATGCGGCGACCTTCTCCTGGCAGAAGGTGCTGGGCGGCGAGGCGCAACACGGCATGCTGATCTTGAGCCCGCGCGCGATTGCGCGGCTGGAGACGCATGTACCGCCTTGGCCGCTGCCGAAGCTGTTCCGCATGACGAAGGACGGCAAGGTGATGGACGACCTGTTCGAGGGCGCGACCATCAACACGCCGTCAATGCTGTGCCTCGAGGACTACATGGATGCGCTTGCGTTCGTCAAAAGCGTCGGCGGGCTGAAGGGCACCATCGCGCGCTCCGATGCCAACGCGGCTGTCATCGCCGATTGGGTGGCGCGGACGCCGTGGGTGGCGTTCTTGGCGCGCATCCCCGAGACACGTTCCAACACGTCTGTCTGTCTCAAGGTCGTCGACCCGGAGGTGGCGGCGCTGTCGCCGGAGCTCCGTGACGCATTTCCGCGGCGCATGGCCGCGCGGCTCGCCGAGGAGGGCGTCGCCTATGACATCGCGTCTTATCGCGTTGCGCCGCCAGGGCTCCGTATCTGGACCGGCGCCACGGTGGAGAAGGCAGACGTGGAAGCGCTTATGCCCTGGCTCGATTGGGCCTTCCAATGCGAGAAGCAGGCATTAGCCGAAGCCGCTGAGACAGCGCCCGGGCGCCGTCTCAGCGTCACCAATTAGGACCGCTGCGTCATCGGCTCTTGGTGGCGCTTGTAGTACCGCTCATGGAACAGGCGGGCGTGCTTGTTCGCGTGGTTCATGGCCTGGGGCGATCCGTCTACATAGCCCGCACCATACGGGCACGTATTGGCGTTCGGGTGATCCATGCAGTAATTGACGTCGGCCAGGGCCGGCGTGAGCGCGGTTGCGGTCAGCGCAGCCGCCGAAGCGAGTCCTATGATCAGCTTTCTAAGCATCGGTCGTCTCCTTGTTCAGGATTGATGGACACCTCGCGGAGAGGTGCCCGCGAAACGTAAACCGATATGCGCTTCGGGCTGTTCCTGTGCGCGGTGTCGCGCACGCATTTGCCGCACCTAACCAGCCGGGACGCGGGATTTCGGGGTGGAACCTGGCGATGAGCGCACTCGCATCGTAAGGCGCGGCACGCTATAACGGGACACGGCCCCTGTCTTCCGCGGGGCCGTTTCTGCGTTTGATTCCGGAGTTAGAGGACTTTCATCATGGCCAATGTCGTGGTCGTCGGCTCCCAATGGGGCGACGAAGGCAAGGGCAAGATTGTCGATTGGCTGTCGGAGCGCGCTGATGTCGTGGTGCGCTTCCAGGGCGGCCACAATGCCGGACATACGCTCGTGGTCGACGGCACGACCTATAAGCTATCGCTCTTGCCCTCAGGCGTGGTGCGCAAGGGCAAGCTCGCGGTGATCGGCAATGGCGTCGTCGTCGATCCTTGGGCGCTTGCGGACGAGATCGCTCGTATCGAGGACCTCGGGGTCGAGATCAGCCGCGACAACTTGCGCATCGCCGAGAACGCCACGCTGATCCTGCCGCTCCACCGCGAGCTCGACGCGCTGCGCGAGGCAGCCGCCGGCGACGGCAAGATCGGCACGACCAAGCGCGGCATCGGCCCGGCCTATGAGGACAAGGTCGGCCGCCGCGCCATTCGCGTCATGGACCTCGCCGACCTGCCGAGCCTGAAGCCCAAGATCGAGCGGATCCTCGCCCACCACAATCCGCTCCGCCGTGGGTTAGGCCAGCCCGAGATCAGCGCGGATCAGCTCTGCGGCGAGCTCACGGCGATTGCGCCGAAAGTGTTGCCTTACGTGGACACGGTGTGGTCGCTGCTCGACGCGGAGCGCCGGGCAGGCAGGCGCATCCTGTTCGAGGGCGCGCAAGGGGCGCTACTCGACATCGACCACGGCACCTATCCGTTCGTCACCTCCTCGAACACGGTGGCGGCGCAGGCCGCGACTGGCTCGGGTGTTGGGCCCGGCGCCCTCAACTACGTGCTCGGCATCACCAAGGCCTACACCACGCGGGTGGGCGAAGGGCCGTTCCCTACCGAGCTTCACGACGAGACGGGCACGCTGATCGGCGAGCGCGGGGCGGAGTTCGGCACGGTGACGGGCCGGGCACGGCGCTGCGGCTGGTTCGATGCCTGCCTCGTGCGGCAAACCTGCAAAGTGGGCGGCATCAACGGCATCGCGCTGACCAAGCTCGACGTGCTCGACGACTTGCCGAACGGCGAGCTCAAGATCTGCATCGGCTATCGGCTCGACGGCGTGGAGCTCGACTATCTCCCTGCGGCGCAAGGGGCGCAGGCGCGCGTCGAGCCCGTCTACGAGACCATGGAGGGTTGGACGGAGTCGACCCGCGGGGCGCGCTCGTGGGCTGAGTTGCCGGCGCAGTGCATCAAGTATGTGCGGCGGCTCGAGGAGCTGATCGGCGTGCCGGTGGCGCTGCTATCCACCAGCCCCAAACGCGAGGACACAATCCTCGTGCACGATCCTTTTGTGGATTAGGGGTGGGGCCATGGCCGAGAAGAACTATCCCTGGAAGGTGGTGTGGATCACGGGCGCCTCGGGGGCGATCTGTGGCGAGATCGCACGGCGGCTCGCAGGCGCCGGCGTCAAGATCGCCGCCACGGCGCGGCCGAGCGACCGGCTCGATGCGCTCGCGGCGGAAAGCGAGAACATTACCGCGTTTCCTGCCGACGTGCTGAAGCCCGAAGAGCTCAAGGCTGCGGTCGCCAAGATCGAAAGCACGCTCGGTCCCATCGATATGGCGCTGTTCGGTGCTGGCATGTATGTGCCGTTCGACATCCGCAAGATCGATCTCGACGGCTTCCACAAGACCATGGCGCTCAACGTGGACGGCGTGATCAACGGCGTCGCCTCCGTGCTGCCGCCGATGCTGGCGCGCCGCCAAGGTCACCTGGCCATACTCGGCTCGCTGTTCGGCTATGCGGGCTGGCCGGGGAACGGCAGCTACGGGGCAAGCAAGGCGGCGGTGATCAATCTCGCGGAAAGTCTCAAGCTCGAACTCGAAGGCACCGGCGTCAACGTGACGATCATCAATCCGGGGTTCGTCGACACCCCGCTGAACGCCTCCTACGACCCCAAGAAGAAGCTCTTCGTCATGTCAAAGGAGCGCTGTGCCCGGAAGATCCTCGAGAAGCTGCCAGCCAAGCCTTACGAGATCGCCTTCCCGACTCAGGTCGAAGGCTTCTTGAAGACCGTGCGCAACATGCCGCGCGTGGTCTCCTTCCCGCTGGTGCGCTGGTTCATCAAGCAGATGGGCGCCTAGAGCGCCTACGCCGCTTTTCTTGCCGAGGGCGGCGGGGCCATGAACTCGGGCCCGACGGGATCTGGAATCGCCTCGGCGAGGATGGCGTCGATCTCCTTCATGGTGGCAGCGTCGATATGCCAGCCCATCACATCGCCGACCGGGTCGAGCTGGCCGGGATGACGGGCGCCCCACAGCGCGATGGTGTCGCCACGGTCGAGGATCCAGCGCACGGCGAGCGCCAGCACCGATTTGCCGAACCGTTCTTTGGCCAAGGTCTCAAGGCCCTCGACGGCGGCGAGATATAGCGCGCGGCGCGGCGGCTGGAACTTCGGATCGGTCTTGCGCAGATCGTCGCTTTCGAACTTCGTGTCGGCTTTGATCTTGCCGGAGAGCAGGCCACGGCACAGCGCGCCATAGGCGAGCACCACGATGTGAAGCTTCTTAGCGTAAGGCAGCACGTCGTCCTCGATCTCGCGCTCGAACAGATTGTAAGGGGGTTGGATAGTGGCGAGCTTTGCTGCCTTGCGGAAGCGGTCCATCTGCTCCGGCGAGTAATTGCTGACGCCGATGGCTCTGATCTTGCCCTCGCGGCGGAACTCTTCCAGCGTCTTGGCCGTCTCCTCGAAGGGCGTTTCGTCGTCAGGCCAGTGCACCTGATAGATGTCGATTACGTCGGTCTTGAGCCGCTTCAGCGAATCCTCGAGCTCCTGTTTGAGCCGCGCCGGCGTCGCGTTGCGCAGGATATTGCCGCTCGTCCAGTCGAGACCGACCTTGGTGGCGATCAGCGCCTTGTCGCGGCGGCCTTCGAGCGCCTTGCCCACGATTTCCTCGGAATGGCCGAAGCCGTAGACTGGCGCAGTGTCTATGAGATTGATGCCGAGGTCGAGCGCATGATGGATGGTGGCGATGGCGTCCTTCTCGTCGCTGCCGCCCCACATCCAGCCGCCGATCGCCCAGGTGCCGAGCGCAATGCGCGATGCATCAAAGGGCAGACCTTCGATTTTCAAATGCTCCATGGATGGCCCCTTTCGCGATTCGAGTCTCGTTCTCACAACGCTTCAGATGGGAAAGGGTGCCATCTGGAGATAAGGGTGGGACAAACTGACCGCGCGTTTTTAAGACAAAAGCTCGCGGAAATGGTGATCGAGCAGACGGTCCTGAGGGTCGATCTCCTTGCGGCGGGCGGCGAATTGCTGAAGGCGCGTGCCGAAGGCGCGGCGGACCATGTCCCGGGTCAGGAACGGGGTCTGGTTGAACAGCGGGACGCCCCGGCGGTCGCTGCAGAACTCATTGTAAGCATGGAGGAATTCCTCCCATTCGGGGCCGCCGGTGGAGGCCGGGTCGATGCTCATGCCGGGTCCCTCCCAGGTATAGGAGAACAACGCCTCAACGTCTCGGCAGATGGCGTAGCCGACACTCGGCAGGTTGCAGCGGAATCCGGTCTGGGCCTCGTAGGCAATGCAGAAATCGCAATACTCCTCGAGGATGTCGAAGAAGCCGCCCTCGCGGAACGACCACATGCTGAAAAGGTATTTCGTCTCGCCGGGATTGCGCGGGTAGTTGATGATCTGAGCATGCGGCCAGGTGCGGTCGGAACGCACCCACAAAACCAGGAGCTGGCGCAGGACGTAGTAGAACGCGTCCTGGGCCTGCGCGCGCAGCTTCGGGCTGTTGATGGTCCTTTGGATCCACAAGACCACGGCCGGCGCATATTTCCGCCAGAAGCGGTTGCGGTAGGACCAAGTCAGCCGCGATCTGGGTTGGACGTCGGGATTGTCCTTGCGGAGCTCTACCACGACGCGCTTCGCATAGGGAAAGATGTAGTACATCACCGCATAGCCGCGCGCCTTGTAGATGGGGTAGAACTTCCGGAAGTTCTCCAAAGTGAGCGAGTAATGGCGCACGGCAAGGGCCGTAGTGGGACGGACCTTGATGGTCACCTCGAAGATGATGCCAAACAGACCGTAGCTCGAGCGGGCGAGTTGCATTTCCTTCGGATTCTTGGCCTCGCTGATCTCGCGGATTTCGCCTTGCGGCGTCACGAGGCGCACGGCGGTGACATAGGAGCTCACCTGGCCGAAGCCTCCGGGGAAGGATGAATCCTTGGTGGCGGCGCAGGCCATGGCAGCGAGCGTGACGTTGCCGATCTCAGTGGTGATGTAAGGCTGGAGGCCGCGGTCCTTCAGCGCGTAGGCCAGCTGCTCGTGGTTGACGCCCGCCTCCACCGTGACCGTATCGTCGGTGAAGTGCAGGATGCGGTTCATGGCCTTCATGTCGACCATGGTGCCCCCTTGGTCGTCACCGTTCATCCGCGCCGTGGAGTGCATGGAGCCCGCCGGCCGCACCGGCGAGGGAAACCGCACTGTGTCAGTCACGATCTCGATGATGTCCTCGACGCTCTCCGGCGTCACCTTCACCCGCGGGTGATAGGTCCAGGTGCCGTCCCAGCTTTTGATGGTGACGTCCTGCTGGATGTCCATGACTCCCCCCAACTCGCCGCGGCGCAAGACCATAAAGGAATGGGCCGGCGAATCCAGACTGAGGCGCAAGGGCCCTTGAGCCCCCATTGAGATTACCTTGGGCCTTTAAGGATTTGACCCATATCAATGAGTCGGCAGAAGGATGGTATGGGTTGAAGGGGGCTAAGGGGAATGCTTAGGTCTGCCGCAATTCGCCGCTAATGGCGGCTTTCGATTTCATGCCAGAGGTTGAGAGGGGCGCCGGTGAAGCGATTCTGTATTATCGGAGCGGGTGCTTGCGGCCTGGCTGTGGTCAGGACCTTCGCCGAACGCGCGATTCCCTTCGATTGCTTCGAGGCGGAGGGCGACGTGGGCGGCATCTGGAACCCGGACAGCCCACACGCCGTCTATAGCTCGACCCACTTCAATTCGTCCAAGAAGCTGTCGCGCTATCCCGATTTCAAGTTCCCGGACGAGATGCCGTATTATGTCAGCGCCACCCAGGCGGAGGAGTATTTGCGCGCTTTTGCCGCGGAGTTCGGCCTCTACGAGCACATCACGTTCAATACCAAAGTGACGCATGCCGAGCGCATGCCTGAGGGCTGGCGGGTTACACTCGAGGGCGAAACGAGGCCGCGCCTTTATGACGGGCTGATCGTGGCGAACGGTCACCATTGGCATCCTTCCGTGCCGGACTATCCCGGCCACTTCGACGGCGAGGTGCTGCACTCCCACGACGTGAAATCTAGAGAGCAGCTCAAGGGCAAGCGCGTCCTGGTGGTTGGCGCCGGCAACTCGGCGGTCGACATTCTGTCGGACGCGGCGCAGGACGGAAAGGCGGCCATCCACTCGATGCGCCGCTCATATTATTTCTTCCCGAAGATGCTGTTCGGCAAGCCGACCGACGCCGTCATTGACCGTTTGAACAAGTTTCCGCTGCCACGCCGCTTCATGTATGGGGTCTACAAGCTCGGCATGCTGGTCTTGATCGGTTCTCACGAGCGCTACGGTCTGCCCGAACCCGACCACAAGCTGTTCGAGGCTCATCCCACGGCCTGCACCACCTATCTCGACCACATCGTGCATGGACGCATCGTCACCAAGCCCGGCATCACGCGGCTCGACGGTAAACGCGTCTATTTCGAGGACGACACGTCGGAGGAGGTCGACCTTCTGATCTGGGCCACCGGGTTCAGAGTCAACTTCCCGTTCTTGGACGACTCCTACATCCTCGACGAGCAGGGCCGCTCTAAGCTTTTCATTCACACCTTCGACCGCGTGCACGACGACTTCTTCGTCGTTGGTTTGTTCGAGCCGGCGGAAGGGGGTGTGTGGCAGATCGCCGATTATCAGTCGCGGCTGATCGCGGCCTACATTACGGCGATGGAGAGTGACCCGAAGCGGGCGGATTGGTTCCGCGCTCTAAAGCGTCACGCCAAGCCCGATATCGGCCACGGTATCAAGTGGCAGGACACGCCGTGGCACAGATTCGAGATTCATCACTTGCGCTTCCGGCGCTACATGGCGCGCTTGCTCAAGAAGTTCGGGCCGTGCGCGGGGCCGGAGCGCGAGATGCGCACCATGGGCGAGACCGCCGAAGAGCGCGAGGAAGCGAAGCTCAAGCTCGCGTCTTGAGGCGTCAGTCAGGAAATAAAGGGGGACCCGGGAGGAGGAGAGCCCCCGGGTCTCAGGTAGCGGAGACGAACGCGAGCTAGGACGCGACCTTCGCCACCGCTTGTTCGACCGGCTTCTTCACAGCGGCCTCAACCGGCTTGTAGGCGTCGCGCGCCATTGCGGCGTACATCTCGCCGATCTTCGTCGCCTCGGCGACCCAGGT
>Ga0307436_1001326_pt1 | contig 10995 bp, 9 predicted proteins | sample SalMarWE160440MG_FD_202513 | JGI IMG/M metagenome (GOLD analysis project Ga0307436, IMG submission 202513) | Salt marsh sediment microbial communities from the Plum Island Ecosystem LTER, Massachusetts, United States - WE1604-40 | ecosystem: Environmental > Aquatic > Marine > Intertidal zone >...
CAATATCCTGGTGGTCGGCTATACCCGGCCCGGAAAGCTGATCGAGATCGGGCGCGACGGCAAGATCGTGTGGCAGTACAAGGCCAGGCGCGGCGGGCAGCTCAATCACCCCTCGCTCGCCATGGAGCTTCCCAACGGCAACGTGCTGGTCACCGACGACCTCAACCAACGCGTCGTCGTCATCGACAAGAAGACCGACGCCATCCTGTGGCAATACGGCGTCACCCACCACCGGGGCTCCAGGCCGGGCTATCTCCATATCCCCGACGGCCTCGATATCCAGAAAATTATCCAGAAGGCAAAGTGAATGGGCAAGATCTGGCAGACATGGAGCGCCGCATTGGCGCTGGGTTTTGCGGGCGCGGTCGCGGCGAGCCCGGCGCATGCCACCGTACACAAGGTGGGAGCGGTGACCTGGCACGCCAGCCGCTATGCCGGCCGCAAGGTCGACATCGCCGGCTACGTGCTGGTGAAGAAGACGGGTTACGTGCTCTTTTCCGACGAACCCGGCGGCAAGGTGTCGGCGCACGACCTGCCGGTGACGGGGACGGGTATCGCGGCGCTCAGCCTGGACAAGAAGTACCGCCTGCGCGGTGCCTTCGTGCGCGGCGGGCTCAAGGCCAGCAACGGCAATCCCTATCATCTGGAGCTGACGGCGCCGCCGGTGGCGCTTGGGCATTAGAGCGCCCGCGTCGTTCCCGTGAACGGACAAGGAAAAAGGATGGCCGGATCAACTCCGGCCATGACGCTTGAGAGGCAAGGTGGTTTCTCCATCCTCCCTCGTCGTCATGCGCGGGCTCGACCCGCGCATCTTTTTAGCGGGGTTGCGAAACTGATTCCGGAAATTGGTACAACACCCTGTTTTAAGGCATTTTATTTCAACCTACCAGCCGCCGCCACCGCCGCCTCCGCCACCTCCTCCGGAAAAGCCGCCGCCCGAAGACCCTGAGGAGGATTGCGACGGCATGGCGGCGACCATGCCGGCAGCAAGCCCTGCGACCATGGCTGTGGCAGCGCGGTCGAGGCTCGCTCCCGTGAATCCGCGGCCGGAATACCAGGCGGGGGTATAGGCGCCCTGCGCCGCCTCGGGATGGGCCACCGCCATCCACTTCCTGAAGGCGCGAGTCCACGGCTTTTCCACGTCGAGAGCCACCGCAAAGGGGAGGAAACGCTCGAAAAGCTGTTGCGACATCTCCGGTTCATCGTTCACATTGAGCCGGCCTTCCTCGGCGACCGAGAGATAGAGCTTGAATCCCTCGATATCGTCCATCGCCTTGCGGCCTTCACGCGTCGGGGCCCTGAGCAGGTAGAAGAAGCTCACATTCATGACCGCAAGCAGGATGAGGCTGATCTCGGCGGGAAGCGGCAGGGTGCCGCTCGGCACCATGAGCCCCGCGACTACGGCAAAGGCAAAGGCGACGGCGAGGCCCATCACGAAAAGGACGATGCCGAGCAGCTTCGATGATCCGCCCGGAACCCACCCGAGAAGCCGGCGACCACCAGAGGCGATGAGGAACGCGGCCAGGACGCTTGCGATAATGGTGGGGATGGCGAGGCCCATCTGCTCCGACGTCGGCAATTGCAGCACGAAGAAGGCAAAGAGCGCCAAGAGGGTGAGGACGATGCCGACGGCAACGGCGCCATAGTTGTTGCGAAAATAGACGCCGGCGTTCTCGTCCAGGATGGCCGAGCGGAATTTGGAAACGGCATCGGCCAGCATGGAGCCGTGCGCCTTGTCGAAGCGCACCCGGTCGCGCCCGCCGAACAGGCGGTCGGCAATGGCGCTCTCGCCCTTCGACAGCGAGGGGTAGGAGATCTTGACCGCCCGCAATTCGATGTCACCATCGTCGTCGATGATCTTTATGTTGCCCTTGACGGCCATGTCCATGAGGGCCGCCACGAAGCCGCGCGGGACGCCGGAGCGAACATCGTCGAAGCCCTCGTAGGAAACATAGGAGACGAGCCCCGGCGACATGCCGTCGGGGGCCGAAAACAGCGGGATGATGGTGCCTTTCCTGGGGTCGCGCCCGATCCTCGCCCAGGTGAGGAGGAAATAGACGCCCACCGCCACCACGGCGGCAATGAGGGCGGCAAAGCCGAGATTGTCCTTGAGCGAGGCCATCCACAGATCGAAGCTGCCTGGCTCGGGCACGATTCCCTTGGGAAAGGCCACCGCCACGGTGAGGCCTTCATGGCGGGCGAGCGGACGCGTGGTCTGGAACGTGATGGAATTGCCGGTCTCGGCAGCGATGCGCCAGTCCTTGCCGCCCGCACCGTACGCGCCGGTATAGGCTGCCTTCGACAGGATGCGCGCACCCGGCGGCAGGTTGATTTGCGCCGTGGCTGAGAGGATGGGGAAGGACCAGAAATTGCCGGTGGTGTTCCAGTAGAGCTCATCGTGGTCAGGGAAAAACCGCAACTGGCGGGTGGTGCGATACTTGAGCAGGTACTCGTGCTCGCCGGGCGAGACATAGACGTTTTTGTCGCCGATATAGACGCGGGCAAAACGGTCCATTGTTCTTTCGTGCCACGGTTCGGGGCGGCCGTCGCGCCTGACATCGGTGACGACGAATCCGACGCGGCGCACATAGCCCGACGGCAGACGGTACACGACGGGGAAGTCGCGGTAGATGCCGTGCCTGATCTGGTGACCCTCGGCGTTGACGCGAATGCGCTCGGCCACGTCGAGCGTGCCGTCCTTTTGGACATCGATGGTGACGTCGTAGGAGAGGATCCGTTCTGCCGCCCCGGCCGCAGGGGCAACGAAGGCGAGCGTCAAAAGCAGCCCGGCCGCAAGCACATGAGCGATCAGGCGGGTCATGAGCTTATTACTCCGGCATTAGAACTCGACCTTGGGCACGGCACGGTCGGCAGCATCCTCGATCTCGAAGAACTGCGCCTTCTCGAAGCCGAACTGACCTGCCATGATAGTCGAGGGGAAGGATTCGACCATGATGTTGAGATTGCGCACCGCGCCGTTGTAGTAGCGGCGTGCCAACTGGATCTGGTCCTCGATGCCCGAGAGCGACTTCTGGAAGTCCATGACGTTGGTCGAGGCCTTGAGGTCGGGATAGTTCTCCATCACCGCGTTGAGGCGCATCAACGCCCCCGACAGGGCGCCTTCTGCCTTGGCACGTGTCTCGGGATCGGCGTTCTGGACCGCTTGGGCCTGTGAGCGCATTTCGGCGACGTCCTCGAGCACGGTTTTTTCATGGGACATGTAGCCCTTGACCGCGGCCAGCAGGTTGGGAATGAGGTCGGTGCGGCGCTTGAGCTGTACGTCGATGCCGCTCCAGCCCTCCCTGACCATCTGGCGGGTGCGCACGAGCGAATTGTAGATGTAGACCGCATAGCCAATCACTACGACCGCAATGGCGACGAGAACCCACGACAGCATGCGACGTCTCCTTCACTGAGGCGTTTTGGCGAAAGCCCTAATTCTTCGCCTTGCCGATCCGGGAGCGCGCCTGCGACAACTCGGCGGTGGTGCGAGTCAGGCGGTCGGCGAGCTCGCGCATCACCTCGATGCCGAGCTCGGGGAACTCGCGAATGAGGCGCAGGAAATGCTCCTTCTCGATGCGCAGCGTGTCCATCTGGGTTGCCGCCTTGACGGTGGCGGTGCGCGGCACCTCGCACAGGATGGCGATCTCGCCGACGATGGCATTCTCGCCCACGCGCGCGAGCGGGATGTCGCCGCCGGCAGTCTCGGCCACGATATCGGCCTCGCCCTTCATAATCACGTAGGCCGCATCGCCGTCATCGCCCTGGTGGAACAGCACCTGCTGGGGCTGGAACGACATGCGGTCGGAGGTGAAGGCCAAAAGCTTCAGCTTGGCCGGCTCCATCTTGGCGAACAGCGGCACCCGTTTCAGGCGGTCCACTTCATCATTGAGCAACATTGCCCTTAAACTCCGTTCCTCAACTCACCGCTCTCACCTTGCCTGGCATCATGCCACAAGCTTGGCGTAAGCGGCCTGTTTCTTCAAAAGCTCGCCCGGCGCGCCATCCTCGGCCAAACGGCCGTCCTGCATGACCATCACGCGATCGAAAATCTCGGCCTGGGCCGGGTTCGAGAGAATCCACAGGATGCCGGCGCTGCCGCCCACCGGGCCGATGGGCTCGCTCACGATACGCTTGAGAATGTTGGTCTGCGAGGTGCGGTCGAGCGCCCCCAGGGCGCGATTGACGATCAGCAGATCGGGACGCCTGAGCAGCGCGCGCGCCAGGCCGATCTTCTGGCGCTGGGCCTGCGACAGGCGCTTGCCCCCGGTGCCGACATTGAATTCAAGACCCACCTGCAACACACCATCGTAGAGGCCATAGCGATCGAGGGCCTCGCGCAGCATGGCGAACACCTTGGCCTGGCCGCCGGCGATGCCGTAGCACACGCGGCCCAGGAGCATGTTGTCCTGCACCGAGGCGTTCTTGTTGTAGCTGGCAGGATCGTAGAACTCGATCTCGTCTTTCAGCTCCTCAGGCAAGCCGTCGCGGAAGGCGCGGCGTAGGTCCATGAGACTCGCCTTGACCTCATCGTCGATGAAACCCATGCGGTGGCGCGGCTCGATATAGGCGAACGGCAGGCGGATGAAGCGCTGGCGGTCCTCCTCGCTGACGGCTTCATAGGGCTGCTTGGCCGCCCGCGTCAGCGCGATCTGATATTCCGGAATTTCGTCGGGCCCCATGAAGCTCAACTGCTCGAAGAACGGGTGATCGGGCGGCAAATCGGCAAACAGCTCGATGGCGGTCGAGGCGATCTCGCGCCCGCGGTCGTAGAACAGGCGATCGAGGTTGAGGTCGGCAAGGAGCTGACGCATATATTTGTGGCCGGCGAGATTGTGCTCGGCCAGCTCGTCGGTGTCGGGGGTGCCGAAGAGGACGTTTTCGGCCACGGTCGCCTGGTCGGCATATTTCTCCGGATCGAAAAACTCCACCAGCCCGGCGTTTTCGCCCTGCTGCAAGCGCTCGCGCAGGGCGGCGCGAACCTCCAGCACGGCGCTGGTGAGGTCGCCGTGTTCGGCCGGGTCGATGCGCCCGCGCAGGCCGAGGTCGATGATATCGTTGTTGAGCTCGACCAGGGCGAGCACCCTTTTCACCTGGTCCATCAGATCATCGGGGCCGGTGGCGCCGGCGGCGTCATAATCGACCCAGTCGGCCGCCACGTCGAAATCAGGGTTGCGGGCGCGGTGGGCCTCGGCCACCTCCCAGGCGCGTCGCCTGGCCCCGGCGGCATCGTATTCGAAAGGGCGCAGCGGCGCATGCTTGAGGCCATAGAGCAGGTTGTCGGCGACCGAGGCGTGGAACAGCGGCAGATCGGACGGCACCACCGAGATACGCCGGCCGGTCACCGCTTCGGGAAGATCGGCCAGATCGTCGTCGTTGAGAGCCACCCGGCCCGCCGTGGGCGGCAACAGCCGCGCAGCGAGATCGCCCAGCGTTTCGGCGCCGCTGTTGGGTCCGCCGACCACCGCCACCTTCTCGCCAATGCCGACGCGCGAGCTCATCTGCTCTATGAGCTTGGCGCCCGCCTCGTCGGTGACGGCGACACCGGAAAAGCGCAGATCACCTTTCAGCGGCGGGAGTGGTTCGGCGAGCGGCTTCTGCAGTTCGCGATCCATCATCTCGTCGGCATTGAACTGCTCGATCACCTGGGAATATTTCACCTGCACATCGAGGCGCTGCTGATCCCAGTCGATGAGCTCCTTGATGGGGGCGGGCAGATCCTTGTAGGCGGCGATCACGGCGACGAGCTGGCCGATGTCGAGATTGCCGTTGAGAGCGAACCAGCCGCCGATGAGGTAGAACACGAAGGGCGTCACCTGCGCCAGGAAGTTGTTGAGGAACTTGACGAAGAATTTTCTCTGATAGAGCTCGTAGCGGATGGCGAAGATGCGCCCCAGCCGGTGGGCGATGTCGGCGCGCTCGAAATTGGAGGTATCGTTGATGTGGACGCTGCCGATGCCGTCGACAATCTCGCCGACGCGGCCGGCCAACTGGCGGGCGGTCAACTGACGCTGGCGTCCAAGCTCGATCTGGCGCCGCCTCAGGCGGGGTATGACGATCGCCTGCACCGCAACGATGCCCGCCGCGATGAGGCCGAGCGAGACCGACTGCACCAGGATGAAGACCATGGCGGTGGCCGCCTGGCCGCCGAGGAAGACGGGGCTGACGAAGGCCTCGCCGATGAAGCCGCCGATGGGCTCCACCTCGTCCCTGATCATGGTCGACAGCTCCGCCGGCTTGGCGCGGCGGTAATAGGACATGGGAAAGCGCATCAGCCGGTCGACAAGCTGGAAACGCAACTGGCGCAGCATGCGCTCGCCCAGCCGGCCCTTGTAGGTGTTGATGTAGAACTTGAACAGGCCGTTGACGATCACCAGGAACAGGAACACCAGCGAAAGCGTCACCAGGGCGCTGAAACGGTGCAGGTCGACACCCGGAAAGATCGGGATACTGCCACTCGAAAGGAGCCAGGTGGGCACGTCGATGGCGATGTGGAAATAGTGCTGGGTGGCGTCCTCGGTCGGGAACCCCCTGCCCTGGATGGGACCGTTGACGATCAGCTTGGGCAGGTTGAGCGACAGGAAGTAGGTCGGCATCGACGCCAGCACGATGATCAGGATGTAGATCTGCATCGCCTTGGTGTAGCGCCAGGCAAAGGCGAACACGGTCGAGGGCAGATGCTCGCTGACGATGCGCTTTTCGCCGCTCATGACCCGGGCTCCTGAGCGACGGGATCGAGCACGACGAAACGCCGCTCGGCATAAGGGGTGCCGGCGATCTCGGCATCCTCGAGCACGAGGCTGAGGGCGCAGCGCTGCCTGAGAGTGTTGCGCCCCAGGATATGGGGCACCTGCCCGGCGGCGCGTTCGAGCGCCGGCGCATAGTCGAGCACCACCACGCCGGCATTGTCGATGAGGCGGAACAGGAGATCGCCCACCACCTCGCGCCCACCAAAGGGCTTCAGCGAGCAGCCGAGCATGATGAGACCGTAGCGGCCGATTGGCAGGTCGTAGTCGAGCTCCTGGAATTTTCTCGCCACATGGCGCACACTGCAGGGCGCGCCGTTGAGTTCTGAGGCCTCGAACGGCACGACCTTGGGGTCGACCACCAGCACGCTCTCAGGCGCAGGCCTAAGGTACGGCGTCACCGGGCGCAGATGGCCGCCGATCTCGACGATGTGGGGCAGGCCGGCAACGAAATGCGCAGCCAGTACCTGACGGACCATCGCTGCAGGTCCGCCGAGATGGGGTATCTCTATCCCGTCGGCAACATGCTTGTCCATGTTCCCTCTGCCGCCCGCGCCTGTTGCCTCCAACCGGACCTCAGCATACAAAGCTTGTTCCTTCCCGTCACTAGCAACGATAAGCAGAATGTTGACAGAGAACCGATACGTCATCGATCCAGATTTCACCTTCGATATTCTGCGCGGTCTTGCCCGCTACAGCGGCAGCGCCTTCATCGCCGCCGTGGCCGAGGCGGTGACGCGACTGCCGCGGCACAACATCTCGCAAGCCCTCGGGCACCGGCAGATCGCCTGCAAGATGTGGCTGCGCGATGCCCTCTACGACACGCTGGGCGGCTCATTCGAGCGCATCTGGGTGGTGGGCGGCTGGTACGGGGTGCTGCCGGCGATGCTGTTCGACGACGAACGCTTCGATATCGGCCACATCACCAGTATCGACATCGACCCCGATTGCCGCCCGGTGGCCGAGACGCTCAATGCCAAGGCCCTGAAGGATGGCCGCTTTACCGCGCTGACGGCGGATATGTACGCGCTCGACTACGGCGGCAGCAACGGGCCCGATCTCGTCGTCAACACCTCGTGCGAGCACATCCCCGACATGCCGGGCTGGCTCAGCCTGATCCCCAAGGGCCGCAAGCTGGTGCTGCAGTCGAACAACTATTTCTCCGAGCCAGAGCACATCAACTGCGTGGAGAGCCTCGATGCCTTCATCGAGCAGTGCGGCCTTTCGCGCATCGATTTCCAGGGGGAGCTGGATCTGAAGAAATACACGCGCTTCATGCTGATCGGGGAGAGGTGAGGAAGCGAGTAGCGAACAGGGCATAGGGAACAGGCGGCCGGGATTGCCTAATCCCTATTTGCTACTCGCTATTTTCCCAGTTTGTCCGCCAGTATCCGCGCGCTCTGCGGGCCGCCGCCCAGTTGCGGGCGTTGGGCTTCGGGCGGCGGCGGTGCGGCGCGAGCGGCTCTCACCTCTTCCAGAAGACGCTTCGGTGTGAGGTCGGCGGGGCGCAACAGGCGAGTGAGGCCGCGGGCTTCGAGCGCTGCGGCCCGGCGTGTCTGCTCGGTCTCGCCGCCGGCATCGAAGGGCACCATCACCGAGCGGCAACGCGCCTCCAAGACGTCGGCGGCGGTGTTGTAGCCGGCCTGCGAGACGGATACCCGGCAGTGAGCGAGAAGCGCGCGGAAGTCGCTCCGATGGTGCTCGACGGCAATGCCCGGTCGCTGGCCGCGGGTGAGGCGCTCAACGATCTCGACCGGCATGTTGGGGCCGGTGATGAACAGCCATTTGCCGCTTGCGCCCTGATCGAGGCGAACGGCCTCCAGCGCGGCCAGCATCAGCGCACTGCCTGCCGCACCGCCGCCGGCCGAGACCACGATGTCGGCCTGTTCGCCCTCCAGTTCGCCCGGCGGCGCCGATACAATGCCGGAATAGCACACCAGATCGGCGATGGCGCTTGCTTCAGGGAACGTCGCTTCGAGCGGGGCAAAACGCGGATCGCCATGCGCGATGACCAGATCGAAACGGTTCTGCAGGATGTCGACGGTCTCAGCGATGCGTTCGGGCTTGCGGTTCTCCTGCAGGATATCGCGCACCGATGCGGCGATGAGGCGGGTGGGGCTGGAGGCGGCGCGCGCCTCGGCGACAAGCGGCTCAAGCTCGAAGCGCATCTGGCGGCGGCCGAAGGGCCAGGCCTCGATCAGGAGCACGTCCGGCGCCAGCCGGCGCCAGGCCTCGATGAGGAGATCGCGGCGGCGGGCGAGGAACGCCTCGTCAGCGGCGCGGCCCGCCTCGTCGACAAGACCGGAAAAGCCTTCCGCGCTCGCCAGCGCCGGCAGGGCCACGGTCCTGAGACCCGGCGGCGGGAAACCGGGCACCGGACAGCCGCCGCTCACCAGCGTCACATCGAAGTCGGCCCGCCTGAGCGCCTCGGCTACCAGGCTGGCGCGTGCCAGATGGCCAATGCCGAGGAGATGCTGGACGTAAAAGAGGACCGATGCGCTCAAGCGGCCTCCTTCTGGGCGGCGGTCACACCGACGGAGGAAAACAGGCCGACCAGATCTGTAATGCTGGTGGCGTGGTCAAAGGCCTCGCGCACCCGCTTCTCGCCGGCGAGACCTAGCCGGCGACGCAGGTCGGGATGAGCGATAAGGCGGGCAAGCTCACGCCCGAGCGCTTCGGCATCGTCGGGTTCGACAAGGACGCCGTTGACGCCGTCCTCGATCAGCTCGGGCACCCCCGATATGGCGGTCGAGAGCACGCACAGGCGCTGGCTCTGCGCCTCAACCACCACGTTGGGTAGCCCATCGCGGTCGCCGTCTCTGGCGATGCGACAGGGCAGGACGAAAAGGTCGGCCTCGCGGTAAGCGGCGAGCACCTTGTCCTGCGGCTGGCTGCCGCGCCAGTCGATGCGCCCGGAAAGGCCCAGGCGTTCGGCTTCGGCCCGGAGCGAAGCAATGAGATCGCCCCCGCCGATATGGGTCCAGCGCCAGTTGAGGTCTTTCGGCAGGCCGGCGAGCGCGGCGATGAGCACATCGAGGCCCTTCTTCTCCACCGCCCGGCACACGGTGAGCAGCCTGACCGGTGCATCGGCGCGCGAGCCGTCGCGGCGCGCGGGTTTGAGGCGCGCCGCGGCAAAGCGGGCAAGGTCGAGGCCGTGATAGCTCAGATGGACGCGCGCCGGATCGGGCGCGAGTTTTTTCAGCCGTTCAGCGCCAACGGCAGTGCAGGTCACCACCCAGCGCGCCGAGGCGAGCTTCGGGCTGAGTTCGTCATCGCTCGATGTCCAGATGTCCTTGGCATGGGCCGAGCAGGTCCACCGAAGGCCGGTCAACAGGCTCGCATAAAGCGCCACCGTAGCGGGCGTGTGCACGAAATGGGCATGGATATGGCCGATGTCGGCCGGCAACTCGGCAGCCATCACCAGGGCCTGGCCGAAGCGTCGCACGCGGTGGCGGCTGAAGTCGGTCCTGAGATCGACGAGGAACTGCCTCAGGGCGGCGCGATAACCGACAAGTCGACGGGCCGCCCACCAGCCCTTGAGTACCCGCAACGGTTCTTCGTGCAGGTACTCCGGCAGATAGGTGACTGGTGCGGCGATCTCGCGGTGCACCGGATGCACGTCCTTGTCGGTGGGCCGGCGCATGGACCAGATGGCCACATCGAGCCCGGCCTCTTCGAGGCCTTTGATCTCCTGCGCAATGAAGGCTTCCGACAGGCGCGGATAGCCCTTGAGGAGGACCGCGATGCGCTTGGCCATGTCCGTCAGAGGCCGCCTTCGATGACGGCCAGCATGGGGTGGGTGCGCTCTTCGATATGATCGAGGATCAGGTCGCCCACGGTCTCGATGCCCCCCAGCATGGACGCGGCGTCGGCGGCCGAGGGCAGCCGCTGGTGCGGCAGGCGGTGCAAGGCCGCGGCGAATGTCTTCGCATCGCTCGCCTCGTCGGGATGCAGCATCGAGACCAGGCCCAGCTCGGCAGCGCGCGAGGCGCGCACGAACTGCTCCATGCGCGGCTTCATGCGCGGCACCATGAGGGCGCGCTTGTCGAAGGACAGGAGTTCGCAAAAGGTGTTGTAGCCGCACATGCCGACGACGGCGCGGCTGTCGTCGATGAGCGTCTCCAGCCGGCTGTCGAACTCGATGAGGCGCACCCGGGGAGAGCGGTGAGCGCGCTCGACGATGGCCTGGCGCTCCTCCAGCGGCATGAACGGGCCCAAGACGAGGAGCGCATCGAGCGGGATGGAGCGA
>Ga0307436_1001327_pt1 | contig 10989 bp, 9 predicted proteins | sample SalMarWE160440MG_FD_202513 | JGI IMG/M metagenome (GOLD analysis project Ga0307436, IMG submission 202513) | Salt marsh sediment microbial communities from the Plum Island Ecosystem LTER, Massachusetts, United States - WE1604-40 | ecosystem: Environmental > Aquatic > Marine > Intertidal zone >...
TGGCGGCGTCCGGCTTCAGCCGGCGCACCAGCCGCCGCGCCTGGACAAAGCCGCGGGCGAGCTTCGCCAGCCCGCCGACGATGCCGGCGAACGAGCGGCCGAGCGTCGCCGAGCTGATCACGTGGACGGCCTCGGCCGGGAAAGCGTGGCCGTAGGCTTCCGCCCGCCGGTCGGTGGCCAGATGCACCCGCCAGCCGCGCGCCACGAGCGTCGCGGCCAACGCCTCGGCCGGAAACAGATGACCTCCGGTGCCGCCAGCCGCGATCAGAACAGGACCCCGCATCCGCCCCCGACCTTCAAGCCGGCCGTGTCGCCGCCGGCGGCGCGTGGGCGAAGCGACTGCCGAGCGGACGCGGCACGGCCCGGCGGCGGGTCAACGCCAGCAGCAGCCCCATGGCGAACGCCTCGGCGACCATCGACGAGCCGCCGTAGGAGATGAACGGCAGCGTCATGCCCTTGGCTGGCATCAGGTTGAGGTTGACCGCCATGTTGATCGCCGACTGGACGCCAAAGAGCACGATCAGGCCGGCGCCGGCAAGCCGCACGAACGGGTCCTCGTGCCTGGCGCTGCGCGACAGGCCGCGGAAGACGACGAAGGCGAACACCGCCACCAGCGCGATGCACACGATGATGCCGAATTCCTCGGCCGCCACCGCGAAGATGAAATCGGTGTGGGCGTCGGGCAGCACCCGCTTGACGATCCCCTCCCCCGGCCCCTGGCCGAGCCAGCCGCCGCGCATGATCGAATCGATCGCCTTGTCGATCTGGAAGGTGTCGCCGGACTGCGGCGCGATGAACCGGTCGATGCGCACCGCCACGTGCGGCAGCGTGACATAGGCGGCGAAGACGCCGCCGAGCGCAGCAACGGCAAGACCGACGATCCACAGCCACGGCACGCCCGCCAGGAAGAACAGCGTCCCCCAGGCGATCGTCACCAGCATGGTCTGGCCGAAGTCGGGCTCGGCCACCAGCAGCGCCGCGACGATGCCGAACAAGATCAGCGCGAACAGGTTGGCCGGAATGTCCGCGCGCCGCCCGTTCTCGGCAAACAGCCAGGCCACGACGACGACGAACGCCGGCTTCATGAACTCGGACGGTTGCAGCGACAGCCCGGCGACGTCGACCCAGCGGCGGGCGCCGTTGACCTCGACCCCGGTGAACAGGGTCACCACCATCAGCAGCAGCGACACGGCGAGCACGATCAGGGCGACCCGGCGCACCTGACGGGGCGTGAGCAACGAGGCCGCGATCATCGCCGCCAGTGCCGGCGCCAGGAAGGCGACTTGACGGTCGAAGAAGTGGAAGCTGCCGTAGCCGAGGCGCTCGGCGACCGCCGGGCTACCGGCCAGCGACAGCACCACGCCGCTGATCATCAGAACGATGATGGCGCCCAGTAGAGGCTTGTCGACGGTCCACCACCACTCGGCGAACTGGCTGCGATCGGCGCGGCTGATCATCAGGCGGCTTCCCCCTTGCTGGTCCCGGATCCGAGGCCGGGGCTGGTGACGCCATGGAGCTGACGCACGAGGGCGCGGAAGGCGTCGCCGCGCTGCTCGAAGTTGCGGAACTGGTCGTAGGACGCGCACGCCGGCGACAGCAGCACCACCGGTTCGTCGGCGGCATCGGCGGCGGCATCGGCGGCGGCGGCGGCAAGTGCGGCGGCGAGCGTGCCGCAAACCACATGCGGCACCAGGCCGAGGGTGCGGGCGAAGTCGTCCGCCGCCTCGCCGATCAGATAGGCCTTGGCGATGCGCGGGAAGAAGCCGGCGAGCGAGGCGACGCCGTTCTCCTTCGGCCGGCCGCCGGCGATCCAGTAGATGCGCGAGAAACTCGCCAGAGCGCGTGCCGCGGCGTCGGCATTGGTCGCCTTGGAATCGTTGACGAAGACGACGCGGCCGCGCCGGCCGACCTCCTCCATGCGGTGCGGCAGGCCGGGGAAGGTGGCAAGGCCGGCGGCGATTGCGACGTCGTCGACAGCGAGCGCACGCACGCAGGCGATGGCGGCGACCGCGTTCTGCGCATTGTGAGCGCCGCGCAGCGACCCGATGCCGGTCAGCTCGGCGACCTTGGCCGCGGTCCCCCCGGCGGCGGCGAAGACGGCGCCGCCCTCGCCGTAGACGCCATCGGCAAGCGGTCGGGCGGCGGACACGCGGGTGAGCGCAACGCCGGCGGCCGCGACCCGGTCGGCAATCGTCTCGCACCAGCGGTCGTCGACGGCGATCACCGCCGCCGCCGCCTGCGCCACCAGCCGTTCCTTGAGCGCCGCATAGGCCTCCATGGTGCCGTGGCGGTCGAGGTGGTCGGCGGTGAGGTTGAGCAGCACGCCGATCGACGCATCGATGCCCGGAGCGAGATCGATCTGGAAGGAGGAGCACTCCAGCACGTGGACACGCTGGCGCGCCGGCGGCGCCAGCGACAGGACCGGCGTGCCGATGTTGCCGCCGACCGCCGCCTCGCGGCCGGCGCTCGCCAGGAGATGGCCGATCAGCGCCGTCGTGGTCGACTTGCCGTTGGTGCCGGTCACCGCCACGAACGGCGCATCCGGCGCGAGCCGCCGGCGTTCGCGGCAGAACAGCTCGATATCGCCGATCACCTCGATGCCGGCGGCGCGCGCGCGGGCGACCGACCAGTGCGGGGCCGGATGGGTGAGCGGAATTCCCGGCGCCAGAACCAGCGCGGCAAATCGCGACCAGTCGGCAGCGGCAAGATCGCCGACCGCGATGCCGGCACCGTCGGCCGCCGCCACCGCGCCGCCATCGTCGTCCCAGGCGGTGACGCGGGCGCCGCCGGCGGCAAGCGCCTGGGCGGTGGCGCGGCCGCTCTCGCCAAGGCCGAACACCGCGACGGCGCGACCGGCAAAGGTGGTCACCGGGATCATTGCCGCCTCATCTCAGCTTGAGGCTCGACAGGCCGATCAGGGCGAGCAGCACCGCGATGATCCAGAAGCGGATGACGATCTGCGCCTCCGTCCAGCCGAGCGCCTCGAAGTGATGGTGGATGGGCGCCATGCGGAAAACGCGCTTGCCGGTGAGCTTGAAGGAGGCAACCTGGATGATCACCGATACGGCTTCGAGCACGAACAGGCCGCCGACGATGGCGAGCACGATCTCGTGCTTGGTGGTGACGGCGACGGCGCCAAGCATTCCGCCGAGCGCGAGCGAGCCGGTGTCGCCCATGAAGATCGCCGCCGGTGGCGCGTTGAACCACAGAAAGCCGAGGCCGGCGCCGACCATGGCGCCGCACAGCACCGCCAGTTCGCCGGTGCCCGGCACCAGATGGATCTGCAGGTAGTCGGCGAAGACGGCGTTGCCGGAGAGATAGGCGATGAAGGCGAAACTCGCCGCCGCGATCATCACCGGCACGATGGCGAGGCCGTCGAGTCCGTCGGTCAGGTTGACGGCGTTGCCGGCACCGACGATGACGAAGGCGGCGAAGGGAACGAAGAACCAGCCGAGGTTGGCGACGACGCCCTTGAAGAAGGGAAAAGTCAGCACCGTCGACAGCAGCGGCGGGCCGGCCCAGCTCACCGCGATGCAGGCGAGGATGGCGACCACGGCCTCGAGCGCCAGACGCATGCGCCCCGACAGGCCGCGACCGGCCGACGCGCGCGTCACCTTGAGGTAGTCGTCGTAGAGGCCGATCAGCCCGAAGCTGACCGTCACCGCCAGCACGATCCACACGTAGATGTTGCCGAGGTTGGCCCACAGCAGCGTCGACACCACCAGGCCGGAAAGAATCATCAGCCCGCCCATGGTCGGCGTGCCCGCCTTGGTGAGGATGTGGTTGGGCGGCCCGTCGGCCCGGATCGGCTGGCCCTTGCCCTGGCGCAGGCGGAGCGTCGCGATGATCCCCGGCCCGAACAGGAAGACGAAGACCAGCGCGGTCATGGTTGCTCCCGCCGCACGGAAGGTGATGTAGCGAAAGACGTTGAGGACCGAGAACTGGTCGGTGAGGAGGCCCAGGAGGTAGAGCATCAGGCGGCGTCCTCTTCCGCCCTGGCTGCGGCGCCGCCGGCGGCGAAGCGCGCCTTAAGCGCCTCGACCAGCGGGCCCATACGGCTGGCGTTGGAGCCCTTGACCATGATCACGTCGCCGGGGCGGATCGAATCGAACAGCGCCGGCTCGAGATCGCCGGCGCTGTCGCCACGGCCGCCGCGCAGGCGGGCCGGCAGCGTCTGCCACAGCGCCGCCATCAGCGGGCCGGCGAGAAAGACGCTGTCGACGGCGGCCTCGTCGAGAGCGCCGGCCAGCGCGGCGTGCATGGCCGGCGCATCGGGACCAAGCTCACGCATGTCGCCGAGCACGGCGATCCGGCGGCCGAGACGTCCGGGCCGGGCTTGACCGAGAAGCGCGATCGCCGCCCGCATGGAGGCCGGGTTGGCGTTGTAGCTCTCGTCTATGAGGGTCGCCTCGCCGCCGGGCACCGCCAGCCGATGGCGATCGCCGCGTCCCTTGGGGGCCGCGAGCGCCGCCAGCGCCAGCGCGCCCCTGGCAAGATCGCCGCCGAGCAGCGCGACCGTCGCCAGCACCGCCAGGCTGTTCTGGACGAGGTGGCGGCCGGGGGCGCCGAGCTTGTAGGTGATTTCATCGTCGAACACGCGCGCCGCCACGCACGAGCAGCGTTCCTTCAGCCTGCAGGTCTTGAGCCGCGCCTCGGCCGCGACGTCCTCGCCGAAGCCGATCACCCGCGCGACGCCGGCGGCGCCGGCAAGCTCGGCGAGCAGGGCGTATTGGGGATCGTCGCGATTGATCACCGCCGCCCCGCCCGGCTCGACGCCGGCGAAGATCTCGGCCTTGGCGCGGGCGATGGCGGCAAGGTCATCGAAGAACTCCAGATGCACCGGCGCGATGCCGGTGACGATCGCGGCGTGCGGACGGACCATGCGGGTGAGCGGCGTGATCTCGCCGGCGTGGTTCATGCCGATTTCGAAGACCCCGTAGCGCGCCGTCGCCGGCATGCGCGCGAGCGTCAGCGGCACCCCCCACTGGTTGTTGAACGAGGCCGGCGAATAATGCACCGGCCCGTCGGCGGCAAGCGCGGCGGCGAGCATCTCCTTGGTGCCGGTCTTGCCGACGCTGCCGGTGACGGCGGCAAACCTGGCGGGACTGCGCGCCCGCGCCGCGCGCGCGAGGCCGCCGAGGGCAGCGAGCACGTCGTCGACCACGGTCAGCGACCCCTGCATCCGCCCGAGATCGGCCAGTCGCGCTGCGGCGACCACGGCCGTCGCCGCGCCGCGTGCGAGCGCCTCGACGACGAAATCGTGGCCGTCGAAGCTGTCGCCGCGGATGGCGAAGAACGCCTCGCCGGGCTTGATGGTACGGCTGTCGATGGAGATGCCGACGACGACATCGGGCCTGGCACCGATCGCGCGGCCCGCCGTCGCCTCCAGCAGGGCGTCCCAGGTCCACAGCGGCTCGCTCACGCCGCCTCCCCTTCCAGCGCCCGCCTGACCGCGTCGTGGTCGGAGAACGCCAGCCTGCGTTTGCCGACGACCTGGCCGGTCTCGTGGCCCTTGCCGGCCACGCACAGCACGTCGCCCGCCTTCAGCATGGCGATGGCGGTGGCGATCGCCTCGCCGCGGTCGGCGATTTCGATGGCGCCCGGTGCGCCGGCGATCACCGCCCGGCGGATCGCGGCGGCATCCTCCGAGCGCGGATTGTCGTCGGTGACGATGACGACGTCGGCCAGCCTGGCGGCGGCCTCGCCCATCAGCGGCCGCTTGCCGGCGTCTCGGTCGCCACCGGCGCCGAAGACGACGATCAGCAGGCCCCTGGCGAGCGGGCGGAGCGCACCAAGCGCGCTCGCCATCGCCTCGGGCTTGTGGGCGTAGTCGATGAACACCATGGCGCCGTTGGCGGTGCGTCCGGCGAGCTCGAGCCGGCCGAGCGGGCCGCGCAGACCGGCCACGGCGTCGAGCGCGACGTCGGGGGCGATGCCGGTCGCAATCGTCAGGCCGGCAGCAACCAGCGCGTTGGTCGCCTGGAAGGCACCGAGCAGCGGCAGGCTGACCTGGCGCTCGCGCCCGAACGCGCGCACCGTCAGCTTCTGGCGGAGCCCGTCCGCAGCGATCTCCACCAGCCTGAGTTCCTCGCCGCCGGCACCGACGCGGACGAGACGCTGGCCGCGCGCCGCCGCCCGGGCGGCGACCTCGGCGGAGTGGGCGTCGTCCATGGCAATCACCGCAGTGCCGTCCGCCGGCAGAACGTCGGCGAACAGGCGAAGCTTGGCGGCGAAGTAGTCCGCGACCGTGCGGTGATAGTCCATGTGGTCGCGACCGAGGTTGGTGAAGGCGGCCGCCTCGATGGCGAGGCCGTCGAGGCGGCGCTGGTCAAGGCCGTGGCTCGACGCCTCAAGCGCCACGTGGCTGACGCCGTCGAGGGCGAGGCGCTGCAGCTCGGCGTGGAGGCCGATCACGTCGGGCGTCGTCAGTTCGCCGCGCTCGCGCCTGAGCCCGGTGATGACGCCGAGCGTGCCGATGCTCGCCGCCGGCTTGCCGGCGGCGACGAAGATCTGCCGGGCGAAGTCGGCGACCGAGGTCTTGCCGCTGGTGCCGGTGACGGCGACGAGATGAGCCGGCCGGCGGGGGAAGAAGCGCGCCGCCATCAGCGCCAGCACCCGGCGGGGATCGTCTGCGCGCAGCACCGGCACCGCGCCGATCCCCTCCAGCCGGGCGTCCGTCCCCGTCAACACGGCCACTGCACCGCGACCGACGGCTTCGCCGGCAAAGCGAGCACCATCGGTCGCGGTCCCCGGCAGCGCCGCGAACAGAAACCCCTCGCCGACAGCCCGGCTGTCGGCCGCAATTCCCCTGATATCGATCGCGCGGGCGCCGTCGGGCAGGATCAGGTCGGCGGCGGCGAGGTCCCCAAGTAGCATTGCTTGCGCCGGGCTTCGGTTGTGCTGGTCATTCGCCGCAGCTTGCGGTTATACGGGCTCAATTGGACACCAAAAGGGCGGCGGCCGCATCATCCGGCCTGGGCTCTACCCCGAGAATGGCGGCCGAGCGCCGGATGACGGCGGCGACCGCCGGAGCGGCGTTCCATGCCGCCGTGGTGCCGCCGCCGGTCTTGGCCCTCTTGGGATCGTCGAGCACGACCAGTACCACGTACTGGGGATGGTCGATCGGAAAAGCCGCCAGAAACGAATTCAGTCGATGATTGGCAGAATAGCGGCCGTCGACGACCTTTTCGGCCGTGCCGGTCTTGCCGCCGACCATGTAGCCGGGAACGTTGGCGTGACGGCCGGATCCTTTCACGACGTTGAGCCGGAAGAGATAACGCAACTGGTCGCTGGTCAGCGGCTTGACCACGCGCCTGGCCAGCTTGTCCGCTTCGGTGCGGGTGCGCGGCCGGAAGGTGGGCGGAATGAGCAGGCCGCCGTTGACCAGGGCGGCGTCGGCGACGGCGACCTGCAGCGGGGTCACCGCCAGGCCGTGACCGAACGCGACGGTCATCGTGGTCAGATCGGACCATTTCGGGGGGATCAGCGGCGCCGCCGTCTCCGGCAACTCGGTCTTGAGCTCGTTGAAGAAGCCGAAGCGCTTGAGGTAGGCCTGCTGGGTGTCGCCGCCGACCTTGAGCGCCATGTGCGCGGCACCGATGTTGGAGGAGTAGATGAACACCTCGGGCACGGTGAGCACCCGGTGCTGGGGGTGGAAATCGTTGATGGTGAAGCGGCCGAAGTGAATGGCGTGGGTGGCGTCGACACGGTCGTTGAGGGTGACGGCGCCGCTATCGAGCGCCATGGCGAATGTGAAGCTCTTGAATACCGAGCCGAGCTCGTAGACCCCGGCGGTCATCCGGTCGAGGCGGTCCGGCTTGAGGGCGTTGACCGGATCGTTGGGATCGAAATCCGGCAGCGACGACATGGCCAGCACCTCGCCGGTGTGGACGTCGAGCACGATGCCGGTTGCACCGATGGCCGAGAACTTGTCCATGGCGTTGGCGAGTTCATCGCGCAGGATGTGCTGGACCCGCACGTCGATCGACAGCCGCACCGGTTGCAGTTGTTCGCTGCGGGCGAAGCCGGCCTGATGCAGGGCGCCGAGCCAGTGGTCGTCGACGTATTTCTCGAAGCCGGCGATCCCCTGGTTATCGACGTTGACCAGCCCGACGATATGGGAGGCGAGCGGCCCGCCCGGATAGAAGCGGCGGTTTTCGGTGAGGAAGCCGATACCGGGGATGCCGAGCGAATGGATTTCTTTTTGCTGGGCGGGGGTGATCTCGCGCTTGACCCAGGTGAAGCCGGCCTTGCCGGCGAGGCGTTCGCGCAAGGCGCGCGTGTCGAGGTCGGGCAGCACGCTCGACAGTAGCTCGGCCGCCTCGTCAGGATCGAGGATGTTGCGCGGCTCGGCATAGACCGACGACATCTTGATGTCGGTCGCCAGGATCTCGCCGTTGCGGTCGACCAGGTTGGGGCGGCTGGTGGCGACCGCCGCGTTGGGATCGACGGCGCCGCCGCCGGCCGCCGAGGCGTCGAGGCCGAACGTGACCAAACGACCGATGATGACCAGGTAGACGAGCGCGAAGGCGGCGGCGGCGATCCGCAGGCGCCCGCGCCCGCCATCGGCGTATCGCCACGTCCAGCGCAGGCGGCGCGGCACGGCGGCGGCGAGCGGCGGCGACATCGTCGGTGGGTCGAGTGCCGTCATCCGATGCCCCCGCCTAGCGGACCCGCTCACCCGCGGCGATGCGGGCGAGCGTGCGCTCGGCGTCACCGTGGGCACCTTGTGGCCGCAAGGGAATCTCGTCGATCGCGGCGACCTGATCGGGCGAGAACGGCTGCAGCTGGAAATAGTCGGCGTACTTGTCGACCACCGCCTGCAGACGGGCGGGCTGGGTGAGCATGCTCCACTCGGCGTTGAGCAACCTGATCTTGTCCCGCTCGCTGGCGATGTTCGCCTCGAGCCGGGCGACGCGATCGGCGGCGATCTCGGCCTTGTGCTTCATGTCGTAGGTGATGACGGCGCCGACGATCATGGCGACGAGCAGCAGGAGATCGATGACGCGTCCCATCGGCTTCACTCCAGCACTTCCACCGGCGGCAGTGTCGGCACCCCGATCGCCGTGCCATCGAGAGGACGCGCCGGCGCCCCGGTGCGTCGCGCCGCCCTGAGGCGCGCCGAGCGGGCGCGCGGATTGCGGGCGATTTCTTCCGGTTGCGGCGTCACCGCACCGCGGGTGGTGCGAACGAAGGTCGGTTCCTGCGCCACCGTCTCGGGGCGGTGGCGCGACGGCGACGGCGACGACGAGCGATCGGCGAGGAAGCGCTTGACGATACGGTCCTCGAGCGAATGGAAGGAGATGACCACCAGCCGGCCGCCCTCGGCGAGGACGCGTTCGCAGGCGGCGAGACCCTGCGCCAGCTCGTCGAGCTCGCGATTGACGAAGATTCTGAGGGCCTGGAAGGTGCGCGTGGCGGGGTGGATGCCGACGCCGTGGCGGTGGCCGACCGCACCGGCGACGATATCGGCCAGTTCCCGCGTCGTGCCGAGCGGTCGTTTCGCGCGCGCGCGCGCGATCGCGGCGGCGACCGCTCCCGCCTTCCTCTCCTCGCCGAGCACGGCAATGACGCGGGCGAGCGCGCCCTTGTCCATGCGATTGACCACGTCGGCGGCGGTCGGCCCGGTCCGCGCCATGCGCATGTCGAGCGGTCCCTCGGCCCGAAACGAGAAGCCGCGCTCCGGCTGATCGAGTTGCATCGAGGAGACGCCAACGTCCAGGACGACGCCGTCCACCCGCTCGTGACCGTGGGCGCGGGCGATGCGGTCGAGATCGGAGAAGCGCCCTTCGACCAGGGTAAGGCGCCCGCCGGCGGCGCGCGCCATCTCGGCCCCGACAGCAATCGCGTCCGGGTCGCGGTCGATGGCGATGACGCTGGCGCCGCGGGCAAGTATCGCGGCGCTGGTGCCGCCGGCGCCGAAGGTGCCGTCGATGAAAGTGCCACCGGCGTCGGGCGCGAGAAAGCGAAGTGCCTCCTCGATGAGTACCGGGAGGTGGCGAGCCGGTCCGCCAGCGACATCGCCGCGTGAACTGCCGCGACCCGCCGTCATTCCCCCGTCCCCGAAGTCACGCCCGACGCGCGGTGGCCTGGGACCAGCCGTCGCCTGATGTCGCGCAACCGGGCTTTGGCCTCCTCCCGGTAAGCGACGAAGCGATCCGGCTCCCAGATCTGGAACTTGTAGCCCTGGCCGACGAAGGTGACGCGGTCGACGATGCCGGCGTGCGCCTTGATCGCCTCCGACAGTACGACGCGGCCGTCCTGGTCGATCTTGAGGATCTCGCTCTCGCCGATCAGGGTGGTCGACAGGTACTCGTGGTCCTCCGAGAACGGCTCGAAGTTGGCAAGCATCGCCCCGATCGTGGCACGGAAACGATTGCCGCCGGCGTCGACCGCCTGGCGGTCGAGGGTCGGGCAGCAGTAGAGCCCGTCGAACCCGTCCACCGCCAGCACCGCCCGAAACGGTGCCGGGATCGACACGCGCCCCTTGGCGTCGAGCCGGTTGGTGAAGGTCGAAACGAATTCGTCCATCGCCCTCGCCCGCCCCACCGGGCGGCCGTGGGCTGCCGCCGGCGGTGAAATCCCGCGAGAGCCGGCCCAACACCGGCCGGAACACCGCGCGGCGGGCTTTTTTCAGGCCGTGCCGCGCGGCCGGACGACCGACGATCCGCCGATCACTCTCCGGGATTTCATGGGATATCATGGGATTTCGAGGGTCGTCAATGGAACGGAACGCGACGGACCCGTCCGGCGCATCCTGCCATCAAAGACCTGTTAGCCTTAAGAATCCGTTTGCCGGGGCGCAAACGGCCCTCACAATGGCGGTGCCGCCGCCCTTTCGGACGGCGGCACCTCATCGCATGCCAGTTGGCCTGTAAGCCGGGTTCTGTACGGCGGGCGGTCAAGCCCGCGTGACGGCCATTCCTCTTGGGCGGCCGTTGCCGGCTGCCTCGCGCTACCTACCCGGGCGACGGCCAGGAAACGGACCTA
>Ga0307436_1001328_pt1 | contig 10987 bp, 11 predicted proteins | sample SalMarWE160440MG_FD_202513 | JGI IMG/M metagenome (GOLD analysis project Ga0307436, IMG submission 202513) | Salt marsh sediment microbial communities from the Plum Island Ecosystem LTER, Massachusetts, United States - WE1604-40 | ecosystem: Environmental > Aquatic > Marine > Intertidal zone >...
CGACTCCGACCGCGGCGCCGACGCGCAGGCGCCCCTTCTCGTCCTTGCACGCATGGGGGAATCGCTGGGCCTTTTCGATGTCCTTGACCGTGATCAACCCGGTGCAACGATAGGCATTGTCCACGACCAGAAGCTTTTCGATGCGGTACTGATGCAGCAGGCGCTTGGCCTCCTCGCGCGAGACGTTTTCGCGCACGGTGATCAGATTCTCCTTGGTCATCAATTCGGCGACTTCCTGGCGCGCGTTGTCGGCGAACCGCACGTCGCGGTTGGTGATGATGCCGACCAATTTTCCGCTGTTTCGCTCGACCACCGGAATGCCGGAGATGCGCCAATCCGCCATCAGGCGCAGGGCGTCGGCCAGCGTCTGGTCCGGGTGGATGGTCACCGGATTGACGACGATTCCGGATTCGAACTTCTTGACCTTGCGGACTTCGTCCGCTTGGTCCGCGGGCTCGAGGTTCTTGTGGATGACGCCGATGCCCCCCGCCTGGGCCATGACGATCGCAAGCCCGCTTTCGGTGACCGTATCCATGGCGGCGGACACCAGCGGAATGCCGAGCTCGATGCTGCGGGTGAAGCGGGTCTTGGTGTCGGCGCCGGCCGGCAACACGGCGGATTCCGCCGGGACCAGCAAAACGTCGTCAAAAGTGAGGGTTTCTCGGAAGGTCATGCCACCTCCGGGCCATGGGGTGGCGGCACATCATACACAGAAAAGGACGCCTGCCAAGCGCCATTCCCGGCTGTTTCCGGGGCTCGGCGCGCCTGCGGCCAAATCTCACCTTTGTTCCCCAGCGGTGGCGCCACTAAGATATGGTGCATCGCATCAATCCAGGACAGGAACGCAGCTTTGGCAGCCCGGACCGACGACCTCCTCCCCCGCAAGAAAATCGTGACATGGATCCTCGTGGCCGACGGCGCGCGGGCCCGCGTGCTGGCGAATGAAGGCCCCGGCAAGGGCTTATCCGACGCGCTCGACCGCGACTTCGTCGGCGTCAACTTGCTGACGCGCGAGGCGGTCAGCGACCGGCCGGGCCGCACCCAGGAATCCGCCACCACCGCGCGGCACGCGATGGAGCCGCGGACCGATTGGCACCGTTTCGAAAAGAATCAGTTCGCCAAGCGCATGGCCGAGATTCTCGACGAGGCCGCCCAGCGCAAAGCCTTCGACCGGCTCATCTTGATCGCGCCGCCGCAGGCCTTGGGCGATCTCCGCGCCGCGCTCGGCCGCCATGCCGCCGGCAAAGTCACCGCGGAGCTGGACAAGGACCTGACCCATGTCGCGCTTCACGACCTGCCCGAGCATCTGAAAGACATCATCGTCGTCTGATTACGCCCGCCCGCGGAATCCGGTTGCCACGAAATAGACCTCCGCCGATTCCGGCCGGCTCGCCTTCGGCTTGAATCGCTTGACCGCGGCGAAATCGGCGCGGAGCGCGGTCTCGAAATCCTTTTCCCCGCCGCCTTGGATCATTTTGACGACGAAAGCCCCGCCGGCTGCGAGAAGGCCGCGGGCGAAGTCATGGGCCGCCTCGCAGACGGCGACGCTGCGCAAATGATCGGTTTCGCGGTGGCCGGTCGTGTTGCCGGCGATATCGCATAAGACGACGTCGGCGGCTCCGCCCAAGGCTTTTTCGATGGCGGCGGGCGTTTTGGCATCGAGAATGTCGCGCCGGAGCAGAGCCGCGCCCGCAACCGGCTCCATCTCCAGCACGTCCACGGCGACGAGCTTGCCGCCGCCCTTGCCTGCGTGAATGGCGGCCGCCGCCACTTGCGTCCATCCGCCCGGCGCCGCCCCCAGATCCACGACCCTTCTTCCCGGCTTCAGGAGCCGGAATTTCTCGTCGATCTCCAAAAGCTTGAAAGCCGCGCGCGAGCGGTAGCCGCGGCGCAGCGCCTCGGTGACGAACGGATCGTTCAATTGCCGTTGCAGCCAGCGGGTGCTGGAAGCCTTGCGGCCGCGCGCCGTGCGCACCCGCACGCCCAACCGGCGCCCGCCGCCGCGGCTCCGTCCCTTCAACTTGCCGCCTGTGTCCCGCGGATGAGGCCGATCAGGATTCCCTCGCGCACGCCGCGGTCCGCAACACGCAGCTTGCCGACCGGCCAGGTGGCGCAGATCGCCTCCAGGATGGCGCAGCCCGCCACCACCAGATCGGCGCGTTTTGCCCCGATGCAGGGGTGCGCCGCGCGTTCCTTCATGCCCATCGAAGCCAAGGAGCGCGACAAGGCGCGGACGTCGTCAAAGGTCAGATAAACGCCGTCGACGACGGCGCGGTTGTAGCGCGGAAGCTGCAGATGCACGCCGGCCAGCGTCGTCACCGTGCCGGACGTGCCCAGCATCTGCACGGTCCCGGCGCGGATGCGGTCGCGGATCTTGTGACGCTCTTCGAAGGGTGCGACGCGCTTCATCACCTTCGCCACGATCTCCTGATAGACCGAATCGGCCAAGCGGTCGCCGCCGTAGCGCTCGGCGATGTTGACGACGCCGTAGGGGAGCGACATCGATTCTTCGATTCGCGGCTCGCCCGAAGGCCCGCGCGACAGCCACATCAATTCGGTGCTGCCGCCGCCGATGTCGAACACGACGGCGAATTGCCGCTTCGGCTCCAACAGCGACGCGCAGCCGTCCAAGGCGAGGCGCGCTTCTTCCGCCGCGGAGATGATTTCCATTTCGAGTCCCGTCTCGGCATGGACGCTGTCGATGAATTCATCGCAGTTCGCGGCCCGCCGGCAGGCCTCGGTCGCGACATTGCGCTGGCGCACTACGCCCATGCGCGTCATGCGCTCCGCGCAGACTTTCAGCGCATCGATCGAGCGCCGCATGGCCGCCTTGGACAAGCGGCCGGTCCGCCCCAGGCCTTCGCCCAGGCGCACGATTCGCGAAAATGCGTCGACGACGCGGAAACCGGTCCCCGCCGGGGTCGCGGCCAGCAAACGGCAATTGTGGGTGCCGAGGTCGAGCGCGGCAAAAACCGTAAACGGCGGCTCCTCGCTCGCGGGCGCTGCCTCGGGGCTGTCGCGGCGAAGGCTATGGACGGTCACGGAACATTCCTCACGCCTCGTCGCGGCCTCGCGGATGGCGTCACGCTTGCCCGTGATCGTACTGCACCCGCCCGGACCGCGAAAGACGGCAACACGGAAAATCGGCGCGGGACATGAGGTTAAGCCGTTGGAATCCGGTTTCTTCGCCGGGCCCGGCCGGGCCTCGAGGACATCCATAAACCTTGCCTCGGCCAAGCGCCCGAATTACACAAGAGGCGCGCCGACCCCCTGCTGGGGGATAGTTTAGCGGTAGAACTCCCGGCTCTGGACCGGGCAGCCCTGGTTCGAATCCAGGTCCCCCAGCCATTCCGTGCCTTCAAATGGGATGATTTGCGAAAGCCGGGCTGCGTCCCTTCTCCTCCTGCAATCGCGCTACGAGACATTTCCCCAGTCGTGCCATTGTACCGCGTTCGAGCTCACAGAGTCGCACCCTCGGCTGATCGAGCTTCCGCTCCCGCCTAATCGAGGTCAGGCTGCCGCTAGCAAAATCCGCGTTTTAGGAGTTAAATTACCTATAGAAGGCCAATCATGTAGAGAATATCAGCTAGGGGAGATATCGGAGAGATATACGGGAGATATTGGATGACAACGGTCCAGCGATTGCTTGATGAAAAGGGCCATAATGTCTGGTCTGTCCATCCCGACGACTCGGTGCTTAATGCTCTCCAAATGATGGCGGACAAGGATGTCGGCGCATTGGTTGTCATTGATGAGCACGACAAACCTGTCGGTATAATTAGCCAATGGGATTATTCCCGGAGAGTTATCTTGAAAGGTAAATCATCGCCCAGAACACCGGTCCGGGACATTATGACAACTCGCATTATCTGCGCGCGACCCGAGCAAACGATCGAAGAATGCATGGCTGTCATGACCGAAACACATGTGCGACATCTCCCTGTTTTGCATGAGGAACGATTGATTGGCATCATTTCGATCGGCGATCTGGTCAAAGGCATTATCACCGAACAGAAATTCACCATTGAGCAGCTTGTACATTACGTCCAGGGCTAGGCAACGGCACTGGGCCGCTTAAGCCAAGGTCCCCCGGCCAATCTTTCGCTGCGAACGCGTTGCACGCTCCTGCCCGCGCCGAAAACCTCCGGCGCGGCGATCCGCCGCGAGAATTTCCGTCGCGTGATCACCATATGAATCATCAAATGCTGCACTCTCGGGAGGCAAAAATGGGACGGGTCGAAGGCAAAGTCGCATTGATCACCGGCGGGCGCCAGGGCTTAGGCAAGGCCTCCGCCATCATGCTGGCCCGCGAAGGCGCCAAGGTGGCGATCAGCGACCGCAAGGAGGAAGGCGCCGACGCGGTTATCGGCGAAATCACCAAGGCCGGCGGCGAGGCCATTTTCATTCTTCAGGACGTCGCTAAGGAAGAGGACTGGAAACGCGCGATCGAAACCGTCGTCGGCAAATTCGGAAAGCTCGACATCCTGGTCAACAACGCCGGCGTCGGCGTCGGCAAGAACATCGAGGAAACCACCCTCGAGGAATGGCGCTGGGTGATGAGCGTCAATCTGGACGGCGTGTTCCTGGGAACGAAATACGGGATCGAAACCATGAAAGAGAGCGGCGGCGGCTCCATCATCAATATGTCGTCGATCGAAGGCATCGTCGGCGACCGCCGGCTTGCCGCCTATGACGCGAGCAAGGGGGGCGTGCGCATCCTGACCAAATCCGCGGCGTTGCACTGCGCCAAGGCGCGTTACAACATCCGCGTCAATACTGTGCATCCGGGGTTCATCGACACGCCGATGGTCGCCGGATTCGTCAAGGCTCAGGGCGATGCGGCGGCGGCGCGCAAGGCGCTCGAGGCGCTGCATCCGATCGGGCATCTCGGCGAGCCCGACGACGTTGCCTACGCCGTCCTTTATCTCGCTTCCGACGAATCCAAATTCGCGACGGGCAGCGAGCTCGTCATCGACGGCGGCTTCACGGCGCAGTAAACCCCCGGCGCGGTCCCGGCGGCTTCGCGGTCATACTCGATCGGATACCGCGCCATCTAGATAGCTTTACGAAGCGCGGCGCGATCTGTCACGGATTCCCAAAACGCGAGGGGAAACCGGTCATGATCGGGCCTGCGATGAAACGGCCTTTTGCCGCCGCTGTGGCTGTCATCCCGCTTTTCTCGGGCGGCGGGGCGGCGCTGGCCGAAGACGGCGAAACCGGGCCGTGGATGTTCCGGCTGCGCGGACTCGCGGTCATCCCGGATGCGTCCGCCGACATTAATCAGATTCCGGGGGCCAGCGTCGACATCTCGAATTCCGCGGTCCCTGAACTGGACATCAGTTACTTCTTTACCGAGAATATTTCGGCCGAGCTCATTCTCGCCGTCACGCAGCACACGATCACCGGCACCGGTGCAATCGCCGGAGTCGATGTCGGCCGGGCTTGGCTCCTGCCGCCGACCTTGCTTGCGCAATATCACTTCAAGGATTTCGGCGCCTTTCAGCCCTATGTCGGCGCCGGCGTGAACTACACCGTCTTCTTCGACCAGGACGCCGCCGGAGGGACCATCACCCAGTTCGATCTTCAGGACACCTTCGCCCCCGCACTCCAGATCGGGTTCGACTACTTCTTCGACACACACTGGGGCGTGAACTTCGACGTGAAGAAGATTTTCCTGCGCCCGGATATCACCCTAAACAACAGCACGCTGACCGGCGACGTGGACATCGATCCCTGGCTGATCGGCGCCGGCATCGTGTTCCGGCTGTAATCGCCGCGGCCCGCGCGGCGGGCCCGATTCCTGGAAAACCTACTCCGCGGCGCCGGCTTTGGGCGGCTCGGTTTTAGCCGTCTGCAGCCCTTGCGCCTGAATCTCCGCCGCCGCCCGTTTCAACTTGCGGAAGCTGCGGATCGCAAGCGGAATGCTGACCAGATAGGCGATCAAGACCGCAATGCAGGTCGCCCACGGCGCGCTTGCCAGCGACGCCGCCAGCAATCCGACCAGGACCAGGGTGGGAAGCACGAATTTGTGCGGCACCTTGAATTGCTTGAACGAGAAGGTCGGCACCGGACTGACCTCCAAAATCGAGACCGCAAGGATGAGGACGCCGGCGATCGCCGGGCGGTCGAAAATGCCGGGGCCGAATTCGAAGGTGAGCAGCATCGGGAACACCGCGATCGCGGCGCCCGCGGGCGCCGGCACGCCGGTAAAATAATTGTACGCCCAAGGCGGCAAATCGGATTCCCCCGACTTGATGTTGAAGCGGGCAAGACGCAGCGCGCAGCAAATGCTGAACAGCAGCACGACGGCCCAGCCGAATCCGCCCGCCTGGTTCATCACCCAGAAATAAAGAATGACGGCGGGGGCGACCCCGAAGCTGATGAAGTCCGAGAGCGAATCGAGCTCGGCGCCGAAACGGCTGGTGCCGCGCAGGAGGCGCGCGATGCGGCCGTCCAGCGCGTCGAACACACCCGCCGCCATGAGGGCCAGAATCGCCCCTTCCCACTTTTCTTGAATCCCGTAGCGGATCGCGGTCATGCCGGCGCAGAGCGCCAGCACCGTCAGGATGTTCGGGATCAGCTTGTTGATCGACTGTCCCTTCAGACGGGGACGCCGATTGCGGAACATCAAAACCTTTCTCATGCTCCGGGCCCCGCGATCGCCTCGGCGATAATCGTTTCGCCGCCCACCGCGCGCTGGCCTTTGCGGGCGAGCAAGCGGTAGCCGGGCGGCAGATACACGTCCATTCTACTCCCGAACCGGATGATTCCGAAACGCTCGCCGATCCGCACGGTTTGGCCTTCCTCGAGGCCACATTCGATGCGCCGGGCGATCAGGCCGGCGATCTGAACGAAGGCGAGCTCATGGCCCCAGCCGGTGCGCATGGAGATCGCCATGCGCTCGTTGGATTCGCTTGCCTTATCGAACGAGGCGTTGACAAACTTGCCCGGCCGGTAGGCCGTGCGCGTGATCACCCCCGAGGCGGGAACGCGGTTCACATGCACGTCGAAGATATTGAGGAAAATGCTGACGCGCGGCCGCGGCGCCTCCCCCATGCCGAGCTCGGGCGGCGGCGGCGCTTCCGCAATCGCCTGAACGACGCCGTCGGCCGGGCTGACGACGACGTTGGGCGCCTCCGGCGGCACGCGGTCGGGATCGCGAAAAAAGAAAATGCACCACGCAGCGGCAATGGCGCCCAACACGCCGAGCGAATCCGAAAACAAGGCGAGCAGAATGGCGGCGGCGATGAAGACGCCGATGAACGGCCATCCGGCGGGATGGATGCGGGGCAGCGAAAAGCCGTCCACGGATTGCGTCGAGCCCCCTATTGCGCCGCTTTGCCGGCCGGCAGGCTGAAGACCTGGCCCGGATAAATCAGATCGGGATCGCGGATCTGGCCCTTGTTGGCGTTGTAGATGACCGTATAACTCATGCCGTGGCCGTAGGTGCGCCGCGCGATGCGCCACAGGCTGTTGCCCGGCTGGACGACGACCGATCCCTCCGTCAGGCCGGCGATGCGTTGCGAACTCGTGAACGGAAGCTCGATACGGGCCGTCACCTTGCCGTCGCCGCCGATTTCGTCGATGCGCAGGCGGTAATTTCCCGGCGGCACCCGGTTGCGCGAATTGAACACCCAGCGGCCCAAATCCGAAGTCTCGGTTTCACCCATCAGCGCGTTGTCGAGATAAAGGCGAAGTTTCGATCCCGGCTTGGCGCGACCGCTCAACGCCAGCTTTCCGGCCTCGTCGTAATCCACGGCGTCGAGCGCCAGCCGGTCGGCGGCGCCCGGATCGCCCTCCGGTTTTTGCACGACCTCGCTCGCCCCGCCCTCGTCCGGAACCTTGAGGACGAGCGCGCCGGACGCCTCCTCGCTCTCGCGGCCGGCAATGTCCTTGTGCGGCTCGGGCACGATCAAGACCACCCTGGACTTGGATTCGGCGACGCTGCCGTCCGGGTGGCGGGCGCGCAGGCTCAATTCCAGATTACCCGGCTTCAACGGATCCGGCGGCACCCACACCCATTCGCCGTGGCTGTCCGCGGTGACCTTGCCGATCTCCTCGCCCTTGTCGAGAATCGTGACTTCGGAATTTCCCGCGGCGCGCCCCGCCATCACCGCATGGCCGTCGGGATCGATGCGGACGACGTCGAACGTCGGGGGCGGTCCGCCGGTTTGGACTCCTTCCTCCGCCGCCGCGGTCTTTTTTTCGGGCGCGGCCATGGACGGTTGCGGCACCTCTTCGGGCGCCCGCAGCCTCTCGCCTTCACCGGTCCCGGTTTCAATCCCGGGCAGCGCCTTGAACCGCTCGTTGACCAGGTAAGCCAGCCCGGCGGCCACCAGCACAAGAACGAGAACGGCGGCGAGACGTTTCATGACGGACGATCGGCCAGCGGCAAATCGCGCAATACCGTGCGCGCGCGGCTACCGTAATCCCCCGGCTCCGGCCACGCAACCGCGCCGGCGGACGGTCCATCCGCAAGCCCGGCGCCCGGCGGGCCTTGGACTGTCTCCCGCCTTCGTTTAGGTTGCAGCGGCCTCGCGGCCCCGCGCGCCGCAGGGGTTCAACGAATCGAAGGTCGGGGATGACCGAATTCAAATCGCTGTGCCTCTATTGCGGTTCGGCCCAGGGACACAATCCGGTGTTCCACGAGGCCGCGAGATATCTGGGCCGCGAATTCGCGCACCGCGGCATCCGTCTCGTCTACGGCGGCGGCCATATCGGCCTGATGGGCCTGGCCGCGGACGCGGCGCTCGAGGCCGGGGGCACGGTCATCGGCGTCATTCCGAAATTCCTCATCGACGCCGAAGTGGGGCACGCCGGCGCCACCGAGCTCGTCGTGGTGGAAAGCATGCACGAGCGCAAACAGCGCATGTTCGAGCTCGCCGACGGCTTCGTTATTCTGCCCGGCGGGCTCGGGACCATTGACGAGATGATCGAGATGATCACCTGGAAGCAACTCCACCTTCACGACAAGCCGGTGGTGGTGATCGACCTCGAAGGCTATTGGGGCGCGCTCTTGGGCCTGGTCGATCACATCGTCGCCGAGGGTTTCGCCCGGCCCCAGGTCAAGAATCTGTTTTCCGTGGTGAGGGCAGTGGACGAGGTCTTCGCGGCGCTGGCCGCGGCGCCGCCCGCCCGCATCCACCCCGCCCCGGGCCGCACGTGAGCGCCCTATCCTTTTCGCCGCCTTGCGCGCAGCGGCGCGGATGCTATGGTTTCGGCGCGTAACCTGCTGCCACCGTCCGACCGCCGCCGGGGACATCAGCCATGACGAAGATCAAGGTCAAGAATCCGATCGTCGACATCGAAGGCGACGAGATGACGCGCATCATCTGGGACATGATCAAGGAGAAGCTGATCCTCCCCTATCTGGACATCACGCTCGACACCTACGACCTCAGCATCGAAAACCGCGACCGCACCGACGACAAGGTGACCGTGGACGCCGCCAACGCCATCAGGAAGCACGGCGTCGGCGTCAAATGCGCGACCATCACGCCCGACGAGGCGCGGGTCAAAGAGTTCAACCTCAAGAAGATGTGGCCGTCGCCCAACGGCACCATCCGCAACATCCTCGGCGGCACGGTTTTCCGCGAGCCGATCATCTGCCGCAACGTGCCGCGCCTCGTGCCCGGCTGGACCGCGCCCATCGTCATCGGCCGTCACGCCTACGGCGACCAATACAGGGCCACCAATTTCAGCGTCCCCGGCCCGGGCAAGCTGACCATGACCTTCACGCCGAAGGGCGGCGGCGAACCCGTCACCTATGACGTCTTCGATTTTCCCAGCGGCGGCGTGGCGATGGGAATGTACAACCTCGACGATTCGATCAAAGGCTTCGCGCGCGCCTGCTTCAATTACGGCGTCGACCGCAAATGGCCGGTGTACCTGTCGACCAAGAACACCATCCTCAAAGCCTACGACGGCCGCTTCAAGGACATCTTCGCCGACATCTTCGCCGCCGAATTCGCCGGCAGGTTCAAAGAGCTCGGCATCACCTACGAACACCGATTGATCGACGACATGGTCGCCTGCGCCCTCAAATGGTCGGGCGGGTTCGTGTGGGCCTGCAAGAACTACGACGGCGACGTGCAATCGGACACGGTCGCCCAAGGCTTCGGCTCGCTCGGACTCATGACCTCGGTGCTGCTCAGCCCCGACGGCAAGACGGTGGAGGCGGAGGCGGCGCACGGCACCGTGACCCGGCACTACCGCGAGCACCAGAAGGGACGGCCGACCTCGACCAATCCCATCGCCTCGATCTTCGCCTGGACACGAGCGCTCGAGAACCGCGGCAAGTTCGATCAAACGCCCGAGGTCCTTGAGTTCGCCAAGACGCTCGAGCGCGTATGCGTGGACACCGTCGAATCAGGCTTTATGACCAAGGACTTAGCGCTTCTCGTCGGGCACGACCAGAAGTGGCTGACGACCGAGGAATTCCTCGACAAGCTGGACGAAAATCTCAAAGCCGCGATGACGTAAGCGGCACGAGCGGCACGCACTAGTCGAACTGCATTTCAATTGTCGGATATCCATTCCTTGCCGGCCTGTACGAAAATACCAAATATGCTTCGTGTATATTGAGGGGCCGCGAAAATCTGTGCGCGCGTACGACCTCAAGATATTCGTCCGGACCCAGGTCAGCTTCATCAGTGTGTACAAGCAATATAACTCTCTCGTATTCGACCAAAGGGACCTTTGCTAATTTACGATCCTTGTTGCGAATAATGTCTTCGAGCGCCGATAACAAGCGATCCTCATTCCATTCGCTCCGAACTGGAAGCCAGTTTCGAACAACATCTCCGTCCTCTCTGGACAGTGCAGGGATGTTGCCACTATCGCGCCGTCGTCGCGCGTTCACCTCGATAGCGGCTTGATCCACCAGTTCCGTCACTTCAAATGCGACGAGCTTGCCGTCTTCATCCACACCGATCACATCCGGAGGTAGGTCAACGCCGCTTGGATGATAGTATTTGCGCAGATCGGA
>Ga0307436_1001329_pt1 | contig 10986 bp, 10 predicted proteins | sample SalMarWE160440MG_FD_202513 | JGI IMG/M metagenome (GOLD analysis project Ga0307436, IMG submission 202513) | Salt marsh sediment microbial communities from the Plum Island Ecosystem LTER, Massachusetts, United States - WE1604-40 | ecosystem: Environmental > Aquatic > Marine > Intertidal zone >...
TCAGCCGGTCCTTGTCAGTGGCAGCCTCGTGGCTGCTGAGTTCATCGACCATCTTTCCGCTTTCAAGAACGTAATGACGGTCGGCGACTTTCTGCGCGAATTTGAAATTCTGCTCGACCAGCAGGATCGTAAAGCCGGCCGATTTCAGCCGGAGAATCGTACGGCCAATGTACTGAACGATGACCGGCGCCAGGCCTTCGGTCGGCTCGTCAAGCAGCAGAAACTTCGCGCCCATGCGCAGGATGCGCGCGATCGCCAGCATTTGCTGCTCGCCGCCAGACAATCTCTGGCCACGGCTGGATAGCCGCTCCTGCAGGTTCGGAAACAGATCGTAGATGTCGGTCAGACCCATGCCGTTCGCCCGCACTGCCGGCGGCAGCACAAGATTCTCTTCCACCGACAAACTGGCGAAGATGCCGCGGTCCTCCGGACAGAACGCCATGCCGAGCCGCGCGATGCGGTGCGACGGCAGCTTGATCGTTTCGGTGTCGTGAAAGCGGACCGAGCCGATCCGTTGCTGGACTATTCCGATGAGCGATTTCAAGGTTGTGCTCTTGCCCGCCCCGTTGCGGCCGAGCAGCGTCACGACCTCGCCCTCATTCACATGAAAATCGATGCTGTGCAGGACGTGGCATTCGTCGTACCAGGCCGACAGACCGGTGACGTCGAGGATAGGCGCGCGCGCGATCGCGTCAGTCATCGAATTCGTCCGAGCCGAGATAGGATTCGATGACGGCGGGATCCTTCGACACAGTGGGGTAGTCGCCTTCGGCGATGACGCGCCCGCGCATCATGACCGTGATGGTGTCCGACAAGGTCGAGACAACATTGAGGTTGTGTTCGACGAGCAGCACGGTTCGATTCTTGGCGACCGTGCCGATCAAATCGATGATGTGCTCGACATCCCCCTGCCCCATTCCGGCCGTCGGCTCATCGAGCAGCAGCGTCTCGGGATCGAGCGCAAGCGTCATGGCTATCTCCAGCGCGCGCTTGTGCCCGTACGCTAGCGCGGCCGCCGGCAGGGACGCGTGCTGCGCCAGGCCGACCGTTTCGAGCAGCGCGTGGCAGCGTTCGCTGAGGTCATCGAGTGCGCGAATGGAGCGCCAGAAATCGAACGAGTTGCCGCGGCTGCGTTGTGCCGCGACGCAGACATTGTCGAAAACCGACAGATGCAGAAAAACGGACGAGATCTGAAAGGAGCGCACGAGACCGCGACGAGCAAGATCCGCAGACCCCGCCTCGGTCACGTCGACGCCCTTGTAAAAGATCTGGCCTTCCGTCGGCCTCAAAAACTTCGTGAGCAGATTGAAACACGTCGTCTTGCCGGCGCCGTTGGGTCCGATCAAGGCGTGGATCGACCCGCGCCGAATGCGCAGGTTCACCTGATCGACCGCGGTAAATCCTGAAAACGACTTGCTCAGACCGCGCGCCTCAAGAATGATGTCAGCCGTTTCCTGTGCCGGCACCGCCACGTTCCTCTGCGCGATTATCGTACAATGTTAGTTTTATCGTACACAGGATGGCCAAACGGCCATGCCTTGTCAACGTAATGCGGGTGCGCCGCGCGCACCGGCAACGCAAGAGGCTCGTCAGGCGGTCCGGCGATGCCCTATCATCACCGCGAGGCGCGGGCGGCCATAACTGTCTTTAGAGGACACTCTCGATGAACATTCTTGTTACGGGCGCGGGTGTGATCGGGTGTCACACCGCGCGACTATTGCACGACCAGGGGCATGGTGTCGTCCTGCTCGACGTCGCGCCGAATATGGGGGCGGTGGGCTCCATCATCGACACCCAAGCAATCCCGATCGCCAATCTCGATGTGACCGCCATCGAAGCGCTCGAAGCCCTCATCAAGGACAATGGCATCGAGCGCGTGATCCATACGGCAGCGCTGATGACCGCCGCTTGCCGGCAGAACCCCCATCGCGGCATTGACGTGAATGTCATGGGGACGACCGCAATTCTCGACTGCGCCCGGCGCGGACTGGTATCGCGCGTCGTCCACTCAAGCTCCAACGTCGTCGATGCGCCGGAGACGTCGGTCTATGCGCTGACCAAATTTTTGTCGGAGCGGATCGCAAGGATGTATCGCACCTCCTACGGTGTGGAAACGGTGTCGTTGCGATACGCCGCCGTTCTGGGCACCTGGAAAGGACCGCCGACCTCCATTCCGGCCCGGCTGTTGCGGCTCCTTGTCGACGCCGCCGTGCAGCGGCAGGTTGCCGTGATCGACGACCCCATGTTGATCTGGCAAGGCGTCGATTCTTTCGTCGATGCACGCGACTGCGCAGCCGCCAACGTCGCCGCGGTTCTCGCCGAAAGGCCGGTGACGGCGGTTTACGACGTAGCGCCGAGCCGCGGCTTGGCGTTCGACGACATTATTGCCGCAATCAAACAGCGCTACCCCAACTTCAAGACGGATTTCCGCGTCAGCACCGACAAGGGCTTTGCCGGCTATCCGGTCAAGACCGACATCAATATCGACACGTCGATCGCGCAACGGGAAATCGGCTTCACCACGCAGCATTCCATCGGCGATACGGTCGAGGAAGCGGCCCGGTTCGCATCGGTGACCTAGGACTTTCGGTCAGGACACTTGTCATGCTTCGCGTCAATCATCCGACGGAGCTCGTCGGTCATGTCGGTCAGGATCTCGGCGCCAGCGGCTGGCGGACGATCAGCCAGGCGATGATCGACACCTTCGCCGGCCTCACCGGCGATACGCATTGGATCCATACTGACCCCGCCAAGGCAGGCGCCGAGGGACCGTTCGGCGGCACGATCGCGCACGGCTTCATGATCCTCGCTCTCATTACGTCATCGATGAACGAGCTTCTTGAAATCGGCGGGGCTGCGCATTTCGTGAATTACGGTCTCGACCGCGTTCGTTTCACGGGCCCGGTGCGCGCCGGCAACCGGGTCCGCCTGCGTCAATCGCTAGCCGATGTCGCGCCGATTAAGGGCGGCGTCAGGATCACGACAAAATGCACGCTCGAGGTTGAGGACGCAGAGCCGCCGGCGATCGTCGCCGACTTCATATTTCTCGCGTTCAGCGCGCCCACGCCATAAGCGCTGCCGGCGGCACACGAATGCCCGGCGGCGCGACCAGATTGCGCGCCGAGGCTTCGATCTTTTCAACGGCGGCAGTTAGCTGCGGCACGTAGCGCTCGACTGCCGCCGCAGCCGGGACCGCGCTTTTGAAATAGGAAATGCTGACACAAGCCGCGACCTCGCCGCTGAAGCGGACCGGCATCGCGATCGACGCCATCTTCGAGCATGCGCCGCCGACGCATTCCGCATAGCCCTGCCGCCGGGTTCGTTCGATCATCGTCTCGATGGTGCTCGCCGAGCGGATGCTGTCGCCGCCAACGTGACGTACCAGCGCTCCCCGCGTCTCGCTATCGGTAAAGGCGACATAGGCGATGCCGAGCGCGCTGCTCAGCATCGGATAGCGTCGGCCGACGGTACACGCCTCGATAGCGATTGGGCTCTGCCGGTGGGTCGATTCATGGACCAGCATCTCGTAGCCGGACGGCACCGCAAATTCACTGGGCCATCGGATTTCGTGCACGAGCTCCGTCAAGATCGGTACCGACACCTCACTCAACGTAATGTTGGGGGGCGGCGCAACGCAAAGCGTCAATGCGCGCCGTGCCAGCCGGTATGTCCCGTCGGACGGGCTGAGGCGGACATAGCCCTGCTCGCACAGTGTTTCGAGCAGACGCTTGACCGTTGTGCGGTGAATGTTGGTAGCTTCGCCCAACTCGACGGCCGTTGCCCGTGTTTGGGAGGCAAGCGCTCCCAAGACAGCCAAGCCTCTGCTAAGGGCCCGTACCGGTCGGTAACTCATCGTCGCCTGCCTTCCTCTCGCCCCTGCCTTGCGGTCTTCAAACCGGACCGGGGCTATCCGCGATTGTAGGAGTCGAATCCGGGGCGGTAGGTTTTGTCGTCCACGAATTGGCTGATTCCCTTGACATAACCTTGTTCGGCATCACGGAACCGCACTTCCAGGAATTTGGCCGCGAGATAGTCCGACGCTTGATCAAAGCTCATATTGCGAACGTTCTTGAGCGCCTGTTTGGTACCACGCAGGGCTTCCGGATTGAGTTTGATCAGCTTGTCGGCAAGCGCGACCGTTTCGTCGCGGAGCTTGTCGGACGACACAACCTTGTTGATGAGGCCGATCCGTGCGGCTTCCTTGGCGTCGAACTTGTCGCCCGTCAGCGCGTAGTAAAGGCTCTCACGATAGTTCAGACATTCGACCAACGCCTTGCTGACGATGCCGGCCGGGATGATGCCCCAGTTGACCTCGGACAGACCGAAGGTTGCTTTCTCCGATGCAATGGCGAAATCGCAGGCGATCAGCTGCGTGAAGCCGCCGCCAAAGCAATACCCGTGAACCATCGCGATGGTCGGCTTCGGAAACGTATAAAGCCGCTGCCAGCGCCAACGATGGGACGCCTCCTCAATGCGCGCCCGCTCGGCCGGCTTGTTCTCGAGATCGCGGAAAAACAGCTTCAAGTCCATTCCCGCGCACCATGCTTCGCCCGCGCCAGCAAACACGACAACACGCACCTCCGGATCGACCTCGATCAACGAGATGAGATCGGACATCTCAAGGTGAAGCTGCGGGCTCATCGCGTTGCGTTTGTCGGGTCGGTTGAGCGTAACCCAGCCGATGCCGTCTTTTTTCTCGAACAGAACTGTCTCGTATCGCGGGTAGGTTGACATGGATGACCCAATGGTTCGATAATCGCACAAACTGATGTTTATCGTTCAACGGTCCGGCTTTGGCCGATTGTTGTCAAGAAAAAAGATACGCACTAAGTGTCGGAGCCTTTGCAGTGCAGAAACCGGACGCCGAAGGAATGAAAAAGGAGAAGCCGCCAAGCTGGTTTTCAGAATCTTTGTCACGTGGACTTTTGGTCATTCGTGCCTTCGAAGCAAGTTCTCCGGTGATGCGGCCGACCGAAGTCGCAAAACGCACCGGCCTCAACCGCGCCGCCGCGCGCCGCTACCTGCTGACGCTGAAGGACCTCGGCTATCTCGGTTCCGACGACGACCGGTTCTTCCTGCAACCGAAAATCCTCGATCTCGGCTACGCCTATATGGCGTCCATGCAGATCGACCGGCTGGTGCAGCCATTTCTCAATAAACTCGCGGCGCAGACCGGCGAGTCGGCGAGCTTCGCTGTGCTGCATGACAACGAGGCGCTGTTTATCGCACGGGCATCGAGTGACAACATCCTGCAGATCGCGGTGAGCATCGGTGGACGGGTGCCGGCCTATGCGACTTCGCTCGGTCATACCCTGCTGTCCGGCCTGCCGGACGATGAGCTCGAGCGCTACTTCAAATGGCTTCAAAGCCATCTACCGGCCCGCGCCGGATTAAGCATTCGCGGCATCAGAGCCTCGGTGACGAGCTGCCGCGAGCAGGGCTGGGTCACGGTGTCGAATTTGCTGACAACCGGGATCGCCGCCATCGCGGCGCCGGTCTTCAAGGCGACCGGCGAGATTGCCGGCGCCATCAATATCGCCAACTACGGCTCCGGCAGCACGAAGCAGCTGAAAAAACATCTGCCACTGCTGCTAGAAACTGCCGCCAGCGTGCAGCGCGCCCTTCAGTCCCGCGACAGTTCCCACCCGATCGACCGGCCCCAAAAGGCAGCCGGCAAGCGCCGGACCTAAAGCGGGCGATCGAATAGACCGGCGCCCTTGCGGGGCGCCGGCGTTGCCAAGTTTTGGTTGAACGGCTGGCTTACTTGGCTAGCGGGCATCCACCTTCGCTCATCGGGCGGAACGCGTGGTCCGCTGGGACGGTATCGATCAGTTTGTAGTAATCCCAAGGCTCTTTCGAGTCCTGCGGTGACTTCACTTCGAACAGGAACATGTCGTGTTCGTAGCGGCCGTCCTGGCGCAGCTTGCCCTTGCCGAACAGGATGTCCTCGCCCGGCATTTTTTTCATCTGCGCAACTACAGCCCTGCCATCCGTCGACTTGATGACCTCGACCGCCTTGAGGTAGTGCAACGTGGCCGAATAGGCGCCGGCCTGAATCGCTGTTGGCATACGGCCCTTGTTCAGCTTCGACCAGCGCTCGCTCCATTTGCGGGTCTTGTCGTTCAGGTTCCAGTAGAACGCCCCCGCCACGTAGAGACCCTGCGTCGTCTTGAGGCCGAGCGAATTGACGTCGTCGATGGTCGTGGCGAGGCCGACGATGGATGCCTTGCCTTTGCCGACCACTCCGAATTCGTGCGCCTGCTTGATGGCAAGCGCCGTATCCTGACCGCCGTTGGCGAGCGCGATCATGTCGGCGCCCGACGATTGCGCCTGCAGCAGGTACGAGCCGAAGTCCGAGGTATGGATCGGGTGGTAGACGGAGCCGAGCGTCTTGCCCCCGTTGGCCTCCACGATTTTTGCCGCTTGCGCGGTTAGTTCCTTGCCGAACGAATAGTCGACTGCAATGTAGAACCACTTCTTGAAGCCCTTCTTGACGAGGGGAAGAGCCAGAGCATTGGCGTTGCCATATGTATCCCACACCCAGTGGACGGTGTTGGGGGTGCAGGCTTTGCCGGTCAGCGCCAGGCCCGCGGCGCCGGTCACCATCGCGACTTTGTTCTTCTCTCTGGCGATTTCAGATACGGCAAGCGCAACCGCCGAATTCTGCAGGTCGACGATCATATCGACACCATCTTGGTCGAACCATTTCCGGGCGATCGATGAACCGACATCAGCCTTATTGAGATGATCGGCGTCGACGATTTCGATTTTTGCGCCAGCGACCTTTCCACCATAGTCCTCGACCGCCATGCGCGCGGCGGCCACCGACCCGAGGCCACCGCCCGAAGAGAAGATGCCTGACTCGTCGGTGAGGACGCCGATCTTGACCGTCTTGCCGGTCAGTTGGGCCGACGCCGATCCGCCGACTGCCAAAGCGGCTGCGCAGACCAATACGGCCAGCGATATCTTTCCCGCCTTCATGTCAAACCTCCTTGGAGTGAATGGTGCGATTATCGCCCGCTTGTGCTTTTACCGATCAACACCTTGCTTTCACCGGCGTCCCTTTGTCAATATATCTCCTGCGGCCAAGCGCGCCGCCCACGTCGACGCACACAAGCAGCGCGATTAACGCGCAAGGCGTTTCAAGCGCCGCACCGGGAGGAATTGGAATGCCGAAAGAGTTGCTCCTTGTCGGAAGCGTCCCGTTAGACAGCGCGGAACAGGTATTCCGCAACTTTGGCGGCCCGCTGGGGCCTTACCTCGACGCGATGCCGGACGGTGAAGTCGGCGAGCGGCGCTGGTGGGTGATCCGACTCTCCTATCAGGTCTTCAACGCACATCCGGAACTAGATGTCATGCGCCGTCCGAAGCCGGACGACGGCGTAGAACGCCTGGTTCCGCGCGATCGCGCAGACTCGTGGCAGTTCAAGGTCAAGGAGGGTGTCGATGCCGTGCGCTTCGGCCACGCGGGTTACCGGCTTGGCTTCGCAAGTGACGCGATCAATTCATATTTTGTTTTCAAGACGCTCAAGAAAGAAGGCATGCTGCCTCCGCATGTCCGCTTCCAGATATCCGTTCCGCTCGTCAACAGCGTCGTCAATATCGGAACATTCCCTACGCCTGGCGATATCGACAAAGTGCGCCCGGGCTACGAGGCAGCGCTTGCTGCCGAGATCAAGCGCATCATTGCGGAACTGCCGCGGTCCGATATCGCACTTCAATGGGACTGCTCTTGGGAAATCACCGACATGTATGGCGGCATCAAGGGCTTCGACGCCGCCGGTGCACTTGAGCGAAACATCGGTCAGATCGAACGGTTAAGCCGCATCGTCCCGGATCCGGTCATGCTGGGCATTCATTTCTGCTTTGGCACTTTCGGCGGATGGCCACGCTTCGCGCCTGACAATCTCGGCGGCGCGGTCGAGCTTGCCAACGCGGCGCTTGCCCGCGCGGGACGACGGGTCGATTGGATCCATATTCCCACGCTCGACACCGTCGACGAGAGCTTTTACGCGCCGCTGCGGCAACTCGACGGCGTCGACACACGCGTCTATCTGGGCCTCATTCACAATATGACCAGTTTCCGGAACCGGCTGGCCGTTGCACGAAAATTTCTGCCAAAATTCGGGCTGGCGGCGTATTGCGGCTTTGGTCGCGAGCCGGCATCGGCGTTACCGCGCATTCTAGACGATCACCTCGAAGCCGTCGCGATCGCGCGTGAACCGAAGGCGGCGTAGCCGGACTAGGCGAGTACGATGACGTCGCTTGAAGGTTGCTCGGCATAGAGCATTTCGACAACGACCGATCTTTGCATGCGAACAGCACGTTGATTCACGGTCCCTTTCTCCGTGATCTCGCCAAGGTCGAAGGAGAGCGGCGTGTCCGGTACGACAAGCCGCTCGATCCGTCGGCTCGCGCCTGTGACGGACGAGTTGTAATCCGATAAAGCAGACGTCAATTCAGCCATTGTTGCCGCATCGTCCGCCCAGGACTCGTCTTTCAACCAGACCATCAGCGTCAGGTACGGGCGGTTGTGACCGCAAATGACGACGTCTCGGATCTTCGCACAAATGCCGAGAATCGCGGCCCGCAACGGCGCAAAGCTGACCCAGGTACCGTTTGCGAGCTTGAAATCGTCGTTTAGCCTACCATCAAACAAAATCCCCGATGTCGCGTCTTTGGCATCGACCAGCCGTCCCGCATCGCCCGTGCGATAGTATCCATCCGAATCGAAGGCAATCGCCGTATCGGCCTCCGCTCCCAGATAACCCGGCGTAACGCTCGGGCTCTTGACACGCAACTCGAACTTCTCGCCAACAGGCGCGAGCTTTAGCGACACGCCTGGCGCAGGCAGACCGATATTGCCGGTGTGGTCATGTCCGACGTACAACAACGTCGCTGTCGGCCCCGTTTCGGTCGCCCCCCAGCCCGACAAGATCGGCACATCGCCCTTGCCTTCGCTTCGAGCGCACGCCCGGAGGCGGGCGCGGATTTTCTCATCGAGCGCCGCAGCCGCAAAAAAGAACCCATTCAGACGGCTAAAGAAACGACGACGGAACTCTGTGTCGCTTTCCAATTCGTCCACGAGAACGGCATATCCGGCCGGCACATTGAGATAGAAAGTCGGGGGGTGCTCGATGAGATTCCTTTTCGAACGCTCAAATTGCCCGGCGACGGGGCGACCGTCATCGATAAACAGGGTGCCGCCGACTCGCAGAACCATGTTGATATTGTTGTTGCTTCCGAAGCAGTGATTCCACGGAAGCCAATCGACAAGGATCATGTCCTGGTCGCAAAGAAATGGCCATACTTGTAAAACCATTTCGACATTGGTCATCATCATGGCATGCGTGTGTTTGACAGCCTTCGGCAACCCGGTTGATCCGGAGGTAAAAAGTATCTTTGCCAACATGTCAGGCTTAACCCGGGTGCTCGCCGCTTGCGCTTCCGCAACCCAGTATTTTGAAACTGATGATGTAAGCAATTTGAAATCAGAAAATCCGGGTTCAGCGACTCGGGTGACGACTTCTGCGCCGACGGCATGCAAGCACAGTAATGTCTCGCTCATTCGTGTTGCGGATTCGACGAAAGCCAAGCCCGGCTTCACGAGCTCGATGACATACCGTATTTTGCTACGGTCTGAGCCAAGTAACGCATAGGCCGGCGTGACCGGCACATAAGGGACGCCGACGAACTGCGCTGCCAGTGCGAGAGTTAGGTGCTCAAGTCCATTTTGGGCGATCACCATCAGCGGCCGATCGGGACCAAGACCGCGCTCGATCAACCAGCCGCCGACCTGCTCGCAGCGTTCGAACGCTTCGCGATAAGTCAGCCGCCGCCAGTCTTGTCCCTCGGACCGCGCAGCCGCAAAGACGTGATCTGGGCGGCTCCGCGCTGTGTCCCGCAAAAGCGTCCCAACATTCGGCGCAGCCGCATTGAGCGACCGTCGCGACGAGATGATTATCGAGCCATCCGACCGTGACACGACATCGATGTCTGGATCGAGTACCTTCATGCTTACAATTCAAAAAAGAGGGTTGCTTCACGTCAATTTGTAGCTTTTTTAGGTGCACGGTGCGTACCGACGTCCTTATTGCGTTGTAATATTAATGGGCCGACGCAACGATCAGTGAACACGGGCCACGAGCAATTATTTTCGCCCACGCTAGCAAGGTTCGATATCGTGCCGCAGGAATCCGATGGCTTCGTATCATTTGGTCAGGAAGATACGTTTATCGGTCTGGTTGGACCGATCTATTACCGCACCCTCGGCAATCGCACCGAAACCCGCCTCGTGCTTGAACGGCGGCACGTCAACCCGACAGGCAGCGCACACGGCGGTCTGCTAATGACACTCATGGATATTACGCTAGGCTCAACGGCCGGGGCATCGATCGGCCATTATGGCGTTTATACTACCGTTCAACTGAGTTGCAATTTCATGGCAGGCGCTATGCTCGGAGAGGAACTTCGCGGCACAGCAGAAGTTCAACGTATGACGAAAACACTTGCATTCGTCACCGGCCGCCTCGCAGTTGGTGATCGCATTCTTATGACTGCGCAGGCCGTGTTCCGAAATCCCCCAAACGTAACAACAAAAACGTAACGCGAGAGCCCGTAATAGCCATAAACAGCCCTCGGAGCCGCTGAACTAAAGATTTCAGTATTCGTTCAGGTTTTGCCGAGCCGTCATGAGAAAAGATGAGAACCGGAGACACTGGTGATACCTACTTCTGCTTAAGTGAGCCTCAACAGATCATTCAGTGGAGGCCGCCAATGTCAGAAGTCACCATAAATAGGCAGATGCCGACGTCGGACGCGCGTCGAGAAGGTCCCAACCCTCCAGGCACTATTGTCGAGCGTAACCTTGAGGGTAACTCTTTAGGAACTAGCACTACTTTGGCAGATTATTCACGCTGCTGTTGTTTGCCGATCCATTTTCGGCAGTGCGGGCATCTTCGTGGTGGCGGTCGAAGGATGAGATTG
>Ga0307436_1001330_pt1 | contig 10985 bp, 8 predicted proteins | sample SalMarWE160440MG_FD_202513 | JGI IMG/M metagenome (GOLD analysis project Ga0307436, IMG submission 202513) | Salt marsh sediment microbial communities from the Plum Island Ecosystem LTER, Massachusetts, United States - WE1604-40 | ecosystem: Environmental > Aquatic > Marine > Intertidal zone >...
TGACCCGCCAGCCGTTGACCGAGACGCCGGCATTGTCGACGGCTTCGTCAATCTTGCGATCGCCTTCCTTCATCCCCAAGGCGATCTCGAGCTTGTCCTTCACCGAAAGGTCCTTGAAGCTGAATTTCTTCCCGGCCCCAACGCCGATGGTCGCAAGCTGGGCCCGAATATCTTTCTCGTTTTCTTGCACGGGCGCAAACTGGAGAGCGAAATCGAGATATTCAAAGAAGTTCTTCTTCACGAGTTCCTTGTCTACCTTCGGAAAGTCGACGGCCGGCGCGGCAGGTGGAGCCGGCCGGTTGAGGTATGCCGAAAGCGTCCGTGCTTTGTAACCTGACTGGACCTTCACCACATTCGGCATGTCGCCCGGATTAAAGAGTTGGGTGCGAAAGCCGGCCAACGAGAACTGCGTCGACGAACGGAACACTTTCTTGACGCCGGGCGGCGTTTTTCCGTTCCAGTCGGGGCCGACCACCATAAAGTCGCCGGCCTCGTTGCCGGTGGCCCGGCTTCCGATATAGCCGTAATTGTAGGTGTTGCCGTCCTCGATCTGCACCGAGTAATAGCGGCGCTTCTCGACCGCCGGGACCGAAATGACGACCGGTTCTGCGCGCAAGTCCATCCATAGGAACGAATAGGGCGTGTCGCTGTTCGGGGTGACGATCGCGGTGTCCTTATAGGTAAACACGCGCGCTTCGTTCTTTATTTCATTGAAGGGCGCTTTAAACTGTCCCGAATTGCGATCCACAGCGTATGCGTACATCGCCGCATAGTTCATCACGATCGGCAGGCCGTATATGAACCCCGCCTCTGCAATGTCCTTCGCCTTGAAGAATCCCGGGCGGCTGGCGTTCGTCTGCGCCAGAGCAGGCATGGATTTTACCACCGCGACAGTTGTGCCTAGCGCTGCGGAGCGAAGAAGGTCGCGTTTCGTAAACATCTGAGCACCTCTTGGATACATTATTCCGGCACAGTGCCGCTTTCACACTCTGCTGGCGGTTGCAGTCACTTAGGATTTATATGAGGCAAACACCGCCCGTAACATTTTAAATTAGGGGCAGATGTCGCCGATGGGTCACAGGCGGTAGCGGACATTCAATTCACCTTGACCACTGACGGAATTTTCCAGCTTCCGTCCAAGATCGAAGGAGAACTCCGCAAGAACGGTACTGCAAAGGGGGCACCTTGGTCGTTGTAGGTTTCAGCCGAGTGCTTAGTAGCAAGGCGGATAGGGGTAATAGCCGCAGGGCGGGTGATAATAGCCATAGGCATAGGGGTGATAGTAGGTAGCGGCGGCAGCTGCCCCAACTGCTCCCGCATACATCGCACCGCGAAATGCGGTTCGTCGCGCGACACCGGCGAATGACAGCGGCGTGCGCGGAAGGCCGATAATGTCAATGAACACGGCGGCAGGGCCGTCTGCGCCATCCAAGTTACCTTCGAGCACTTGCACGTCAAACGTCAACTTGTCGCCGTCGAGTTTGGGTGACTTTAGAACAACGACCGCATCGCGGTCTGTCGAGGCATCCTTGCCAAGCGCCGACACCGTTGCGTTCGGTGGGTCCTTGCCAAAGCTGTCGTCCGATTTCCACTCATCGAGTAGGTTTGTAGTGAGTTGGTGCCCAGCAGAGCGCACCGGGCGGTCGGCGAACACGATGGCGTTGGGTGAGACGCCGGTCAGCGTCAGCTTGTCGCCCTGCAGTGTCGCGCCGTGTGAATTCAGAACAATGAGCGATGGTACGATCTGCGACTTCGCCGAGGTGGGCACGCCAATCGTCTTTACCGCCGGTTGCGCCGGTGTTGGTGCCGTCTGTGCAAACGCGGCCGTTGACGCAAACAGTGAACCAATGACGAGAGCGATAAGGGGTTTAACGTGGACCATGGAATGCACTCCTATTCATGGGATCGCAATGCGCGATCAGTTTTAACGGTTGGAAGTTTGCTGAGTTTGCCAGTACCTACTTCATTTTGATGCCGAGTCTTGCCCTCTCGTCCTTGAAGATCACAGCGATCGCATCGATGATCCGAATTTCCTGATGTGCCTTGCAATACTCGATCACCTCGTGCTCGACTTCTTTTCCTTTGCGAACATCGAGGTAGTGTTTGCGCGCCAAGCCGTTGTACCAGCCGCTGTACCAGGTCGCTAGCATGTCCGCGTCCTGTTGCCAGGTGTTGGCAAGCTGGGCGCAGGTCAATGTTTGGACGTCGAGATAGCCGTTGGCGTCGGCATAAGCACTGAGATCAACCTGAGCTCTGGCCCCTGGTGCCGTGATCAAAAAAGTCATCGTGGAAATGGCGACCAGCGTGAGCCTGAAATTCATGCTTTGCCCCCATTTGTCGATCGCTATCGGTGGGACCCTGATCTGGGCGCTCCCTTGCAGCACGTCAGCGCTCAGCAGCCTCATTCACGCTTTTGGCGCGCGGGCTAACTCACAATTTGCTGGCAGTTGTTGCCTTGATCTGCCTCAAGAATTGTCAGGGCCGTTTCCGGCCCTGACTTGTTGGTTGCCAGCGCACCGCTCGGTTTTGCGTCCATGCGCTTATTGGTTGGTAACTGTCTTCCTGTTGGCGGCCTCGAGCCGCTTGACGTTTCCGACCGTGAGGAGCGGACGATACCCTTGATCGTCAGCCTATCATTTGACGCGCGGAAGCTTAGTGCAGGCACTTTTGTATAAACTTGATCCGCTCAACCACATCTAGTTTTTGTGCGATAGCCTGCTCGCGACACTCCTTTATCTTGTCGACCCGCACTTCCACCTTCTGGACGAAATCAAGCTCATCCGACACCGGCCCATCCGCCGCCGCCTTCATCGCGCCCTCGAGCTTTTTGATATCCGCGGGCGACAGGTGCGGCCGATCGACCTTGATAGTGAGTTTGTTGAGCTTGGCGGTCAGCGGGAACGGCGGCGTGTAGTCAGCATCGTTGACGCCGGTCAGCGTATCGGAGCCGATATCGAAGCTTTCGTCCCACTGCAGGATCATGGGCAGGGTTTTTTCCATCTTCTCGGTGGCGACGGCCTTGCCGTCAACCTTGAGCGTGCCGGTGCCGGAACGTCCAACCCCCGAGAAATTGTTGAAAGGCAACGTGCCGGAGCCCAAGCCGTCGTATTTGAAGTCGAACTCGACTGTGTGTTTGCCGGGCGTGAGCGCGTCAGGGCCTTCCCACTTGATGCGCTTGAGGTCGACCAGGTTCCAGAGGAATACCGGCTTTCCTTTGAGTAGGTAGAAGCCATAGCCCCCGAAGCGGCCGCCCGAGGTGAGGATCATGCCCTCGGCGCCGCCTTGCGGCACATCGATGCCGGCAGTGATCGTGTAGGAGGTATTAAGCAGCAACGGAGAGTCGCCTTGCGGGAGACCGACCATTGGCCGCGTGTACACGAACTCGGTGCGCCCGGCGGTGATGTTGGGGCGCGGCGCTACGATGCGGGCCGCCACTGAAGCGTCCAGCGGGAAGACTTGATACTTCCTCGCTTCTGCGACGAACTTCTTGCGCAGCTCCGCCACTTTATCCGGGTGTTGCGCGGCGATGTCGTCGGACTGGTTCCAGTTCTTGCTCAAGTCATAAAGCTGGAACACCTGATTGTTCAGCGGGTCGGGATTTGCCGGGCCGAACGCTTCCCAGGGCGCCCGATTGACCTTGGTGCTGAGCAGCCAACCGTGGTCGTAAAGCGCCCACTGGCCCATCATCTCGAAGTATTGCGTTGTGTGCCGTGTTGGCGCCTTGGCGTTCTTGGCGTCGAAGGTGTAGGCGAAGCTCGTCCCTTCGATCGGAGCCTGCTTGATGCCGTCAACATACTCAGGCGCATGGATGCCGGCGACTTCCAGGATCGTCGGCACCACGTCGATGACGTGCATAAACTGATCGCGCCAGCCGCCGTTATCCTTAATGCGCGCCGGCCACGACACAACCATGTTCTGGTTAATGCCGCCAAGTCTGGAGGCATTCTGCTTAAACCAGTCGAACGGTGTATCGAATGCCCACGACCATCCGGCCGACATGTGGTTGTAGGTCTGTTCGGTACCCCAGACATCGTACCACTTCATCTGCACCTCGGCCGGAATCTCGTTTAGGCCGTTGAAGAAGGCCACTTCGTTCGGCGTGCCCAGAGGTCCGCCCTCGGCGCTGGTGCCGTTGTCGCCGTTGATGTAGATGATCAGCGTGTTGTCGAGCTTGCCCAAATCATTGAAGGCCTGAATGACACGGCCGATCTCGTGATCGTTATACGCCGCATAAGCGGCGAACACTTCGACCTGGCGGATAAAAAGCTTCTTTTCTACTGCACTGAGTTGGTCCCAATGTTTCAGCTTATCCGCGGGCCAAGGCGTCAGGGTGGCGTCCTTGGGGACGATGCCAAGCCGCTTTTGGTTCTCGAAGATGCGCTCACGCAATTTCTCGTAGCCATCGTCGAAGAGATGCATGGCGTGGATCTTATCCACCCATTCCTTGGTCGGATGGTGCGGCGCGTGTGTTGCGCCAGGCGCATATTTGATGAAGATCGGCTTTTTCGGATCGATCTGATGCATCCGCGTCATCCAGTCGATGGCGTCGTCGGCCATCCCGGTGATCAGATTCCAGCCCGGCTTCCCTTTGAAGGGATAGATCTGCGTGGTGTTGCGGAAGAGGTTCGGCTGCCACTGGTTGGCATCGCCACCGACAAAGCCGTAGAAATATTCAAAGCCCATGCCAGTCGGCCACTGGTCAAACGGTCCGGCCTGACTGGCCGCAAAGGCTGGTGTGTTGTGATCCTTGCCGAACCATGATGTGTGGTAGCCGTTGTCGAGCAGGATCCGCCCGATGGTCGCCTTGTCCTTGGCGATAATGCTGTTGTAGCCGGGGAAGCCGGTCGACTGCTCGGAGATGACACCAAAGCCGGCCGAGTGGTGATTGCGCCCGGTAATGAGGGCTGCACGCGTCGGCGAGCACAGGGCGGTGGAGAACATGCGCGTGTAGCGCAGGCCCTGCTGCGCGATCTGATCCATGGTTGGCGTTGGGATCACACCGCCGAAAGTGCTCGGAACTCCGAAGCCGGCGTCATCGGTGATGATCAGCAGGATATTCGGCGCGCCCTCGGGTGGCACCACCTGCGGCGCCCACCACGGTTTGGATTGCAGCGCATCGTTCCTGATCACGCCGCCGAACTTCGGATCAGGCGGCGGCAGCTGCCTTCCGGTGATTGTCGTCGTCGCGCCGGGCGAGCCCGGCACGCCAGTGATCTCCTGCGCCGCGGCACTCACACCCGTCAACGCAAGAACGCTGGCGGTAGCGAAGATAAGCGAGTTTATTTTCATGACGCCTCTTCCTTCTTCAGGAAATTGGTTCTCCGGGGCGAGTTGGCACTGTGCCTAGTAGCATGGCGGATACGGGTAATAGCCGCAGGGCGGGTGATAGTAGCCATAGGCGTAGGGGTGATAATACGCGGCCGCTGCCGCACCGGCCGCCGCAGCCCCCGCGACCGCTGCTCCACGATACCAGGCACCGCGCCATGCAGTGCGACGCGCGACACCGGCGAACGACAACGGCGTGAGCGGCCGACCAATAATGTCGATGAACACGGCCGCCGACCCGTCAGCTCCATTAAGATCGCCTTCGAGCACCTCGACATCAAACGTCAAACGGTCACCCTCAAGGCTGGGCGACTTCAGCACCACCACGGCATCCTTCACGCTTGATCCGTCCTTGGTGAAGGCGGACACGGTTGCGTTCGGTGGATCCTTGGCGAAATTATCGCTGCCCTTGGCCCAGTCCTCAACGATATGCTTGGTCAAATCGTGACCAGCGGCACGTACGGGGCGGTCTGCAAATACGATGGAATTTGTCCCCACGCCCTCCAAGACCAATTTACTTCCTTGAAGACTTGCTCCACGCGCGTTGAAGACGATCAGCGAAGGCACGACTTCTGGCTTGACTTGGCCAATCGTTTTCTGAAGCGGCACGTGCGGGGGCAATTTCGTCGCCGACTGCGCGAACGCAACTTGGTTCACAGACAAGAAACCGCCAACGACCAGTGTCACTATTGCGATCGGAATTGTTCGCATCTATTGCCTCGTGCGCTTTGCTCCGCAAGGGAGCTCCCAAGACCATAGAAAGAGGCCATCCTCCGTAAGGACGACACTGACTTTCTCGATTGAAAAAGCTCTCCCAAAAGGACGACCGGCGATATTGTCCTAAGGTGCAGAGAGCCCAGGATGCTAAGCTGCTACGATTGGCCGGTTCGCGGAATGCGTCGAAATACCGGGGACGAACTCTTTGTATCAACGTCGTTATTGTCTTTGCGCGTGGCTCGACGAGCGCGCAAACGCTTTCATATCAAAAAAATGCATGAGCGAAATGCAATAAGGCGGATCGTGGAAGCAAAAGAAGGCGACGCCGCGTCGGCATGGGGTCGCAGTATGTAGAAAGATCTGCTCTTCCGTGCCTACATTCAAACTGCCGCCAGCCAAACTGAAGCGTTACGAATTTGCCTTTGTGACGCCGGCTAGCCCAAGAAGTGTCACCTGGTTGCAACGCTCGGATTTATTTGTATGCAAATCGAAAATTTTTGACTTTGATCACAATTCCTTTCCTTTTGACTTGATAACCAGCAAGCAATGGAATTTTGACATCCAAATGAGGGCGAGCCATGCGTCGCAACACTTTAAAGCTAATCGCGGCCGCGGGGTTAAGCCTCGCGCTTGGGCAGATGGCTTTGGCGGCTGACTTGCCGCAGAGGTCGGCCTACAAGGCGCCGCCAATCATGTCACCGGTGCCGGTTTACAATTGGACCGGCTTCTACGTCGGGGGCAACGTCGGCGGAGCTTGGGGAAGCCTCGATGTGACCGACGTCAATACCGGCGCGACCGTGTCGCCCAATAACACCGGCTTTGCCGGTGGCGGCCAGATTGGCTACGACTACCAAATGGGCCCGTGGGTCATCGGCATTCGAAATCTGTTCGACGGGACCAGCATCAGCAACGGCGCGACGTTATCGGACCCAGTTTTCTCGGGTACCATCAACAGCAGCTTGCACTGGTTTGATGCGCTGACGGCGCGCGCCGGCTATCTCGTCCAGCCAAATCTCCTGCTCTATGCGCAGGGTGGCGCGGCGTGGACATCATGGGACGTAACCGCCAACGTCTCTGGTGCGCAAGTTGCCGAAATCTCGGGTGGCAATCGGACCGGTTGGACGGTTGGTGGCGGCCTCGAATGGATGTTCGTGCCGCACTGGTCGGCATTTCTAGAATACGACTTCATGGGTTTCGGCACCCGCAGTGGTGCAGGCCAAATCTGTCTGGCGGGTGTTGCTTGCACAGCTGACACTTTCAGCGCCAAGGCGGATCTCCAGACTGTCCTGTTTGGCGTGAACTACAAGTTCTAGAACTATATTGATCTGAAGACGGCCCCTAACCCAGCGACTGGTCAGGGGCTGTTTTTCCGGCCTGAAGGACATTGCCGGCCACGACGACGTTCAGAGGGGAGATTCGTGATTGGTGCGCGTAGTAGCATTTTGATGAGACGAGAAGAGCGGCACGACCTTCAGGGTGGTGTCGCGTCGGATATGTGGTCTCAAGGCGCTATTTATTTGAATTTAGGATAGCGGCCCATGGATCCGTCAAAGTGCCCGTATCGACAATTCCGCTAAGGACATCAAAATGCTTAGGGCAAGAGCTGTGGCGGTGGCCCTTACAGTAGCGCTGTTGGCTACGACAGACGCGCTCGCCCAGCAATCAACGGAAGATTTGGCCAAGGCGTCACAGAATCCTGTCGCCGCCATGATCAGCGTTCCGTTTCAGAATAATACAAATTTTGACGTGGGCCCTTTCGGCCGCGCTCAGGACGTCCTGAATATCCAACCCGTTATTCCAATTACATTGAGTCCTGATTGGAATTTGATCAGCCGCACCATTGTACCATTGATTGATCAGCCAAAGCCGAATGAGGACAGTAGTATTTTCGGCCTTGGCGACATCAGTGGAACGCTTTTCCTGTCGCCTGCGCATCCCGGCGCCGTGATTTGGGGCGTTGGGCCGATCCTAACCGCTCCCAGCGCCACCAACGCGATTTTGGGCACGGGAAAATGGTTGGCGGGTCCTTCCGCTGTTGCCCTGGTAATGCCGGGGCATTGGGTCATCGGCGCCCTCGTCAACAATCAATGGTCATTCGCTGGCGCCACGGATCGGCCGTCCGTGAATACCGGCCTGATTCAGCCCTTTATCAACTTCAACCTTCCCCGCGGCTGGTATCTGACATCCTCGCCAGTCATTACGGTGCACTGGAACGCCAGCTCCGGCCAACAATGGACGGTGCCAATCGGCGGCGGCATAGGCCGTATCTTCAGGATTGGTGGACAGGCGTTCAATGCGCAGGTCGCCGGCTACTACAATATCGTGCATCCTGATGAAGCGGGAGATTGGCAACTGCGATTTCAGTTGGCCCTGCTTTTTCCACGCCGCTAGGCCGGGCTTGGCTGGGTATCTGACACCATGCCTGATGTGATGCAGATAAGGCACACTTGTCGATCGGTGAGGTTGTCGTGGCTTGCACAATGTCGAACTGCCGGCGTAGCGTAACAAAAGTTCTCTGTCTCGCGCGTCGAGACATTTGCAATGGGCAGTTGATGATATTTGGGGGTCGGGATGATTAGCCTGCGGTCGTCGAAAGGAGGCTTTTTCGCTGCAGCTCTGGCAACGGGACTTTGCGTTTCTCCCGCAATGGCTGCCGACATCGCGATGCCGACCAAGGCGCCGGCTATCAAACCGGCACCTGTAATTGATACTTGGAGCTTCCGCTTCACTCCCTATATCTGGGCGACATCACTCAATGGCTTTACGACGGTCAAAGGCTACACGACCGACATCGATGCCAGCTTTTTCGATATTCTGGATCACACCCAGTTTCCGAAGGGCCTGTTCCAGTTAGCGGCCTTCGGCGAAGCACGTTACGGTCGCTTCGCAGTCCTGAGCGACATCGCTTATATGAAACTCGGGCTGGGAGCGAGCTTGACGGGTTCCCGCGATATTGGTCGGTTGGCCTCTTTGGGAATTGGGGCGAGCGCCGGCTTGACTGTTAAGATGATCATTGCCGAAGTGGCTGCGGCTTATGAAGTCGCGCACTGGGGCGCCGGCGTTTCGCCTGGCTCAGGGACCGCGCTTGATCTTTATGCAGGGGGCCGGTTGTGGTGGCAGCGGGCCGACGCAGATTTCAACATATCAGGCACTTTAACCGGTCTGGGTCCCCTTGGCCTGACGCTCACGGGCGCCGGCACGGCTGAGGCATCGGGAGACGTTAGCTGGGTTGATCCCGTAGTGGGCGCGCGTCTACGCCATCAACTCGCCCCTGGCTGGAACCTGGTGGTGAGTGGTGATGTCGGCGGCTTCGGCGTTGGAAGCAGATTCTCGTGGCAAGCAATTGGCGCGCTGGATTTTGACTTCATGCGGACGAAGACCGTCACCTGGAGCGGCATGATCGGGTACAAGGCTTTATACGTCGATTATACGCAGGGTAGCGGGCTGACGCAGTACGAGTACAGCATGACAATGTACGGACCGATATTCGGCATCACCGCGCGATTCTAGTCTCAATAGACCGGGGCGCACTTGAGATTGCTTGCATCGCATGCGGGTTGATCTTGGGCGGCGCCATGCGTGCAAGCTGGCCAGGGCAATTGGACGGTAGCGGCGCTGTTCATCACCCTTCAAGCAATCGGCCGAAGCAATCATGGGAGAGCAAATCAAGTAGCAGCCTTTGCTCGCCCAAGCAGATAATCGGTGCGTGGCTTACCTGATCAACTACAGGTCAATATATAATAGGTGCACCAAAACCTAATTTGAATGGACCATTTCCAGATCAAGTTCAGTGTGGTCAATGAGTATGAGACACGTAACCGTAGCCTTGCTCATTGCCTCTACAACTCTAGCCACGAGCCGCGTTGCCATCGCCGGCAGTAATTCTATCGGGCTTACGATTACGTCCGATCGCAATCCGAAGAACTTTACTATCCCTAAAAGTGTAAAATATAAACTCATTGGAGAGCATACATTTAACACTGGTCTGATTTTCGGGGGGTCATTCCAATATACTGATCCAGCTTTCAGTGAATCGACTGAGCAAAATCTTGAAGGGACCGTTGGCTATAGCGTACCGCTCAATTCAGTCCTTTCATTGAAAGGAAGCGCGGGTATTGGAGAACGTTGGGAGCAAAACCCCAACACGTCCTTCCCGTATTACGTTCTACGAGCCGCAGTTGCTATCAAGATCAATGAAGATGTAGCCTGGGACGCAGTTTCCTTTCGATATCGAAATGCGTTCGACAGCGGCGATGACTACGACACACCGCAAATCGCGACAGGCCTCACCTTCAAACTGGATAAGCAAAGCTCGATTTCGGTGAAAATTATGCGCGACTGGAAGGAAGGCGAATCGAGTGGTACGGGGATCTCGCTCGGAATTAAGAAACGGTTCTGACAAAAATTGGGCCGCATGTCGGCTTGTGGTCTTGGGCGCGTGCATTTTGTGCGGGCGTATGCAAGTTTCGAGTGCGACGCTGCCCAACGCGCTCTCGCCCAACATTCGTTAGGGCGGAAACTCGATCGGGATAATCCGCTTTAAATTGTGCGATCGGGTGAGTCAGGCTTTTGAACGATTATCGCAGGTGATGGACCATGACGATGCGAATAACCAATATCAATCAGAAGACTAAAAAAGGCGTGCATTACCTTCACGAACGGCTGCGAGACCCACTGTTGACGGCGTTGACGGCCATGCTTGCCGTCCTGCTGTTCGTGGTGGCGCCACTACAAGCGTCGGGTGTCCTGGCGGCTCATTGGTTCGGAATTGCATTTGGGCTGATGTTAGTCGCGGTGGTATTGATTGTGTCGCGCAGTGTGATAGCAATTGCATTTATCTTTGTCGCCATAGTTGTATTAGCCGAGACTCGATCTGACAGCCGGCGCCTGGTTGAACGATCGGGTTTTGCTGCCCGACGTTGTTAGGTGTAAAAATTGGTATC
>Ga0307436_1001331_pt1 | contig 10982 bp, 9 predicted proteins | sample SalMarWE160440MG_FD_202513 | JGI IMG/M metagenome (GOLD analysis project Ga0307436, IMG submission 202513) | Salt marsh sediment microbial communities from the Plum Island Ecosystem LTER, Massachusetts, United States - WE1604-40 | ecosystem: Environmental > Aquatic > Marine > Intertidal zone >...
ATAACCGGGTGCGCGGCCATCGGTAGATTAGGCCATGCACGAGCCAGATGATCAGGAAGGTGAACACGCCGGCGAATATCGTATCGCTGACGAAATGCGCCCCTGCCATGACGCGGATGGCGGCCATGCCGGTGCCGAGCGCGAGCGCGGCGCCGTAGGCCAGCGCCCGCCATTGCGGCGGCGCCAGCGCCGCCGGCGCGATGGTCCAGAATGCGCCGGCCACGTCGCCGGAGACGAACGAGCAGTTGGCCGGGCATTCGCCGCGCGGATCCCACCAGGCCGTGAAATGCTGCGCGCCGCCGAATTGCGTGACGTCGATCGGCCGCGGCCGGCCCCAATGATCCTTGAGCACGACATTGACCATGAGCCCGGGCGCCAAAACAAGCGTCGCGATTAGGAACACGATGGCGCGCCCCGAGACGAACATTTTCCGCCGCGGCAGAACGAGCTTGACCACCAGCGCGGCCACCGCCGGGGCGACCAGCACGGTGCCGATCCAGAGTCCGGCATTGCGCGCCTGCATCAGCGGCGGATAGATGCGCCAAGCGAACGCATTGTGGTTGGCGTCGATATAGCCATGGAAATGCCGCGCCACGGCGAGATCGAGCGCGGGATAAAACCCGAACACCAAGCCAGCGACGGCGGCGATGGCGAGCGCGATGATCAATCCGGTGCGGTTCATAATTTAGTTTTTCCTTTGCGCATGATCTTTTCCGAAAACCGGTACCCATCCCCGATTGGGGTCGAGGACATGCTTTTCGGGATCATGCGCTTTGCGCACTGGACGGCGGTCTAGCGGAGCGTGGCGGCGAAGGGAATTCAACGTTCGCGCCAGCGCCCGGCCTTGCGGCCGGCGATCAGCCAGTAGACCCCGCCGAATACGATGCCGGCAGCGGCGGCGACTTGCGTCCCGTGCGAAATCGGCGGCGGCGGATGGTCGATGGATTCCTCATAAGACGGCGGCGCCAGCCCGCTGGCAGAATAGCCCAGTAGCAGGATGGCGGCGCCCGCCACCGCATAGACCAAGAACGAGCGGACTTTGAAGGTCTCCGCGACAGCGATCAGGATTGCCAGCGGCAGCAGGATGACTGCGCCGGTGAAGGCGGCGCCGGCAACCACAAACACGGAGAATGTTCCGCGCTCGACCACGTCGCCGCTGAAGCCGTGCCATTCCGGGCCGAGCAGGCCGATGGCGATGGCGATGCCGGCGGCGAATGTCGCCAGCATGACGGCGACGATGATGACGATGATGCGGCCGAGCAGCGCCACTAGAGCGCGATCCAATTAGACTGTATCACCATGCTTCCTGACATTTTGTTGCCTGCGCATGATCTTTTCCGAAAACCGCTTCCCATCCCCGATCGGGGCCGAGGATATACTTTTCGGGATCATGCGCTAGTCGGTCATCGCCATGGCGCGCAACGCCATGCGCTCGCGCGCCGAGAGCTTCTCGCTCGCGCTCTTGAGCTGGCCGCAGGCGGCCAGAATGTCGCGGCCGCGCGGTGTGCGCACCGGCGAGGCATAGCCGGCGTCAAAAACCACCTGCGAGAACTTCTCGATTTTCTCCCAGTCCGAGCATTCGTGGCGGCTGCCCGGCCAGGGATTGAACGGAATGAGATTGATCTTGGCGGGGATGCCCTTGAGCAGCCGCACCAGCGCCTTGGCGTCCTCGATCGAGTCGTTGACGTCCTTGAGCATGACATATTCGAAGGTGATGCGCTTGGCGTTGGAGAGGCCGGGATAGTTGCGGCAGCTCTCCAAGAGTTCGGCGATCGGGTATTTGCGGTTGAGCGGCACCAGCTCGTTGCGTAATTCGTCGCGCACCGCGTGCAGCGAGACCGCCAGCATGCAGCCGATCTCGGCGCCGGCGCGCGCGATGTTCGGCACCACGCCCGAAGTGGAGAGCGTGATGCGGCGCTTGGAAATGCCGAGCCCATCGCCGTCCGCCACGATCGCAAGCGCGTCGCGCACCGCCTCGAAATTGTAGAGCGGCTCGCCCATGCCCATCATAACGATGTTGGTGACGCAGCGATCACCGCTCGGCACGACGCCGTCGCTCGGCCGCCTGCCGCCCGGCCAATCCCCCAGCCGGTCCCGCGCGGCCATCACTTGGCCGACGATTTCCCCCGCGGTCAGATTTCTCACCAGCCGCTGGGTGCCGGTGTGGCAGAAGCTGCAGGTGAGCGTGCAACCGACCTGGCTGGAAACGCACAGCGTGCCGCGCTCGGTGTCGGGTATATAGACGCATTCGACTTCGTGCGGGCGCTCGGCAATATTCGTACCTTGCGTCTCGCCCGGCAGCCGCAGCAGCCATTTGCGCGTGCCGTCGATCGAGACCTGCTCGGCCACCACTTCGGGGCGATCCAGCGTGAAACGTTCCGCCAACGCTGCGCGCAGCTCCTTCGACACGCTGGTCATGGCCTCAAAATCGGTCAGGCCGCGGAAATAGATCCAGTGCCAGAGCTGCTGTACGCGCATTTTGCGCTGCGGCTCCGGCACGCCGAGCGTGCCGAGCGCCTGGCTAAGCTGCGCCCGCGACAAGCCGATCAGCGACGGCTTCTCCGGCGCCACATAGCGCTCGAGCGGCGTCTTCTCGACGAAAGCCGTGGATTCCAGCTGCAGCGTCATGTTTTCCCTTGTCATCGCCGGGCTTGTCACCGCAAGTCGCGTCTACGCGACTTGCGGCACGTCCAAAATGCGGAAGTCGGGCAAGCCCGACTTCCGATGCGATCCCGCTTGGGAAGGCACAGTCTATCTAAGCGGGATCACCGGCTCTCGCCACTGCGTGGCGGCCCGGTGATGACCTTTCGGGTCAGATGACCTTTCGGGTCACTTGCACTCCGCCGCCACCTTGTCGAGCGCCTGGGAGACGCCCTTGAGCGAATAGGTGTCGGTGGTCTTGGTGTTGTGGGTGGAGATGCTCTTGATCACCATGTCGGAGCCCTTGCGCATGGCGTCCACCATCTGCGCCTCTTCGGCGGCGTTCTTTACCCAAGCCCCGTCGTTCTGCGTGTACATGACGTAGCTCGCCGTACCGATGGTGGCCGAGGCGTCGACGCCGGGCTTCTGCGGGTAGCCAACGATCACCGAAACCTCGTTCTTGACCTTCTCGGCCGGGCGCGTGGAGACGAAGGCATAGGAGGGGTCGCGGTTGCGGCCGGGCGGATCGGTCACCGCCGAGGTCGGCTTGGACAGCGCGAAGCAGACCGTCTTGCCGCCGGGGCTCGCTTTATAAGCCCCCCAATCACCAAACTGGCCGAGCAGCGTGGCCTGCTCGGTGGGCTCGGATTTCTTCTGCTGCGCGGATGCGGGGATCGCGAATGCGCAGCCGGAAGCCGCCAGGATGGCAATCGTGGTGCGGAGCAAAAAAGTCATGTTCATCGGGCCCTACCGGTCAAAATTCTGACGCTCGTGGAACCGCCCCCTCAAGACGCGCTGGATACTAGCCCATTACGGGCGAATATCGACAATGTGAAGGCGGCAATGCGCCGCTGGGCGTGGAGGTTAGCCGCGGAAAGTTAACACCGCCAGCCCGAATGCCCACCCGCGCCGTGCTAGAAATGGCACCCCCATTCATCCCCTCCGATCGACCACCATGAAAGCCCTGCTCTGCACCCGCTACGGCACGCCCGACGACCTCGAACTCGCCGACATCGCCGATCCCACGCCAGGGCCGGGCGAGGCGGTCGTGCGGATCGCGGCCGCCGCGCTGAACTTCTTCGACACGCTGATCATCGCCGGCAAGTACCAGCACAAGCCGGCCTTCCCGTTCTCGCCCGGCGCCGAGTTCGCCGGCGAAGTCGAAAGCGTCGCTGCCGGCGTCACCAGATTTGCGCCCGGCGACCGCGTCATCGGCAATATCGGCTGGGGCGCCGCGCGCGAGAAGGTCGCACTTGCCGCCGACCAGCTCGTCGCACTGCCGGCCGGCTTGGACTTCGACCGCGCGGCCGGCCTCACCGTCACCTACGGCACGTCGCTGCATGCGCTGAAGGACCGGGCCAAGCTCAAGCCCGGCGAGACGCTGGCCGTGCTGGGTGCCGCCGGCGGCACTGGTCTCTCCGCAGTCGAAATCGGCAAGCTGATGGGCGCGCGCGTCATCGCCTGCGCGTCGTCCGACGAAAAGCTTGCGTTCGCGCGCCAGCACGGCGCCGATGCCGGCGTGAACTATGCCGCGGCCGATCTCAAGGACGCGCTGCGCCAACTGACCAGCGGCAAGGGCGTCGATGTGGTCTACGATCCCATTGGCGGGGTGCAGGCCGAAGCCGCGCTACGCGGCATGGATTGGGGTGGGCGCTTCCTGGTGGTGGGTTTCGCCACTGGCGAAATCCCCAAGCTGCCGCTCAACCTGGTGCTGCTACGCAGCTATGACGTGCTCGGCGTCTATTGGGGCGCCTGGATTTTGCGCGACCCGCAAGGCCATCGCGCCAACATGACGCAAATTCTCGATTGGTGTGCGCAGGGCAAGCTGTCCTCGCACGTGCACGCGGTTTATCCGCTCGATCAGGCGCCGGCCGCGCTCAAGGCCATCGCCGCGCGCAAAGTGATGGGCAAGGTGATTCTGCGGCCTTAGGTTTCCGGCGTGGGTCACATACACGGCGTCATGCCCGGGCTTGACCCGGGCATCCATCCGGACGCGCCAAACGTATTGACCTTACGTAATACTGACGTGCAGAAGCTCATCGTGGATTGACGGGTCAAGCCCGGCATTGACGGCGGAGAGGTCAGTGCCTCCCCAACTCCGCCAGCTTGTCGCGCGCGGTTTCGCGATGCACCGGGCGGATGTGGTCGGCGACCAGCGCGATGGCGGTGCCGAGCATCGCCGCGTCGTCGGTGAAGCCGAGCACGGGCAACACGTCGGGAATGGCGTCGGTCGGCAGCACGAAATAAGCGAGCGCGCCGAAGAGCGTCGCTTTCACCGGCGTCGGGGTGTCGCGGTCGAAGGCGCAGTAATAGGCGGCCAGCAGGTCCTCGGCGAAGGGAATGCGCGCGGCGACGCGCGCCAGCTTGCGCCAGAAGCTGCGGCGCAGGGCATTTTCGTCCTCCTCACGTCGCCAGAATGCAGTGCGTGCGAATGCCATGGGGGTAATTTGGGCAGTAATTTGGGCGCATGCAAGGCATGACCCTCATTCCGCAATCTTGTCCATCGCCTCGGCCAACCTGACGTCGAGTTCGGTGACCCCGCCGGCGTCGTGGGTCGACAGCGTCACCTCGACGGTCTTGTAGACGTTGAACCATTCCGGGTGGTGATCCATTTTCTCCGCCACTAGCGCGGCCCTGGTCATAAAGCCGAAGGCCTGATTGAAGTCCTTGAACACGAATTTCTTGCTGATGGCGTCGCGGCCGGCCACCTCGGACCAGCCGGCAAGCTTGGCCAAAGCCGATTTGCGGGCTTCCGCGGTCAGTTTTTGCGCCATGCGCCCTCCCCCGAGGCAACGCCAAGACCCTCGCAAAGGGTCCGCGGAGCCCTTACCTATGTAAAGACAACCCGATCCTACGAGGCTTCCATGTCGTGGTCATTGAATATCGGCAGGGTGGCGGGCACCGTCGTGCGCATCCACCTGACCTTTCTGATTTTTCTCGCCTGGATCTTCGCCGCCAGCTACGCCGCCAGCGGCGCGGCCACCGCCTGGAATACCCTCGTTTTCATCGTGCTGCTGTTCCTCTGCGTGCTGCTGCACGAGTTCGGCCACATCTTCACCGCGCGTGCCTTTGGCGTGACCACGCCCTATGTGACGCTGCTGCCGATCGGCGGCGTGTCTCAGCTCGAGCGCATCCCCGAGGAGCCGTGGGAGGAATTCCTCATTTCCATCGCCGGGCCGATGGTCAATATCGTCATCACGCTCCTGCTGGTCTATGGGGCCGGCGCCAATCTGCAGCCAAGTGCCGCAACTCTCGTCGACAGCACCAAGATCGCGATGGTCGACCGGCTGGCGATCGTCAATCTGTTCCTGGCGCTGTTCAACCTGATTCCGGCCTTTCCCATGGACGGCGGGCGCATCCTGCGCGCGGCGCTGGCGAGCAAGTTCGGCTATGTGCGTGCCACCGAAATTTCCGCCTCGATCGGCCAGTTCGTGGCGTTTGCCTTGGGCTTTATCGGCCTCATGTACAACCCGCTGCTGATCTTCATCGCCATCTTCGTTTATCTCGCCGCTTCATCGGAAGCGCACATGGTGGCGCTACGCGCGGTTTCGCGCGGCGTGCCGGTCAGCCACGCCATGATGACGCAGTTCGCCACGCTCACGCCGCAGGCGCATATCGACGAAGCGGTGCAGACATTGCTGGCCACCAGCCAGGGCGAATTCCCGGTGGTAAACGGCGCCGGCAAGCCGGTCGGCATGCTCGACCGCGGGGCGCTGATCCGCGCGCTCAAGACGCTGGGGCCGGACGCCCGCGTTGCCGACGCCATGAGCCAGGAATTTCCCATCGTCAGCCACCGCTTCACGCTCGAGCAGGCGTTCAAGCTGCTGCAGCAGAAATCCGCGCCGGCCGTGGGCGTCACCGATACAAGCGGCAAACTGGTCGGGCTGATCACCAACGAGACCATCGCCGAAATGATGATGCTCAACGACGCGGCGCCGCGCGGCTGGCGCCCCGGCCCCTGGGGCCGGGCGGCGGGGGCTTGACTTCGTTCGGACGCGGCTGCAGTCGCCGGTTGCTTCCCGGCCGGGCGTGACTATATTGCGCCGCAACAGCGTCGCGGGCTCAACAGGGCCCGCGCTTTGGTTTCTGGAAGCGCATGATCCCGAAAAGCATGTCCTCGACCCCGATCGGGGATGAGAACCGGTTTTCGGGAAAATCATGCGCAGGCAAAAATAATGAACCTTCGCAACGTCGCCATCATCGCCCACGTCGACCACGGTAAGACCACCCTGGTCGATCGGCTGTTGCAGCAATCGGGCACGTTCCGCGAGAACCAGCGCGTGGTCGAGCGCGCCATGGATTCCAACGATCTTGAGCGCGAACGCGGCATCACCATCCTGGCCAAGGCGGCCTCGGTGGTCTGGAAGGGCACCCGCATCAATATCGTCGACACGCCCGGCCATGCCGATTTTGGCGGCGAAGTCGAGCGTATCCTCAATATGGTTGACGGCGCCATCGTGCTGGTGGACGCCGCCGAGGGCCCGCTGCCGCAGACCAAATTCGTGGTGTCGAAGGCGTTGAAGATGGGATTGAAGCCCATCGTCGTCATCAACAAGGTCGACCGCGCCGACGCGCGCGCAACGCAGGTGGTCAACGAGGTGTTCGACCTTTTCGCCGCGCTCGATGCCAGCGACGAGCAGCTCGACTTTCCGATTCTCTACGGTTCGGCCAAGGAAGGCTGGATGGCGGCGAGCCAGGACGGACCGAAAGATTCAATGGCGCCGTTGTTCGATCTGGTGCTGCGCCACGTCCAGCCGCCGCATGTCGAACCCGGCCCGTTCCGCATGCTTGGCACCATCTTGGAAGCCAATTCCTATCTCGGCCGCATCGTCACCGGCCGTATCACCTCCGGCACCGTCAAGGCCAACCAGAACGTCAAGGTGCTCGACCGCGAAGGCAAGCTGATCGAGCAGGGCCGCGTCACCAAGCTGCTGGCCTTCCGCGGGCTCGAGCGCACCGGCGTCGAGGAAGCCGAAGCCGGCGACATTGTCGCGGTGGCCGGGCTGCCCAATGCCACGGTCTCCAACACCATCTGTGCGCCGGAGGTGGCGACGCCGCTGCCGGCGCAGCCGATCGACCCGCCGACGCTCGCCATGGTGTTCCGCGTCAACGATTCTCCCCTTGCCGGCACCGAGGGCGACAAGGTCACCGGCCGCATGATCCGCGACCGGCTGCTGCGCGAGGCGGAAGGCAACGTGGCGCTGCGGGTTCGTGAATCCGACGAGAAGGACTCTATGGAAGTGGCTGGGCGCGGCGAATTGCAGCTCGGCATCCTGATCGAGACCATGCGGCGCGAGGGCTTCGAGCTGTCGGTATCGCGGCCGAAAGTGCTGCTGCGCGAGGACGAGAAAACCGGCGAGGTGCTGGAGCCGATCGAAGAAGTCGTCATCGACCTCGACGAGGAGCATTCCGGCATCGTGGTGCAGAAAATGTCGGAGCGCAAAGCCGAAATGATGGAGATGAAGCCCTCCGGCGGCCATCGCACCAGGCTGGTGTTTCACGCGCCGACGCGCGGGCTGATCGGCTATCAGGGCGAGCTGCTCACCGACACGCGCGGCACCGCCATCATGAACCGGCTGTTCCACGGCTACGCCCCCTACAAGGGGCCGATCCAGGGCCGCCGCAACGGCGTGCTGATCTCCAACGACCAGGGCGAGGCGGTCGCCTACGCGTTGTGGAACCTGGAGGACCGCGGCCCGATGATGATCGAGCCGGGCTGGAAAGTGTACAAAGGCATGATCGTCGGCGAGCATACCCGCGGCAATGACCTCGTCGTCAACGTGCTCAAGGGCAAGAAGCTGACGAACATTCGCACCACCTCCAAGGACGAGGCGGTGCGCCTCACCCCGCCGATCCACATGACGCTGGAGAAGGCGCTCGCCTATATCGAGGACGACGAACTGGTCGAGGTGACGCCGAAGTCGATCCGGCTGCGCAAGAAGCTGCTCGACGAGAACGAGCGCAAGAAGGCGGAGCGGCAGAAGGAAGCTGAGGCGGTTTAGGCGCGCTACGGCCTGTCTTCGAGATTGATCGCTTCGCGCAAGGCCACGATATGCGGCGCTGCGCGGCCTTGTTTGTACGTGGTGTCCCAATACTTGGTGTGCGTGAACAGTCCGTTCGGACGCGAAACATCGGTCCACACTTCGATATCCTCGATGTACGATCCGAACACAGAGCCTTTCGAGCCGACCGGCCCGCCGATCGCGTCGCCCCAAAACACCTGCTCGAGCGGAAAATAGATGTTCGTCCAGCGCGTCAGCGCAAAGACGCCGCCGTGATGCAGTTGCGGTTTATTGCTGTACGGGTTCTTGAAGGCAAGCCATCCGTCCGGCGCAGCTCTCATCGGCGGGGAGGTCGGAAATTCACGTTCGTCGACCCGCCGCGCAAAATCCTTGTCTAGCTCCCTCTTCGTGAAGCCATCACACATCAGATAGTGAGCGTGGGTGAGCGCATTGCCGAGCGTGACAAAATCCGTCACCAGCCATGCGTGCGCCCCCTGGCCGGATGCGCGCCCGCGCTCCATCGTGCCCGGTTGCTTGTGCGATTCCGCGATCTTACGAACGAGGACGCGCGCCTCCTTGCGCAATTGCGCGTGCGTGAGCTTGCCCGCGTCGATGCGTGTGAATTCTGGATCGAGCGACTTGGTGACCGGAATCGAGTCGCAGATGCGGCTGTAATAGGCGCGAAGCATATCGTACGCCACGACGCAGCCGAGACTGTGTGCGACGACAACAATGCGGTCATAGAATCCGCAAGCGTGCAAGCTGTCGAGCGTGTCAACCGCTTCCTTGCGGATCTTCCGCCGCACGGCGACATTGGCCGGTGAAGCGCGAAAATAACGCGCGGCGTCGCCGAGATACGGCTGCAGGAACCAGGCGTCGATGACGAGATAGAGGCCGATCACGACCCAGCCGGCGACCGCGCTGGCCGGCGAGGTCAGGCTCCATGGTAATCGACCATCGGCCCACATTTCGGCCAACGATTCGCCCGGGATCCCAAAATGCCCTGATAAGCCATAATAAAGTCCGAAAAAGACCAACGACAACACGTATGCGATGAGCAACGCCAAAAGACCCCAACCGTGCATCACCAAAACGATCGCGATAGTCGCGAGGAGGACAGGAAGCAATGCATTGGTGGCGGTTGTTGGCGAGCATAATTCAAAATGCCTGCATCCGTAGTATGCCACCGCCGCCAGAATCGCGAGTCCGGCCGTTAGCGCGGCGGCCCAAGCCACGACCTTGAAAGTTCCAGCGAACAGCGCAATCAGCCCCGCGGCAAGGAAAGCGACAAACAACATCAGGGCCGGTGCGTAGATTATCCATTCAGGATGAGCCGTGACGTCGGCCAGCCATGCAATCGCCTTCAACACAATCAGCGCCGCAGAGAGGTGCAGCAGCGCAAGGAATATCGCGCCGCCGTACCAGAGCGCATTCATGCCGGGTTTGAAGCGCGGCCCTTTGCGCCCGAGCTCGAACAGCCAAAGCAGGATGGCGACCGCCTTCGTCTCGCTCATCTGATGAGCCCAGTAGAGCTCGTGGAAGTCGGCGGAGCGACGACCGGTGGTGGCGTGAATATCATTGGTGGTCATGACCGTGAGATCGATATCGACGCCGCTCGGCTCCGGATGCGTCCAGAGTTTTTTGTTCTTGTCTTTGGTATGGTCGTCGTTGTCGAACCAGACGGCATTGATGACGCCGCGCACGGTTTCAAGCGGGCGCTGGCTGCCGATGCCGTGCACGACCAGCACTGCCGTTCGTAATCTTCGCGTCATATACCGCCCGCCGGGTTGACCGCTAAGGCGGCAAGTTTACGCAGTTGTAGTTTTACGGAAAAGCAAATTTCAATTGCATCGGCCGCGCGCCCGGGGGATGATGAAGCCTGATCGCATCGGGCGGCTGGCGAAGGCCGCGCGGCGTTTGGTTTTGTCTGCAAAGCTTGGCGCATTCGATGTTGCGCGCAAGCTCGCCGACCGGCATGACGGGAGCCGAATCGAAGCCGCCCAGGCGAATCACTTTCGCGGCCTGCGCCTTGCGCGCATGCGCGGCGAAGCGTCCCATGCCGGCACACCATCGCAACGCCCTCGGCGCGCAAGTAACCCCGCGCATGCGTTTTTGCAGGCTCGGCGGCCTGATTATCGCCCAGCTGTGGCCAGTAATCCACACCATTAACGGATCATTAATCATAGGGCTTGAAGGGCGCATGGTTCGTTGCTTCTATTCCAAAATGAGCACGACCCTCATAGAGATTCGCCGCGCCAAGGCGTCCGACGCGGCCGACGTCGCCGAGACCCATGACGAGGCATGGCGCACGGCCTATCAGGGCATCATCCCCGGCAACGA
>Ga0307436_1001332_pt1 | contig 10982 bp, 10 predicted proteins | sample SalMarWE160440MG_FD_202513 | JGI IMG/M metagenome (GOLD analysis project Ga0307436, IMG submission 202513) | Salt marsh sediment microbial communities from the Plum Island Ecosystem LTER, Massachusetts, United States - WE1604-40 | ecosystem: Environmental > Aquatic > Marine > Intertidal zone >...
ATTTCATCGAGGCCCTTGACCTCTTCCACCCCGATGTTGAGCAACCCGACCGACGGCCGCTCGACGCCGCGTAGCGCCCGCGCCATGGCCGCACCCATCACGGCAAACTCGAACAGCTGTTCCGCGTCGGCCCCGATCGTTGCCCCGCAGTCGAGCACGACGCTTTCGCCGCGCAGGGTCGGCCACAATCCGGCAATCGCCGGGCGATGGATCTCGGCAGCGCCGTGGAGACAGAATTTCGCCATCGCCATGAGCGCACCGGTATTGCCGGCGGAAACCGCAAAATCGGCGTCACCGGTCTTCACCGCATCGAGCGCCCGCCACATGCTCGAGCGCCAGCGCCCGCTGCGCACCGCCTGGCTGGGCTTGTCGTCCATCCTGACCGCAACGTCAGTGTGCTCGAGCTGCGCGGCCGCCGCCACCCTCGGATATCGCTCGAGCAGCGGTTGCACCCGCGCCCGGTCGCCAAACAGGCGAAAACGCAGATCGGGAAGGTGGGCGAGCGCAATATCGGCCCCCGGCACGACGACATCGGGGCCGCCGTCGCCTCCCATGACATCTAGTGATGCAGTGATGGCCGCCGCCATCGAGTCTCCACGTCAGTCCGGACGCCCCCACCGGCGGCGAGCATCCCAATGCCACCGCACGATCGCGAAAGTAGCGAACATTACAGGCTTCCGATTGGCAGACAAAGACTTTCTGCCCCTACCGGCTAGCCCTCTGGCGGCTTGCCGGTCAAACCGGCAAGAGCCGCGAAAGGCGAATCGCGGTCGGTGTCCCGCGGCTCGGCCAGGTCGGCCGGCGGCACCGCCCCCGGCGCGCGCGGATAAGGGTCAATGGACAGCACAAAGTATTCCTCCACAAGAGCACCGATATCGACATCCGCACCGACAATCACCTCCGCTGGTTCAGGCTCGTCGGCGCGAATCATCACCTCGGCACCGGGTCTTGGCTTCCGTGGTGCCTCTGGAGAGCCGGGTGCCACGAAGCGTGCCTGAAATTGCTCGTCGACGTGCTGTTCGACCGGAGCCAAGCTCACGACGCAGGTCTGCACGACGTCGGCATGGACGCGGCCGACGACCGTCACGCCGCCCTTGCCATCGCCGGCGAGCTCGATCCGGGCGGTCAGGGCGTTGACCGCCAGCAAATCGTTGGCGGCCGCCAGCGCCGCACGCTCGGCCTCGTCCGCGCTGACGTCCATCACCGCGCCGTCTGGCGGGATAGAGGCAATCGCGACCGGTCGCGAAAAGACGGCGGGCACCCTCACGATTCATCCCCGCCAGGTCCGCGACCGTTAGCCGCGCGACCGGCCGCTCGCCACCGCGCCACGATCGCGCCCCAAAGCACCGATGCAATAGGTCCGCCGTGGTGGTCATCAGCGAACATGCAAGACATCCCCACTTGTCAAGGCCGGAGGGACATTGCATGCCGGCCTAGCTCAGGCTAGGGGAAATGCCAAGACCGCCACTCATGCCTCAGGAACAGATTCGATGAATTGCCCCTCGCCGCGCCGAAAAGCGGTCAAGTCTCACTCGAGGTGGCCGATCATCGCCGCCGCCCTTGCACTGGCGCTCGCCGGCTGCCAGAGCACCGGGGGCGGCATAGCCAAGACCACGCAACACGGCTACGTCGTCTCGCCGATCGCCTTGGAGCAAATCCCGCCCGGCTCCAGCAAGGAACAGGTGCTCATCGCCTTGGGAACGCCGTCGACGACCGCCAACTACGGCAACGACGTCTTCTACTACATCAGTCAGACCCGCCGCCAATCGGTGGCCTTCATGCCCGAAAAGGTGGTCGACCAGCGTATCGTCGCCGTCTATTTCAACAACAAGGACCAAGTGGAGCGGGTGGCCAACTACGGGCTCAAGGATGGCCATGTCTTCGACTTCGTGAGCCGCACCACTCCGACCGGCGGCGTCGACGCGACCTTCATCCAACAGGTGTTCTCCGGTGTCGTCGGGCTCGGGCCGCAGCACCTCTAGCTTACGCCCGGCAGCGCCGCCGGCATTGCCGGCACGCTGACGTCCTGCATCGAGGTTGACGGCTTAGTGCGCCAGCACCGCCAGTAGCAGCAGCGCCACGATGTTGGTGATCTTGATCATCGGGTTGACTGCCGGTCCGGCCGTATCCTTGTAGGGATCGCCGACGGTGTCACCGGTGACCGCCGCCTTGTGGGCCTCCGAGCCCTTGCCGCCGTAGTTGCCGTCCTCGATGAACTTCTTGGCGTTGTCCCATGCACCACCGCCCGCGGTCATCGAGATGGCAACAAACAGCCCCGTGGTAATGACGCCGAGCAGCATGGCGCCGAGCGTCGAGAACGCCGCCGCCTTGCCGCCGATCCAATCGATGAGGAAGAAGACGACGATAGGTGACAGCACCGGCAGCAGCGACGGCACGATCATTTCCTTGATGGCGGCGCGAGTGAGGAGGTCGACCGCCTTGCCGTAGTCAGGCTTGTCGGTGCCGGCCATGATGCCCGGTTTCTCGCGGAACTGACGGCGTACCTCCTCGACGATCGCACCGGCGGCACGGCCGACTGCGGTCATGGCGATGCCGCTGAACAGGTATGGCAGGAGACCGCCAAATAAGAGGCCAACCACCACAAACGGGTTGGCCAGCGTGAAGTCGACCTTGAGCCCGGCGAAATAGGGAAATGCGGTCGGATCACTGGAGAAGTGGCCGAGGTCCGACGTGTAGGCAGCAAACAGCACCAGCGCACCGAGGCCGGCAGAGCCGATGGCATAGCCCTTGGTGACTGCCTTGGTGGTGTTGCCGACCGCGTCGAGGGCATCGGTGGTCTTGCGCACGTCGGCCGGCAGGTCGGCCATTTCGGCAATGCCACCGGCGTTGTCGGTGACCGGTCCGAATGCGTCGAGAGCGACCACCAGGCCGGCGAGGGCCAGCATGGTGGTGACGGCGACGGCTATGCCGAAGAGACCGGCAAGCGATTCGGCAACCAGGATGCCGGCGATGATGACCAGAGCCGGCAGCGCCGTCGATTCGAGCGAGACGGCGAGGCCCTGGATGACATTGGTGCCGTGGCCGGTGATCGAGGCGGTGGCGATCGACTGCACCGGCCGGTGGTTGGTGCCGGTGTAGTATTCGGTGATCGCGATGATCAGGCCGGTGACCGCCAGCCCGACAATGCCGCACAGATAGAGATCGATGCCACGGAAGCTCATCGGCGCCAGCGGCTTGTACATCGAGCCGAGCACCGCCCAGGTGACCGGATAAAGGACAATCAGCGACAACACCGCGGTGGCGACAAAGCCCTTGTAGAGGGCGCCCATGATCGAATTGTTGGCGCCAAGGCGCACAAAGAAGGTGCCGGCGATCGAAGTGACAACACAGGCGGCGCCAATGCTCAGCGGATAGAGCATCGCCGACTGCATGAGCGGCGAACCGGCGAAGAAGATCGACGCAAGCACGATGGTGGCGACGACGGTCACCGCGTAGGTCTCGAACAGGTCGGCCGCCATGCCGGCGCAGTCGCCGACATTGTCGCCGACGTTGTCGGCGATGGTTGCCGGGTTGCGCGGATCATCCTCCGGAATGCCGGCCTCCACCTTGCCGACGAGATCACCGCCGACGTCCGCCCCCTTGGTGAAGATGCCGCCGCCAAGCCGGGCAAAGATCGAAATCAGCGAGGCGCCGAAACCAAGCGCCACCAGCGCGTCGATGACCACCCGATCGCCCGGGGCGTAGCCGACGAAACGGGTCAGCACCAGGAAGTAGACCGACACGCCAAGCAGAGCGAGGCCGGCAACCAGCAGGCCGGTGATTGCACCGGCACGGAAAGCGATGCCAAGGCCGGCGGCAAGGCTCTGGCTCGCCGCGTGGGCGGTGCGCACGTTGGCCCGCACCGATACGTTCATGCCGATGATGCCGGCCGAGCCCGACAGGGTAGCGCCGATGGCAAATCCGATGGCAACCGTCGGCGACAAAAGCCAGGCGACGATGATGAAGATGATCACCCCGACCACGGCGATGGTGGTGTACTGGCGCCTCAGGTAGGCCACGGCGCCTTCACGTACGGCGGCAGAGATTTCCTGCATGCGGGCCGAACCGGCATCGGCCGCCAGCACCTCCCGCCCCGTCCACACGCCGTAGACGATCGACAGCAAGCCGCACAGAATGATCAAATAAATCACGTATCGTCCCCTTGTTCCGGTGGCGCGCGATTCGGCAACCGCCGTTGACAAACAGGTGAAAAAGGCCGCGTTTCAACGTCGTCGGCCACCCCGGCACGGGCGAGGGTATGACCCGGCGGTCTGCGGGCGTCAAGTCAAACGGGCTTGGTGATCTTGGCACCGGAGCGGCGGGCTTCAGGCCGTTCGCCGACGGGCAACTACAGCCACCGCCAACGCCACCGCGCACGTCCCCACAATCGGCAACGCCACCCAGTTGATGCGCGCCCAGCCGACTGTGGCGAAGAGGTGGCCGGAGGACAAGGAAGCGATCGCGACCGAGCCGAACACAAGGAAATCGTTGAACCCTTGCACCTTGCCGCGCTCTTCCATTTTGTAGGTTTCGGTAAGCATTGTCGTGGCGCCGATAAATGCAAAGTTCCAGCCGACGCCGAGCAGAATGAGCGCCGCCCAGAAATTCATGAGCTGGATACCCGCCAGCGCCACCAGAGCACAGGCCGTCAGCAGTGCGAGGCCGACCGCGATGATCGCCTCCTTGCCGAACCGGGCAATCAGCGAGCCGGTGATGAAGCTCGGCAAGAACATGGCGAGCACGTGCCACTGGATGCCGAGGGCGGCGTTGTCGGTGCCGAGGCCACAGCCGACCATGGCGAGAGGCGCCGCCGTCATCAGGAGGCTCATCGCCGAATAGGCACCGATGGCGCAGATCAGGGCGACAACGAACCGCGGCTGGCGGACAATGGTAGAGAGCCGACGTCCACCGGCTCCCGAACTGCGCGGCGGAGGCAGGCGCGCCTCGCCTCCAAGCATGGCGACGATCGCCATGCCGATCGCCGCCAGCACGCTGATCGCGAAAAAGCTGCCGGCAAACGGGATCGGCGTGAACAGGTCGCGGGTAAAGATGACGGTCTGCGGGCCGATCACCGCCGCGGCGACGCCGCCGGCCAGTACCCAGGAAATCGCCTTGGCACGGAACGCCGGATTGCCCGCGTCGGCCGCGGCAAACCGATATTGCTGGACGAACGCACCGGCAAAGCCCGCCGTCGCAAGCCCCAGGACGAAACCGGCAAACGAACCTACCACCACCGTCCACCCGGCGATCAGACCGGCGGCGATCCCGAACGCGGCGCCCAGGATGAAGCCGCGCCGCCGGCCGAGCCAGCGCATCAGAAGCGCGGCGGGAATCGCACCCGCCGCGACGCCGATGTTGTAGGCACTGACGGGCAGCGTCGCGAGCGACTTGTCGGAACCGAGCAGGTAGGCACCGGTCAGGCCACCGAGCGAAATGGCGATCGGCGGCACCGCCCCGCTAAACGCGGCAGCCGATGCCAGGACCAGCGTATTGCGTCGCGCATGCGGATGCTCCCGGTCAACCACCGTCACCGCCGCAGTCATGAGGTGACGAACCGATCAGAAATGAACATGGCTGTTCCTGTCGAGGACGATCGTCTTGCCGGTCGCGTCCTTTACCACCGGCGGCCCCTTGCCGGGAACGATGCGCCCGACACGGGCAACGGCGATCCCGGCAGCCTTGGCGGCGCGGGCGAAGCCGGCGGCGGCCGCAGCGCTCACCGTCGCCACAATCTCGTAATCGTCGCCCCCGTTGAGAATTGTGGCAAGCAGCGACGGGTCGGCGGCGAGCAGGCGCCGCGCCGCCGCCGACACAGGCACCCTCACCGCCTCGATCTCGGCGGTCACACCAGAGGCCTCGCAGATGTGAGCGAGGTCCCCAACCAGGCCGTCGGAGACGTCCAACGCGCTGGTGGCGTAGCGGCGCAGGGCCGGCGCCAGCGCCAGACGCGGGCGTGGATGGAGATAGCGGTCGACCAATGGCTTCGTCCCTGCCGGTGCCACCGTGCGGTTCCGGCGCACGCGCAGGCCAAGGGCCGCCTCGCCGATAGTGCCGGACACGAAGATCAGATCGCCCGGCCGTGCCCCCGACCGCAGCACCATGCGGCCCTTGGGCACCCGTCCGATGGCGGTGACCGCGACGGTAACGCCGCCGGCCGCCTTGATGGTATCGCCGCCGAGCAGAGTGACGGCGTAGCGCGCCTGGTCGGCTTTCAGACCGCCGACGAACTTCCGGATCCAAGCTTCCGTCCAGTCGTCAGGCAGCGCCAGAGACAGCAGGTAGCCGAACGGAACCGCTCCTTTCGCCGCAAGATCGGAAAGATTGACCCGCAGTGCCTTGCGCGCCACCGATTCGGGCGGATCGTCGGCAAAGAAATGGACGCCGGCGGCCACCATGTCCGAGGTGATCACCAGGTCATCGTTCGGCCGCTGGCGGTAGAGTGCGGCATCGTCGGCCAGGCCCAATGCACCGCGGTCGACCGCCAGCGGCCGGAAATAGCGAGCGATCAGTTCGAACTCGCCGGGCCGTCGGGTTGAGCGTGTCATCAGATCACGACCCGGTCCGCGCAGTGAACTCGGCCGGCCGCAGGGTGCGCGCCAGCGTGTCGAGCACCCCGTTGACCAGCCCCGGCACGTCGTCCTCGAAGAACGCCTTGGCGACCTCGACGTATTCGCTGATCACCACGCGCGCCGGCACGTCACGCCGTGCGGCGAGTTCGAACGCGCCGGCGCGCAGAATCGCGCGCAGCGTCGCGTCGAGGCGAACGAGCGGCCAGCCGGACGACAACGCCCCGTCGATCGCCGGGTCGAGCGCGCGCTGATCGCGAACGACGCCGGCAACGATATCGCGAAAGAAGGCCTTGTCGGCCTCCCTGTATTGGTCGCCGTCGAGCTCCTTGCCGAGACGGTAGGTCTCGAATTCAGCGATGACGTCCGGCAACGTGATGCCACCGAGGTCCATCTGGTAAAGCGCCTGGACGGCGGCAAGGCGAGCGGGACCACGCTGGTTGCCGCCGCCGGTCGACTGCCGGTCGGCAGCATGCCGCCGGCCCGAAGCACTCATGACGAGTTCGCACGGGCAACGTGCGGGGCGCGTGCCCGCTTCAACCCGAAGCGCGATCTGAGTGCGATCATGTGCAGGGCCGCCTCGGCAGCGGCTCCACCCTTATTCAGCCCGTCGACGCGCGCCCGCTTCCACGCCTGGGCCTCGTTTTCCACGGTGAGTACGCCGAAGCCCAAGGCGAGCGCACGGGCGGTAGCGAGGTCGGTGATCGCCCGCGCCGACTGGTTGGCGACGATATCGTAATGACTGGTCTCGCCGCGGATGACGCAACCCAGGATGACAAAGCCGTCATGGCCAGGTCCGCCACCGTCGGCGGCAGCCAGCGCCATCGCCAGCACCGCGGGAAGCTCAAGCGATCCTGGCACCGACACCCGCTCCCAGGACGCGCCGGCCCGCTCGAGCGCCGCTACCGCGCCCTTCAGCATCTCATCCGCGAGGTCCTGGTAGAAGCGGGCCTCGATGATCAGCACGTGCGGCGGGCGGTCGGCCATTGCCATTGCTCATCCAAAACGGCCGCCACCAATCATGCCTGCCGCCGACTGTCCAGAAAAAAGGCGCTCATGCCGGGCCGCACGGGCAATCAGCGCTCGGCTATCAAGCGCGCCAGGTAGCGGGCGACCAAGTCAACCTCGACATTGACCGAGTCGCCGGGCCGGCGTTCGCCCCAAGTGGTCACCTTGAGGGTTTGCGGAATGAGCAGGCAATCGAAGCGGTCGCCATCGGCGCGGTTGACGGTCAGAGAGGTCCCGTCGAGAGCGACGGATCCTTTTGCCGCGATGAAGCGGGCAAGGGCATACGGCGCAGCGAAAATGAAGCGCACGGTCGCGCCAAGATCGTCGCGCCCGGTAATCGCGGCGACACCGTCGACGTGACCGCTGACCAGATGGCCACCAAGCTCCTCGCCCACCTTGAGCGCCCGTTCGAGGTTGATGCGGCTGCCGACCGCCCATCCACCGAGGGTCGTGACCGCCAGCGTCTCCGGCCCGGCCTCCACCACGAAGACCGAGCCGCCAGCGTTGGCTTCGCGTGACACGACCGTCAGACAGATGCCGTTGAGGGCGATCGAGGCGCCGACGGCCATGCTGGCGGCGTCGTAGTCACACGCGACCGACAGCCTGCGCACCCCGTCGGCATCGCCGACGCCGACGAGCGACCCCACGTCGGAGATAATTCCCGTAAACACGCGTCAGCCCGCGCGGACGTAGCGGCGCATCTGGTCGTCGCCGGCCCAACCCGTGTCGATGAGGCGGTAGCGCGGCGTCCGCTCGACTGCCGACAACGCCATGCCGGCGAGCGCCCGCACGCCATCCGGGCCGACCACTACCGGCGCGCGGAAGATGACCACCTCATCGACCAGGTCGCCGGAGACCAGCGAGGCGGCAACCTCCGCTCCACCCTCCGCGAGCACGCGGGCGAAGCCCCTCGCCGCCAGCGCCGCCAGTGCACCAGAGAAATCAACACCGCCGCCCGGCCCGGCATCGACCTCGATCACGGTGACGCCGGCCTCGGTGAGCGCCGATTTGCGCTCGGATAAGGCCTCCGGACCGACGATCACCATCAACGGACGCTGCCGCGCCGATTGCACCAGTCGCGACTGGAGCGGCAGGCGCGCCGTGGCGTCGAGGATCACCCGGGTCGGTGAGCGCTCCTCCAGTCCGGGCAGACGCACCGTCAGCCGCGGATCGTCGATCAGTACCGTGCCGATGCCGACCATGACCACGTCGAACGACGTTCGCATCGCCTGAACAGCGGTGAAGGCCGCCTCGCCGGTGATGATCATGCGTTCGCCGGTGCGCCGCCCGATCATGCCGTCGGCGGAGACGGCGAGCTTCAGTGTCACGTGCGGCCGCCCTTTGCCGATGAGGGCGATGTGGGCGGAATGATCACGCGCCGCTTGCTCGGCGAGCACGCCGGTGGTCACCGCGATGCCGGCCGCCCCAAGCATGGCGTGACCCCTGCCGTTGGTGCGCGGATCGGGATCGGTCATGGCGGTGACCACGCGGTCGACCTGGGCGTCGATCAGTGCCTGCGCGCACGACTTGACCCGTCCCTCGTGGGCGCACGGCTCAAGCGTGACATAGGCGGTGGAGCCGCTCGCCCTTTTGCCCGCGTGTTTCAGTGCCTCCTTCTCGGCGTGGGGCCGCCCGCCGACCGCCGTCCAGCCCCGCGCCGCCACCACGCGCGCGCCGCCGCCGTCCACAATCACGCAACCGACCGCCGGGTTGGTCGCCGTCTGGCCGAGATTGCGCCGTCCGAGACGGAGCGCCGCCGCCATCATGCGCCGGTCAAATTCCGGGTCGATGGGAGAGCTCTTCTTGCGGCGGGCCGCCATTGCTTTCAGCCTTCGCCAACTTTGGCTGGAGGTTCGCCGGACAGCTCCCCGAGGACCGTCTTGAAGTCCTCGGTGTCGCGGAAGTTGCGATAGACCGAGGCGAAGCGCACGTATGCGACCTCGTCGAGCAGGCGCAGGCCCTCCATCACCATCTGGCCGATGCGCTCCGACGGCACGTCGCTGTCACCGGAGCTTTCCAGGCGACGGACGATACCGTTGACCATACGCTCGACCCGATCGGGATCAACTGCCCGCTTGCGCAGCGCCACCTGCACCGAACGCATCAGTTTGTCGCGATCGAAAGGCACCCGCCGGCCGTTCTTTTTGACAACCGTCAACTCGCGTAGCTGCACCCGTTCGAAGGTAGTGAAGCGGCCGCCGCAATCCGGACACACCCGCCGTCGCCGGATGGTGGTGTTGTCCTCGGAAGGACGGGAGTCCTTCACCTGGGTGTCTGGGTTGCCGCAATAAGGACAGCGCATGACCAGTCGTCAGTTCGATTACTGGTAGATCGGGAAGCGGTCGGTCAGCGTCCTCACCTTGTCGCGCACCGCGCTTTCGACCAGCGGCGCGGCGCCGTCCTCGGACTGGGCGACCGCGTCAAGCACCTCGGCGATCAGCCCGCCCACCTGGCGAAACTCGGCGACGCCGAAGCCGCGCGTCGTGCACGCCGGCGTGCCGAGCCGGATGCCCGAGGTGACGAACGGTTTCTCCGGATCGAAGGGCACCCCGTTTTTGTTGCAGGTGAGGCCAGCGCGGACGAGCGCCTTCTCGGACACGTTCCCCTTGAGGGCCTTTGGCCGAAGGTCGACCAGCATGAGATGGTTGTCGGTTCCGCCCGAGACGATATCGAAGCCGGCGCCGCGCAGGGTCTCGGCAAGCGCCCGCGCGTTCTCCACCACGTTGCGCGCATAGACCTTGAAGTCAGGCCGCAGCGCCTCGGCGAGCGCGACCGCCTTGGCGGCGATAACGTGCATCAGCGGGCCGCCCTGCAGGCCCGGAAACACCGCCGAATTGATCTTCTTGGCGATCGCTTCGTCGTTGGTGAGGATCATGCCGCCGCGCGGTCCCCTCAGCGATTTGTGCGTGGTGGTGGTCACCACATGAGCGTGCGGCACCGGCGAGGGATGAACGCCGCCGGCGACGAGCCCGGCGAAATGGGCCATGTCCACCATGAGATAGGCACCGACCGCGTCGGCGATCTCGCGGAAGCGACGAAAGTCCCAGAAACGGGAATAGGCGGTGGCACCGGCGATGATCAGCTTCGGCTTCGCCTTGGCCGCGATTCGTTCGATCTCGTCATAATCGAGCAAGTGGTCCTCGCGTCTCACTCCGTACGGCGCCACCTTGAACCACTTACCGGAGATGTTGACCGGCGAGCCGTGCGAGAGATGGCCGCCAGCGGCGAGATCGAGCCCCATGAAGGTGTCGCCAGGCTCGAGCAGGGCGAGGAACACCGCCTGGTTCATCTGGCTGCCGGAGTGGGGCTGGACGTTGGCGAAGGCGCTGCCGAACAGCCGTTTGGCACGTTCGATGGCGAGGGTCTCTGCCACGTCGACAAATTCGCAGCCGCCATAGTAGCGCTTAC
>Ga0307436_1001334_pt1 | contig 10978 bp, 9 predicted proteins | sample SalMarWE160440MG_FD_202513 | JGI IMG/M metagenome (GOLD analysis project Ga0307436, IMG submission 202513) | Salt marsh sediment microbial communities from the Plum Island Ecosystem LTER, Massachusetts, United States - WE1604-40 | ecosystem: Environmental > Aquatic > Marine > Intertidal zone >...
CGAGAAAAAAAACTATTGCACCTAAGACGAGTCCGGGCATTGTATTCCGCCCGATAAAACCCGACTCTCCTCTCACAAAGGCAGGGTCGTACCTTCCGGGCTGGCAGTTCTTCAGTCTATTGACTCATAATCCGGCTGCAGGCCTGATAACCATTGTCCACTCATCATGGAAGGAATCGTATCGAATAAGATACTGCTTGCCGTCATCCGCACGAACTTTGAAGTAGCTCACGACCGGAGCATCCGGTTTCATGCCCCCCTCATACCATCGATCGATGATCTCCTGTATAACATAGCGCCTCTTCTTGTAAATAAACTTCCTGGGGCTCTCATGCAACCTGTAACCGGAGTAGCTTTCCACCTCGATCCGTTCCAGATAAAATTTATTATCTTTCATATAATTCTCAGCCCACACTCGATATTTTTAAACTGGTACAGTTACCCGTTTTTGTGCAATCACATTGCATGTCTAAAAATTTTCCTATTATATTCCACTAATAAAAAGTAACTACCAATTTACCGCAGTTCAATTCGGAATTAAGTTTAAATAAAAAGCGTACTATAAGAGGTAATAGAATGGACCTGTTAACGCTTATTGAAACGAGGCGCTCGACAAGGGTTCCCTTCGACTCGAGGCGTTCTATTGAAAGAAACGACCTTATGTCGATCCTCGAAGCGGCTCGCTGGTCGCCCACACCCCACAACATGCAGAACTTCGAGATAATGGCAATAGACGACAAGTCTCTTTTGAAGAAAAAAGGGAACATAAAATACCGCGTTTCCCTGAGATTTCTGGAGGAGAATTATCAGCAGCTCTCGTTCTCCGAAGATCAACTGGTCGAAAAGCGGACCGGGCTTCTTGCCACATGGTTCCCAAAAGAATGGACCGATCCCGGCAAGTTGGAAGAGGTCAGCCGTAAGGCCAGGCCCTTTCATGTCAGCGAAACCCTGGATGGAAGCCCGTTGCTCCTGCTCGTGATGTTCGATTCCAGGAAGAGAGCTCCTGACTCTCCCGGTGATTTCCTGGGAATTATCAGCCTCGGCTGTGTGATGGAGAACATGTGGCTCCTGACTCATTCTCTGGGGATCGCATTCCACATCATGAGTGAATTCGGCGAGGATCCTGTAGAGAATGAGTCGAAACGCATCCTCAAGATCCCCGAATACATGAAAATTGCCTACGGCTACCGGCTTGGTTATCCAGTATCTGAGATATCCAAAAGGCATAGGGTTCGACGCGAGGCGGCGGATTTCACCCACCACAACATGTTCGGGAAGAGAGGGGTTTCGTAACAAGGAAAACCGTATGAATCAAAAATCGAATAACGATACAAGAGGTGGAACATGAACACCAAAGGAAATACCGTGCTTATCACCGGTGGCGCAACGGGAATAGGATTCTCGCTCGCCGAGTCTTTTACAAAGGCCGGCAACGATGTCATTGTGTGCGGGAGAAGAAAGGAGAAGCTCGCAGAGGCGAAGGACAGGCTTCCTCAGATCCATACCAGGCAATGCGATCTGTCCGTAAGCAGAGAGCGTCAGAAGCTGCACGAATGGGCGATCTCCAGTTTCAAGGACATAAACATCCTTGTCAACAATGCCGGTATACAAAGGGTGATTGATTTCAGGAAGAGCCCGTATGAGCTGTTCAGCGGCGAGGATGAGATAGAGACTAACCTGAAGGCCATCGTACATCTCTCCGCATATTTCATCCCCGACTTATTGGAGAGAAAAGAATCTGCCATACTAAACGTTTCCTCGGCGCTGGCATTCGTGCCACTCGCAATCGTCCCGGTCTATTGCGCGACTAAGGCTGCAGTGCACTCATTCAGCGTCTCCTTGCGACATCAGCTGAGATACACCCCTATAAAGGTTTTCGAGATAATACCGCCGACCGTAGACACGGAGTTGGACAGGGGTGCAAGGGAAAGACGCGGGCAGCAGTACAGAGGGATACCTCCTTCGGAGGTTGCCGTCGCCGCCATGAAGGCGCTTGAAAAAGATGAATACGAGATAGCTGTAGAGCAGGCCCAGGGCCTTCGGGCAGCGGCGGGTTCAGGTACTCTGGATCAGATTTTCCAGAACATGAACAGATAGTAAAACAGTAGCTATGTGGGCTATGAGCCAATTATTCTTGATGAAATATTCTATTCATGTCAGTATAGTGACAAGAAAACCGATTTTTTGTAAAATGCATTTATAATTATTTCATGTCGGCTGAAATTCAAAAGTGAACTGTTTAAAGATTAAAAGTGGTCAATTTTTATATAATTATTTTCTTTAAAAATTCGAGACTCTCGAAGTTATTTTAATGTTTTTAGCAAATCACGAAGTATAAAACTACCGTCAATAACACCCAAATGAACGAAAATAAAAAAAATTTATCGAAACTTCTGTTCAGATTTCTTGGCCCCGGCTTTCTCGTAACCGTCGGGTTCATCGACCCGGGGAACTGGGCAACCAACATTGCCGGCGGATCCGAGTTTGATTACGATCTGCTGTGGGTAATAACCCTGAGCACGCTTATGCTCATACTTATTCAGCATATGTCCGCCAGGCTTGGAATAGCAACCGGTAAATCATTGGCTGCGAACATCAGAGAGAGATTCCCAAGATCTGTTTCCGGGCTCATCGGCTTCACAATTATTACGGCATGTGCCGCGACAGATGTCGCTGAATTGTTAGGCGGTGCCATTGGCTTCAGGCTACTGTTCGGGTTCCCCCTGTGGCTCGGTGCGTTAATCACGGTAATACTGGAGATTTTTTTTATCGTTACACAACGGTATCACACTCTGGAAAAAATACATACTTGCCTTTCTCGGGGTAATATCCATCTGCTACCTGATCGAGATATTTATTGTGAAACCGGATTTGATTCAACTCGCTCCCTCTATTGTAGTTCCCCACATCAGTAAAAGCAATATCTATATAGCGATGGGTATTCTCGGAGCCGTGGTTATGCCGCATAACATATTTCTGCATTCAAATGTAATTCACAGCAGAAACTGGGGGACTACTGAAGCTGAAAAAATAACACTGATCAGGTACGAAAAAATTGACACCATAACGGCGATGGGGCTGGGATGGGCTGTAAATTCCGCAATGATCATCGTCGCTGCGTCTGTATTCTTTACACACGGTATCAGGGTTGACAGCCTTGAACAGGCATCTGCGACATTGAAACCTCTTGCCGGAAATCTCGCAGGATTCTTATTCGCCCTCGCGCTTGTTTCTGCCGGTATCTCATCGTCGATAACCTCTTCAATGTCAGAGGTGAATGTGATAACCGCATTTTTGGGAAAACCGGAGGATCCAAAAACCACCCTCTATAAAATCGCGACATTCGTAACCGCGATACCTTCATTTTGCATCATCCTGCTGGGGCTCGATACTTTCAAAATATTGATACTAAGCCAGGTAGTGCTCAGCGTTCAGCTCCGGTTCACACTTATTCCGTTACTCATACTATGCCGCAATAAAAACGTTATGGGTGCACTAAAAAGCAAAACAGTAAGATGAAAGTTACTGCTTTCATTACTAATCCGGATGAAGTTAACAAAATATTGGAATGTCTTAAAAAAATAATGCACCGCCGTTCGATAAGGTTTTAACATAAGCTTCCTGATCCTCATTTCCTTACACATCAATTAGAGAGAACACACCCGGGGGTAAGGTATGTCCGTCCATATTTTCAGAAATGCCCTGGAAACCTCACATTTTCTTCATTCTTGACAGAATGTTCTATTACGGGTAGTATATTTTCAAGAAGGCTGTCGTTTTTCGGTAGAAAAAATATCCGTGAATATTTCATGGGCAAATCGGGAGCTTTTCGTGGCTTTTTTATGTATGTCTGCGAATCCCGAATAATAAAAACTCCTATCACTCGCCGTCTCCACACACGTTTCACATGCCGTGCATGCATCATCAACGAAATACGGTCCATCGACGTTCTCCGGTACCTTCGCGCTTGCATCAGCTATAGCGCAATCCTCCATAAATAGTTATTTTCGTTTTATCTACAAAGTATAATAATTACGACTCAAATGATAACTATCTAGAAGCCATAAAAACAGATGCCTCCTTCGATGACACTCCTATACTACAAAAAAGTATTATAATGTAAATAGAAAGCCTGAAGTAATTTTCTAGTAAATGTACAAAGATCATGAGTACTTCAATATCTGCAAATCATGACCCCTGTCCTGTCTGATAGGGAATTTGCAGCGGTTTACTATTGGTCAGCTCATAACATTCGTCGCAAACTTGAATGCTGATCTTTTGTACAGGTTTTTTAATATAATATGCCTTTACCTCCTCCTGAGTGATTTCAATGCCGATCAATGTACCCCTCAGAAGAATTTTAAATGAAAGTTTTTTCCACAGAGAAGGTAGATTCGGACTTATCTGCAGGTGGTCATTAAAAATATTGATCCCTGCAAAGCTCTTGAATATGGTATCGAGGGTTCCTCCCATCACCCCGCAGTGGATCGCTTCTGCTGTAGTTCCTCCCTGAATATCATATATGTCGCCCTTCAGTGCGTGCAGAAACCACTCCCACATGGCCCTCTTATTGGAGTCAAGATACTTCAAAATTGCAGAGTGTACAACATGGCTCAGAGTCGACCCATGGCTGGTACGTTTGATGTAGTAATCATAATTCCGCTCCATTAGCTTCAGCTCGTTGTTTACATTGTACCTCATTATCTCAAGGATATTCTTGACTTGTCCTGGAGAGAGCAGGTAGAATAACATCAGGACATCTGCTTGCTTTGTTACCTTGTATCGGTCCGGAGACTCACCCTCTGATTTGAGTATCCTGTCCAATCTCTGTATATTACCGTACTTCTCACGATATGCATCCCAGTCGAGCTCGAGCAAATTAACATAACCAGCAAACTGAGAGATAATGCCCTCATCTGTAATTTCCACGCTCATTTTTCTCACAATATCATTCCATTTATCAATCTCTTCCTGACGAAAATCTATTTTTTCTGCAAGCTTATCCTTCACTTCTTCGGGCAGATATTCATAGGTCTCTATTGTTTTGTGCAAGAGCCAGCACACCATGACATTTGTGTAGGCATTATCTTTGAACCCGCCTTTCTTGGCATCCGAATACTTCTCGTGAAATTCATCAGGCCCCATCACTCCAGAAATATGGTACCGATCATCTTTCTTTACATACTGTGCTATGCTCGCCCAGAAGCGTGCGATCTCAAGCATCATCTCAGCACCGTATTCGTATATAAAATCAAGATCGTCTGTAACGTAGTAGTATGCCCAGATATTATAGGTAACGGCAATTGATACATGTCGTTGAAGTCTGCTCAAATCAGGCCCCCATTTGCCTGCAACAGGGTTGAAATGCAGAGTCTGGGTCTCCTCACTCCCGTCATCGGCTGACTGCCATGGGTACATCGCTCCATCGTATCCGTTTTCCCTCGAGTACTCCCTCGCAGCATCGAGCCTCCTGTAGCGGTACATAAGCAAAGCCTTTGCTATCTCAGGAAAATGGAGAAAATAGAAGGGAAAAATAAAAAGCTCGTCCCAGAATATATGCCCTCGATACGCTTCGCCATGCAGCCCTCTCGCAGGCATACCGGCATCGATATGTGTATTGTGGATAGAAGCGGTCACAAGAAGGTGATATATATGGAGCCTTACTACTTTCTGAGAAAATCTGTCTCCCTCTATGATGTAGTCAGCTCTATTCCACAATCTCCGCCAAACATTTCTTTGGGACCGCAGGATTCTATCATAACTTCTTACCTTCAGCAGAGTGAACTTCGCATTCTCCTCCGGGTCACCTTTTCTATCAGCATCTTTCGAGGTGAATATGCTAACCATCTTCTCGAGAACATATGCCTGTTTTTCCTTCGCATCAAATGTCAGATCTTCTGATATGATCCCCATATCCTTGGTTACTATTCTCTGGGCATTAGCTATTTTTCCTCCACTGTAGAGAAAGTTTTTCGCGTGCATACAGATGTTGACCTTAGAGGTAGTAGTCCTTACATGGAGGCTGATACCTCTATTCTCCTTTACCACGGAGATGGGGTATAAATGTTTTGAATTCAGCTCACGGTACCTAGGCACACCGTAATTTATTATGGTACCATCGAGGGTAGAACGAAGTGTTATCCTCTTACTGTAATTCTGAGGTATTACAGTGTACCGAATTGCTGCGAGATGCGGGTTCTGCATACTGGCAATTCTCTCACTATGAATCGTGGTAATCCTTCCCTCCTTGTCTTTAAATTTAATGTGCCTGGACATCACCCCTTCTCTCATATTGAGGTTGTGAGTATATTCGAGGAGCTCTTCATCCAATATATTGACAAAGCCTGAATCTTCTATCTTTATCTCTATGAGAAGCCAGTTGGGGCAGTTTACAATATCGTTGTTGTATATTGTTTTACGATACACAACGCTGGGAAGCTTATTGTAGATCCCCGCAATATAAGTTCCCGGATAGTGAATCACTTCATCTGCCCTCTCCCCCTCAAAGCAACCTCGTGTGCCAAAATAGCCGTTTCCAACCGTGGTGAGGGTCTCCCGGAGCTTCTCATTCTCTGGTTCAAATCCATAGTAGGTGAGATCCCACGAATCCTCTTCCATGCCTCTTTTAAACCACTGCTCGACATCTTCGATGCTCAGCTCTTCAAGATCTCTCACTGCAATGTCAGCGCCATGCGCCTGGAGCTCCTGGATATTACCATCCCTTGAAACCCCCACCACTAAGGAGAAGTTCCCATTCTTTCCAGCCTCTACCCCTACGACCGCATCTTCAACCATCATGCACTCGTTTGGGTTGAGATCAAGATGCTCACAGGCCAACAGAAAAATATCGGGACGGGGTTTCCCCCTGAGCCCTATCTCTTTTGATACCACCCCGTCTATAACAGTTTCAAAAAGGTCGATCAATCCAGTCTTCTCCAGTACGAACTTGCAGTTCATGCTGGAGGAAGAAACGCCGACCTTTACACCCTTCTGCTTCAGCGCTTTTATAAAAGAGGCCGTTGATTCATATATATCAACACCGTCTTCAGCAACGATAGAACGAAACCGTTCGTTCTTTCTATTGCCGATTCCGCATATAGTTTCCTTTTCAGGCGGGTCCTTGGGATTGCCGTACGGGATCTCTACATCTCTCGATTCGAGGAACGATTTCACACCCATATACCGGGGCTTGCCGTCAACGTACTGCAGATAATCCTCATCATGGGTGAATGGTTTATAATCCATACCTTTCTTCTTCGAATTCTCCTTCAAGTATTCATCGAAGGTGTCCTTCCACGCCTGAAAGTGGATCTTTGCTGTCTGTGTTATGACACCATCCAGATCGAATATTGCACCCTTACACTGCATGCTGCTCATACCTCCTCTGCTTTACTTAAACCGTATAATATCGAAACCAGGATATCAGACTTGGAGACAAAAAACGCATTTGGACAAACCGTGCACACCTCCCCCTTCAAATCCTCATCCTCTGTTACAAATATAGCACTCGTGTGGGAAGATTTCTCCAAAGAAGCTTTTACCATGGGTATATCGGATGATGTATCGCCACAGATTAAATTGGTTGCTCCTTCTATTCGAAGATTAAGGGCTCTATTGAGAAACTCAACCCCGTCGCCTTTATTGAAATCACTGATGTCATTAGTACCTCTACTTCTCTGCATCGTGAGTACGATCTCTATGTCTTTTCCTGTGTCTTCGATCCTGAAGAACTTATTTTCTGGATCTACTTCTCGTACAATGCCAGTGACAAGCTGGAGAAACTTCTCTGATTCTTGCTTCTCTATTGTGCCATAAATGTCCTGTCGAGCAACTGTTGTCTGTCCAAACTTGAACTGCAATCCAGATCCAATTAATGAAAATTGCTCGTACTCCTCCCTCTTTAAAAGCTCAGAGAGCCTCTTATTCAGGGTATCGAGATTCTGCTGCTGAGCTGTCTTAACGGGAAAACCTCCTCTTCTTCCGCTTTTATCAATATACTCTCTCCCCTTGGAGCCAGCATAAATGAAAATACCACCAGGATCGACGCTTACATCAAGGAGTCCAAAGTTCTCTAACGGTGCTGAGGTAAGAATCACCGAGTTCAATGCACATTCACGTGCAAACCTAACAAGAAAAACAGAGTTATAAATCGACTGTACCGCAGACTTGTACCTCCCACAATAGTTATTCACTGTCCCATCTCTATCGGTAATGAAATTTTTAAACTGAGCTCCAGAGAAGAACCGAAGCCCCTTCTCTAGCTCAGAAAAGAAACCTGGATTCATCCTCTCGAGGTATTGATAGAACATATCCTCAGAATGCTCGAGATAAAAGAGGTCTTTTCGCAGCTCATCGATCTCGTAAGTCAGTTCTGTGTGGATACTCTTGCCTTCTCTTAAGCTAAGTTTATATTTTCCATTCTCTTTTGGCAGAGACTCAAGCACCGCTAAGGTTGTTTTCAGAGAATCCACACACTTTTCTTCTATCCTTTCTTTGTTGAGAAGACATTTCACAATCTGCCTTCTAATATGTACTGTATACCACATAAGCTCGTAAAACTTTGACAAGCTCTCTATCTTCATCTGCATAGTATTACCTTTGGGATCATATGGATGATTATTTATTCCAATGATTCTTGCATTGATTGCAACGATGATTGTGCTCAAATCCTTCGACTCGTTGAAGTTGTCCCAGCTCATCCGCTCGATAAACGAGTACCCATCCACTAAACTCACCGATACCTTCGCTCCAAACTCTACCAGCTTCCCGGCCTTCCCACGCACAATCGGCCTCACATGAGGCTGGCTGATACTCACTATCCTATCCTCGATCCTCTTGTTGTATACGAACCTTACCAGAAATAATATATCCACATTGCTCATTTGGATGGTGATGAAATCCGACATGGTCTTCAGATGTATAATGCATTTTTGTGATCATTGATTTTTCACTAGTGGCCAAAACATCAAACGAAACACCTTTGAATTGTTTGGCTTTTGATTCATTTGATCTTACTATCATAATAAGTATCTCCCAGATAATATTCAAATTTGCAATTTCCACTAACGTTTCGTTGTACTTAAAGCTGGTCACGTTAATGATACTACAAGAGAATAACTTGCCTCCTATGAGATTTCATGATTTGAAACATACCTTTGTAAGCATTCTTATAGGGCAAGGAATACCAACTGCTGATGTTCAACAGCTTGCTCGACATACTTCTTACCAAACGACTATTGACATCTATAGGCATCTTTTACCAAATCAATTAGAAAAAGGATTACATAATTTTGATTTAATGTTGTTATCCGTAGAAAAATCCTGACACATAGGGCGCATAGGAGGCTAACTTAAAAAATGGTACTAAGTACGGGGGCCGGTCAGGTTTGACTTTTTCACTTTTTAATGTAATTCACCATTGCTTTGGCTGAATGCCCAATCGTTTCCAGTTTAAACTCTTTATTCTTCTGGATGATATGGATGAAATCAAACTTATCCCCCTTCATGTGATCAACAAGTTTTTCCATAACAGTCAGGCAGGATACACAACCATTTCCTGTACCTCCGGCGGCAGCAATACAAGTAAAGGGTTTGCTAGCTACACAGCTGCTCTTGTTAAAGGCTTCACAACGGCGCAACCGGTCAAAAAAAACCTTGGCTGATTCACTTATATCCCACCAGTATACCGGGGTGATTATGATAAAACCATCCATATTAGCCATTGACTGATGGATCTTATTGAAATCGTCATCTTCAATAATGCAGCGATTCTCAGTCCTACAGATACCCCATCCCTGTTCACAAGCCTGACAATGACGGATGTTCTTTTCATTCAGGTCGATCATCTGCACATCGGCCCCGGCCTTTTCTGTCCATAGCCTTGCCTTTTCCCCGCAGGAAGCGGTGAGCCCGTTTGCGTTCGGGCTGCTCGTAAATATCATGATGTCCATAATCCTACGCCTTTCGTCTTTTCGTGAATTGATCGTAATTCTATTGTTTTATCATTGTTATCATTTTATCCGAGTCGGCGTGAATTATCAACAGGGCATATAGTCTATATAATATCTATTCATGAGCGCTACATCTGATGGTGATGGTACAAACAAATTTCGGTCAAGCAGTTTGTATTCGTGACCTGCCCCCTAAAAACGGATCCACTTTCAAAGTGAGAGAGTAATCAGCTCCGATCTTAAGACCGAATTTATGCTGCTAGTAATTTCCACTGTTTCGGTTCAAGATCTATTACCACCTGACTGTATTAGTTCATCGAGAATCGAATAAAATTAAATGTTTAGTTAAGGTGGAATATGTATTCTGTGTTCTGCTCCGCACAGGAGTGCTCCAAAAAGTTAATTTTCGTAAGATGTTTCTGATGCCCTGTTAGAAAATACCTGTGCTGCACGGATTCCTCGAAGTCCTCATAGATGTATATCATGACCGAAGTTTACCTCCACGAAAGTTGACAGGTTTTTGTAAAAATAGGGTTTATAATAAGTAAGTGGGAGAAAATACATTCTTAAAAGACTACGCTATGAAAGCATCACTTTTCCGGGACGCGCTCGAAAAGAATGGGCCCAACTATACAATTAGGATAACGGATTATAAGGTGGTTTGGTAAGATTGTGGATAAAAATATTAAATTGCTTATGGCTCATCAGATTTCCTCAGCACGAAGTTACTCATCGTAGCCAATGTCTCCCTCATTAATATTCGTCTGGAAATAAAACCATCGTAGCAGAATAGTCTGTTTCTGTGATAATCCAGATTTTTGTTTCGACTTTATATTTAATGCTGTTATCCGTAGACAAATCCGTAGAACGCGGCACTTTTTCTGCATACACCAATATAGAAAAAACTCCCTAACTCTTTAAGAGTCAGGGAGTTATCTTTGAGCGGGAAAGGGGAATCGAACCCCCGACATTCAGCTTGGGAAGCTGAAATAAGCCTGAAATTACTTTGTCTTTTTAGCTTACTTACA
>Ga0307436_1001336_pt1 | contig 10974 bp, 8 predicted proteins | sample SalMarWE160440MG_FD_202513 | JGI IMG/M metagenome (GOLD analysis project Ga0307436, IMG submission 202513) | Salt marsh sediment microbial communities from the Plum Island Ecosystem LTER, Massachusetts, United States - WE1604-40 | ecosystem: Environmental > Aquatic > Marine > Intertidal zone >...
AGCATCCACGGCGAGCTGTTGATGCTGGGCTTTGAGGTCGCCCAGTCGACAGTGTCGAGATACATGGCGCGCGGCCGACGGCCTCCGTCCCAGAGCTGGAAGACCTTTCTGCGCAATCACGCCAATGCGATTGCAGCGATCGATTTGTGCATCGTTCTAACGGTGACGTTTGAACGGCTGTTTGCCTTCCTGGTCGTTGGCCATGACCGACGGCGGCTGCTACGGATTGAGGTGACCAAGCATCCGACGACGGAATGGTTGGCCCGCCAAATCACCGAGGCGTTTCCCTGGGCTACGGCGCCGAAATATCTAATCCGCGACAATGACGGCGGCTATGGACATGTCTTTACCGGCCGAGTGAAGGCGATGGGAATTCGCGACCGGCCGATCAGTCCGGGTTCACTCTGGCAAAATGGCATAGCCGAACGATTTATTGGCACGCTTCGCCGCGAATGCCTGGACCACGTCGTTGTTTTTGGCGAACGCCACTTACGCTGCGTGCTCTTTGCTTATGCTGCTTATTACAATCAAACGCGCCCGCATCGGTCACTCCAGAAGGATGCGCCATTGCGGCGAGCGACCCAGCGGATCGGTGAGGTCGTAGTAATGCCAATCCTGGGCGGATTACATCACCAATACGTTCGGATATGATTTTCGGAAAGGACAGGTGCCCAGGCGCTCGGCGGCGACGCGCAGCGTGCCGCTTTCGAGGATGGCGGCGAGCTGCACGAGATGGCGCGGATCGAGCTTCATATCAGTCTGATATGATATCCTGCCAAATTATCATTTCTAATCAAGTTGGTTTGCCCCTATGATCGCCTGAAAATCCGGGAAAGACCGGCAAAAGCCGGCCAAGACAACATGGGAGGAATCCATGCGACTGCTGACAATTGTCACCGCCGCCGCCGTGATGGCTTTGGCCTATGCCGCCAACCCCGCGCAGGCGACAACGCGCCTGATCTCCAACTGCTTCTGGCCGCCGCAGCACGACGTCTGCACCAAACTGCTCCCGACCTGGGGCAAATGGGTCGAGCAGGCTACCGAAGGCCGGGTGAAGATCACCATTCCGCCCAAGTCGCTCGCCCCGCCGCCGCAGCAATGGGCCTCGGTGGAGAAGGGCATTGCCGACACCGCGTTTCAATTCAACGGCTTCATCGCCAACCGGGTGTGGGGACCGACGGTGGCGATGCAGCCCTTCATCGCCACCCACGATTCGCAGGCCATGTCGCAGGCGCTGTGGGAGACCTACGAGAAGTATTTTCCGCACGAGTATAAGGGCGTGCACCTGCTCTCGCTGTGGGTGATCACGCCGGCCGAACTGTGGAGCCAGACAGACAAGCCGGTCAATTCCATGGCCGATCTGAAGTCGCGCAAGATCTGGGCGCTGCCCGGCACCAATGCCAATATCATGAAGGCGGTCGGCGCCGGCGTCGTGTCGGGGCCCGCGGTGCAGATGAACGAGATCGTGTCGCGCGGCGTGGTCGACGCCTATGTCGGCGTCAGCCCGGCGAGCGTGCGTGACTTCCGCCTGATCCCCTATACCAAGTCGATGACACAGTTCAGCCGCGGCATCTATTCGACCAGCTTCTCCTTCCTGATGAGCGAGAAGAAGTGGGAATCGTTGTCGAAGAAGGATCAGGACGCGATCACCTCGGTGAGCGGCGCGAAGTTCGCTCGCATGATCTCCGCCTATTGGATCCAGGCCGACAAGGAAGCCACCGCTGAGCTGAAGAAGGCCGGCATCAAGACGGTCAAGGCCGACCCGCAATTCGAGGCGGCGCTGGTCAAGATCGGCGATAACCTAACCAAGAAGTGGATCGAAACCGCCAACAAGCGCGGCCTCGACGGCCAAGCGGCCTATAACTTCTACGTCAAGCGCGTGCAGGAGCTGTCGCGGAAGATGAACTGAGCCGCGGCTCCCAGCATCATCGACAACGACCGGAGGCGGCCATGCGCGCGTTCGCCCAGGCAGTGCTGCCTCCGTTGATGCGGATCGCGGAGCTCGTCACGGCGGTCCTGCTGTTCGCCATGATGATGCTGACCTTCGCCGACGTGGTAGGCCGCTACGTGTTCACCGCGCCGATCTTCGGCGCCGCCGAGATGATCCAGTTCCTGCTGGCGATGACCATCTTCGCGGGGCTTTGCCTGGTCAACGCGCGCGACGAGCACATCACGGTCGAGCTGTTCGAGGTGCAGCTCGACCACATCATGCCGCACGCCGTACGCCGCATCATCATCCAGCTGTTCTCGGTCGGCGTGATGGCGATCATCGCCTACCAGCTCTACCAGTACGCGCTCGACGCCGAGAAGATCGGCACCCGGACGATCGTGCTGGAATGGCCGCTAGCGGCGGTGTCGTTCACCGTCGCAGGGCTGTCGGTGGTGAGCCTGATCATGCAGGTCCTCGGCCTGCTGTTGGCGCGCGAGAGCCATGGCATCGAAGACCTGGGTAACCGCCTGTGATCCCAGCGCTGACCGGCTTCGCCGTCCTCATCCTGCTGTGCTTTTTCGGCTTCCGCGTCGGCTTTGCCACCATGCTGGTCGGCATCGTCGGCTTTGCCTATCTGCGCGGCTTTCCGGCGGCGCTGTCCCTGGCCGGACAGCAGATCATGGAAGACGCCATGAACTACAATCTGAGCGTCATTCCGCTGTTCATCCTGATGGGCACCTTCATCTACCGCGCGGAGCTTTCACGCGATCTCTATGACGCGGCCTATGCCGGCTTCGGCCGCTTCAAGGGCGGGCTGGCGCTGTCGACGGTGGTCGCCTGCGCCGGCTTTTCGGCGGTGTGCGGCTCCTCGCTCGCCACCGCCGCGACCATGACCAAGGTCGCCATCCCGCCGATGCGGCACTACCGCTACAGCGACAGCCTGGCCTCCGGCTCGATCGCCGCCAGCGGTACGCTCGGCATCATGATCCCGCCCTCGGTGCCGCTGGTCATCTACGCCATCGTCGCGCAACAGGACATCGGCAAGCTGTTCATCGCCGGCGTGCTGCCCGGCCTGCTGCTGGTCGGCCTGTTCCTCGGCGCGGTCCGGCTGACGGTGTGGCGCAATCCCGAGCATGGGCCCGCCGGCGATCCGCTCGACCCGGAAGTCAAGCGTCGCGCGCTGCGCGTGGTGTGGCCGGTGCTCTCCCTGTTCGTGCTGGTGCTCGGCGGCATCTATGGCAGTATCTTCACGCCCACCGAGGCCGCCGGCATCGGCGCCTTCGGCGCCGCGCTGATCTCCCTGCAGCGCGGACATCTGCGCTCGCTCGACGAATGGATCTCTACGCTGGCCGAAGCCGCGCGCACCACGGCGACGCTGTTCATCGTGATCTTCGGCGCGCTGGTGTTTGCCGAGTTCATCAATCTCTCCGGCATGCCCTACGACCTGCTGGACGTCATCGATTCGCTGCACCTGTCGCCGACCGGGCTGGTGATCGCCATCGTGGCCATCGCCATCTTCATGGGGATGATCTTCGAGTCGATCGGCATTCTCCTGCTGCTGGTGCCGGTGTTCCTGCCGGCGCTCAATCAGTCCGGCGTCAACATGATCTGGTTCGGCATCGTGGTCGTGCTGGTCACCGAGCTCGGCCTGATCACGCCGCCGATCGGCATGAACGTGTTCGTGGTCAAGGCGGTAATGCCGAATCTCAAGCTGGCGCGCATTTTCGCCGGCGTCACGCCGTTCATCGGCGCCATTTTGGTGGCGTTGGTGCTGATCTTCCTGTTCCCGGGCATCGCCACTTTCCTGCCGCGATGGATGTGATGTCCCGATCAAGTCACTGCAATTTGGAGAAGACTTAAAATGCCTGCTGCCAAGAACGTGCTCTGGATCATGGCCGACCAATTGCGGTGGGATTACCTGTCCTGTTACGGCCATCCGCACCTGCACACGCCCCATATGGACGCGCTGGCCGCCAAGGGCGTGCGCTTCGACGCCGCCTTCGTGCAGTCGCCGTTTTGTGGCCCATCGCGCATGAGCTATTACACCGGGCGCTATTGCCGCTCGCACGGCTCGACCTGGAACGGCTTCCCCCTGCGCGTGGGCGAGCCGACGCTGGGCGACCACTTGCGCCCGCTCGGCGTGCGCGCGGCCATCGTCGGCAAGACCCACATGATCGCCGACACCAAGGGCATGGAATGGCTCGGCATCGAGCCCGGCTCGCCGATCGGCGTCTTGGTGTCGCAGTGCGGCTTCGAGCCGTTCGAACGCGACGACGGGCTGCACCCTTACGGGCCTTACGACCCCGATCCGCCTTACGACAATTACCTGCGCCAGCACGGCTTCCTCGGCCGCAATCCGTGGGAGGAATGGGCGAACTCGGCGGAAGGCGACGACGGCGAAATCCTCTCCGGCTGGCTGATGCGTTACGACAACCTACCAGCGCGCGTGCCCGACGAGCATTCCGAGACGCCCTATATGACGCAGCGGGCGATGGACTTCATGGACAAGGCGGGCGACCAGCCCTGGCTCTGCCACCTCTCATACATCAAGCCGCACTGGCCCTATATCGTGCCGGCGCCCTACCATGCCATGTACGGCAAGGAGCACATCCTGCCGCCGGTGCGTTCGGAAGCCGAGAAGCAGACCGATCATCCGGTGTTCAGCGCTTATCAGAAGACGCGCGTGTGCCGCGCTTTCTCTCGCGACGAAGTGCGCGAGCGCGTGATCCCGGCCTATATGGGGCTGATCAAGCAGCTCGACGATCAACTCGGCAAGCTGTTCGCCTATATGGAAAAACGCGGGCTCATGGACAACACCATGATCGTCATGAGCTCCGACCACGGCGACTATCTCGGCGACCACTGGATGGGCGAGAAGGACCTGTTCTTCGAGCAGACGGTGCGCGTGCCGTTGATCATCTACGATCCGCGGCCGGAGGCCGACGAAACGCGCGGCACGGCCTGCGCGGAGCTGGTCGAGGGCATCGATCTGGCGCCGACCTTCCTCGAATTGTTCGGCGGTGAGGCGAAGCCGCACATACTCGAAGGCCGTTCATTGAGCCCGCTGCTGCATCGCAAGGGCCGCCCGGAGAAATGGCGCGACTACGTCATCTCGGAATATGACTACGCCACCCGCCGCGCGCGCGTCGAGCTCGGCATCGACCAGGCGGAAGCGCGGCTCATCATGATCCGCGACAAGCGCTGGAAATACGTGCACTGCGAGGGCTTCCGGCCCATGCTGTTCGATCTTAAGACCGATCCGCAGGAGCTGAACGATCTCGGTGCCGACCCGGCCTACGAGAAGGAGCGCGCGCGGTTCGCCGACGCCATCTTCACCTGGGCGCGCCAGCACCACAATCGCATCACCGTCACGCCCGAGCGCGTCAATCAGATGGCCGGTCGCGAGCCGCCCGGAATCCTGATCGGCTACTGGGACGAAAAGGACTACGAAGAGGAATTCGGCAGGCCCTTCAAGAGCAAAGACAGCGCGCGTTAGTCCTCCGGGCTCTCCTATGACGGGAGGCGTCCTCTGAGCTTCCTGTGTGTGCCGAAAACCGAGATTCGGCAATATTTATGATGAAGACCGCCGAGAAAGGCCGTGATGTAACGGCGCCAACGGTCTGAACCGGCCGATGGACGGGGGCATCCTGGTCCAAGGCGCGATGGGTCCGCAAGCCATTGTAGTAGGCGGCATACGCGCGAAGGATCCAACGCAAGTGAGCCTCTCCAAACACGATCATGTGGTCGACACATTCCCGTCGGATCGTGCCAATCAGTCTCTCCGCGTACCCATTCTGCCATGGCGACCCGGGCGCAATCGGCTTGTCCCGAATGCCCATGGCGCGGAGCCGGCGCGTGACGATAGTACCGTAAATCCTGTCCTGATCGCGGATCAGATAGCGTGGGGCTTCATTCCATGGAAAGGCTTCAGCAATTTGCTGCGCGATCCATTCCGCCGTTGGGTATCTCGTGACATTGATCCAGCCAAGCTCGCGGATGGAGACCGATGATAACCGAACCCGAAGTGATCCGCCGCAACATTGAGCGGTATAAGCGCGTACTCAGGACCGGGAGGTTCGACGATGACGTTCAGTGGAAAATTCAAAAAATGCTCAAAGAGCTCGAAGCTAAGCTGGCAGCGTTGATGGCCGCGCCTCCGAGGTGTGCTACACCCAAATCCGGGATGAGGTTGAAGGAGGATACTTGCTCTTGCGGATGCATCCTAGCGCCGAATAGGCTGGCTCCACAGACGCCGAATTATGTGGGCTTACGCGGGCTGCTCTGTACTCGTTTGGTCAAAAAATTGAAACCGCAGAAAAGACGGGGATTTATGCATCGCTGATCTAGCCGCGCCAGGTCGCACCTACTACGGTTTTGCACCAAGCGAGGGGAGCCGTGGAAGAGGGTGAGACTGATGGATTGGGCGCGCATCCTGGCTTATGTCACCGGCATGGTGGACCAGGAGTTGTTGGCGCGGAACGAATACCTGGCAACCGAGAACCGCATCCTGAAGGTTAAGTTGCAAGGGCGGCTGAAGTTCACCGACGCTGAGCGAGCCACGCTGGGTGAGATCGGTCATCGACTGGGCCGCAAGGTTCTCGCCGAGGTGGCGAACGTGGCTCGGCCAGACACCATCCTGGCCTGGTACCGCAAGCTGGTCGCCCGCAAATTCGATGGCTCCAAGGCCCGTCGCCGCCTTGGCCGGCCTCGAATCAAGGCAGAGCTTGAGAAGCTGATCGTTCGCATGGCCAAGGAGAACCGGGATTGGGGATATGACCGGATTGCGGGGGCATTGGCCAATCTGGGCTATGAGGTCTGCGATCAGACAGTTGGCAACGTCCTGCGACGGCACGCTCTGCCGCCGGCGCCCGAGCGCAAGCGCACGATCACATGGGCAGCCTTTATTCGGACCCACCTGGCGCTGCTGGCGGGGACCGATTTCTTCACCGCTGAGGTGCTGACGCTGCGCGGGCTGGTGACCTATTATGTGCTGCTTTTCATCCATCTCGAGAGCCGCCGGGTTGCCGTGGCTGGCATCACCATTCACCCGGACGAGCCGTGGATGAGGCAGATGGCCCGCAACGTGACCATGGAGGGATGTGGCGCGCTTCGGGACTGCCGCTATCTGCTGCACGATCGCGACACCAAGTATACCCAGCCGTTCCGGGCCATTATTGCGTCAGGTCAGGTCGAGCCGCTCGTACTGCCTGCGCGTAGCCCGAATCTGAATGCCTGTGCAGAGCGCTGGGTCAGGTCGGTGAAGGAGGAGTGTCTGTCCAAGGTAGTTCTATTTGGCGAGCACTCCCTGCGGCGGGCTGTGTGCGAATATGTCGAGCATTACCATGCTGAGCGCAATCACCAGGGGAAGGGCAACGTTCTGCTGTTTCCCTTCAACACCGAAATCCACCGTGGTCGGCCGATGCAATGCCGCGAGCGGCTGGGCGGGCTTCTGCGTTATTACCATCGGGAGGCAGCGTAAATGGGCAGGGCGCTGCAGATGTGTTTTTTGACCATACGGGTTCTCGGCCTGCGACATCGAATTGAAGCCGACAATCGCTGTTTTGTCGGGCACTTCAGCCAAACACCGTTCAAAATAATCAATCAGGATCAGATCGCTCCAATAGCCTCTCGACTTCATCGCTTTGACCCGCGCCAGCGGCAGGATTGGGTCGAACTTCATTCACCTCTCCCCTTTTTAGTTATGATCGTTCGTCGTTTGGTGTGCCGTGTTCTCCGCGCTGTTAAATTCGAGGAACAATGCACCATTACTGCTAATGTGGCTATAGTGTTGGACCCGCGAGAATCAGCACCCCGCAAGCAATATGATATGCTTGACTTGACAAAATTAGCGTGTCGATCATGAGCAGTTAGCTTATCTTTTCACCGCACTACTAACGACATCCAGCGCTTGGTGAGGCGCTTTCTTTCGCTGGCATTGCCAACCATCTCATCGCAACATGGATCTGAATTTATGCGCGCGGTCCACATCCTTAATCATGGAGAGCCAGAAGTGCTGCAGATTGTCGAGGCGCCGCCGCCGATTGTCAGACCGTTAGAGGTGCAGATCGACGTCCATGTGGCCGGCGTGAATTATCCCGATCTCCTCGTGGTGCGCGGCGTCTATCAGAATTTGGCACCGCTTCCCTTTAGTCCGGGAAAGGAGGTCGCTGGCGTCGTCAGCGCGGTTGGAACCGACGTGACCGATTTTCGTGTCGGCGATCGTGTTCTCGCGTTCGTCGAGAGTGGCGGCTACGTGGAGCAAGTTGCGGTACCAACAGCCCTCTGTCATCGTCTGCCGGACGGTCTCAATTTCCTCGACGCCATCGGTCTTGGTCTCGGCTTTCAGACAGCACATTTCGCATTGTTCGAGCGTGGCGGTTTCAAAGCTGGCGAGACAGTGTTCGTAACCGGTGCGACGGGGGTTGTTGGGACCGCCACGATCCAACTCGCGAAAGCCCGCGGTGGGCGCGTATTGGCGGGATGTATGAATCCAGCCAAAGCTGCGTTCGCCCTCAGCAATGGCGCCGACAGCGTCATCTTGCTCGATTCTGCCGCTCGTCTGGATGCTTTGCGTGCTGAGATTCAAGCCGCGACTGATAGACATGGCGCGGATGTAATTGTTGAGAATATTGGCGGTGCGGTCTTCGACGCATGTCTCCGTGCGCTCGCTTGGTCCGGCCGAATCGTTATTGTTGGCTTTACATCAGTCGGGCCGTCGACGATCCGTTCAAACTATCTGTTGATCAAAAACATTGCCGCGATTGGCCTTCATTGGAGCGACTATCGGGATCGGGCCCCCGACACGGTGCGGCGCGCGCAACAGGAGATCTTCGAGCTATGGAAAAACGGAAAGCTCAGGGCTCCGGTTACCGCGATTTATCCGTTGGAACAGGCAGCAGCAGCGTTGTGCTGTGTGCGGGAACGTCGCGTGCTCGGCAAAATTGCACTAACCACGGCGCGGTATAGCGCCTGTCGTGATGCCTAACGACATGGAGTTGGGAACAGGGGTCCAACCGATTTATGGCAACCGCTCCGGTCGTGTTGCATGTTGAGTGCGCCGGTCAAATTGATGCTAAATATCTTCTGCCAGTCTGACGGAGAAGTCTCGACGAAGGGTCGAAATACGTCCTAGCCGGCATTGTTCACGAGGATATCGGCAGGACCGATTGCCTTCTCTGCGGCATCCACCGCTCGCTGACAAGCGGCATGCTCGGTGATGTCGCAAGCGAAGGCTTCGGCCTTGCCCCCAGCTTCGGTGATCTGCGCGGCAGTCCGATCGGCTGAATTCCCGTCAATATCAAAAACAGCGACTTTGGTGCCTTCTTGAGCAAATCGATTGCAGGTTGCCGTTCCGATCCCGCTGTTATGCCAAAATTCTCTGTAAGACAATTATCGACTTGGCTTGTGGGTATCGACGCCGGGTCGGCTGCGGACCAGAGAACTTTTTAATGTCAACAGTTTCAAATGACGCAAAGGCACGAACGTCGAACTCTCATTTGATATAATCCGCATTATGGGCGCCCAGCGCCGGTGCCGAGAGGGGCGTATCGGGCGAAACACGGAAAGCATCGCTCACTGGAACCGGAAGTGCCGGCATGAGTTGGCCTTGAGCATTGATAAGCCTATGCGCGAACAGGCCTCGAGCGACGAACTGCGGATCGTTCACCGCCTCGCGGGCACTCTTGACCACCGTGCAGCAGCAATCCTGCTCACGAAAGCGATTTTCCCAATACGCGGCATCTTTGTTGCGGATGATCTCAGCGACGCGCGCCGTTGTAGCAGCTGAGTCCTTGTCATCGGCGTATTGCCACTCGATTCCGATGATGCCGCAGAAATTCTGCCAGAACTTTTGCTCGATCGGTGCGGCAGCCACGACTTGTCCGTCACGCGTCGGATAAAGCCGATATCGGGCAGTACCGCCCGTTACGAGGCTGCCGCTGTTGCTCGGCCATTGTCCGGTTGCGATCCCTTCGCCTAGCGCCCAATACATGAAGGGGAAGAGATTGTCTGTCATGGCGATATCGAGATAGCGGCCCTTGCCGGTTTGAGCGCGCTCGGTGACGGCCAGTAGAATGTTCATCACTGCGGGGTAAGCCCCAGCCGCAATATCGGCAATCAGCGCGGGCGGGACGACAGGCTGATCTTTGCTTCCTATCGACAACGCAAGAAGACCAGTATCGCCGATGTAATTCAGATCGTGCCCCGCGGCATCGCGCTTCGGCCCGGTTTGTCCGTATCCGGTAATCGAACAATAGATGATGCGTGGATTGACCCTGGCAACGCTTTCATAATCCAGGCCGAGTCGTTGCATGACGCCCGGCCGGAACTGCTCGACGATAATGTCGGCACGTGCGACCAGTGGGTCCAGCTTGACGCGTTGGTCGGGGTTTTTCAGGTCCAGCGCGACGCTTTTCTTGCCGCGATTGAGCATCGCGAAATTGACGCTGTCGGCGCCCCAACGCGGGACATAACCGCGCATCTCCTCGCCACTGCCCGGGCGTTCGATCTTGACGACTTCCGCGCCGGCTTCAGCCAGGAGCAATGTCGCCATCGGCCCCGGCAACAGCGTGGAAAAATCAAGAACGAGAACGCCCTCGAGTGGTCTCACGATGTTTTCTTTCGTATTTTGCCAACCACTGCACGCAGCGCCGGCGTGTTCGCCGCAGCGCCTGCGGCAACTGTCGCAATACCGGTAGCCATGGTACCCGCGACGCCGCAAATCCCAATGCTATGAATGGATGCGGTCATTTGTTGATAAAACTTCGCCCAATCAGCTGACGATGTACCTGATTGGTGCCTTCCCAAATTTGCGTGATTTTCGCGTCGCGCATTAAGCGCTCGACACGGAAGTCACGAATATAGCCGTAGCCGCCGTGCATCTGTACCGCTTCTGTGGTCATACGCATGGCTAGATCACTTGCCCGCAGCTTGGCAATTGAGGCCTCTAATTCGAAATTGGTTGCAGCGCCGTCGATGAGACTGGCGACATAGTCTAGCCACGCTTCTGTTATCGCGAGCTCAGCCGCGAGATCCGAGATGAGGAA
>Ga0307436_1001337_pt1 | contig 10974 bp, 10 predicted proteins | sample SalMarWE160440MG_FD_202513 | JGI IMG/M metagenome (GOLD analysis project Ga0307436, IMG submission 202513) | Salt marsh sediment microbial communities from the Plum Island Ecosystem LTER, Massachusetts, United States - WE1604-40 | ecosystem: Environmental > Aquatic > Marine > Intertidal zone >...
GCCGTCCTGCGGGGTGAACTTACGGGGGTAAATCAATGGACGGCAACTTAAATGCACTGACGACGATCTTCACCGAGTTCTACTATTGGGTGACGATCGTCATGATGTTTCTCATTCATGTCGGCTTTTGCACCTACGAAGTCGGCGCGTCTCGCCGGCGCAATCATCTAAAAACACTGATGAAGAATGCGATGGCGATCCCGATCGTCACCATCACCTTCTTCCTCTTCGGCTGGTGGATCTACTTCGCGTTCGCCAATGGGCCGGGAATCACCGGCGGCTTGATTTCGGCGCCATGGGCCCTACCTTGGAACCCGCTGATGGCACCGCATCTCTCCGGCGTCAATCCCGGTGAGCACGGCGTCACGGCGGACGATGCCGCGCTTTGGAGCCGCCTCAACGGCGTGTTCTGGGGCGCCTTCCTGCTGTTCTCGATTACCACCGCTTCGATCGTCTCGGGTGCAATCATCGAGCGCGCCCGCTCTGGCGCATTCTGGTTCATCGCCGTGCTGCTCGGCTCGGTATTGTGGATCCTCGATGCGGCCTGGGGTTGGAGTCCGCAAGGCTGGATGGTCAAGCTGTGGGGCTATCACGACGCCTATGCTTCTGGCGTCGTTCACGCCATCGCGGGCGGGTCGGCACTCGCCTTCTTGATCGTTCTCGGTCCCCGTCTCGGCAAATTCCGGCCGGACGGGACACCGCGCGACATACCGCCCCATAATATTTGGCTCGTAACGGTCGGCCTGTTCCTGATCTATACGGGCTTCTGGGGCTTCTATGCCGCGTGCAACATTCCGATCATTAGTCCGGAAGGCATCGGGGGCCAGATCACCGGAACCATCTGGACCGCGACAAACATCTATTTCGCGCCGACCTCGCTTTCGGCGATCACGTTTAACTTTCTGATGTCGCTGACGGGCGGCATGATGGCCGGCTATCTGATCTCGAAAGGCGATCCTTTCTGGACGTTCTCATGCGGATTGTGCGGAGTCATTGGTGCCTCCGCCGGCAACGATCTCTATCATCCGATCCAGGCATTGTTCATCGGCGCTATCGTGCCGACGATCTGCTACAAGCTGCACTACTGGGTCGAGCGGACGTTCAAGATCGACGATGCGGTGGGCGCTGTCGCCGTGCACGGCTATGGCGGATTCCTCGGCGTGGTCGTTGCGGGCTTCGTGTTGTGGGGACAGCCGTCTTCGCCATTTGAAGGCTTCGCCCACATCAATCCGCTCGGCAATTTCGCCGGTGCTTGTTTGATGTTCCTGCTTGGCCTCATCCCGACCTGGATCGCCTGCAAGATCATGGACGGCATGGGCATCTTGCGTGTGCCGCAGAAAGTCGAGCTCGAGGGCGTCGACTTTGCGCTCAACCACGCTTACGAGGCCTCGATTAAAGAGGTGGAGGCGGCCGAGAAGGCAATGGTCAAGTAGAAATCCGAGAGGAGAGAAAAAAATGACGACCAATGGATTAACGAGCTGGGCCGTCGATCTCAAGGATGTCGGCGCAATCTATCCCTTCCAGGGATGGGAAGTTTTCATGGTCATCCTCGCTTTTATCTTCTGGATCGGCTGGCACATCATCCAGACGCGCGAGGAGAATGACGAGATTGCCGCCGACATGGAGGCCGATCGGAGCGGCGACGAAACAAGGGCAGCGATTGATCGCTATTAAGCGGATATAGACAAACCGTTAAGGCGCTTGAAGCGCCTTAACGGGACTAACCCTCTGGGGCGTCGGCCTGGTGCTGGCGCCTTCTTTTTTGCCTGCGCTGGAACGTATCCTCAGGAGAGATCACCGAGACCGTGAAGCCCACGATCGCGCCGTTGAGCTCCGCCAGCCGTCCGGTCATGCCGGAATTGGGATCAAGAAGGCGCGCCCTTGTGGCGGCCGTCACGACATCTGGCACGTCCGCGTCGTAGAAGGCGACATAGTCAGCCCAAAGACGGCACCACGCCGCCTCGTCGTCAGGCCTTGGATCGCGAATAAGGAGAGCCCGGTCAGGGGCGCCATCTAGCAGTCGAGGGTGGTGGCCCGCTCCCACGGCGTCAGCTGGTGCTGGTACTCGTTCCAGTCTTTCATCTTGAGCTTCACGTAGGAGTCGACGAACTCATCGCCAAGCTCGCGGCGCAAGAGCTCCGACTTGTCGGTGAGCCGCAGCGCATCGAGCAGGTTGAGCGGGAGCTTCTTGACGTCGGCCGGCGCCTTGTGCCCCTCGGCATACATGTCGATGTCGAGTGGCTTCCCCGGATCGGTGCCCTTGGCGATACCGTCGAGCCCGGCCGCGAGCACCGCGGCGGGCAGGAGGTAAGGGTTGGCCGCGCCGTCGGCGAGTCTGAGCTCGAACCGTCCGCCGCCCGGAACGCGGATCATATGCGTGCGGTTGTTGCCGGAAAAAGTCACGGTGTTGGGCGACCACGTGGCGCCCGACAGGGTCACCGGTGCGTTGATGCGCTTATACGAGTTGACGGTGGGATTTGAGATCGAGCAGATCTCGTCTGCATGGTCGATCAGGCCACCGATGAAATTGTATGCGTCCTTCGACAAGCCCATGCCATCGTTGCCGTCGTCAAAAGCGTTATTCTCGCCCTTCCACAGGGAGACATGAACGTGGCAGCCGTTTCCGGTGAGGTGGGTGAACGGCTTCGGCATGAATGTGGCGCGAAGCCCGTGCTTCTCGGCGATCGCCTTGACCATGTATTTGAAGAACGCCATACGGTCGGCGGTGGTCAGCGCATCGTCGAACTGCCAGTTCATCTCGAACTGGCCGTTGGCGTCTTCGTGATCGTTCTGATAAGGGCCCCAGCCGAGCTCCAGCATTGAATCGCAGATCTCGCTGATCACGTCGTAGCGCCGCATCAGCGCCGTCTGGTCGTAGCAGGGCTTCGACTGGATATCGGCGGGATCGCTGATGGCGGATCCGTCGGGGCTCACCAGAAAGTATTCGCATTCGACCCCGGTCTTGAGCGTATAGCCCGCGTCCTCGGCCTTCTTCAGCATGGCCTTCAGGACATTGCGCGGCGCTTGGTCGACAAGTTTGCCGTCCATATACGGATCGGCGGCAAGCCAGCCGACTTCCGGCTTCCATGGGATCTGGATGAGGCTGTCGGGATCGGGAACGGCGAGCATGTCCGGGTGGGCAGGCGTCATATCGAGCCAGCTGGCAAAGCCGGCGAAGCCCGCACCCTCTTTGGCCATGTCGGCGATGGCGCTCGCCGGCGCCAGCTTGGCCCGGAGCGTGCCGAACAGATCGACAAAGGAAATCAGGAAATACTTGATCCCGCGCTCGCGGGCCTCGATTGCAAGATCAACAGCCATAGGACTCCCTTTCTTTGCACCTTCGAGGCCCGCTTCAGCCTCGCTCTACCAGTCAGATTTCGATCCCGGAATCCAGTCCGTGCCGGCAAGCGGCACTTTGGCCATGGCTGCCGCCTCGACCGTCAGCGCCACCAAATCCTCGGGCTCTAGATTGCGCACATGGCTTTTGCCGCAGGCGCGCGCGATGGTCTGCGCCTCGAGCGTCATGACGGAAAGATAATTGGCGAGGCGGCGACCGGTCAGCTCGGGGTGAAGTCGCGCCCCGAGCTCGGGGTCCTGCGTGCTGATCCCTGCCGGGTCGCGGCCCTCGTGCCAGTCATCATACGCGCCCGCCGTGGTGCCGAGCTTCGCATATTCATGTTCCCAATGCGGATCGTTGTCGCCGAGCGCCGCAAGCGCCGCCGAGCCGATCGACACCGCATCGGCGCCGAGTGCCAGCGCCTTGGCGACGTCGGCGCCGTTGCGGATGCCGCCCGAGACGATGAGCTGAACCTTGCGGTGCATGTCGAGGTCTTGCAGCGCCTGAACTGCCGGGCGGATCGCGCCCAGGATCGGCAGGCCGACATGCTCGATGAACACTTCCTGCGTCGCGGCCGTACCGCCTTGCATGCCGTCGAGCACGATCACGTCGGCGCCGGACTTCACGGCAAGCGCGGTGTCGTAATAGGGCCGCGAAGCGCCTACCTTGATGTAGATGGGCTTCTCCCAGTCGGTAATCTCGCGCAGCTCCTCGATCTTGATCTCGAGATCGTCCGGCCCCGTCCAGTCGGGGTGCCGGCAGGCCGAGCGCTGGTCGATGCCGACCGGCAGCGTCCGCATCTCGGCCACCCGCTCGGTGATCTTCTGGCCAAGCAGCATGCCGCCGCCGCCAGGCTTGGCGCCCTGGCCGACCACGATCTCGATCGCGTCCGCACGGCGCAAATCGTCTGGGTTCATGCCGTAGCGCGAGGGAAGGAGCTGATAGACGAGGATCTCGGAATGGCCCCTCTCTTCCTCGGTCATGCCGCCGTCACCGGTGGTGGTCGAGGTGCCCATGATCGAAGCGCCACGACCCAAGGCCTCCTTTGCTTGCGCGGAGAGCGAGCCGAAGCTCATGCCGGCGATGGTAATCGGAATCTTGATATGGATCGGCTTCCGGGCAAACCGCGTGCCGAGCCACAAATCAGTCGCGCATTTTTCGCGATAGCCTTCGAGCGGATAGCGGCTCATGGAAGCACCGAGAAACAAAAGGTCGTCGAAATGCGGGACCTTGCGCTTCGCGCCCGCACCGCGAATATCGTAGATGCCGCTCTCGGCGGCGCGCCGGATCTCGGACAGGCTGTAATCGTCGAATGTTGCGGATTTGCGCGGCGTCGTTCTGGGCGTTGCGTCCATCAATACTCTCCCGCGTGATCGACGTGGAAATGATAGAGCTTCCGCGCCGAGCCGTAACGCTTGAATTCGCTTGGGTCGACCTCGCCGTCGAAGCCGGCCCGGGTCAACACCTGGTGGATCGCACGCTTATGCTCGTCGTGCATCTCCTTCTCGATGCAGTCGGCGCCTAAGCTCTTGACGCTGCCGCGCACGAAAAGTCGCGCCTCGTAGATGGAATCGCCAAGCGAGTCTCCGGCATCGCCGAACACCACGAGAGTGCCGGCCTGCGCCATGAACGCGCTCATATGACCGACCGAGCCCTTCACCACGATGTCGATGCCTTTCATGGAGATGCCGCAGCGCGAAGACGCGTTGCCGTCGATGCGGAGCAGACCGCCGCGCCCCGTGGCACCGGCCGATTGGCTCGCATCCCCGGTCACGTGGACGAAGCCGCTCATCATGTTCTCCGCCACACCCACGCCGGCGCTGCCGTTGACGAGCACGGTGGCGTGCTTGTTCATGCCGGCGCAGTAATAGCCTACGGGCCCGTTGATCTCGACGGTCACTGGGACGTTGAGGCCGGCGGCGATGGCGTGACGACCCGCCGGATGGTCGATGACCCAATGCCGTTCGTTGGTCTCCGGGGTCAGGCGATGTAGCGCGGCATTCAACTCTCGCAGCGGCGTGACGCCGAGATCGACTTCAGGCATGTCTTAGCGTTCCCAGAAATAAACGGTGGCGGGCTCGGGCTCCCACACGCGCGCGTGCTCGATCCCGGGGAGGGTAGCGAGCACGCGGTACTCGGAACCGAACGCCACGTACTGGTCGGTCTCGGCCATCACCGCGGGCTTGCAGGCGATGCCATCGCGCAGCACGCCAAAGCCGTTCTCGGTGCCGACCACGAAGGTGTAGAAGCCGTCAAGATCGTCGAGCCCCACTTTCAGTGCATCGCCAAGCGACGACCCCTCTCGCATGCGCCAAGTGAGATAGCCGGCCGCGACCTCCGTATCGTTCTCGGTCTCGAAGTCGAGGCCTTCGCGCTTCAGCTCGCGGCGCAGATTGTTGTGGTTCGATAGCGAGCCGTTATGCACGAGGCACTGGTCCCTGCCCGTAGAGTAGGGATGGGCGCCGTCGGTGGTCACTGCGGACTCCGTCGCCATGCGCGTGTGGCCGATGGCGTGCGTGCCGCTCATGGCGGCAAGGCCGAACCGCTCGGCCACGCGCGAAGGCAGGCCGACCTCCTTGAAGATCTCCATGCGCGTGCCGCGGCCGACGATCTCCGCCTCCGGCACCTCACGCTCTAGCCATTTGATCAGCGCCTCGGTCTCCTGGTCAGGAACCGAGATGACCACATGGGTGTCATGCAAGACCGTCTGTACTCCAGAAAAGGCCGCTTCGACCGCGACCGACATTTCCTCGGCAGCAAGAGGCGAGGTGCTGCGCACCGTGAGCTTGGTTTGCCCGGGCTGGCCCGCGGCATAGACGGCGAAGCCCGCGCTATCGGGGCCGCGATCCGACATGGTGGCGAGCATGCCGGCCGTCAGCCGGCCGAGCTCGGGCTCGAGCGCAGGGTCTTTAAGAAACAGTCCGACAATGCCGCACATGGCTGAAAAGCTCCGAGTTGCACGCCGTTCACCATGCTACGGCGTCGTGGGTCGCGTCAACCCACGTGAAATAAAGTTTCCTTTGGGGAAAGTTACAGAGGCGGGGCGAAAAGAGTTTACGGGCGTGGATAAATGATGATCGAGAGGTAGGTCATGGGCACCTGGACCAGCTCTTCGGGCCCATGCGGCGCGGCCGCGTCGAAGAACAGCGCATCCCCAGGGGACATGGGATAAAGCTTATCGGCGTGCCGGTAAATGACTTTACCGGACAGCATATAGATGAACTCCATGCCGTCATGCTGGAACTGCGTGTAGGGGTTGGCGTCCTCTGACAGCGTGATGAGATACGGCTCGACCACGATGTCTCCGGACAGTGAGTGCCCTAGCAGTTCGTAGCGGTGGCCCGCTTTGGTACCGCGGCGCTCGATCAACACGCCTTGCCCGGCATGGACGTAGGAGCAATCGCGCCGCTCCTCGAAATCGGCGAAGAAGCTCGTCATCGGCACGTTGAGCGCCCGCGCCAGCGCCCGCAAGGTCGACAGCGACGGCGACGTGCCGCCGTTTTCGATCTTCGACAGCATGCCTGGCGAGACTCCAGCCTCAGCCGCAAGTTCCGTCGCGGTGAGCTGCAACCGCTGGCGCAACAGCCGCACCCGCCGCCCGATCGAGACTTCGAGGTCGATCTCGCCGGTGGTGGGCGCGTTGGAGCCGGTGGCGTAGGTTTCCGGCGCTTTCTTCGCCTCGTCGTTCTTTTTCGGCTTTGCGCGCGAAGGCGTGGACCGCTGCCGCTCATAGGAGCGTTCCCGAATTTTCTTGGAAGACAGTCGCGTTGCCATCAAGCCTCCTGGAGCGGAGATCTCATTGCGAGTATTTCGCCGAAATGCAACGACCCTAGCACCAAAAAATCTGCCCGACGCACAATTTAGGCGGATGCCCGCGTGCGGCTCGGCGGCTCTCCGAAGGCGCCTTTATAGGCCCGGGCGAACTGGCTCGCCGAGGAAAATCCTGTAGCAAGCGCCACATCGAGCACCGGCAACGTGGTCTCGCGCAACAGCTGGCGCGCCCGCTCCAGCCGGAGCCAGCGATAATGCTGGTGGATACCGTGGCCCACATGGCGGTGGAACAGCCGCTCGAGCTGCCTGAGCGAGATGCCTGCCTCACGCGCCAGGCTTCCGCGCGGCAGTGGCGTCTCCAGGCTCATCTCCATGGCGGAGAGCACACGCAGCAGCTTCTCGTCGGCAATACCGAGCCGGTAGCGCAGATCCATGCGCTGCGGGCCGAAGCCCTCGCGAATATGGGTGTGCAGAAACCAGTCGCCGACCGCCGCGGCGAGCGGACGCCCGTGATCGCACTCGATCAGCGCCACCATCATATCGAGCGCCGAGATGCCGCCTGAGCAGGTGATGCGGTTGCCGTCGATCTCGAATAACGACGGCACCACGGCGACGTCAGGGAATGCCTCGCGGAACGCGGGTAGATGCTCCCAATGGAGTGTGGCGCGGCGCTCTTGCAGCAGCCCGGCACGGGCGACGATATAAGGCCCGCCCGAGATACCCCCGATGGTCGTGCCCTTGCGCGCGAGCCGCCGAAGCCACGCAAAGGTGCTCTTGTCGTCAAACGTGGAGGGATTTCCGCCGGCGCACACGAACACCATGTCGGCGGCGCGGTCGCTGCGGGTGCCGCAATCGGGGATGATGGCGACCCCGTTCGAGGCTGGTACCGGCTCACCCGACGGCGCTGCGTGCCACCAGGCATAAAGGGTCTTGCCTGCGAGCAGATTGGCGGCGCGCAAGGGCTCGATAGCTGCCGCGTAGGACATCAGCGCGAAGCCCGGAACCAGCAAAAAGCCCACCGTTTTGGTATCTCTCTTGGGGTATGAGCTCATGACGCAAAAGGTCAAATAAGCGGCGCGGAATGTCAATCCGCCTTTGAGAAACCGCTAGAAACTTCTCCCTATGCGCTACTCGCTTGGAAGCCTCCTGGCCAACGCTCTGACCGGCAACCGCAATTGGAAGCCGATATGGCGCGAGCCCGAGCCCAAGGCCTCATATGATGTGGTCATCGTCGGCGGCGGCGGTCACGGCCTCGCCACGGCCCACTACCTCGCCAAGCAGCACGGTATCACCAATGTCGCAGTGCTGGAGAAGTCCTATCTCGGATCCGGCAATATCGGGCGCAACACCACCATCGTCCGCTCCAATTATATGCTCCCTGGCAATGAGCCGTTCTACGAATGGTCGATGAAGCTATGGGAGGGCCTGGAGCGGGACCTCAATTACAACGCCATGATCAGCCAGCGTGGCGTGCTCAACGTCTTCCATTCCGATCCCCAGCGGGATGCGTTTGCCCGCCGTGGCAATGCCATGCTGCTCCACGGCGCCGACGCTGTGCTGCTCGACCGCGAGGGCGTGCGCAAGCTGGTGCCCTTTGTCGATTTTGACAATGCGCGCTTTCCCGTGCGCGGAGGTCTGTTCCAGCCGCGCGGCGGCACGGTCCGCCACGACGCGGTCGCCTGGGGCTATGCGCGTTCTGCGGACCAGCGCGGCGTCGATATCATCCAGAACTGCCCGGCAACCGGCTTTCGCATCGAGAACGGGCGCATCGTGGGCGTGGAGACTGAAAAAGGCTTCATTGGCGCCAAGAAGGTGGCGATCTCCGTTGCCGGCAGTTCAACCCGCGTCGCCGACATGGCCGGGATCCGCCTTCCCATCGAGACCCACGCCGTGCAGGCCTTCGTCACCGAAGGCATTAAGCCGCTCCTCGACATCGTCATGACCTTCGGCGCGGGTCACTTCTATTGCAGCCAGTCCGACAAAGGCGGCCTCGTCTTCGGCGGTGACATTGAGGGCTACAACTCCTACGCCCAGCGCGGCAACATGCCGGTGGTCGAGGACGTGGCCGAAGGCGGCATGGCGCTGATGCCGGTCATCGGGCGCTTGCGCATCTTGCGCTCTTGGGGCGGCCTCCTCGACATGAGCATGGATGGCTCGCCGATCATCGACACGACGCCCGTCGAAGGCCTCTATCTCAATGCCGGCTGGTGCTACGGCGGTTTCAAGGCGACGCCCGCCGCCGGCTGGTGCTTTGCTCATCTTATCGCCACCGGCCAGCCCCACCCTTACGCCGCCGCCTATCGTCTCGGCCGCTTCGCCGAAGGCCGCGTCATCGACGAGAAGGGCATGGGCGCGCAACCGAACCTACACTGAGGCGAGACCATGCGGATCAAATGTCCTTATTGCGGTGAACGGACGCTCGAAGAGTTCACCTATCGCGGCGACGCCACCGTCAAGCGGCCCGAGAGCCTGGAGCCTTCCGCCACGGACGCCTGGGTCGATTACGTCTATCTCCGCGACAACCCGGCCGGTGTCCACAAGGAGCATTGGCACCACAGCGCCGGCTGCCATTCATGGCTTGTGGTGACGCGCAACACGGTCACCCACGAGATCGTCGGCGTCGAACTCGCCGGGAAGGGGAGCTGACATGGCACCCCCGCAAACCAACCGCCTGCGCGACAAAGGCCTCGTCGACCGCAAGCGCGTGATCGGCTTCAACTTCGACGGCATGCGCCTCACCGGCCATCCCGGCGACACGCTGGCCTCGGCGCTTCTGGCCAACGGCATCAAGCTCGTCGGGCGCTCGTTCAAATATCATCGCCCGCGCGGCATCCTGACCGCGGGCTCCGAGGAACCGAACGCGCTCGTGGAGCTTCGCACCGGAGCGCGCCGCGAGCCGAACACCCGCGCCACCACGGCTGAGCTCTACGACGGGCTCAATGCCGCGAGCCAGAACCGCTGGCCATCGCTGAAATACGATTTTCTGTCGGTGAACCAACTGGGCAGCCCAATCTTCGGCGCGGGCTTCTACTACAAGACCTTCATGTGGCCTGCCGCCTTCTGGGAGAAGGTCTACGAGCCCATGATCCGCCGCGCCGCCGGCCTCGGCCGTGCCGCCGAAGTTGCCGACCCGGATCACTACGAGAAGGCCAATGCCTTTTGCGACGTGCTCGTCATCGGCGCTGGCGCCGCCGGGCTTTCCGCTGCGCTCGCTGCGGCCCGTTCCGGCGCGCGCGTTATGCTGTGCGATGAGGATTTCCGCCTCGGTGGCCGTCTGCTCGCCGAGCGCGACGAGGTCGACCGCAAGCCTGCGGTCGAATGGGCGGCAGAAGCCGAAGCCGAGCTCGAGAGCCTGCCCGATTGCCGCATCCTCCGCCGGACCACCATGTTCGGCGTCTATGACGGCGGCACCTATGCGGCGGTCGAGCGGGTCAACGATCACGTGCCGGTCCCGCCGGAGCACGAGCCGCGGCTGCGCCTCTGGCGCATTGTCGCAAAGCGCGCTGTACTCTGTGCCGGCGCCTTCGAGCGGCCGATCCTGTTCGGCGACAACGACCGTCCCGGCATCATGCTAGCCGGCGCGGTGAGGACCTATGTCAACCGCTTCGGCGTTGCCCCCGGACGTCATGCGGTCGTGTTCGCCGATAACGACGATGCGTTCCGCACTGCCGCCGATCTAGCCGAAACCGGCATAGCGGTCGAGGCCCTGGTCGATCCCCGCCGCGAGCCCTCGAAGTCCGTTCAGGCCATCGCCGGAGCGGCCAACGCGCGCTACGTCGTGGGTGGTGTTATTGACGGCGTGCGCGGCGCGCATGGCATCAAGTCCGTCGGCGTCAGGGACTCCAATGGACAGACTGCGAAGCTTG
>Ga0307436_1001340_pt1 | contig 10953 bp, 11 predicted proteins | sample SalMarWE160440MG_FD_202513 | JGI IMG/M metagenome (GOLD analysis project Ga0307436, IMG submission 202513) | Salt marsh sediment microbial communities from the Plum Island Ecosystem LTER, Massachusetts, United States - WE1604-40 | ecosystem: Environmental > Aquatic > Marine > Intertidal zone >...
GTCAGTGCTGCGCGGCGATACGCCCGGACGCGAAACGGATTTGCCTCTTCGATCTCCAGGAGATCGGCGACACGCCGCAGCGTCTCTGCGATACTCGCGTTATGGACCGCCATGGTGTTTCTGTTCGCGTTTGAAGCGTTTGCGCCGTTGGCGATGTTAACGGGGCCTCGCCAGTCTTGCGGGTAACTTGCACATAGAACGCTTCGCGGAGCCGGCTGTGACCTGTATCAAATCTAGCCCCTGAACCTTACCAGCCATGGAACAAATCGGTGCTGACATCTCGTGGCGGGTCTGGAAAGCGAAGTATCGCTACCGGGACGAGGGAACCATCGCCGACACCTGGCAGCGCGTCGCCCGCGCCCTTGCGGCCGTCGAGACCAAAGACCAGGCCAGTTGGGAACAGCGCTTCTTTGGCATCTTGCAGGATTTCAAATTCTTGCCCGGCGGCCGCGTTCAAGCCGGCGCAGGGACTGAGCACAACGTCACGCTGTTCAACTGCTTCGTGATGGGCCGCATCGAGGACTCCATCACCGGCATCTTCGCCGCCCTGGAGGAAGCTGCCGTCACCATGCAGCAGGGCGGCGGCATCGGCTACGACTTCTCCACCTTACGACCTCGGGGGGCGCGCGCAAAAGCGGTCGGGGCGATCGCCTCAGGCCCTGTGTCGTTCATGCATGTGTGGGACGCGATGTGCGGCACGATCCTGTCAACGGGTGCGCGGCGCGGCGCCATGATGGCGACCTTGCGCTGCGACCACCCGGACATCGAAGAGTTCATCGCCGCTAAGCAGAAATCTGGCGCGCTGCGGCACTTCAACCTGTCGGTTCAAGTCACCGACGCCTTCATGGCGGCCGTTAAGGAGAACGCCGAGTGGTCCCTCGTTTTCCCGGCGGCCACGTTCGACGGCGAAGGCGAGATAGTGATGCGCGACTGGCCTGGTTACGAAGAGAAGGTGCCATGCCGCATCGTGAGACGTGTGCCCGCGCGCGCGCTTTGGGACCGCATCTTGCGCGCGACCTATGACTATGCCGAGCCTGGCGTGCTCTTCATCGATCGGATCAACAGACTCAATAACCTTTGGTATAGCGAACATATCAGCACCACCAATCCATGCGGGGAGATTCCGCTTCCGCCTTACGGGGCGTGCGACCTCGGCTCGATCAATCTCACGCGTTTCGTCAATGAGCCGTTCTCGCCTCGGGCCAAACTTGACATGAAGGCAATCGAAAAGACTGTTCAGGTAGCGGTACGGTTGTTGGACAACGTCATCGACGCCTCGCGGTTTCCCTTGCCGCAGCAAGCCGGAAGCGCGTACGAGACCCGGCGCATTGGTCTTGGCACCACGGGGCTCGCCGACGCACTGCTCATGCTCGGCTACCAATATGGCAGCGATGAATCGCTAATGCTGGCCGCGGAGATCATGGGCCTCGTATGTCACACGGCCTATCGTACCTCGATAGGCTTAGCGGAGGAGAAGGGCAGTTTCCCTGATCTCGACCGCGACAAGTATCTCGATGGGCCATTCATCCGGGGGTTGCCGGAGGACATCAGGCAGGGCATCGCCGACAAGGGCATCCGCAACAGCCACCTCATTGCCATCGCCCCGACCGGGACGATCAGCCTGCTCGCCGGCAATGTGTCGAGCGGTCTGGAGCCCGTCTTCGCGGCCTCGTATCGGCGTAAGATCCTCGACGAGAACGGGGAGCCTCAAGAGCTATTTCTGATCGACTACGCCGTTGAACTCTGGCACCGCACGGCCGCAACGACGGAAGGTGTTCCCCCGGAATTCGTGACGGTGGAGAATCTACCGGTGCGCGCCCATCTCGACATGCAGGCGGCCCTCCAGCCGTTCGTGGATAATTCGATTTCAAAGACTATCAACGTGCCGGAGGACTGCCCGTTTTCCGAGTTCCGCCGAATTTACGACCTAGCCTATGAGATGGGCCTCAAGGGCTGTACCACCTTCCGGCCCAATCCGGTGACAGGTGCTATCTTGAGTGGCGCCGAGGAGAGTGTCGAAGCGCCGCATTGTTGCATGCTGGAGCGAGAAGCGGACTGAGGCGGCGCGGATGCGTCTGCTCTTGATCTGCCGCAAGGCACGATCAAGTCCGTTTGGGTGTAGAGTCGGCCGATTGTTAGGGAGAACGCAATGCAGATGCCTTTGCAGATCAGCTTTCACGGCATGGAGCCGTCGCCCGCAATCGAGGCCCGCATTCGCGAAAAGGCCGCCAAGCTCGAACGCTTCTCTGATCGGATCGTTGGCTGCAGGGTCGTGGTCGAAGCGCCTCATCGTCATCATCGCCACGGCAAGCTCTATAACGTGCGCATCGATCTCAGTGTGCCGGGGAAGGACGTATTCGTCGGGCATTCGGGACCGCTCAACCATGCGCACGAAGATGTCAACGTCGCCATTCGCGATGCCTTCAATGCCGCGGCGCGGCAACTGGAAGATCACGCGCGGCAGATGCGCGGCGACGTGAAGACCCACGCCGCCCCCACTCACGGCAAGATTAGTCAGCTCCTTGAGGACTACGGGTTTGTCGAGACGCCGGACGCCCAAGAGGTCTATTTTCACAAGAACAGCGTGGTCGATGCTGACTTCTACACGCTTGAGATCGGCAACGAAGTCCGGCTCGTGATCGCGGAGGATGAGGGCTCCAAGGGTGCGCAGGCAAGCGCCGTGATCCCGATCGGGAAGCACCACATCGTGGAGTAGTTCCGCGGCCAGCGGGCTGGCGCCCGTAAGACAGGACCGATTCGCATGATTGGCGAGAGTAGCTCAGCCCCTGGTGAGGGGTTGGCGGTTCCTGATTGGAACGTCACCGTGACATTGGCTGAGCCCACATTCCGGATTGCCCGCAACCTCCTCGCGCCATGGGGACGGCTGCGGCGCACTGAATACTTCAATGTGGCTGTGATGAAGGTTGCCGATCCGGCACTTTTTCTTCGAGAGTTTGCCAGCGCAGTTGAAGAGACACCGGGCATCCTCAATGCGATGTCGCATGTTGTGCCATTCGAGCACGTGTTCATGTTCAAGGACGCTGCCGAGTTTGAAGCCAAGTTGCGCGAAATTATCCTGTCCTATGCGCCGCGGCTTGCAGGCAAATCATTCCATGTGAGGTTACGGCGCCGCGGACTGAAGGGGATCATCTCTTCGCCTGAGGAAGAGCGGTTTCTCGACGACGTCTTGCTCGAGGCCTTGGCAGCCGCCGGCACGCCTGGGCATATCTCGTTCGAGGATCCGGACTATGTGCTGTTGATCGAGACCGTGGGCGAAGATGGCGGCGTGGCGCTTTGGACCGGAGAGGATCTGAAGCGCTGTGCTTTCCTCGGCGCGGCTTGACCGCACCCATTCAAGCAACCTACCGCTCGAGCGGTTCCTTGCCATCCTAAGTGCTGACGGGCGACATTCCCCCATCTTCTCGCGAGGTATCTTGGATTTGACGCGCCTCAAGGCTGGATGGACACTGTCATTCATGTTCTGCACACCAGAAGAAATCTAGGCGCACACACTGGGCGGTTCAGCGAGATGATGGCGGCGCAGCCGAGCGCCCTTAGGGCTGCCAAGCGCTATTTGGCGCGAGGGTGGTCCGTGCTGCCCTTGCGTCCTTGTGGAAAGCGGCCGCTTATCCTCTGGGAGCATCTGCAGCATGAGCGGCCCTCCGAGCAAGACGTCGTCGAATGGTTTCGGCATTGGCCGGATGCCAATATCGGGATCGTCACCGGCGAGATCTCAAATCTGATCGTGCTCGATATCGATCCGAAACATGGCGGCGATGCCACGCTCGAGCGGTTAGAGCAAAGGTTCGGGCCGCTCTCTGAGACGGTCGAGGCCGTGACCGGTAGCGACGGGCGCCACCTCTACTTTGCCCATCCCGGGGGGCTGACCCGAAATCGCACAGGCCTTGCCCAAGGGATCGATCTTCGCGGCGATGGTGGTTACATCGTGGCGCCCCCGTCGATTCATCCGACTGGCCGTCCTTACGCCTGGGTTCCTGGACGGGGCCCAGATGAGATCACGCTCGCTCCTTTGCCACGCTGGATCCTCGTACCGGTCCGCGGTCCCCGTGTCGGGCGCTCGCTTCCGCAGTGGCGTCAACTGGTGCGAGAGGGTGTACCGCAGGGGGAGCGTAACTCGACGATCGCCTCGCTCACCGGACATTTGCTTTGGCATGGCGTCGATCCCGAGGTCGCGTTTGAGTTGATGTTGGCTTGGAACCGTATGCGTTGCCGGCCCCCGCTCGATGACGCCGAAGTGGCACAAGTGGTGGCCAGCATCACGCGGCTCCATGAAGCCGATCTGGAGGGGCACGTTTCGCTTTGAGTACGGATCATGGTTCACGATGCTTAGCAATCCGCTTCATTTACGGACTTATTTTCCTTGTGCGCTGGATAAGGTCTGGGTTCAGACAGGAATAGATATGGGGCCTTCCCTCCCGCGCACGGAGTCCGAAGATCCCCCTACACTCGGATTGACGCGATATGTCGAAGCCGCGCAGCAAGATAGCGATAACGGTCCCTCTCACGCAGAAGGGGAGCTTCGATCTTCCTGTGGCCTTCACGACGGAGATAGGCCGCATCGTCGTTCGATGGGCCTATCTTGAGCATTACGTTCAGCGCGCGCTCAGGCCCTCGGGCAAGCGCACCGTGCGCTCGATCCACTGCAGCAGGGTTTCGTCAGGGGGCGGGCGAAGTGTAGGGACGACGCTTGTCCAAAGGTGGTCAACTGTCGTGAAAGGTTTCAAAAACCGCAAGAACCTCGTCTGGGTTTTCGAGCACAAAAAGATAGTGCTCCTTATCAAAGTACATTTGCGTCCCTTTACCAGCCTTCACATTGAGACGAAGGTATCTAATAGCTGATGGATTTACATAAACCTCGTTATTGTCGTTGTCGGTCAGTCGATAGTATTTCACCACTAGCCTCCGATCCTAACTATCTGCGGCCCGGGCATACGCCTTCAGGTTGCGACGTTTTGCTCGTTGAGGGTGCTGAGCAAGAGCTTCGCCGCTTCTTTCGACGAAGCAGGGTTTTGACCGGTGATTAACAACCCGTCCTGGACGACATGCACTCCCCAGTCGTCACCAGCGGAGAAGTTGGCACCCTGCTTTTTAAGGACGTCCTCAAGAAGGAACGGAATGACTTCGACGAGATCGACGGCGGCTTCCTCTGAGTTTGTAAACCCCGTGAGTTTTTTGCCGCGTGCGATTGGCTGACCATCCGCCGCTTTGACGTTACGAAGGACGCCGGGAGCGTGACAGACCAAAGCTATGGGTTTCCCTGCGGAAATTGCGTTTTCAATCAACGCAATCGAACGATGATCGTTGGCCAGATCCCACAGAGGCCCGTGGCCACCGGGATAAAACACCGCGTCATAGTCAGCTAGGTTGACCTCGGACAACCTCATTGTATCCGCGAGGGCCTTCTGCGCTTCGGCATCCCCTTCAAACCGACGTGTGTCGTCGGTCTGAAATTCCGGTTCGTTACTTTTTGGGTCAAGCGGCGGCTGACCACCCTTCGGCGATGCAATGGTAATATCAGCGCCGGCGTCCCGGAACGTGTAGTAGGGCCCGGCGAATTCCTCGAGCCAGAAGCCGGTTTTCTTTCCGGTGTTGCCGAGGTTGTCATGCGAGGTAAGTACAATAAGGACCTTCAAGTGTTTTCCCTTTCGATCAGCTGTCGGCAACGCTCCCGAAGGTATTCAAATCTGCCGAAGGTGCTCACCTAAATTGCGTGAGCATCTTCAGGACCGATGAGCATCTTCGTGCCGGTATCGTGCAAGCCTAGGCCTTGCAAGCGTTTCTTGTTGTGGAAAGGCGCACATAAGATGGTGGGCGCGGCTGGGTTCGAACCAGCGACCTCTCGGATGTGAACCGAACGCTCTTCCGCTGAGCTACGCGCCCTACTAAACATAGCTGGTTCAACGAAACCAGCAGGCAGGGTCTAACTCCCTGCTTCTTATTGCAGGAGCACCGTAATGTGAACACAGTGCTCTACCAGCTGAGCTAACCGCCCGTTCGCCATGGACCTTTGGCGCATCATCTTTCCGGCACGGGCCGGGCGATGCGGCTGGAACAGGGGATTTAGCGATTGGGTCCGGGAGAAGTCAAGGAAGGTGCGGCCTGCGAGCGCCGAAGGCTCATGGCCAATTTTCTGGCCTTTACTGGCCTTCCTGGCTCGGCTTCTTTGCTGCGGCGACCATCTTTCGGACGTTGGCCAGGGTCTTGGCGGCTTCGTCGTCTTTGCCTTCGGTGCACAGCGCATCGGCCTCGTCGAGCAGCATGTTGATGTTCTCGACATCGCCCTCGCTCAGGAGCTTCTGCTTGATCTTGTGGTCCACAAATGCCTCGGCCTGGCTGAGCTTGATCTCACACGCGGTCTGGTCGTCGGCGGCATGAGCCGCACCGCCCACGAGCCACATCAAGCAAGCGCTGGTCACGATGCCGTTTCGCATTCCCGTTTCTCCTCCGCGTGGTGTCACGCCGAATTGGGACGCAATTAGAACGGAGCGCTACGCTTCGCTGTCAAGCGTTTCAACAGGCTGCGTGCGTTTCCTTCGAGTTGGTCGAAGTGGTCGACAACCACGTCGGCGTGGGGACCTTCGGGCGGCGGCGGGGCATACCCGAAGCTCACCAGAATCGAGGGCACGCGCGCGCTTTGGGCCGTACGAATATCGACGGCGCTGTCGCCGACCATGACGGCGCGCGAAGGCTCGCCGCCGGCCGCCGCGATCACGCCTAAGAGGTGGCCGGGGTCAGGCTTCGACACGAGAAACGTGTCGCGGCCTGCGACCGCGGCGAAATGGCTCTCAATCTCGAGCGCCTCCAGCAGCATGCGGGTGAGTCGCTCGCGCTTGTTGGTGCACACGGCAAGCCGCGCGCCGGATGCCGCCAAGCGGTCGAGCGCCTCCAAAGCGCCGGGGAAGGGGCGGCTCATCGCGGCGATATTGGCCTCATAGTGGGCGAGGAAGTCCGCCAGCATCCGGTCCACGTCATCCTCGATCCGGGCAAAGCGGAGCGCTTCCTCGATCATTGCTCGGGCGCCGCGCCCCACAGCTTCGCGCACGGCGGCCGCGGGCACGGGGGCATGACCGCGGCCCGTGAGAACATGGTTCAGCGCATTGGTCAGGTCCGGCGCGGTATCGATCAGGGTGCCGTCGATGTCGAAGACGATGGTCGCATCTTTGAGCATGGCGCCTCTGTCACACGTGGCTTGTTGGCTGGCAAGGCGCTCTTAGTGGCTGGAAGCTGCACTTGCGGCCTGGCAAGCGGCGGCGTAGAGAGCGGGCCATGCAGTTGAAAACTCCTTCGATCATCAAGGATCAGTGCCTGATCGGCGGCAAATGGACCGGCTGTCCTATGCTCGACGTCACCGATCCGGCGACAGGCGAGGTGATCGGGCATGTGCCCGATCTCGGACAGGCCGAGACGCGCGCGGCAATCGAAGCGGCAAACGCGGCATTTCCCGAGTGGAGTGGCAAGCTCGCCAAGGAGCGGTCGGCGATCTTGCGCCGCTGGTTCGAGCTGCAGCGCGACCATAAAGAGGACCTCGCGCGGCTGATGACCGCCGAGCAGGGCAAGCCTCTGGGCGAGGCACGAGCCGAGGTGGACTATGCCGCCTCCTTCACGGAGTTCTACGCCGAAGAGGCGAAGCGCATTCTCGGAGAGATCATACCGACGCCAAAGAAAAGCGGCCGGATGCTGGTGTTGAAGCAGCCGGTTGGCGTGGTCGGCGCCATCACGCCGTGGAACTTTCCGCTCGCCATGGTCACCCGCAAGATTTCGCCGGCACTTGCGGCGGGCTGCACGGTGGTGGTGAAGCCGGCGCTGGAGACGCCGCTCTGCGCGCTGGCGCTCGCCGCACTTGCCGAGGAGGCCGGCGTGCCGCCTGGCGTGCTCAACGTGGTGACCGGCGATGCGGTGAAGATCGGCGGCGAGCTCACGTCAAACCCGCTGGTGCGCATGATCACCTTCACCGGCTCGACCGAGGTCGGCAAGCTCCTGATGCGCCAGTCCGCCGACACGATGAAGAAACTGTCGCTCGAACTCGGCGGCAATGCGCCCTTCATCGTGTTCGACGACGCTGATGTCGACGCCGCGGTGGAAGGGGCGCTCGCTTCGAAATACCGCAACGCGGGTCAGACATGCGTCTGCGCCAACCGCATCCTAGTGCAGAACGGCATCCACGATCAGTTCGCCGCGAAGCTCGCTGCCGCGGCGGCGAAGCAAAAGGTCGGCGCCGGCCACGAGGAAGGTGTCGTGCAAGGCCCGCTCATCAGCACGGAAGCGCTCGCCAAGGTGGAAGCGCATGTCAAAGATGCCGTGGCTCATGGCGCGAAGGTGCTGACCGGCGGCAAACGCCACGCGCTCGGGCGCACGTTCTATGAGCCGACCGTGCTCGCCGATGTCACGCCCGACATGCAGATCGCGCAAGAGGAGACGTTCGGTCCGGTCGCGCCGCTGTTCCGCTTCCACGACGAGAAGGAAGCGATCCAATTGGCAAACGGTACGCCATACGGGCTCGCTGCCTATTTCTACACGCGCGACCTGTCGCGCGCTTGGCGGGTGGCCGAGGCGCTTGAATATGGCATGATCGGCGTCAACGAGGGGATCATCTCATCTGAACTGGCGCCGTTCGGCGGTGTGAAAGAGTCGGGACAAGGCCGTGAAGGCTCCCATCATGGGATCGATGAGTTCGTGGAGCTGAAATACGTCATGATGGGGGGGCTCGAAGGCTGATGGCGGACACGGCGACGAAAGTCGACGATTTCAAAGCGCAAGCGGCCAACGCCGCGATCGATTTGGTCAAGCCCGGTATGCGGCTTGGGCTTGGCACCGGTACGACCGCCTACCATTTCGTGGAAGCTGTCGGCGAGCTGGTGCGTAACGGTCTCGAGGTCACTTGCGTGCCGACATCGGAGGCCACGCGGGCGCACGCAGAGAAGCTTCGCATTCCGCTGTCGTCTCTCGATGAGACGCCGCAACTGGATCTCACCGTCGATGGCGCCGACGAGATCGACGATCAGTTGCGCCTGATCAAGGGCGGAGGCGGGGCGCTGCTACGCGAGAAGATCGTCGCCACCGCGTCCGACCGCATGGTGGTCATCGCCGACGACAGCAAACTGTCCGAGACGCTGGGCTCGCATCCGCTTCCCATCGAGGTGGTGCGTTTCGGTTTGCGGGCGACCATGCGGCTGATCGAGGCGCTTTCGGCGGAAGCGGGATGCGAGGGCGACATCAGGCTGCGGCCAGGGCAGGGAGACCTGCCGTTCATCACCGATCAGGGCAATCTCATCGTTGATTGCGCCTTCCACAAGATCCCCGAGCCGGAGGTGCTCGCCTTCGCCTTGAAGCGCGTGCCAGGTGTAGTCGAGCATGGGCTGTTTCTCGGCCTCGCCGATTTGGCTATCGTCGCCGGCGAAAGCGGGGTCAAGGCGATCCACCCCGCGGGAGCCTGAGGCCAGGTGGCAGCGTACGACTACGATCTGTTCGTCATTGGCGCGGGCTCGGGCGGCGTCCGGGCGGCGCGGCTCGCCTCCGAGCTCGGCAAGCGCGTCGGCATCGCCGAGGAATATCGCATCGGCGGCACGTGCGTAATCCGCGGCTGCGTGCCGAAAAAGCTTCTCGTCTATGGCAGCCGCTACGGCGACGAGATCGAGGATGCGCGAGGCTTCGGTTGGACGTGCGACGGCGTGCGCTTCGATTGGCCCACGCTGATCCACAACGTGCACCGCGAGGTCGACCGGCTAAACGGCGCCTATACGCGCACGCTGGAGAATGTCGGCGTCGACCGGTTCCTGGCCCGCGCCATGATCGAGGATCCTCACACCGTCAAGCTGGCAGACCGGGACGAGCCGATCTCGTCCGAATACATTCTAGTGGCGACCGGCTCGCATCCGTCCATGCCGGACGTTCCCGGCAAGGAGCATCTCATCAGCTCCAACGAATGCTTCCAGCTCGAGGCGCTGCCCGACAGCATCGTCATCATCGGCGCCGGCTATATCGGCATGGAGTTCGCCACGATCTTCTCAGGCCTCGGCGTCGCCGTCACCGTGCTCTACCGCGGCGATCAGGTGTTGCGGGGGTTCGACATGGACTTGCGTGACGGTGTGGCCGACGCCATGCGCGACCGCGGTGTCGATCTGCGCACGGATTGCAATGTTGCCTCCATCGAGAAAGAGGGCACCGGCTATCGCGTCATGCTTAAAGAAGGCTGCTCGATTCCGGCAGCCCTGGTGATGGCGGCCACGGGTCGGCTACCCAGTACGAGAGGGCTCGGGCTACAACAGGCTGGCGTCGAACTCGGCTGGAACGGACACGTGGTGGTTGACGAGTATTCGAAGTCTTCGGTCGACAACATCTACGCCGTTGGTGACGTGACGGACCGCATGAATCTGACGCCGGTCGCCATTCGCGAGGGGACGGCCTTCGTCCAGACCGTGTTCGAGGATCAGCCGACGGCCGTGGACTATACATTCGTCCCCACGGCCGTCTTCTGCGAGCCCGAAATCGGCACGGTGGGGCTCACCGAAGAGCATGCGCGCGAAATGTACCGCACCATTGACATCTATAAGTCGAGCTTTCGGCCCATGCGGGCGACGATCAGCGGCCGCGACGAGAAGATGCTGATGAAGCTCGTCGTCGACGCGGAGACCGGCAAAGTGCTCGGCTGCCATCTTCTCGGACCCGATGCGGCGGAGATCGCGCAGATGGCGGCGATCACGCTCAAGCTCGGCGTCACCAAGGCGCAGCTCGATAGCACCATGGCGCTCCATCCGAGCATCGCGGAGGAGCTTGTGACCATGCGCCAAAAATGGGAGCACCCAGCACCCATCAAGGGGTCCGATGCGGCGGCTTGAGGACAAGATCGCGCTCGTCACCGGAGGCGGCGCCGGCATCGGCCGCGCCATCGCCGAGACGTTTGCCCGCGAAGGCGCGCAGGTCATCGTCGCCGAC
>Ga0307436_1001341_pt1 | contig 10942 bp, 12 predicted proteins | sample SalMarWE160440MG_FD_202513 | JGI IMG/M metagenome (GOLD analysis project Ga0307436, IMG submission 202513) | Salt marsh sediment microbial communities from the Plum Island Ecosystem LTER, Massachusetts, United States - WE1604-40 | ecosystem: Environmental > Aquatic > Marine > Intertidal zone >...
GCCCAGGAACAGCAACAGGCAAATCACCGTCATTGCGTCCCACTCGCCCCAAAGCAGCGAGATGGTCTTGCCCTCGGCCCCGCTGACCGCCCCGAAGACGGTATCGAAGTCGATCGCGCCGAACATCATGAAGGTCGCGAAGATGCCCAGCGCGAACCCGAAATCCCCCACCCGGTTGACGATGAACGCCTTGATCGCGGCGGCATTGGCGGCCGGTCGCTGGTACCAGAAGCCGATCAGGAGATAGGAGGCCAGCCCGACCCCTTCCCAGCCGAAATACAGCTGCAGGAAGTTGTCGGCGGTCACCAGCGCCAGCATGAAGAAGCTGAACAGCGACAGGTAGGCGAAGAACCGGGGCCGGTGCGGGTCCTCGGCCATGTAGCCGATCGAGTAGACATGCACGAGGGCCGAGATCGTGGTGACGACAACCAGCATGATCACGGTCAGCGCGTCGACCCGGATGGCCCACCGCAAATCCAGCGCCCCCGACTGCACCCAGCGGAAGAGCTCGATTTTGATCGTCTCGTGCTCGGCGCCGGCCCCGGTCAGGAAGCCGAGCAGGACGATCCAGCTCAACACCGCCGAGATCACCAGCAGCCCCGACGTGATGATCTCCGAAGACCGCTCGCCGATGGTGCGTCCGAGCAGCCCCGCGACCAGGGCCCCCAGCAGCGGGAACAGGACAATGGCTTGAAAGATCAACGTCTAGAGCCTTCCTTGGCCAGATTGAGTCAATTCTGTTTCTCGTCCGGTGAGGCGATCCAAGCGGAAGTCGGCGCAGCCCGCAGCAGACCTACGGGCAAGCCGGCCGACAAAGTGGGCGCCCACCGGGCGGATACCCGAAGGGCCGGGCCGTTTTGGCGCAATGCCGGCAGGCTTCGGCTGGAGCGTATCGACATACGCCCGGCGCCGAACCCCTTGACCTTGAACCAAACCGGCTCCGGCGGAATGGCTTGATCTGGCCATGGAAGGCTCTACCCCCGCATCATGTTGACGTCGTCGACCGCGATCGAGCCGCGGTTGCGATAGAAGACCACCAGGATCGCCAGCCCGATCGCCGCTTCGGCCGCCGCCACCGTCAGCACCATCAGCGCGAACACCTGCCCGGCAAGGTCATGGAGATAGGCCGAGAAGCCGACGAAGTTGATGTTGACCGCCAACAGGATCAGCTCGATCGACATCAGGATGACGATGATGTTCTTGCGGTTGAGGAAGATCCCGAACACCCCGAGGGTGAACAGGATCGCCCCGACGGTGAGGAAATGTCCTAGCCCGATGCCCGCCGCCATCGCTCAGATCCCCTTGCCGAATTCGACATTCACGAGCTCCACCGAGTCCTCGCGCCGGCGCCCGACCTGCTCGCCGATGTTCTGACGTCTCACCCCCGGCCGGTGCCGCAGCGTCAGCACGATGGCCCCGATCATCGCCACCAGCAGGATCACCCCCGCCGCCTCGAACAGATAGACGTAGCGGGTGTAGATGATCTGCCCCAGCGCCTGGGTGTTGGAGACGGTCCCGCCCGGCATCGGCGCCGCGCTGCCGCTGATCGCTTCCGGTGAGATGACCCAGGTGCCGGCCACCAGCACGAGCTCGAGCAGAAACACAACTCCGATGAGCAACCCCACCGGCATGTATTGCAGAATGCCCTGCCTGAGCTCGGCGAAATCGACGTCGAGCATCATGACGACGTAGAGGAACAGCACCGCCACCGCCCCGACATAGACGACGATCAGGATGAGCGCCAAAAACTCCGCCCCGGCGAGCAGGAACAGGCCCGCCGCGTTGACGAAGGCGAGGATCAGGAACAGCACCGAATGCACCGGATTGCGCGAGGCGATGACCATCAGCGCCGAGGCGATGCACACGGCCGCGAAGAGGTAGAAGAAGATCAGCGCCAGGGTCATCGCGGGTCCTCCGCTGGCCCTCTCAGCCAATAGTCGGCCTCGCTCGACCCCCTCCCCGACCCTCCCCCTTTCAGGTGGAGGGAGGTTCTCGCAAAGCGAATTGTCCCACCCCCCCCAGCAAGGGGGAGGTCGGCGCAAGGCGCCGGGAGGGGGTTGGCAGTATCAGCAGCGCGGTCGATCATGCCATTCCTCAGCGATACGGGGCGTCGGATTCGAGATTGGCCGCGATCGCCCGCTCCCAGCGGTCGCCGTTGGCAAGCAGGCGCTCCTTGTTGAAATAGAGCTCCTCGCGCGTCTCGGTCGCGTATTCGAAGTTCGGCCCCTCCACGATCGCGTCGACCGGGCAGGCCTCCTGGCACAGCCCGCAATAGATGCACTTGACCATGTCGATGTCGTACTTGACGGTGCGCCGCGTGCCGTCATTCTGGCGCGGGCCGGCCTCGATGGTGATCGCCTGGGCCGGGCAGATCGCCTCGCACAGCTTGCACGCGATGCAGCGTTCCTCGCCGTTCGGGTACCGTCGGAGCGCGTGCTCGCCGCGAAAGCGCGGGCTCACCGGCCCCTTCTCGAACGGATAGTTGATCGTCGGACGCGGCTTGAACGAGTAGCGCCAGGCGAGCAGGAACGCCGAGATCAGCTCTCGCAGGAGCAGGGAATTGGCAAACTGCAATACTCGCATTCCGTCCCCTTCCCCCCTCAGACCGCGCCGCCATGCCAGCCCCAGCCGGTGAGCTGCAGCACGATGGCGACGGCGAAGATCATGAAAATCGACAGCGGCAGGAACACCTTCCAGCCCAACCGCATCAGCTGGTCGTAGCGGTAGCGCGGCACGATCGCCTTGGTCATGGAGAACAAATAGAAAAAGACGAACACCTTCAGCACGAACCACACCGCCCCGGGCACCCAGGTGAAGGGCACGACATCGAAAGGCGGCAGCCAGCCGCCCATGAACAGAAGCGTCAGCAGCGCGCACATCAGGATGATGGCGACGTATTCCCCGAGGAAAAACAACAGGAACGGGGTCGAGGAGTATTCGATCATGTGCCCGGCGACGAGCTCGGATTCGGCCTCCACCAGGTCGAAGGGCGGCCGGTTGGTCTCCGCCAGCGCCGAGACGTAGAAGACCACGAACATCGGCAACAGCGGCAGCCAGAACCAGTTGAGGAACGCCAACTGCGGCACACCGATCAGGTGCGCCAGCCCCATCTCCTTCTGGGCGGTGACGATGTCGTTGAGGTTGAGCGAGCCCACGCACAACAGAACCGTGATGATCACGAAGCCGATCGAAACCTCGTAGCTGACCATCTGCGCCGCCGAGCGCAGCGCCCCCAGCAGCGGGTATTTCGAGTTCGACGCCCAGCCCCCCATGATGACGCCGTAGACCCCCAGCGAGGAGATCGCGAAGATGTAGAGGATGCCGACATTGATGTCGGCCAGCGCCCAGCCGTCGTCGATCGGCACCACCGCCCAGGCCGACAGCGCCAGCACCGCCGTCACCAGCGGCGCCAGCAGATACACCACCTTGTCGGCGGCCGCCGGGATCACCGGCTCCTTGAACAGAAATTTCAAGAGGTCTGCGAACGACTGCAGCAGCCCCCAGGCCCCGACCACGTTCGGCCCGCGCCGCAATTGCACCAGCGCCCAGATCTTGCGGTCCGCGAACAGGATATAGGCCGTGAACAGGAGCAGCGCGATCAGGAACGCCAGCGCCTTCCACACGAAGCCCACGCTCGCCCCCCACCCCAGGACGGGCACGCCCAGAAGATAGTCCAGCGCGGCGAGAAGCGCGTCCATTTCCCTACTCCGCCGCCTGCTTGATGCCGGCCCGCACCTCGGCGCATTCGGCCATGGTCTTCGAGGCCCGGGCGATCGGATTGGTCAGATAGAAGTCCGGCACCATGGCGCCGAAGTCCCAGTCCGGGGCCTCGACCGCTCGCTCGGCGAGCGCCGCGATGTCGGCGGGATCGCCGGGCACGATCTTGTCGATCTCCGCCAGGTGCGGGAACTCGGCGTACATCGCCGCCCGCAGCCCGGTGAGCGAGTCGAAGGGCAGCGGCATGCCCATTACCCCCGACAGGGCTCGGAAGATGGCCCATTCCTCGCGCGCCTCGCCGGGCGGGAAGACGGCCCGGTCGGTCATCTGTACGCGCCCTTCGGTGTTCACATAGGTGCCCGATTTTTCGGTATAGGCGGCCCCCGGCAGGATTACGTCGGCGCGGTGCGCCCCGGCGTCCCCGTGCGTGCCCACATAGACGATGAACGCGTCTCCGGCGGCGCTTAGGTCGAATTCGTCGGCGCCGAGCACAAAGACGACGTCCATCTCGCCGCGCCCCGCCGCCTGCAGCTGGTCGTAGGAACACACCCCGCCGTCATGGGGCACGAAGCCGATGTCGAGCCCGCCGACCCGGCCCGCGGCGTTGTGCAGCACCGCGAACCCGTTCCACTCCGCGCTTGCGGCGCCGGCATTGACCGCGATCTTCGCCGCCAGCGCGAGCGCGTCGCGCCCCGGGTCCTTGCCGTCCGGGGCGGTCGCGGCAGCCTCGCCGACGATGATCAGCGGCCGGCTGGCCTCGTCCAGCACCTTGGCAAAGTCCGATTTGCCCTCCGCCAGTTCGCGAAGCGCCTTTGTCCCCGTTCCCAGGTGCGTGGCGTCGTAGGTCAGGTCCACCGGCTCGCCGATCAGCGCAATCGGCAGCGGTTTGGCCCGCCACGCCTTGCGAATGCGCGCGTTGAGCACCGCCGCCTCGGCCCGCGGATTGACCCCGACCAGCAAGATCGCATCGGCCTCGTCAATGCCGGCGATGGCGGGGTTGAACAGGTAGCTCGCCCGTCCCTTGTCCGGCTCCAGCGCCGACAGCGGCGGCCGGCAATCGGTCATGCCCGAGCCCAGCTGTGCCATCAGCGCCTTGAGCGCATACATGTCCTCGACCGCCGCCAGGTCGCCGGCGATGGCGCCGATGCGCCTGCCGTCCTTGCCCTTCAGCGCCGCGGCGACTGCGGCGAAGGCCTCGTCCCAGCTCGCCGGTTTCAGCTTGCCGCGCTTGCGCACGAACGGGGTATCGAGCCGCTGCGTCCTCAGCCCGTCCCAGACGAAGCGGGTCTTGTCGGAGATCCACTCCTCGTTGATGGCGTCGTTGATCCGGGGCAGAACTCTCAGCACCACCCCGTCCCGGCTGTCGACCCGGATCGCCGAGCCAAGCGCGTCCATGACGTCGATCGACTCGGTTTTGTTGAGTTCCCACGGCCGCGCCCGGAACGCATAGGGACGCGAGGTGAGCGCCCCCACCGGGCACAGATCGATGACGTTGCCCTGCAACTCCGAGGCCATGGCGGATTCAAGATACGTGGTGATTTCCATGTCCTCGCCGCGCCCCGTCGCGCCGAGCTCGGGCACCCCGGCCACCTCCGCGGCGAACCTGACGCACCTGGTGCACTGGATGCACCTGGTCATCGTCGTCTTGACCAGCGGCCCGATGTATTTGTCCTCGACGGCCCGCTTGTTCTCCGCGAAGCGGGAGCCGGCGAGCCCGTAGGCCATCGACTGATCCTGCAGATCGCACTCCCCGCCCTGGTCGCAGATCGGGCAGTCCAGCGGGTGGTTGATGAGCAAAAACTCCATCACCCCCTCGCGGGCCTTTTTGACCATTTCGGTCTTGGTGAAGACCTCCGGCGGCTCGCCGTTGGGGCCCGGGCGAAGATCCCTCACCCCCATCGCGCAACTCGCCTGCGGCTTGGGCGGGCCGCCCTTGACCTCGATCAGGCACATCCGGCAGTTGCCGGCCACCGACAGCCGCTCGTGATAGCAGAAATGCGGGATTTCGGCGCCCGCCGCCTCGCACGCCTGCAGCAGCGTGAAATGGTCCGGGACCTCGATGAGCTGGCCGTCGATCTTGATTTGAGCCATCGTCCCGCCCCTACCCGCACCGCTGCGTTTGCCAGAGCCTGACGTGTTCGAGATGCGCCCAGTCGAAGGCGTAATCCGTGTTGCCGTGCGCCTCCAGATGCTCGAGCCGTGCCTTGGCTTCGGCGAGGGTGGGGATGTGGCCCTCCTCGACCTGCCACATCACGAAATGGGGCGTCCCCGGTTTCTCGAACCATTCCGCCTTGCGGTTGTAGAAGCGCTGGTGGACGGTCTTCCACACGAACACCTCCAGCTCGGCGGCGCTTTCCCAGACACTCATGTTGACCGCCATCTGCGGATCGTCGAAAGCCCGCACATCGAGCGCGTTGTTGCCTTCGCCAACCAGCCGCCACACGAACCCGGGCATGCGCTCGGCCATGGCGTTGACGCGGTCGAGATTGTCCACGAAATCGGCGATCCTCGGGTCGTCGACCGGATAGCGCAGCCTGCCGATGTTGAGTTGTGCGAGATGCATGGTCACTGAGCCGCCACCGCCGGCAGATCGTCCTCGGAGCCGGCGCGCGCCGTATAGGCGTCCATGCGCTCCTCGATGACACCCCGATAATTGCGAATGAGCCCCTGGATCGGCCAGGCCGCGGCGTCTCCGAGCGCGCAGATCGTGTGGCCTTCGACCTGCTTGGTGACCTCGAACAGCATGTCGATCTCGCGCCGCTCGGCCCGCCCCTCGACCATGCGCGCCATCACCCGCATCATCCAGCCGGTCCCCTCCCGGCACGGCGTGCACTGCCCGCAGCTTTCGTGGGCATAGAAGGCCGAGAGGCGCCAGATCGCCTTGATGATGTCGGTGGACTTGTCCATCACGATCACCGCGGCGGTGCCGAGCCCGGATTTGAGCTCCGCGAGCCCGTCGAAATCCATGCTGGCGTGCCGGATGTTTTCGGCCGTCACGCACGGCACCGAGGCACCGCCCGGGATCACCGCCAGCAGGTTGTCCCAGCCCCCGCGCACGCCGCCGCAGTGCTTTTCGATCAGCTCCTCGAAGTCGATGCCCATCTCCTCCTCGAAGGTGGCGGGCTGCTCGACATGTCCCGAGACGCAGAAGAGCTTGGTGCCGGTGTTGTTGGGCCGCCCGAATGAGGCGAACCAGCTCGCCCCGCGTCTGAGGATATCGGGCACCACGGCGATCGACTCGACATTGTTGACCGTTGTCGGGCAGCCATAGACCCCCATCGCCGCCGGGAACGGCGGCTTCAGCCGTGGCAGGCCCTTCTTGCCTTCCAGGGATTCCAGCAGGCCGGTTTCCTCGCCGCAGATATAGGCCCCGGCGCCGGTATGCACGACGATGTCGAAATCCCAACCATGCTTGTTGTTCGGACCGATCAGCTTGCCGTCGTAGGCCTCGCGAACCGCCGCCTCCAGCCGCTCCCGCTCGCGCCAGAACTCGCCGCGCACATAGATGAACGCCGTATGCGCGTCCATGGCCCGCCCGGCCAGCAGGGCCCCCTCGATCAGGAGGTGCGGGTCGTGGCGCAGGATTTCCCGGTCCTTGCAGGTACCGGGCTCGGATTCGTCGGCGTTGATGACCAGATAGTGCGGACGGCCATCGGACTGTTTGGGCATGAACGACCATTTCAGCGCCGTCGGAAAGCCGGCCCCGCCGCGGCCCCTCAGGCCCGACGCCTTGACCTCGTCGGTCAGCGCGTCTCGGCCCTTCTCGATCAGCGCCTTGGTGCCGTCCCAGCCGCCGCGCGCCATGGCGCCTTTCAGGCCCCAGTCGCCCTGGCCGTAGAGGTTCGTGAAGATGCGGTCCTTGTCGGCGAGGCTCACGTCGCGCCCCCGCCTTTTTCGGCCTCGGGCAAATCGGTCAGGGTCGTCGGTCCGCTCAGCGCCGCCGAGTTCATGCGCTCGATCTGGGTGCCCGGCGTGATTTCGTCCCCCTTGCCGGCGGCAAACGCGTCGACGATTTCCTCGAACCGCTCGACCGTCAAATCCTCATAGGTGTCCTTGCCGATCAGGACCATCGGCGCATTGACGCAGGCGCCAAGGCACTCGACCTCCTCCCAGCTCATCGTGCCGTCCTTGTTTGTCTGGAACGGCTCCGGACTGATTTTGCGCTGGCACACGGCGCGCAACTCCTCGGCGCCGCGCAGCATGCACGGATGTGCGCAACCGTGCCGACCGGCGCGAGCTGGAACATGGTGTAGAAGGTCGCGACCTCGAGCGCCCTTATGTAGGACACCTCGAGCATCTCGGCGACGGTCTCCAGCATCGGCTTGGTGACCCAGCCTTCCTGCTCCTGCGCCCGCATCAGGATCGGCAGGATCGCCGAGGCCTGCCGGCCCTCCGGATACTCCCTGATCTTGTCGGCCACCCATTTCGCGTTCTGCTTGTTGAACGCGAAGCGCTTGGGCTGGGTCTCGGCAAGGCGGCGGACGCTCATCGGTCCACCTCCCCGAAGACCACGTCGATCGAGCCGAGCACCGCTGCCACGTCCGCCAGCATGTGCCCCCGCGTCAGGTGGTCCATCGCCGCCAGATGCGCATAGCTGGGGGCCCTGAGCTTGCACCGGTAGGGCTTGTCGGTGCCGTCGGAGATCAGATAGACGCCGAATTCCCCCTTCGGGGCCTCGACCGCCGCGTAGACCTCCCCTGCCGGCACCTTGTAGCCCTCGGTGTAGAGCTTGAAGTGATGGATGAGCGCTTCCATCGAACGCTTCATCTCGCCGCGCCTGGGCGGCACGATCTTGCCGTCGGCGACCGAAACGGGTGTCTGGCCGCGCTCCGAGCGCAAGAGCTCGACGCACTGCAGCATGATCCGCACCGACTGCCGCATCTCCTCCATGCGCACCAGATACCGGTCCCAGCAGTCGCCATGCTTGCCCACGGGGATGTCGAATTCGAGCTCCGGATAGCACTCGTAGGGCTGCGCTTTCCTGAGGTCCCAGGCGGCGCCCGAGCCGCGCACCATCACCCCCGAAAACCCCCGCGCCCAAGCCTCCTCGAGGCTGACCACGCCGATGTCGACATTGCGCTGCTTGAAGATGCGGTTCTCCGTCAGCAGCCCCTCGATGTCATCGCACACCTTCAGGAACGGATCGCAGAACGCCTCGATATCGTCGATCAGCTCCGGCGGCAGGTCCTGATGCACCCCGCCGGGCCGGAAATACGCCGCGTGCATCCGCGAGCCGGAGGCGCGCTCGTAGAAGACCATCAGCTTCTCGCGCTCCTCGAACCCCCACAGCGGCGGGGTGAGCGCGCCCACGTCCAGGGCCTGGGTGGTCACGTTCAGCAGGTGATTGAGCAGCCGCCCGATCTCGCAATAAAGGACCCGGATGAGCTGGCCGCGGAACGGCACCTCGATCCCCAGCAACCGCTCGACGGCCAGCGCAAAGGCATGCTCCTGGTTCATCGGCGCCACATAGTCGAGCCGGTCGAAATAGCCCACCGCCTGCAGATAGGTCTTGTGCTCGATCAGCTTCTCGGTGCCGCGGTGCAACAGGCCCACATGCGGGTCGGCGCGGCGCACCACCTCGCCGTCGAGCTCGAGGACGAGACGCAGCACGCCGTGCGCGGCCGGATGCACCGGGCCGAAATTGATGTTGAAATTGCGGACCTGGGCTTCGGCCATCAATCCTGGCCCTCCGCCTTCTCATCGCCCGGCAGTTCGTAGTCGCTGCCTTCCCACGGGCTGAGATAGTCGAAATTGCGGAATTCCTGGGCCAGCCGCACCGGCTCGTAGACCACCCGCCGCCGTTCTTCGTCGTATCTCACCTCGACGAAACCGGTCAGCGGAAAATCCTTGCGCAGGGGGTGTCCGTCGAAGCCGTAATCGGTCAGAAGGCGCCGGAAATCCGGATGACCGGAGAACAAAATCCCGAAAAGGTCGTAGGCCTCGCGTTCGTACCAGTCGATCCCGGAAAAGACCCCGGTCGCCGACGGCACCGGCGTTGTCTCGTCGGTCGTCAGCCGCACCCGGATGCGCGCGTTCTGGGTCGGCGACAGGAGGTGGTAGACGACGTCGAACCGCTCGGCCCGCTCCGGATAGTCGACCCCGCTGAGATCGATCAGGGCGAAATAGCGGCACTGGGCGTCGTCCCTGAGCACCCGCAACACGTCCAGGATATCCGCGCGCCTCACCGTCACCGTCAGCTCGCCGAACGCCACGTCGACCGAGAGCACCGCGTCCCCGAGCTTGCCCGCCACATATTCGCCGTGTTCGATCAGGGCTTCGTCCATGGCGTCGCTAGCGTTCGATGGTGCCGGTGCGGCGGATTTTCTTCTGCAGCAGCAGGACGCCGTAGAGCAGCGCCTCCGCCGTCGGCGGGCAGCCGGGCACGTAGATGTCAACCGGCACGATCCGGTCGCAGCCCCGCACGACCGAGTACGAATAATGGTAGTAGCCGCCGCCGTTGGCGCACGAGCCCATCGAGATGACGTAGCGGGGCTCGGGCATCTGGTCGTAGACTTTCCTGAGCGCCGGCGCCATCTTGTTGGTCAGCGTCCCGGCGACAATCATCACGTCAGCCTGCCGGGGGCTGCCGCGCGGCGCGAAGCCGAACCGCTCTGAATCGTAGCGCGGCATGCTCATCTGCATCATCTCGATGGCGCAGCAGGCGAGCCCGAACGTCATCCACATCAGCGAGCCCTGCCGGGCCCAGTTGATGAGATCGTCCGTGGCCGCGACAATGAAGCCCTTGTCGGCCAACTCGCTGTTGATGTCGGTGAAATAGCCCTCGTCGACCGACACGGCCTTGCCCGTGAAGGGGTCAACCGCGCCCAGCCGGCGCGGGCGGTCCGATGCCTGGCCGTCGCTCAATCCCACTCAAGCGCTCCCTTGCGCCACTCGTAGACGAACCCGATGGTCAGCACCGCCAGGAACATCATCATCGCCCAGAATCCGAACAGCCCCGCGTCCTTGAACGCCACCGCCCAGGGGAACAGGAACGCCACTTCGAGATCGAAGATGATGAACAGGATGGCGACCAGATAGTAGCGCGCGTCGAACTTCATCCGGGCGTCGTCGAAGGCGTTGAACCCACATTCATAGGCGGAGACCTTTTCGGGGTCCGGCCGCTTGACCGCGATGACGAATGGCACCGCCATCAGCCCGACACCGATGACCGCCGACAGCCCGATGAACAGGACCACCGGCAGATAGTCGCTGAGCAGCTCTTGCA
>Ga0307436_1001342_pt1 | contig 10942 bp, 9 predicted proteins | sample SalMarWE160440MG_FD_202513 | JGI IMG/M metagenome (GOLD analysis project Ga0307436, IMG submission 202513) | Salt marsh sediment microbial communities from the Plum Island Ecosystem LTER, Massachusetts, United States - WE1604-40 | ecosystem: Environmental > Aquatic > Marine > Intertidal zone >...
AATGCCGCTTATATCAAAGACGACGATACGTTTATAGGAAGAAAACATCCGTCTGAAGTCGAAATTGAAATCTTCTTCTCCGAGCCTGAACATCGCTTCCCAGTTGTTTACCCATCCGGAGGTCAGGAAAAAAGTTTTCGCCTCTTTATCGAGCCTGGCGATCTCTTCGGCTCCTGCTATCGCCTCCAGACAATTCCCCGCCTCTATTCTCTTTGCGCCGTAACGACCAAGAATTTCGTTCATTTCCGGATGACAATGTCCGTAAAGAATCTTCACGCGTCCGCCCTTTTCCCGGCATTCTTCAAGGGCATCAGTCAGGCGGACTTTCAGTTTGTCGAAGTTTACATGCAGGGCCGCATCGAGAAAGATTACGTCTTCGGATAAACCTTTTTCCTTGATCAGGAATTCTATTTCCTTCCTGAATATGCCGCAGCCTATGATTATGGTGGAAACACCGGCCATACTGATAGCTTGACACCATCCGGGACATCATTTCAAGGAGGCACGAATCCGGCGGATGATTTTCAGGAAATTGTCTTACATGTTTTTTTCTTCAAAATTTCTTATATAATAATAAGAGGTTCTTATGCATACAGCAGCCAGAAAGAAGGAGCCTACGAGGCATCAGCTTATCCGTGAACTGGAGCAGCTCAGGGAACGAGTGGCGGCACTGGAGCAGGAGAAGGCGCGGCAGCTGGAGGCCGAAAAAGAAAACGCGGAAAACCTGAACCTTTACAGGAGCATCCTCGACAACATCGCCTGCGGCGTCTGGGTAACCGATGCAGACGATGTCATTCGTTACGCCAACAGGGGAATGGAGATGATCGCGGGCGTGACGAAGCAGAGATTATGGGGTGCGAACGTACTTGAAGACCTGCCGGAGAGCTCGATCGAGCACTTCAAGGAGCACTATCTGGAGGCGCGTGAGAGTCTGCTGCCGGTTTACTACGACGAAGTCCCGGTGATTACGCGGGCCGGCCGGCTTACCTATCAATCCGGGTGGCTGATTCCAAAGGTCAGGGACCATCGCCTTGAGGGAATGATCTGCACGGTAGAGGACATCACCAAGCAGAAGCATACCCAGAAGGCCCTGCATAAGACAGAGGAAAAATACCGGGAGCTGGTTGAAAATGCCAACGTCGTTATACTCAGGATTGACGTGGAAGGTAAAGTCACTTTTTTTAATGAGTTTGCGCAGAAGTTTTTCGGCTTCAGTGAAAGGGAGATCGTTGGCAGAAACGTAGTTGGTTCCATCGTAGCCGACAATCCGAAATACAGCAGGGACGTCGAAACGATGCTGAAAAATATAGGCAGTCATCCCTCCCGCTACGCGAGCACTGAGCACGAAAATGTCCGCAAGGACGGCGGCAGGGTCTGGATGTCCTGGAAGAACAAGGCCGTTTTCGATGAAGACGGCAAGGTTTCGGAGGTCCTCTGTGTCGGCACCGACCTGTCCGAGCGGAAGAAAAACGAGGGACTTTTGCGCAAATGCCGAAACGATCTGGAAAATCAGGTCAGAGTGCGCACTGCCCAGCTCACCAAGGCAAATGAAGATCTCCAGCACGAGATTATCGAGAGGAAGTGGGCCGAGGGGGTGCTTCGTACTTCCGAGGAAAAATACAGGCTGGTCGTCGAAAACGCCAGCGAAGGCATCCTTGTCATCCAGGACGGGTTCTTCAGGTTTATGAACCCCAAGGCCGTGAAGATCATGGGCCGCTCCTACCAGGAATTAACGGAAAGATCATTTATAGAATTCATCCATCCCGACGACAGAGACGCGGTGATGGAAAATCATCTTAAGAAGTTAAAAGGGGACAACCTCCCGCTGCTCTATTCGAGCAGGATCATAGACAGTGGTGGAAACGTGAAGTGGGTAGAGGCCAATCCGGTGCTGATCACCTGGATGGGACGGCCGGCAACGCTGACCTTCTTCAGTAACATCACCGAGCGGAAGCGTGCCGAGGAGCGGTTGATGCTTCTTGATTCGGCCATCCAGCAGACGAATGATGCCATAGTCATCACCACTGCCAGCCCCTCGACCCCCTCTTCCAGGATTGTGTTTGTCAATACCGCCTATACCGAAATGACAGGATATACTGCCGAGGAGCTCATGGGAAAGCCGGCGATCCATCTGCAGAGCCCCGAGACTGACGGCATGGAGTGGCTGAAGCTCGAAGGATCGGGGTCTCATGGCGACGCCTTCTGTATCGAGACTGTAAACCGCCGCAAGGACGGCACGAGATACGACGTGGAGTGGCACGTCGCCCCGATACGGAACGAACATGGTAAGGTCACTCATTTCATCTCTACCCAGCGCGATATTACGGAACGCAGGAGTTCGGAAGAGCAGGTCAAGGCTTACCAGAAACAGCTTCGGACCCTCACCTCCGAGTTGTCACTGGCAGAGGAGCATGAGAGGAGGCGCCTCGCAACGGATCTTCATGACCACATCGGTCAGACTCTCGCCATAACCAGGATGAAGCTCGGAGAGCTCCGGAGGTCTCTGGCGTCCGGCGAATATGCGGGACTCCTTGATGAGATCTGGTCTCTCATGGAAAAGACGATGAAATATACCAAGTCGCTTACCTTCGAGCTAAGCCCGCCCATCCTTTACGAACTGGGGCTTGGGGCGACGATCGAGTGGCTTGCTGAGGAGGTCCAGAAACAGCACGGCCTGTCTTTTGACTTCAATGATGACGGACTGCCGAAACCACTCGACCGGGAAGTGAGCGTTCTCATGTTCCAGGCGGTAAGAGAGATTTTCATGAACATCGTTAAGCATGCCCGGGCCGGGCACATGAAGATCAGTGTTGTAAGAAAATACAATCAGATGCAGATCACTGTGCAGGATGACGGCGTAGGGTTCGACCTTGCCCGGATAGACAAGCACAGCTTCGGTTTTTTCAGCATACGGGAACGGATGAGATACTTCAGCGGAGACTTCGTGGTCAAGACCCGGCCGGGACAGGGGACCTGCGTAATTCTTACGGCCCCCCTCGGCGGCAGGGCGGCAGGCGGAGCGGCATGAGCATCAGCGTATTCCTTGTAGACGATCATAAATTCATACGCGATGGTCTTCGTACGCTTCTCGAAAAAAAATTCCCCGCCATCAAAGTCGTCGGCGAAGCAGAAGACGGCAGATCAGCGGTCCGCATGGTGGGGGAAGTTAAACCGGCCATCGTTATTCTGGACGTGGCGATGCCCGACCTTAACGGCATTGAGGCGGCCAGGCAGATTATCGCCGATAACCCTGACGTCAAGATAATCGCCTTGTCGATGCATTCAGACAGGCGGTTTGTTGCCGAAATGCTGAAGGCCGGGGCGTCTGCTTATCTTTCGAAGGATTATGTCTTCGATGAACTGGAATCCGTCATCCGGACAGTGGTGGCCGACAAGATCTACCTGAGTCCCGACATCTCGGGCGTCGTCGTAGAGAATTACGTGCGGCAGACAGCGAAACCCGAATCGTCGGCCTTCTCGGTACTTTCCGACAGGGAGCGCGAGGTCCTCCAGCTCCTGGCCGAGGGGAAGACTGCAAAGGAGATTGCCGAAAGACTCAATGTCAGCATCAAGACCGTCGAGACCCACCGGACGAACATCATGAATAAACTCGACATCCACCGCCTGGCGGAGCTCACGAAGTATGCCGTCCGGGAAGGTCTGACATCTCTGTAACGCTTCCCCTTTACGGCGTCATTTACCCGGTTTTCCCCGATGCTGTCACATGACAGAACCGGCCGGCTTCAGTCCGGATTATCCGCCCATTTTCACAGTAACCTTTTTCATCCCCCTTTTTTGAAGCATCCCGTTAATTTCCATGCCTCCGCAGACAGAAGTAAGGCCCTTTCGGCTGAAGAATCAGGGAAACCCCGATTGTTCTGAGGGCTCAGGCTGTGGGAACATAAAAATGTGGGGCGCTTAATAAAACAGGAGGCCCGCAGCAGCCGCAGGACGGACGATGAAAGGGCTGCTCTGTAATAAAGTCTTCCCCCCACAGGCCAGTCACGGAAAGGAGAAATGTATATGCTTTCATCAAGAGAAAGAGTCCTGAAATTCCTTAACGGCGAAAAGGTGGACCGGCCGCCGGTCTTCAGCGGTATGGGTAATGTGATAAAACCTGTGCTCGACAAATATGGCATTGTTTTCTCCCGGGTGCACCGGGACCCTGAATTGATGGCGAAGGCTGCAGCAGGAATGTACAGGGAATTCGGTTTCGAATGCGCCGTAGTGCCCTTCGACCTCGGTGTCGAGGCGGAGGCGCTCGGGGCTAAAATGAACTTTTATGACGAAGTCGAGGGTCTTCTTTATCCCACTGTAAAGGAGAAATCCGTTGAAGTTGTCGAAGATGTCAAGATACCGGAAGACCTGGCAAATGCCGGAAGAATACCGGTCGTAACGGGCGCCATAAAGGCGCTCAGAAAAGAGCTGGGCGACGAAGTGGCTATCGGGACCTATGCACTGGGCCCGTTTACTCTCGCCGGCCAGGTAAAAGAACTCGATGCCCTCTTCGAGGAGTCCTTCCTCGAACCTGAGAAGACCGGTAAGCTGCTGGCAAAACTCTCGGAATTTATCATTAAGCTTTTCAAAATATACCATGATGCCGGTGCGGATTACTTTACCCTCCGGGAGATGGGCGGGACTTCGGACGTCATGAGTCCGAAGAGTTTCAGGTCTCTCATAAAACCCCATCTGGTGGAGATAATCGCGGCGATGCCCAGACCTAGTATCCTGCACATCTGCGGCGACACGAACTCCATCATCAAGGATATGGCGGAGTGCGGCGCCGATGCACTGAGCGTGGACCAGAAAAACTGCATCACGGAGACGCGGGAAAAGCTGGGTTCAGAAATGATCATTCTGGGCAATTTCGACCCCATCAAAGTGCTCCACAAGGGCGAAGCCAAAGACGTTGGTCCGGCGGTACTGGAGTCTCTCAAGGGAGGTGCCAGCGCCGTATGGCCCGGCTGCGACCTGTGGCCGGAGGTCCCCAAGGAGAATATGGAAGCTCTGGTGTCTACACTGAAGGCGGCCTGAGGGAAAATGAAGCTGGTCCAGATTGCAGGATATCTCGGCTCCGGGAAGACCACGCTGATAATAGCACTTGCCAAAATGATGGCCGGGCCGGGGCTGAAGACCGCCGTCATAGTAAACGACGCAGGTGAAGTCCCGGTCGATGGGAGAGTGATGGAGGAATTCGGTCTGACGGTGAAAGACATCGGAGGAGGGTGCATCTGCTGCCAGGTTGCCGGGAATATGATAAGGACGTTGGAGTCCCTTGCAAAAGGGCCGCGGCCTGATCTCATTTTCGTAGAACCTACAGGCATGGCGGTGCCGAAGACCATTAGAGAGAACGTTCTGCCGGGTGCAGAAAAGAACGGTATTGTCATGGGTCCTACCATCGTCCTGCTGGACGCCACGCGGGCGGAAAAGCTGCTGACCTACGATACCCTTAAAAGGCTGGTCAGCACGCAGTTGAGGGACGCGGATATAATCGCTCTCAGCAAGGCCGACAGGGTCACTCCGGAGACACTGGAGAAAACCCATTATGCGGCGGCCCAAATCAATCCGGCAGCGGCCGTCCTGGAACTTTCAACTCACTCCGGTAAAGGACTCGTCGAACTCGCCGGGGCAGTCAGGGAAAGGGTTGTCGCAGCATGAAAGACTTCATTCGCATTGGAGAAAATCCCGTCCACGGGGAGATACACGGCTACGGGGTTGCCTGCCTTGTACGGCGCAGGACCCCGATCCCCACGGCGGAGTTGAGGAGTTTTGCCGCATCGCTTATGAAAACTATCTCGTCAGGCTGTCTCGCACAGGGGGCGAAGGATATAGGACACATCAAGGCCTACATTGAGCACGACAACGGTTTCCTTATTGCCGATACTGTGGGCGATCCTGAAGATCTTACCATAGAAGGAAAAGAGGGTAAGGCTGCGACGACCTTTCGGATAGTCGTAAATTCCGTGGTCTTCGGGCTTTCCCACGAAGTCGTCGGCCGCGTTACGGACGATGCGTTGAAACAGGTAACCGAAGAATACGGGCTTAGCAGGGAACCAGAAAATCACGACAGCGGAAACAGCATGAGAGGTAACGAAAATGCAGGAGACAGTGAATAAAGAAACAGTTGAAAAAAATATGGAGGATTACAGGGTCACCAACGAGCCCTTCTATCTGCCCATCAAGGACGAGGTGGAACTCTTCACCATAGCCTATGAGAACAAGCTTCCGCTGATGCTCAAGGGGCCCACCGGCTGCGGGAAGACGAGGTTTCTTTCCTATATGGCATACAGGTTGAACCTTCCGCTCATAACAATCGCGTGCCACGAGGACCTGACGGCGAGCGACCTGGTGGGCCGGTATCTCCTCGACGGAAGCACCACGAGATGGCAGGACGGCCCTCTCTCGCTGGCTGTCCGGCACGGGGGAATATGCTACCTCGACGAAATCGTGGAGGCACGCAAGGACACCACAGTGGTGATCCACCCTCTCACTGATGACAGGAGGGTGCTTCCCCTCGAAAAAAGGGGGCAGATCCTGGAGGCCGCTGACAGCTTCATGCTTACAGTCTCCTACAATCCGGGCTACCAGACCGTGCTGAAGGACCTGAAACAGAGCACCAAACAGCGGTTTGTCACTATGGAATTCGATTATCCCGAGGCCTCGCTCGAGGAAGAGATCGTTGTCCACGAAAGCGGACTTGACCGGAAATCAGCCTCCGACCTCAGGAAGATCGCCGAGAAGATACGCGGTCTCAAGGACAGGGGGCTCGACGAGGGCGTAAGCACGAGGCTTCTTATATATGCGGGGATTCTGATTACTAAGGGCGTGGAACCCCGCCGGGCATGCTCGGTTGCCTTTATCAAACCGATAACGGACGACCGGGATATCCAGAAAGCTCTTGAGGAAATTGTTACTGCGGTAATATGAAAACGGTATTGAAAGAAAACAGCGGACTTGCTTCGCTGGAAAAAACCCTGACTGAGAGGCTGGGGCGGCACGGATCTGTCCGGGAGGCCCTGGAGAGCGCCGGCGAGTGCCTTGACACGGAAGGACTTGAGGCATTTTTGGGCCTTGCTGACTTCTTTGTTACGCTGAACACTCCTTTTTCAGTCTGGCTGCTTGAAAACGGGTCACGCACTTTGTCCTCCCTGCCGGACCCTGCGAGCCGGACGGAGGCGCTGCGAAAGCTCATAAGTATGGGCAGGTCGAAGTGGAGCGTAGTGGAAAGCGCATACAGAAAACTCGCTCTGCTTCCCCCCATGCCCGGTGGATTCGTAACGGCCTGGCTGGAACATGCCGATAAGCTCGCCGACATCGACCAGGATGTTGCCCTTGAGTACCTGGAAGCTGGGGCTCCGATGGCCGACAGGCTCGGCCAGGAGAGGTTTAACCTCTGGGCATATCATGGGTTGGAACTGGCGAAGAAGTCCTGGAAGGCGGCCAAGGAATATTTCCGGGCCAGCCCGGAGGTGGTCAAGAAGGTGGAGCCCTGCGATATCGAGCGGTGGGCCCGCCTCGGCGTCTATCTAGTGGAAAACAGCCCTTCCATCAAGGCGGGCTACAACGCCCAGAGTCTCCTTGCCGCCGGCGCCGGCGCCGGCAAGGCCAGAAAGATAGATCTCGGGGTCCAATACTTCAAGTCGGCTGGACAGATACTCGGCCGCCTGTCCATCCGCGAACTGGAGGCATGGGTCGAAGAGGGCCTTGAGGCTGCCGATCTTCGGAAAGACAGTGGTACATCATTCTTTGCTCTGCAGAGCGGTTCGAGCCGCAGGGCCGTCGAGAAGCTGGTCAGGGGTCTGGAGTTGAAGGACGTCCATTCCGTGCTCCGTTCCTTTGCCGAGGCTCTCAAAGGGTCGAAGATACAGTTGCGTTCGTCCGCTCTCTTTTACAAGAACCTCCCCGGTCTCAGCCGCTTTTTCTCAGTGACGGACGGAGCGAGGATTTTCCTGCCGCCGCGGGTGGATGTGTTTGAAGAGGAGGAGCTGAATTTCAAGACGTACAAGCTGATGCTTACACACGAGCTCAGCCATCAGCTTTTCGGCACTTTCAGTCTCCGGGCCCGGAACATTGAAAGGTTCGGGGAATTCAAAAACCCTCTCACGGCGTTCAAGATCTTTGAATTCCTCGAGGACGAGCGGGTGGAACACCTTATGGGTATGCAGTATCCGGGTATCGACAGAGACAGACGACATCTCCTGGAGGTCTATCTGGCAAAGGGGTCTTCTTCCCAGGATGGACGATCGGTCTTCGAGTTGCTCAGCTCCGGGGTCCATGACGGCCTTGTAAAAACCGGGACACCGGACTGCCGATTGACCTCACTCCTTAAAGAGGGGCTTGCCGAAGTCTTTACCCCCGGTTTTACGCCGGAAAATGTGCTCGATCTGGCTGCACGTATCTATCGTTCGCTGGACGGTGAATCACTCTGTGACATATGCGAAGAACACGAGACCATGGACAGGCCGTTTTACAGGGGCGCACTGGATTTCGAGCTGGTCGAGAATACGGAATCGGGTACGAGGGAACTGGCGGCAAGGGTATCCGAATATCTCTCGGACAGGCATCAGGAAGTCACGACGGACCTCGTGGAAGCTGCTCTAAACCGGATAGGCGAGGCGCAGACCATCGACTCCGAAGAACTGCTCTGGCAGATCAAAGATCCCGACAGGCTGAATGAGCTCTTTGAGGAGGTTCGCGAAGTCATCGCGGACATGGAGGCCGAGAAGCGCATCCGGCGGTCCGTCTACTATGATGAGTGGGACAGGAAGCTCGACGATTACAGAAAAGACTGGTGCAGGGTGCGGGAGATGGACATGCCTGCAACCAGCCTGCTCTTCTACCAAAAGACCATCGGAGAGAACTACGGGCTGGTCAGTCTCCTGCGTAGACACTTCGGCCTGCTTCGGCCGGACCGGGTCAAGCGTTTCTTCCGCGAAGAGCGAGGTGATGACATAGACTTCGACGCCGTCGTGGAAGCTGTTGTAGACAGACATGCCGGCAGGACGCCGTCCGACAGGGTATACATCCGTCGCGAGAAGAACCTCCGGGACGTCTCGGTGGCATTTCTGGTGGATATGAGTTACTCCACAGGAGACGAACTTCCCTCCGGAAAGAGGATAATCGACGTGGAGAAAGAAGGTCTGGTCCTCATGGCAGAAGCCCTCGAGAGTATAGGCGATCAATGGGCTGTATACGGGTTTTCCACCCATTACCGGGACAAGGTCGACTTCATGGTGGTGCGTGACTTTGGTGAGCACTTTTCTGCCGAGGTCAAGATGCGCTTCGAGAGCATCAGACCCATTGCGCAGACAAGACTCGGCGGAGCAATCAGGCACGCAAACAGCCTGCTGGCCCGGCAGGGATCCAAGGTCCGTCTTCTCATCCTTTTATCCGACGGAAGGCCCTATGATATCGATTACGGTGATGCGGATTACGCCGTCGAAGACACGCGGAGGGCTCTCTGGGAGGGGAGAAGAAAAGGCATAAATTCCTTCTGCATCACGGTGGATAAGAAAAGCAGGGACTACCTTCCCTATATGTACGGCGAGGCGAATTATACGCTTATCGATAATATCGAGACGCTGCCTGCGAGGCTGCCCCTGATTTACAAGAAACTGACTACTTAAGAGAAAGGAGATAAGAAGAATGGAAAAGTGTTTCAAGTGTGGAAGAGAAGCCCAATACATATGCCCGGAGTGCGGCGCAAAGGCCTGCAGAGCACATATGGAAACGAGATATACCGGGCCCGACAGGGGGTTCAGGTCACGCTATATGTGCCCGAAATGCTGGAAGAAAAAACGGGTCGTACTCAATGAAAACATGGTGGATGCTAAGGAATACCGCCCGAAAACATACGTTTGGAGCAAGTGATGAAGAAGACAACAAAAACGGCCGAATTCAGGAAGTTGAAGGACTTTGCCCTCGAAAGAGGGGCCAGCGGAGCCAAGATGTTTTCGGCCGGGCTTGTTGTAATGGATGAGAGGGTGAGGCTCAAGTGCCAGATTCCGCTCTGTCCGCATTATGGCAATTGCCTCACCTGTCCTCCGAATGTTCCGGGGGTGGAGGAATTTGCCCGGGCCCTGAAGCTGTATGAAAAGGCGATGCTGGTACAGACCCGAACCTCCTTGAGCGGAGAAATGGGAAGCTATGAAAGGGAAGATGCGCTGAGGTTTCTGATGACGCCGGGGAAAAAAGATCCCAAAAAGTCAAAGGGAGATACGGATGCGTCAGGGGACTTCGACAATGTAAGACTGGCGGCAGTGCGACTTAACAAGCTCGTAAACGAGGTGGAAGGAATGGCCATGTCCCTCGGGTTCCATTACGCCCTCGGTCTTATCGGAGGCGAATGCATGCTCTGTCCCGAGTGTGCGGGGACCTGTGGTGGCAAGCAGTGCCGCAGACCGTATGAGTCAAGACCCTCCATGGAAGGAGTGGGCATCGACGTCGTTGAGACGAGCAGGAAGGCGGGATTACCCTTCGAATTACCCCCCAAAAGGGAGATAGTCTGGAGCGGTCTGATCCTGATTGATTGACAGCGGGCAACGTTTCCGATTACGGGAACGGAACATGAACAGCAGCAAAAGAGGAGGTAAAAATGGCAAAGAATGAAATGACGAGTCTGGAAAGGGTCGGAGCGACCCTGACTCAGAACGAGCCTGACCGGGTACCAGCCGCGCCCCTCGTCTGCGGGGCGACTCACAGGTTCTCCGGAATCACTTACGGCGAATGGTCGACTGGAGACAATGTGGAGGCGATGGTGCAGGGTCATCTCGACGCCATCAAGATGATCGGCCACGACGGTGTCGTGGCGCTGGTAGACCTTTCGGTGGAAGCCGCGGATTTCGGGCAGGAGGTGCTCTTCCCCGTTATGGACACCGCTCATCCGAACTATGACAACCCCTTCATCAAGACCATCGACGACTACAAGAAGATCTGCAAAATG